>JAEEGL013080461.1_pt1 | contig 11905 bp, 13 predicted proteins | sample 9134231 | NCBI WGS metagenome assembly JAEEGL01 (sample SAMN16246548, study PRJNA631951) | gut metagenome | biome: gut microbiome; feature: rumen; material: fiber-attached | host: Bos | place: Iran: Karaj | collected 2018-10 | reverse complement strand
GCATATCTAAATTAGGAGATAGAGAACAGATAGCTATTTATTCAAATGATAATGGTATTAAAAAAACAATCATGTTTACTAAATTACGCGACTGATATGATTTTTTATCTTTAGAACAAAAATGAAAAGAAACACCTACATTTGATAGAAATACTAGTGGATTCGAAAATATAGTATCATATTTCACAGAAAATCCAAGCGAATGTAATTTTGAAACAAAGTATGCCAATAATGTCAGAGGTAATATGCGGGAATTTAAATAGTTATAAATAAAATTATCGGAATTAGAGTTGTTGATTTTTAACTATCTTACCTCAATTTTTTCAGCAACAGACAGGAGTAATCCCTCCTGCCATTTTCATCACATAAGTTGAATTCATACAGGTAAAGTATCTCAGCGGTCTTCCACAGTTCACATAGGAATAGATATTGCTGGTAATCATGCTAAATTAGCAGGAACTGTATACAAATCTTCAAGATACATCAATAGTGAATTGCTTGATTTTTCCCCAAATTTTCCTGCAGGAGTAGGAGTAGTTGGAGTAATTACAGCATGATAATTTTTGAAGAATTTAGTAAATTCTGACTGTAAAATTTTTCTAGCCTTGTAACCACGGAGATAATATTTTTCGTAGTTCTCTTTTGTAACTACATAGTTTCCAAGTAGAATTCTCTTTTTTACTTCATTTCAGAATCATTCCATTCTGATCTTTGTATAGTATTCGTGCAAGTCTTTTATTCATTTCATATCTTCCTGTAACCCATAACGAATTCCATCGAAACGTCCGAGATTACTCGTCACTTCAGCAGAAATTAACATATAATATATTGCTCCAACATGTTTTAATAACGGCAAATCTACATAATCTACAGTATATCCATGAGACTTTAATTCTTCAATTTTAGCCAAAAATAATTCTTTAACTCTAGGGTCTAAAGCCTCACTAAAAGCTTCATTTGGAACTGCAATTTTTATATCACTTTCTTTCAAATTAAGACTATCAAAATTTTTAACATCAGATTTTTTATTTGATTGACTATCATTCTCATCATATCCACAAATTGCATCAAGCATAATTCTAGAGTCTTCAACTGTTTTGCTCAAAATTCCTACTTGATCAAAAGATGAAGCCATTGATTGAACTCCGTATCTAGAAACTCTTCCATAAGTTGGTTTTAATCATACGATACCACATAGTGCAGCAGGCTGACGAATAGAACCTCAGGTATCAGTTCATAAAGCGGCTAAACATAAGTCTCAAGCAACAGCAGCAGCACTTCATCAACTAGAACCTCACGGAATACGACCAATTCAGTGAGGGTTTTTAGTATTTCAAAAGGCTGAGTATTCAGTTGAAGATCACATGGCAAATTCATCCATATTAGTTTTTCATAACATTAATCATCACTTTTTCTCTAGATTTTCAATACATGTGGCAGAATATGGTGAAATATAATTTTCAAGCATTTTAGATCCACAAGATGAAATATATCATTTAGTCATGATATTATCTTTAATTCCTATAGGTGCTCAGTGCAAAGGTAGGTTTTTAAAGTTCTCTAAATTATCGTCCACGTATTCTGGATGTAGTCTAATAAATGCGTGTAAATTATCTGGATCTTTAGATGCTTTATCTAAATATAATTTTACTACTTCTGCAGGATTTAGTTTTCATTCTTTGACTTGCTGAATATATGATTTTAGTGTAAGAGAATCCATCAAAAAATATAAAATATAAATCTGATTTCTTAATACTAATTTCAACCAGAAAATAAAGAGAAAAAATAAAAACAAGCCTTACGATACGCAAGACTTGTCTGAAGAAATTCATTTGTTTTTAGCCTTCGATAGCCTTTTTTTTTCTTTTCCAGTCGGACCTGTCTTTTAAGAAATCTTTTCGATTCCTTTTTAATCTAACAACAGCATCTCTGGTTTGTTGGTTTTTTGAGTACTTTTTTCTTGTTTTTGCCATAAGAATTAGCCAGACGGAGAAATCTCCGTTTTCCATGCCTTGTCATGGGATCTTAAAACTGGTTAAGCAACCGTATTATAAAAATTAAAGAATAAAAATCAATATTTTTTATTGACTTTTTATAAAAAATACATAAATTCATTTTATTATGAGCTTGTAAAAAATATTATTTACAACCAAGAATTTAAAATGGCTAAAACATATGATTGCATTATAAAAAGATTGGATGCGGAAAAATCTGAATTAGATTTATCATTTTTGCAATCAAAAAAACAGGAATACGAAGAAAAGATGTATGAAATTTTAGATACTCAAGATGTTGAAATAGATGAATCTAATGCTATTATACAGTTAAATAAGATAAAGTGTTATCGTGCGAATATAAAAGAAATTGAAAAAAAAATTCAAAATAATGCAGAATTGTTAGAGAAAATTAACGATAAAATATTATTTTATCAAGAAAGGAAGAATAAGGTAAAGAATATACCATTATATAAAGATACAGAGGAATGAATTGCTGAAATATTATGATTTGATACATTATATCAATATGCCAAAGAAACCAAGAATGAAGATTTGATACAAAAGATAAAGAAGAGAAGCTTAACATCATGTGAATATTTAGATTTAATTTGAAATATGTACAGTGATTTATTCGCTCAGACACAAAAGAAAAAAAATAAAAAAACTATAGCCCAACAAGCACCTAAAGTTATAATTCTATTGCCAGAATGAATGTCAGAACAAATTAGAGAAGATCTAAAAGATAGCAAAGAGATTCTTCCACAAGAAATAGAATCATTTCTAAAAAAAGAACTGAAAAAAAACGCATGAGAAATAAAATTTTCACATATCAAGAATACATTTAAAGATAAGGCAAATCAAGCATATCAATATATAAAAAGATTAATTATTAATTATCCAGGATTTATAATAATTGATAACTCTGAGAACAAAAATTCAACATTACCAACTCAATCTAAACGTGATAAATTAATTTCCTCTATATCATCACAAGAAAAAGAAAACATTAAGTCTAAAACCAAAAAAGATGATTTATTAAAGAAATTATTATCGGTGTGAAACTCAAAAGACTTAGGGATAAGAATTGATACGTATCTACGATTATTTGAAAAAATTGGATGCAAGTTTTCAGACAAAGATGATTTTGCGATAAATCTACATGATGCTATCATAAGACATACACATGTACAAATCGAAAAGGAAATCCTAAAAATTCTAACAAGTATAATAGAAGATAATCAATATCCCATCAAAACAGAAAAATATTGATATTTAGCCTATAAATTTAGTCGTTCATGTGATAATTGGAGAATCGTACTCTATCCAAACGGTGAGATATTTAAAATATGTTCACATGACGAATACGAGAGAATAATCAGCTCTCAACCACCAATTGATAAAAGAAATAATACTTAATTATATAACGTTTTAGCTGTGTAACTAATGTTGCCAACCAGGAACATTGAATAGATTTTCATTTTCTATTCATCATGAGCAGTTCATTTGAAAATCCAGATGTTTTCAAGCATCCATTAACATACTAACAATTTCACTCTCGATATCGATGCTTGAATCCTCCATTATATTATCGGAATCAGGGAAAGTGGATCGATAATATGTTTTTCAATTTATAACTAGAGTATAATTTTGATTTCTCCTATAATTGTCTGAATAATCATCTATCTCACTATAAAATCTATTATTATCTGCCATAAATAAAGCATGAACTTGCCTTCAAAAATCAGTATAAAATAAATCACAAGTCACAGATCAATCATTTTTCAAAATCTTTTCTATTTCACTTAAATATTTAGAATCTCATTCCACAGCAAATGCACTGTTTTCACATTCTCATTTTTTATAACTATCCACTGTTTCTGATTGACATGCAATACAACTATTTCAATAAGTCCTAGAATCTGAACCACAAACTGGTTCATATTTCATATTACATACACCTATATCCTTTTCATCAGAACTACAAGATATAAATTCATGAAATTCTTCATTAGATTTCATTTCACATTTATAATTATTACATACCGCTTTATCCATAAACAAGCAATCATAAACACACATTTCACCATTTATATGTTTGGAGAAATTGGTAACTATGTCTGTTGCAATATCTATAAATTCAATATTTATAGGAATATAACAATCCAATGGACATATTCATTCAAAGTAACCGCAGTCTAAATCAGTTTCGCAATAATTATATTTATTTAGTATTTCTTTAATTTCTGATATGTTTGGATATTTTTTAACCTTTAATTTATCTATACTTTTTACATTATAATAATGATTTCCAGCAGCTCAATCTATAAATTCAACTACTCATTTAAACTTTACAGTAGTTCATGGCAAATAATCGAATTTTTCTTTAAAATACTTTTCTCGCACTCATTTACTTAAAAATATATGATCAGAATGATCTTCAAAACTTCATTTTAAAACCAAAGTTCATTCTTCTACTGTTGATTCAAAGGTTATTCACGGTCAAACTCAAAGGACAACTAAATTTCATTCATAAAAACTTTCATTTTCTCATAAATTTTGATCACATCAAATAAAAATAAAACAGGATAAAAATAATCACAATAATATTATTTTTTTCATTTAAACGGGTAAATTAAGATAAAACGCTAATATCTGATGGCTATCGCATAGTTATTATAAATAATTTTTGATGCTCAAATTCACCATTCCTTAAGAATATATTTATAAGGTACTTTTAAAGTTCATTCCATAATTTTTTTCTCAGTTTTTCTTTTTGTATTAGAATCATAAACATAAAAACTTTTAGTTTTTTCATCATATCACCATAAAGTAATATAATGCCAATGAACTAAAGCTCTTCACCACGAAAATCGTTTTCTTTTAGTCTGTCAATTAGCAACTAAAAGGATTATTGGACCACTTTTTAAGTTATATTTCAGCAAAAAAAGCCTCTCATCTCTAGTTAAAGTTTTTGCTTTTAATATAGAATATTTTAGTTTATACTTTTTTAATACTTTTATAATTCCCCAAGGTGTCATGAGATAAGTCTTTTTAGACCGCCAATCTGCTGAATAATCTTCAATAGGTCTTCTAACCTTTTTTTTTCACTCAATCACAGCTTTTAACGAATAATGAGCACATCATCAAATCTTTCTATCCCTCAAAGGAAATCATTCTGGGGGAAGATTGTCCACAAAAAAAGCTACATTTCAATCAGATCCTTCACCCTTTTTTGGAGCTTTTGAAAATAGATTCAATAAATTATCATTAGTTGTCATGATGTAGCTGACTAATTTAAATTATAGAAATCCTTAAATCTCAGATTGTATTATCTTCCACTTGTTTTACTTTGATAACTAACTTTCTCTCAAGAATATTTTTTTCTTGACCCTTTTTCAAAAATCAAATTTCTTCATCGTTTATCGTTTTTATAGGAATCTCAATTTCTTCTCATTCATTAGGAAAATCCTCCAACAAAGAAGTAATTAGATAACTAATAGTTTCGCCGTCAAACTCTTCTTCATCTAATCAAAGCTCTTCAAAAGTTAATTTACATTCCTCCAAAAATTCATCAATTCTTACAAAAGGAGAAACATTCCACGAGTTTTTTCACACTTTCCTAATTGGATTAATTTCAACATCATTTTCATCTTGTATATTTCCAAATATTTCTTCAATAATATCTTCTAAAGATATAATTCAATCAACACCTCAATACTCATCCATCACAAGAGCAATATGTTTGTGAGACGTTTTAAATTTTTCCATTGCTACATCAATAGGAGTTGTAGATGGAATTTTATGAATAGGATATAAAACCAAATCTTTTAATTTGGCATCTCAACTATATTTTTTAGATAGATTTAGTAGTTCTTTGAGAGTAACAACCCTATCAGCATCATCGATTCATTTATTGTATATAGGAATACGTGTATAATGGAAAGTCAAAAACTTTTCTATTGCCTGATCTATTGTTAAATTATCATGAACCGCACAAATTCTAACTCTAGGAGTCATTGCTTCTCACACTGTAATATCACTGAAATTCAACATTTTTTTGATGTTTTCATAAGTATCTTCTTCTACTGCATCTGATTCCATAGCTCTCTCTATAAATGCTTCTATCTCTTCTTGAGAAATCTCACGTTCATTTTCAGATTTTTTTGTAACCTTTCTAGTTAATAAACTTAAACACCAAATAATAGGAGTCAATATTTTAGTAAAATAGAAATAGAACGGAGCTATTTTTAAGGATATTTTTTCTGAGTTTTCCTGAGCATAAGTCTTAGGAATAATTTCTCAAAAAATCAAAATTAAAATTGTTACAATTGCTGTCGCAATTCAAACTACAAGTCATTGATTAAAATTAATTCATTTGGCTATTCATATAGAAATAGCAGTAGCCAAAGATGCTGAACCAATATTTACAATGTTGTTTCATATAAGAATAGACATCAAAACTTTATCACTTTCTTTTTTACAGTATTTTAAATACTTAACTCAACGTTTATGTTGCTTTGAAAATGTATCTACTTTGTGTTGAGGAATTGATGTTAGGGCAGTTTCACTCCCAGAAAAGAACATAGAAAGCAGAATTAAAAACACGAAACTAACTATCGAAAACGGGTCCATCTTGTAATTGCTATATAATTATAAGTATAAAATTTAATTAAATTCCAGTCAAACAACCAAATGAATCTAAATTTTTCTCAGTCATTTTAAATTTCAATTTTTCTAATTCATCTGTACATTTTTTAACTAATTCTTCTTCATTGAATTGTTTCCATTCTTCTTGTACTACCTTAATTTGACTTTTAAGCTCTTGTCTCATTTGTTGGTCCCAACTCTGATTGTGATCATTATCAATTATACATCCAACCAACTTGTAATACTTATCACAAATTGCCACATCGTATTCAAAACCAGTATCTGTAATATCTATTTCAATATCTTCTTCATCCGCATTTTGCCAAGATATAAAAATACATATGGCCAAAAGTGCTAAAAATATAATCAAGAAAAAAGCAAATTTTTTCATAAATAACCAAAAAGATAAACTTAACACACTCCTGTATAGAGATTTCTGTAGAGATTACAAATAAATTTTTGTTAAATGGCTGATTCATTATTTTTAATCCAATTAAGAATCTTTTTTAAATAATCATAATATGGTAAATTGTTTAAAATTTTACTGATTTTTTCCGATAAGCTCTTATAAGTTTCCCTGTTTTCTACCTCTTCCATCCCAATAAAATCAAATGGAACTTTCAAAATTAAATGAGGATATTTATATTTCGATAAAACAAACTCAACTCATCGACTTTCCATATCAAAATACATTTCATTATTAATTGTTCAAATGTTTTTTTGAAATTCAGGCTTTTTAACAATTACATTTTCGCCAGAAAAACAAGTTTTCAGAGGAGCTATTTGCAAAAAAGGAGGAATTATCATTTCTTTTTCTGTATGAAAATTAATGACTGATGCAACTTGAATAGGTTCTGATTTTTTTTTATATTTTTGGTTCCAATAACCACAAATTCAAATATTCAGAGCAAAAGTAGGTTCATTATTTTTAGTAAAATAATGCTCTAATGAAGATATAGTTTCATAATTTCATATCCCACAACATAAATAATCAATATCCAAATTCACTTTTAAATTTGCAGACTTTATTCACTTTTTAATTGCTTTCAATTCGTTTGGCATAGCAGCCACTACTAAAATTTTCATCTCAAAATAGAAAAATAAATCTAGTTAAAATCTAAAAAAACTCATCTTATTTTCAATTGAAAAAAACCAAAAAAATCATAAATTACAAACATAGGTTTATAAATTTACGAATTTTGATATGATAAAAAAATCAAGTACTTCTAAGAAGCAGAAAATATTAACCAGAAAAAACATCAAGAAAACGACTGAAAAAAAAGCATTATCATGAAAAATAGTAAAAACCAAGGAAGATAAAATGCTTGAAAAAGTAGAAAGATATGTGGATAAAAACCGAGAAAAAACTTCACAAGAAATAATAGAAAGAAGAAGCAAAAGGCCAGTTTCAAAATACAATGCTGCCGATTTAGAAGTTATGATTTCTAGAATCGATAGTGAAAGTAAGGGAAAAGAAAAACCTAAGAGTATCAGCAAATGTATAGTATTTCTAATATATATTCTAATTATTATAACTATCCTAGTTTTTATGGTAAAATATTTTTTTACATGAAATATACCACAAATTTCATAATTAAATCGTTATAATAATATAAATAATCAACTTGATAATGTAATTATTTTTGATAATGTTAAAATATATTTTAAACTTTACATAAAATAAAAAATTATGTCAAAAGATGAGATTGAACTGATTTTACAAGTGCAAAGGTGAAATTTAGATTCATTCACTCCACTATACGAAAAATATTTTCAAAAAATTTACTCATATGCCCTAATAAAAGCTGATTGAAATATTCAAATAGCTGAAGATGTAACAGCGACCACATTTATGAAAGCATTTGAAAACATTAACAAATTTTCGACGGAAAAAGAGGGCAGTAGCTTTGCTGGATGGATTTATAATATAGCATACCACTCTTTGCTTGATCTTTTGAAAAGGAAAGAGACTAACCAAATAAAAGATGAGGATGAAATTTCAGTTGATTCGGATTATATAGATTATTTTCAGAAACATATCCAAGCTGAGCAAATCCTAGCATACTTAGAAAATCTTTGATCAGATAAAAAAGATTTATTTATTCTTAGAATTCGAGATAATCTTTCTTATGAAGAAATTGCAGAAGTTTTATGAAAACGTAGTTCAACATGCAGAAAAGATTTCTCAAAACTGTTGAAAAAACTAGCAAATCATTTTAAACATCGACTTAATGATTAAAATTCAGATTTTTATCTAAATTCACTAAATCTAAATGACAAAAAAAGATCAAATTAAAACAATAAAATCAGAATTTAAATGAGATGAAGGAAGGCTTCTCGAAAAAATATCAAATGTAAAAGCACCAGATTTTACTCCCAAAAGAGAATTTAAAGAAAAATTAGATGCTAAAATCCAAGATAAAATTAAGGCGTCAAAGGAACAAATAGCAGAGCAAGCAGTAATGAATGCAGTTCCAAAAAAATTAAAATGGAGATTTTATCTTACATGATATGGTTATGCTGTAGTTAGTTTTTTAGCGCTTTTCTTGATATGATTTTGTACAAATATTTTTACATGAACGTTAAAAGTTCCAACTAAATATACATATTTAGAAGAGAATAATGCTTTTTGAAATTTAGAAAATTGAGAATTGGCTTATAATTATGATATAAACAGAGCTAGCAACTTTTCATATGATGTTGATATGGATGATACTAAATATCAAGAAGATATTGAACTTGAAAAATCTACTGACAAGCCTACAAAATCATTAAATTCAATTTCAAAAACAATTGAAACTCAAGCTTTATGAGCTACAATGAATAGAAAAGAAAACAATACAGAGACTTTTAACATATGAGACGAATATGATAGTATTATTTCAACAGATTATTTATCAGATATAGATTTCGTGTTTAATAAAACTTATCGCTTTGCATATAAAGAAAAAAATTTTCCAAAATTAGCATCAGAATATCCGATTTATAAATCAAGTTGAATTTTAATGTGATCAAACACTCCGAATCAAGTCCTAAAAAATTTAAAAATCTGAGATGTTTCATTCAAAAAATTTCAAGATTTAGAAATAGCTGGTTTATATATAGAACAAAAGACAAAAAATTGATATACAATTTCATTTGATAGTGATAGTCAAACTTTAAATTTCTACCCTAATAACAGTCGACAAGCTCAAAAATATAATGATAAATTACCATCAAAAAAACAGATTATTAGGGCTGTTGAAAAAGATTTGAAACAGTTATGAGTTACAACTAAAAATTACTGAAATTGAGAAGTTGATATAGAAAACTATGACGAAAGTATGTGAATAGTAAAAGTTTTTTATCCTTTTAAAATTCAATGAAAAGAAGTTTGGGATACTGAAACAGATGAAAAAGTTTGAATGGAAATTACGTATGATTTAAATCTTCAAAAAGTTGTTTCTGTTATATGAATAGATATTGCTACATACGATGTATCAAATTATCCAACAATAGAGAAATCATATATTGAAAACGAGATTGAGAAATGATGAGAATTTTTTAATCAATGAGCCTTACATGAAGATTCTACAGTAATAATGTTTGATAATATAGAAATCGTTTATATACCTAAGTATCAAAATTGAACAACATACTACATCCCTGCTATAAAATGAGAGGTAGAAACTTCCATTCAAAACTATAGATGACCTAAATATGTTTTCCAAAAAATAGTCCAATAAAAGATTAAATAAAATCAGCTTTTTAAATCAATGATATTAGTATGAAAGAACGGAAACTTCCACCAAAAATAAAAATCATTGAAGCGTTGAGTGCGGTAGCTGATAAAAGAATTATTGTAGAAGATTTGCTTTCAAATGAATGAAAGTGTTATTCTGCAAGTAGTCCATGAAAGACTTATAAAATTTTGTATAACGAGAAAGAAAATACTATATTATCTAATGATAGCTGATCCACAAATCAATGATTTTTATGATATCCATCAATAGCCTTTCTTCTAAAGATATGAAAAATAAAATATGACGATTCAATTCTTAAAATGGTAAAAAAGATTAATCGAGTAGATATAAAGGAAAAAGTACGCAAAGACTACGAGTCATTATACCGTTTAATTTTATGAAAACTACATATGCAAAGATATAACGTTGACTATTTTATTTCACAAGTTGATAATATTTTCAACCAAATTTCTGAATTACAACTAAAACATTTAATTGAAAATTCTTAGTTAATAAATATATAGGTAAAACGGTATTTATTTCTACCAACATAAGGAATGAAAAATATTTCAGGTGATAGTATAATGTATTTAGTAGAATATCTAATATTCTTATGTTTTTATATAGGATCAATATACTTTGAACATTATTTTTGGGACAAAACAAATAAAAATAAAATTTTATTTAAAAATACAGTAAAAGAAGGTTGTTTAATATCTTTAGTGATTGTTGTTATAGATATTGTTTTGGATTACTTTTTTAAATCATAAAATCTAATTTTAAATATTTAATATTTATAAATGCCAAGAGTAGAACCGGCAATCTTATGAATAGACTGGTGAAGCAAATACATTTGATTGGCTTATGCTCATGAATCAAATGATGTAATTTTCCCAGTAGGTTATTTAATTAATGACCAAATGATATATTTTCATATTGCAGATTTGATTCAAAGATATCATGTAAAAACTATAGTACTATGATGGCCGAATAAGCAAAAAGATATACAAGAAAAGATTACAAAATTTATGACTTCATTAAATTATATCATTGAAAAAGATGAAATAACTATTGAAACAGTAGAAGAAGATTATACAAGTGTAGAAAGCTGAGAACTAGTATCAAATTTTAAGAAAAATGAAAAAACCGACACAATTAGTGCAATGATAATATTGGAAAGATGGAAAAATAAAAAAGAATAAATATGATTTTTATTATATAAACATTGTTTAAGATGGTGGAAAAAATCTACTATCTTTTTTTATAAAAAGATAATAAATAAACGATTCAGGCTTGAAAAAGATATACATTTTCATACATTTAACGACAGATTGTATTTTTAATTTTTTGAAATATTGTGCATGGCTGATAAAAAACAGCAAGACAAATCTGAATGAAAAGTCCTTAAAGCATGAGAACTTGGTGGATTCGGTTGATGAGCATTTCTTTCCGGAATGTGATTTTGAGCAAGTACAGAAAAAACAGAAAAAAAGGAACAAAAATCCGAAAAAGCTAAAGTAAATTTAGATGAATATTTTG
>JAEEGL012563698.1_pt1 | contig 11905 bp, 13 predicted proteins | sample 9134231 | NCBI WGS metagenome assembly JAEEGL01 (sample SAMN16246548, study PRJNA631951) | gut metagenome | biome: gut microbiome; feature: rumen; material: fiber-attached | host: Bos | place: Iran: Karaj | collected 2018-10 | reverse complement strand
TTTAATCTCCTATACATGAAAAATTTTTGCGCACCTATATGGGAAAGTATTTGTCTTCTCCTATGCCGGGTGATGGGTAAATGGGCATAAAAAAAGACACGAACCCACATAAATACAAAAAGTTATTATGTATAGTTCGTGCCTTGATTGGTTACAAGTTACACACTACGCATGATAAATTATCATGGATGTGTCCCTGTGTCAATACTTTTTCGTAATTTTCGTAAACGTTTAAGTATCTTTTTTTCTCATACGTTCACATAAATATTATAATGTCTATTAATTACCGGGAATCAGGCCCTTTTTCTCCTCATAATCAAGCGACCTAATTCAATTGCCCCTACACTCATTATCAGTACAACAATGCCCAGTGGAATAATATATGCTCCAGGTACTTTTGGTGCACCGAAAAGATTCATAAATGACTGACCATAAATAATGATAACCCACTGAACAAGGTAAATAATATCAAGATTCTTACCAAGGTAAGCTACTACCCTGTTTACTTTCTTATTCTTAACTGCCTGTGAGATCCAATAATAAACTGGTACTGCTGTAAGGATTACAAGTGTACTGAAAAGATGATGCAATAATGACTGATGATAAAATACTCTGCCAGAAAGCATATACATATTTCTAAAGTCATTTCCAGTTAATGTACATATAAGAATGAATACGATTGCTCCTGTCAATGCTGTCGGGAAAATACCACGGTAAAATCTGCTCTTGTCTTCAGCACGCTGTAAGAAATATGCAAAGATCATTCCGAATACTGGATAATACAACCATCTAAATAATGGGAAAGTTGTTACATCATTAGTGTCAAAGAACAATCCAAATAAATACTGCGTCCATGAATTAGTAAAATCAAGCTTTGCAAGAATTCCACCTAATATAGAAAGAACTAGTGCTACTACCATCATACCTGGAAGGGGCAGTCTAAGCTTTTTCATAAGGGCAATTGTAAAAAATGCCATTCCGGCAAACTGGAGAATACTTACTAAAAATAATGAATCTGCCAGAGTCCATGGTACTTCAAATCCTAAATACATGGCGATTGCAGTGGGAATGGTTCCCTTTATAAAGCTAAGTAAATAACCGTCTCTAAGTAGTAACACTCCACGACGTGTCATATATTCAGGAGTATTTCGTCTTGAATACATAATTCCAACGCCCATGCAGAACATAAATAAAGGAGCGCCAAGTGGACCCGCAAGGAATTCCATGATATTTCTGTATGCACCAACAGGAACTATCTCTGTATCTATATCACTAACCTGCTCGTAGCAATGAACACAAACCATTACCAGTATAGTAAAGGCTTTTGCCCAATCCAGCTCTACCTGTCTTCCTTTGTTAACTACTTCCCTATTCATTAATAATCTCCAAAACTTCTTATATTAAAAATTGTATTAATATTTGACTCAATTCCAAAAAAACTGTTGTATCATATCACAGAATTTTTTTCATGACAAATCAATTCTAAAAAGCTGGGTAATTTAACACTGTCTTCATAATTGCGTGGTAGAATGGCTATGCTGTCGTGATAGAGGGATGGAGGTGTTTGTATGGATTTAACTGCTTCCGAAAAAAAGGTTTTAAATGGAATTTCATTTAACACAGAAGAAATTGAAAGTGGAAATCTACGAGAAAGCGATGCTGCCCTGCTTACAGAAATGAGGGCCGTTGAAAACTACCTTATAGAAAAATACCCAAGTTTCACTTTTGAAATAACCGGCTGCGAGCCAAAATCAGGTACAACAAGAACCTACTCTGAGTGGTATTTCAAATCTGCTGAAATTGACAGGGAATCCGCTTTCATAGCAATGTCCGAGGAGTCGGGTGATTATTTCACTATAAAAGATGCCTTCTTTGGTCAGCTAATTCGTGACCCTATAAAAAACTATTTGGAAGAATTACTAAATAAAGCTACTCTCCCTGTTATTAATATAGAAGTTTCTTTTTGGGAATATCTTGGAGAGGAATATGGAGAAGAATTATCTCCTGAGAAGGTTCTAACTGGAGAAATAGATGCAGGAAATGATTTTAAAATATTCCTTGATGATTCCAAACTTACTGACAAAGATTATCGCGCAATCATGGAAAAGATTAAAACCTGTCTCCAATCCAATAATATAAGTGGCGAAGTATATTTGGTAATACTTTCCAGTGCAGATGGAGACCCAGCTCGAGACAGAGTTTTTTCAGATAGTATTTTGTTGTGATTTAAAGAGGTATTCATATGAACAGTTGCTTATCTATAGAAGAAATCGTATTAATCAACTGCTTGCTCTACTGTGAAAATCTTGGAGGTCCAAGGGGGACTTTCCTATCTATAAGTCAGGAGTCTAGAACTATTGGTGATTTTGTGGATGGTGTACTTCACTATGCCACAAAAATAGAAAACGACAAGGAATATAGCACAGGAGTAACTGGTGCTGAATATAAGCAACTTATGTGGGCAATCCGGCCTTTGGAACACCTTAAGAACATCATCATTATGCAGGTTCACTATGAGAGTGAGGGTGCTGGCGGTGGACGCAGTGCTCTTCTCTTCGACCCATCAGCAAATGAAGCCATCGTTGCTTTTAAGGGAACACAAAGTGACGCGGAATGGATAGACAATGTTTCTGGACTTTATCAGGTTCCAACAGCATTTCAGGATAATGCTCTAAACTGGTTCAAATCTCTTGATTTGGATGGATATGATACCATCACAGTAACTGGTCATTCAAAAGGTGGCAATAAAGCAAAATTTATCACAATTATGGATGACAGAGTTGATAACTGCTTTTCTTTTGATGGGCAGGGTTTTTCTGACGAATTCATTCGTAAATATTCTCCTCTTATAGTTAAAAATCAAAGTAAAATTTTGAATATTAGTGCTGAAAGCGATTTTGTAAATATCCTACTAAACGATGTGGGTAAGAAGCAGTTCTACTTAGGCACCAATTACGGTCGTCTTGGCTTTGCTGAAAATCATTGCCCAAATGCAATTGCATTCTATGATGATATTGGTGAAATGACTATTCATAAAGCACCAGGTCAGGATAAGAAAATGTCAGCACTGGATAAAATGCTTAACAGCTTTATCAGATCTATACGTATGTCAACCAAGGAAAAAGTTGCCAATATGCTTGGCAGCGTTATTGTTAATGCCTCTAGTGGTGATACCGATAAGCTTGTTTATTCTTTTTCAGACAGTACAAACTCAGATAGTGCCGCCAAACTTATTGCCTACACTTTGCGATATAAAGTTGAAAAACCTAAAATGGTGGATTCTATAAGAGAAATATTGCAACAGAATGGTTTTAGTACCAATATGCTTGGGGCTATAGACTTTGTGACTAATTATGACCTGTTAATGGAGCTAATAGGAAAAAAGCCTGAGGCAGTCATCTCTATATTAAAGATGAGACATACCTCAGACAATCTAATTCAATTTCTGAGAAAACATATGGAATTATTTGATTTACTTGTATCTGTATCCAGAAAAATGCGTAGAATCAATCCTTTGAAATACAACGGCGATGATTTGAAAGCTGAGGATGCCACCATAATCATCAATTCTCAGTTTATGATTTCAAGGAGAACTCTGTCATTTTTAGTATTTGGTGCAATAGTAATCACTGTCACCTGTATATTTATCTTGTGGCTACACTTGTGGACGTAAAGAAGTTTTCCTTGATAATTTGTATTATCTCCTCTTTTTTTGCATTAGCTGAAATCTGCCTGAATGATGTATATACACTCTTTGTGAATTTAGCTGCAAATTTTGACTTCATAACTTTTTCCAACCATTCCAGGTCTTCTAAGGTTCGTTTTCCCATAGATACCTGTTCAAATGCAAATACTGCACCCTCTCCAATTACAGCCACAATACTTCCGGCAATAATAGCATTTATCACACTCGTTCCAAGATTTACTCCAGGGATCGCCTTTAAGGCAGAAGCCGCTGATGTAATTACTGAACTGGCAGTCCCAACCTGAATTATAGTGTTAATAAACTCTCTGCTTTTATCATCTTTTGTAATTTCATATATCGAAGCTATGGTATTAACTTCGATATTCTCTGCTTTATTCAGTAATACAGCATCTGAAAAAGGAATAGGAATAGCCCCCACAATAACTCCTGCGGTGGTAGCAACACCAATAATAGATTGTGCCCTAAGTCTTCTACTACGTACCAGTTTTTTAACCTCGAGATCACTACCTTCCATGTGAACCTCCTCTGATATGTTTGCTGAGACAATAAGTGACTACGAGAATAATTATATAAAGTAATTGTGAACTTTTCTATCAAACAAAAAAGAACCAGACTATAATCTGGTTCTAAATATCTATAACTACAATTTCTACTATGCTAAAAGCTTAGCTAAGAACTCATCACCCTTTGGCGAACACATTCCACATGTATGGGCTACAATTCTATTAAGCTCAGTCTTTTCATCTGCTCCGCCCTCTAACATTGTGCCATTATATGCATTACCGACTGCTGACTTAACAGTCTTATATTTTGTAGTAAACTGAGTTACCTTATCGTATGTACCAAAAACCTGAATGGTAGAAAACAGCTTTTCAATATTTTCATAATCTTTATTCTTAACGTACTCTGACATCTTTTCATATAATAATGAATCTTCACACCGACCATCTTCAGAATACTTATCTACAAAATCAATAAAATTCTGTCCTAAGCTGATTATGAATGCTTCTTCCTTAGTACCACCAAGCTGCTGCTGCATCATTCCAATCTTTCTTCTAGTACGAACTGTAATCATAATTCCTCTTCCTCAATACAATCAAAAAACGTTACAATATTAAATCAGTTTCCAAAACCTTGACAATACTATAACATTTTATCCGCCTTGTCAATCACTTTTTTGTATTTCTTTTTAATGCTTGAAGAAGTTATTGCAAGGCTATAAAATTGTGTCATGAATTATTTAAGCCTTTCTGATTATTTAAAAGCAAAATACGGCACAAAGGTATATAAGCTTTCCCTCACCAGCGGTTGCACCTGTCCTAACAGGGATGGAAGCATCAGCATTGGTGGATGTATCTTCTGTTCAGAAGGTGGTTCTGGAGATTTTGCGTCTGAATATGCTGATTTAGAGGTTCAAATCAAAGAAGCCAGGGCTCGTGTAGATACAAAAATTTCTGCGAAGATACCTGCAAATGAGAGAAAGTACATTGCATACTTTCAGTCTTTCACCAATACTTATGGTGATCAGAAAAGATTAATGGATTTGTATTCCAAAGTGTTAGAATACCCTGAGATTGTAGGACTTTCTATTGGCACAAGACCGGACTGTCTTTCTGATGAGATGATTAGTTTTCTTGCGGAATTAAATCATACTAAAGAAGTATGGGTTGAACTTGGACTACAGACAATTCATGAAGATACCGCCTCACTCATAAACCGAGGCTACGAGCTTTCTGTATTTGAAGATGCTTATCGAAGATTGACTGATGCTGGTCTTAAAGTGGTAGTTCATGTAATTCTAGGGCTTCCTGGTGAATCTGATGAAGATATACTTGAAACTGTAAAATATCTGTCTGACTTGAATCCAACTTTATTTGGAATCAAGCTACAGCTTCTTCATGTTCTAAAAGGCACAAAGCTTGCTGACATGTACGAAGCCAAACCGTTTCGAATATACGAATTAGACGAATATTGTGTTCTTGTTGGAAAATGTCTTAAACTTCTTCCAAAGGAAACAGTTATCCATCGCCTCACTGGAGATGGACCAAAAAAGCTCCTTATCGCCCCACTTTGGAGTGGCAATAAGAAGCTTGTAATGAACACTATGCGTAAATATATTTCTGAGCTTTAATTTTGAACCATATCTATGATACCAGCCACGGCTTTGCTGTATTCCATCAGCTTCTGCTGTGCGCTAGTATCATTTTCTTCAATGATTCTCTTATACTCTACAAATTCAAAATACAATCTGTGACTTCCATCAGATAGATCCACCTCTTTTGTATCTGTATCCATATCATTAAATAATACATCATATTCTGTCATACCATTTACATGTGGATAGATACATATTGTGGCGTCAACACCCTGTATAGTAGAAGGTCCTGGAGCATTACAATCCTTGGTGGCTGCGCAAATACATTTAAAGTTGCCATAATCAGCAATTAAGACACCACTTGTATCAACACCTTTTTCCATGTTTGGACTATAGCTGGCTGCCTTTGGCATTCCAAACAAGCCAACCATTGCAGAAAGATTATAAACATTTAAATCTCTAAGTGCTCCACCCGCATGTGAAGCGTCGAATACTGCTGGAGTAGATGTTCCCTCATGGAATGCTTTATATCTTCGAGACATCTGGCTGTAATTGAAATTACAAAGCTTAATATCCCCCACAAGTTCTACATCCTTCTGTAGCTGCTTGTAAGCAGGCAGATGATAAATGCTCATAGCTTCAAAAAGCATGACATTATTTTTCTTTGCCAGTTCATCAAGCTGCTTAAGTTCTTCTAAAGTAATAGATATAGGCTTTTCACAGATTACGTGTTTACCTGCTTCAATTGCACGCTTTGAATAATCAACGTGCATATCGTTTAAAACACCTACGTAAACTACATCAATATCTGATTTCAAAAGAACATCATAATCTGTATAAACACCATTAAGATGGTACTTTTTTGCTAATTCATTAAGCTTGTCTTCGCTCTGTTTTCTTCCGCTGATGTATATTTCATCAAATCCTATCTCATCTACAAATGACAAAACTTCCTGAACAATTACACCATTTCCTGCTATACCAAGTTTCATAAGTTTATTCTCCTTAATTTATGCAAATATCTGTTTAACCTTTTGTTCATTAATCATTAAGTAAGTCCTCCAGGGCTGACAGCAGCTTTTCGTTATCTTCATGAGATTTGACTGCTACTCTATAGAACCCTTTTTCCAACCCATTATAATCTGAGCACTCCCTAATTAAAATACTATGCTTCAATACTTTTTTATCCAGCTCTGAGTCTGCGCATCTGAACAGGATATAATTTGCATCGCTGGAAAATACTTTTGCACCTAGTTTAGCAAGTCCCTGAGTCAGGTAACTTCTCTCCTTTTCGATCAGCTTGGCTGAGTCCAGTAAATATTCCTTATGTTTCAGACATTCGGCTCCTGCCATTTGCGCAAATATTGAAAGATTCCATTCAGGAAGATGATTCTTCAAGGATGATGCCATTAATTTATCAGCGCAAATGCAGTAACCAATTCTCACGCCCGGTATTGCAAATGTCTTGGTATATGCCCTAAGCACAATCAGTGATTTGTGTTTTGTAATATCATAAGCAAGAGAATTCTCCATATCCTTTCCTGTAAGAGCAAGAAAACACTCATCCACAACAAGTACTGTTCCAGCCTTTTCACAGGATATGACTATTTCATATAAAAGTGACTTTGATATAAGTCTTCCATTTGGATTATTAGGATTGGTCAGAAACATCAAATCTGCTTTTTCAACTTGAATATGCTCCAAAATATCATGATGAATTTCAAAGTCATTATCCTCTGACAACGTGTGATATGAAATACTGCAATCCTGGCATGCACCTTTCACACAAGTCTCATAACCTGAGAAACATGGAGCAAGCAGCAATACCTTTTTAGGTGAAATACTATGGCAAATTGCCATTATTATCTCTGATGCGCCATTTCCATATACTATATTTTCATTTGGAGCATTAAATAGATTTGCAGTTTCCTCCACAAGTCTCTCGTGATAAATATCTGGATACTTATTAGCGTGTAAAACTGCCTCCGTCAAAACCCACTGAACCTCAGAGGGCATTCCCAAAGGATTTATGTTTACTGAGAAATCAGTCCGTATGCTATTCCTGTAAATATCACCACCGTGCATATTAATAAAACCTCACATATTATGGCTGTAGCCAACATCAAAATGTTAGCCCTTTTTATGTCATCCAGTTCTACAGAACGGATTGGTTCGCCAATATATTTTTTATCTACTATCTTTCCAAAATAACTGGCTGGGCCTGCCAGCTGAATTCCAAGTGCACCAGCGCAAACACTTTCAGTCTGTGCCGAATTAGGACTAGCGTGATTAAATCTGTCTCGCTTAAAAATTCTAAAAGCACCAGTCATGCTATAATCTCTGCCCAAAAACAGACAACCTATAATCATCAACACAGCACTAACTCTTGCTGGAATAAAATTCACCACATCATCAAGCTTTGCTGCAGCCCTTCCAAAATCCATATACTTTTCATTTTTATAGCCCACCATGGAATCCATAGTGTTAATGGCTTTGTAAGCAATTCCTAAAACCGGGCCACCTATGGCAAGATAAATAAGCGGAGCTATTATTCCATCTGAAGTGTTCTCGGCAACAGTCTCCACGGCTGCTTTAATAACTCCCTTTTCATCAAGACATGCAGTGTCTCTGCCTACTATCATGGAAACTGTCTTACGACCAGCATCCAACCCCTGACTTTTAAGTGCCTTATATACCTTCATACTCTCAACATAAAGACTTTTTGTAGCAATACACTGGTACGTAATTACGGTTTCGATTATAACTCCCAATATTGAATTCAAAGTGTAAGCTACGTGAATAATAGCAAAACATATCCCAGCTGAAATCGTAATTACGATAATTACCATTATCAGACCATATCTTCTCTTAAGTTTATTAGTCTTTTCTGGTTCCAGTGTCCTCTCAGCTTTATTCAAAAAGAACTCAGTAAGATAACTTATAAGATTACCGATCCAGCGAACAGGATGTGGAAACCCTATAGGATCACCTACGAAAAGATCTAGGATAAAGCCCGCTAAAAATGCCGTCATGTGATAAATCAATTGAATATCCCTCGCAGTTCTCTACATAATATGAATAGTATTCTCCCCCAAAGATATGACTTAGAATCCCCATGATAGTTCCTCCATGGGCAATCACGGAAATATTATAATAATCCTTACTAATCTCCAATAGCTTATCAAATCCTATTAAAGCTCTGGCAGTGGCCTCCTGTTTACTCTCTCCACCAGGAAATGGTAAATCTCCACCACTGTCTATCCATAACTGATAATCTGGATTTGATGATAGCTCTTTATAATTCTTTCCCTCAAAATCACCAAAATTCGTCTCTTTAAGCTCATCAATGATAATAGGCTCAAGGGCTGGATAAATAATCTTGGAAGTTTTTATACAACGAATCAAAGGACTTGAAAAAACAATATCTGCCTCAGGATAATTCCTTTCCATAATTTCCTTCTCACCTTCTAAGGTAAGCCCTTCATCAGTGATTCCAATATAACAGTTGGTAAGATTTCCAGCTGTTTTTCCATGACGAATAAAAGTAATTGTTCTATCCATTTATTTTATCCTTTGTCCAATTCCGCAAACCACACGGTAAACCTCTGTTGCATCTTTGGCAAGTTCAATAATGATACGACCACAAATCTCTCTCCAGGTCCTGTCATTCTCATCTAAAGGAACGATTCCATTTCCTATCTCATCCGAAATAATTACCCATTCTCCATCATTAACAACCTCTCTTATTTCCGCAAGGATTTCGCTATTGTTCTTCCCCTCTGAAATACGCTTTTTTACAAAAAGATGAAGTTGATTAAAATACTTGGCCTCTGGAAACTCACTTCTTGCAAATTCGGTCTTGCCCTGATAACTACCACCAACAATTAAAATCATAAATCTACCTCTAATTTAATCTAGAAAATCAATGCATTACCCATCACAGATAAAACTGCAACTGCAACTGCCATCAAAGTCTCTGCACTACACACAAACCAGCCTGCCAAATCACCTGTAATTCCACCAAATTTAGAATATGCTACATAGATATACCTAATCAGTGCAATGACAAGCGCAGTCAAAGAAACTGTCCAATACCACTGTAACAAATATCCAGCTGTGAGCGCGCATAAAATAAACTCAATTGCCAAAAATACAATTACCACCTTATCTCTAGCATTTTTAGCTGAAGTGCTAAGTATTCCATCATTTTTTGCTTTCTTTGAGGAAACAACACAAATTCCACTGACACATCTGGCCGCCACAAATGAAAAACACCATGCCATAACAGCATTGTCATCCATTAGGAATAAAGCAGAAAAAAGAATTAAGCCAAGGGCAACAAGTCTTATTACCGCAAACGCACCAATATGAGAATCCTTTAATATCTCAAGTCTTTTTTCTTTATCTCCCCATGATGCCAACGCATCACTTGTATCCATGTAGCCATCAATATGAAATCCACCTGTAATAACAATAGGAATTACAATTGCAATGGCAGAAAACACTATATCTCCAATATAAAACATTACTGTAAACTGTCTCCACCAATACACTAAAAATCCAATTATAGCCCCAATAAATGGAAAGAATATCAAGTGATATTCCATATCTTCACTATCCCAATTAAATCTAGGCATTGGAATTCTTGAATACATGGAAAAAGCAACCACTATTGATTTAAGTAATTTCATCTTTCTACTCCTATTCCTACAACAACCTCAACTGATTTATCAGCCATTCTGGCGATTTCAGCGTTAATCTTTCCTAACGCTCTGAGATATTCTTTTGTATAATCGTCATATTCAAGGCCATCCTCAAAAACGTCGTTTGAAACAATTACCAGCTGGGAAACCTTTTCATCAAGCGTCTTTATATCTTTAATAATTTTATCAACCGTATATGACTCGGAATTTACTTTGCCATCTCTGAACATCTCGTTGGCTACCAGATTGGACATACACTCCAAGAGAATTATGCAGTCCTCACTGGTTTTTATCGTATTTGCAATATCATAAGGCTGCTCAAGGGTAATAAACTCCTTGCCTGCCCTAAGGCTTCTATGCCGTTCAATACGCTCCAGTGACTCGTCATCCTGTGCCTGCATTGTGGCAAGATAATATCGATTTTTACAATTGGACTGGCAAACATAATCCTCTGCATAAGCAGATTTTCCACTGCTGCTGCCACCATAGATCAATGTAATCATTTATTAAATCTCTCGTATTGTTCAACCTCTGAATCCTGAAACTTAAGTGCGTTATGAAAAACCTCATCAGTAAGACGAAGCATATGTGCCATCATAACAGCCCCTGCACCTTCGCCTACTGCCATCTTTCCATCAATAACAGGCTCAATATTGAGCTTGCCTGCGATTTTTCTTGCTACAGGCTCCTTACTGATATGAGATGGAATGAGATAATCCTTAGAATTTTCAAGTAATCTGTCCGCCACAAGTGCAGAAACCATACTGAGCATTCCATCAAGAATAATTGGCACCTTATATAACGCACCTCCAATAACAATTCCAGTCATTGCCGCAAGCTCAAGTCCACCAAAATTACTACAGATTTCAACTGGGTCTAATCCACTGTATTTTGAAAGTGCCATAGAAACAACTGCACGTTTTCTGCTGAAGCCGTCATCATCAAGACCAGCACCTCTGCCAGTGACTGCCTCTGCATTTAAATCAAGTAAGTATCCAGCCATAACTGAAGCTGATGTAGTATTTCCTATTCCCATTTCGCCAATAAGAATAATATTTTTGCCTTCATCCTGACTATCCTTAACCAAATCCATTCCCACCTGAACGGCACGTGAAAACTCTTCCACGGACATGGCTGGTTGCTTAAGGAAATTGCAAGTACCATACTTAACTCTTCGGTTAAGGGTATAAGGAACTTCCTCAGAATAATTTATTCCCACATCCACAGACAAGACATCTATACCCAGATATTTAGCCATAACACCAGCTGTGGTGACGCCCTTGCCAATATTTGTAGCACAGATTCTTGTAACATCCTGGCTTGTTTGGCTAACTCCCTCTTCTACTATGCCATGATCACCACAGCACACAATCAGTTTCATATGGGATAAATCAGGTGCTT
>JAEEGL011218574.1_pt1 | contig 11905 bp, 6 predicted proteins | sample 9134231 | NCBI WGS metagenome assembly JAEEGL01 (sample SAMN16246548, study PRJNA631951) | gut metagenome | biome: gut microbiome; feature: rumen; material: fiber-attached | host: Bos | place: Iran: Karaj | collected 2018-10 | reverse complement strand
TTCTCATGGTTGAAGGAGAAATGCCCCACGCGGCGGATGGACGGGTGGTGCTGCTTGAAGTATGCGAGTGCACGCCTGTTGAACGTCGCCAACATCACGCGGCTCTGGTCGATTCCTGCGGCCTTCAGCGCTCCAAGAACCTGATTTGCGAACTCGGCGGAGAATGTTTCGTTGTCCTTGAAGTCGAGCCAGAATTCGGGGACCGGCTTCACAATGGCGAGCGCTTCGTCGAGGCGGACGATCCGCCATGACCCTCGGGCGCCGTTCTCGTCGAGAAACCGTCCCCTCGCCAATATGTCGGGATAGTTCAGTGTGGATATCTTTGCGGCCCAGCCCATGTTCCGCTTCAGCGTGGTGTCGTGCCCCATCACCACGACACCGTCCTTCGTCCGCTGCAGGTCGAGCTTGACGATGTTGCAGCCCGTGGCCACCGCGTTGGAATAGGCAGGCAGCGATGCCTCCGGCATGACGAGGTCCCCCGCGCCGCGATGCGCAACCATCTTCGGCTCGACATCCTTCTCAAACGCCTCGGGCGAATAGAATATGCGCCCCGTGTCCGTCAAGGCGAAGCGCCCGTTCTCGTACTTCAGCACATGCACGCAGCAGTTTGGCTGTAGCGTCCTTTTTGCCGAGTCTGACGCACCGTCGCCCGCAAACTCGCGGACGAGCGCCCTCAGCACAAGAGAATGCGTCACGCACAGCACGCGCGCGGCAGACCCTTCAAGTGGCATTATCTCCTCTGAGAGAAACTTGCGCAGGCGGGCGCCGACCTCAGCAAAGGTCTCGGCCCCTTCTCCACTCGGCACGTATCTCTCAGGATCCTCGAAGAATCGGCGCAGGTTGTCGTCGGGGTAGTCGCCCTTGTCGTACCTGACGCCTTCGTACCTGCCGAAGCACATCTCGCGGATGCGCGCGTCCACGACAGGAGCCGGGCCCGCGCCGCCGGCAGCGACGAGTTCCGCCGTGTGCCGCGCACGCAGGTATGGGCTCGTGTATGCGCGGTCGAACCGAACGCCTGTGGCAAGCATTCCCTTCGCCGTATCTTCGGCCATGCGCACGCCCTTGTACGTAAGGTCGGTGTACGGCACGGAGCCCTGGAGTATCTTGCCCCGGTTCCATGTCGTCTCCCCGTGCCGGAGGAAGTAGACCTCCAGGCCCCACGCGTTGAATGCGGTAGTCGCAAAGACGGCCAACAGCGCCGCAACAACTCGTCGAAATCTTATGTGAACGCCTATCATTTACTGTTCCTCTCCAGAAAACGTCCGCCGCGATTGCCGGTGAAGCGGCCGTCTGAGTACGGGACAACGCCGTTGACCATGACGCACTTCACGCCCGTCGCGAACTTGTGTGGCTCGACGTAGGTGGCGGACGACTTGAACTCGTCTTCCTTCCAGACTACGATATCCGCAAACGCTCCCTTCTCCAGGACGCCGCGCCCGCGCAGCCCGAAGCGCCGCGCAGGGACGGACGTCATCCGCGCAATTGCCTCCTCTCGCGAAATGCCGAGCTCTCGCAGGCGACGGTAGAACTCGGGCATGGTGCCGTACGCGCGAGGATGCGGATGGTCCGCGCCAAGCGGACCCCACGGTGCGCGAAGCGACGCGTCGCTCCCCGGCACGATCCACGGCTGGGAGTATATCTTCGCAAGGTTCTCCTCGCTCATGCCGAAGAAGAACGCGCCCGTCTTGCAGCCGTCGCGTTCGAGGATTGAACAGACAAGGGAGCCAGGATCGGGCGAGAGACGCGAGACTTGAGACGAGGCGACTACCACGTCTCTCGTCTCTTGTCTCAAGATCTCCGCTATCGTCTTTCCTGAATACCGCCTGTTCTCCTCGCTCCACGTGCCGCCGACCATGACGGTAGACCAGTCGCGGCCCGAGGCGTTAACCTCGTCTTCGATCCGCGCACGCGTGGCTGGGTCGGCGAGGCGCTCCATCTCGGCCTTCGCGGCACCTTCCTGCGCCCAGTCCGGGAGAACTATGTCGAGGTCTGTCCCCGCCGCGCAGTACGGATACCTGTCGCTGCCGAGGAGTCGCCCTTCGCCGACGGCCCTCCCGATCTTGTCTATGACTGCGTCGATCTTGTGCCAGTTGCGCCTGCCGCTTGTCTTCAGATGCGATATCTCGGCGCGGATGCCCGTCGCCTCGACAAGGGCGAGCACCTCGTCGATCGCCTCGATTATGGCGTCGCCCTCGCTGCGCATGTGCGTCGCGTAGTAGCCGCCCTTCGCCGCGGCAACCTTCGCGAGCGCAACGACTTCCTCAGGTGAAGAGTATTTGCCCGGTTGGTATATAAGACCCGTGGTGAGCCCCCAGCCTCCCTCGTCAAGCGCCTGGGCGAGCATTCGCTCCATCGCCTTGAGTTCGTCCGGAGTCGCTGCGCGGCCCGCGTAGCCGACTACGGAGGATCTCAACGTGTTGTGTCCAATGAACTGAACCGTGTTTACGGCGGGCCTGGCGGCGGCGAGGGCGCCGCGGTATTCGGCGAGCGAGCGCCAGGTAAGGCGATCGCCAAGGACAGCCGCCCAGTCGGAGCTGAGCCGCGCCTCTCCGTAGCGAGGAGCCACGGAGCCGCCGCACTGCCCGTTGATTTCCGTCGTTATGCCCTGCGATATCTTGGAAGGCGCGTCAGGCTCAACGACCAGATACGCGTCGGAATGGGCGTGCGCGTCGATGAAGCCCGGGGTGACGAGGCATCCGGACGCGTCCACGACGCGCATGCCGTCGCCATTCGCCGCGCCAGGGGCGACGATGTCGGCGACGCGGTCGCCTTCGACGACGACGTCGCCGGGGAACGCGGCTGCGCCCGTTCCGTCGACGACCGTTCCGCCTCTTATGACCGTCATCGCATCAGTCGACGACCGGACGGAGGATCATGTTGCGGTAGTCGGCGTCGGAATGGTCGCCCTGGAGGTAGATCGGGCCGGGCACGAACTCGTTGGAGTCAATTGCGCCGCCCGTCACGCCGGTGACGGGGACGTTGTCCAGGATCTTCACGCCGTTCAGGACGACGGTCATGTGGCGGCGGTAGAGCGTGACGTCGACATGCTGCCACTCTCCGGGGGCCTTCTCCGCGGAGACGGAAGGCGCGACGCGCCCGTAGTAGGCGGCCATGTTGTGGCGGTCAACGGGCTTTCCGTAGCTGTCGACGACCTGGCACTCGTACCTTCCGCGCAGGTACACGCCGGAGTTCGACCCCTTCGGCACACGCACGTCGTAGCTCAGGTTGAAGTCGAAGAAGTCTGCCCTCTTCGTCTTGATGTTCGCCCCGCCGTGGACCCACGAGCCGTCCGGATTCAGGCCCATCTTGTTCGAGAGAACGCCATTCTCGAACACCCATCCGAACTTGGACTCCTTCGACATCTGCTCCCATCCGTCGAGGCCGTCCTTGAGAAGGTCGACGGGCTCGCCGAGCTTCGCCTCGGCCGTGTCCGCCGGCGCGATCTCGGGCATGCGCCTCGCCGTGAAAGCCTGCCAGTCGCCAGTCTGCTTGCCCGTCTTCCTGTCGCACGGCGCGAACTCCGCCGTCATGACGTCTCCGCTAACCTTGCCGCGGTAGAGCTGTCCGTACGGATGGCGGAAGGAGAACGACGCGCCGTCGGCCACTACGTCGGAGCACCACTCGGGCGAGCCCCAGCGGTAGAGGACGAGCGCCTTCATCTCGTTCTTGTCGCCGCGCGAGAAGATGAAACTCGTCGCCGGCATCTTGTCGACGGGCAGGTCGCCCTCCCAGCTGCCCACGAGGGGATCCTCGCCGATGCGCTGCTCGCGGGCGGCGTCGACGTAGGGCTTGATCGCATCCCACCAGATTTCGTAGCCCTTCTCGTTCGGGTGGAGGCGGTCGTTCATGCACCACTTCGTGTCGCCTTTCGCGTCCAGGAACTTCTGTGTGAAGTCGAGCCAAATCACCTTCTTGCCGTCCGCGAACGCCTTGATCGCCGCGTTGACCTTGTCGTTGCGCATGCGCACCGGATCGGATGCGTCCTTCCCGCGCGGGAAGATCGGCAGCAGCAGGGTCTTGGCCTCGGGGTGCTTCCTGGCGATGATGTCGAGCGCGCGGCGGATGCCAGGCACGATGTCGCGCCATCCCTCGCCGCCCTTGCGGCCCTCGCCGTTGTTGGTGCCGATCATGAGCATGAACAGCTTCGTCTTGTACCCATCGAGCTCGCCGTTCTCAAACCGCCAGATCAAGTGCTCCACGCGGTCGCCGCCGTAGCCGAGGTCGAGGATCTTGTATTCCCCGCGGAGCTTCCGGAAGAGCTCGCGGCCCTCGCCGCCCTTGCGCTCCCAGCGATGCGTGATCGAGTCGCCGGCGAAGACGGCGTCGTAGACGACATTGCCGTTGTCGACGATCTCGTTGCGCTTCTCGAGGTAGCGCTGCGGCCAGTAGTTGCCGCCGCGTATCGCCTGGGCGGCAATGGGCTCGCCGTAGACGTAGCCGGTCGGGCTGGACGGCCACACGGACGGTATGCATTCGTCGTTGCCAGCCGCGAGAACGCGGTCGATGAGCGGAATGACTGCGCTCGCCCACATCTCGTATCCGCGCGCGTTCGGGTGCAGGAGGTCGGGGAAGAGCTCGCGGCTGAGGCGGCCCTGCGCGTCGAGGAACTTGTCGGAGAAGTCGCACCAGATGACGCGCTTGCCGTCGGCGAACGTCGCGATCTCCTTGTTCACGACGTCGTTCCTGCGGCGGCACGGGTCGTTCGCGTCGACGCCGCGCGGAAAGATCGCGGTCAGTATCGTGCGGGCCTTCGGCTGCTTCTCGCGGATTACGTCGAGGATGCGCCTGACGCCCATGATCGTGTCGATCGGCGGCTCCTTGTCGAACGGGAAGTGCCCCGAGTTGTTCGTGCCGATCATGAGGACGATGCACTTGGCCTCGTAGCCGTCGAGCTCGTGGCCCTCGGTGATGCGCCACAGGACGTGCTCGGTGCGGTCCGCGCTGTAGCCGAGGTTTAGAGCCTTGCGCGGCCCATTCGAGAAGTAGCGCTTCCAGCGATGCTTGCCCTCTTCCTCCCAGAAGTGCGTTATCGAGTCGCCGATGAACACGACCGACGCCCCGCCGTTCGTGACCGCAACCATCTTCTCGGCGTGGCGCTTCATCTGCCAGCACTTCGGGTCGCCGTCCCATGCAGTCGGCGTGACGGCGCGGATTGCGCCAAACGATGTAATCGCGGACGCAATGGCGGCCGCAAGCACTGCTCCTCTTGTCATCTTCATTTTTCCTTGCCTTTCAGTTCTTGAATGAGTGGATGGGGGCCGGTATCCGTCCTGTGCGGGCTATCATCGCCTCGCACGAGAAGCCGGATACCTTCATGACGGGAGCGTGGCCGAGAAGGCCGCCGAACTCCACGGTGTCGCCCTCCTTCTTGCCGGCCACGGGAATGACCCTCACGGCCGTCGTCTTCTGGTTGACCATTCCAATCGCCGCCTCGTCGGCTATGATGCCCGAGATCGTGCTCGCCGGAGTGTCGCCCGGAATCGCGATCATGTCGAGTCCGACCGAGCAGACGCACGTCATCGCCTCCAGCTTCTCTATCGTGAGCGCGCCGGCGTTGACCGCGTCGATCATGCCCTGGTCCTCCGAAACCGGTATGAACGCTCCGGAAAGCCCGCCGACGTACGACGAGGCCATCACGCCGCCCTTCTTCACCTGGTCGTTCAGCAGCGCAAGCGCCGCGGTCGTGCCGGGCGCGCCAGGCTGCTCAAGGCCGATCTCGCGAAGGATGTCCGCGACCGAGTCGCCGACCGCCGGCGTCGGCGCGAGGGAAAGGTCGATTATGCCGAACGGAACCCCGAGCCTCTTCGACGCCTCCTGCGCGACAAGCTGGCCGACGCGCGTTATCTTGAAGGCCGTCCGCTTGATCGTCTCGCACAGAACCTCGAACGACTCGCCGCGGCATGTGTTGCGCAGGACGTAGTTCACGACGCCCGGACCCGACACGCCGACGTTGATCACCGCGTCGCCTTCGGTCACGCCGTGGAACGCGCCGGCCATGAACGGATTGTCGTCCGGCGCGTTGCAGAGGACCACGAGCTTCGCGCAGCCTATCGAGTCGCGCTCCCTGGTCGCCTCGGCCGTCTTCTTCACGGTCTCGCCCATGAGCCGCACCGCGTCCATGTCGATTCCGGTCTTCGTCGAGCCGACGTTGACGCTCGAGCAGACCCTCTCCGTCGACGCCATCGCCTCCGGTATCGAGCGTATGAGCAGCTTGTCGGCCTTGGTCATCCCCTTAGAGACTATCGCGGAATACCCGCCGACGAAGTTCACCCCGAGCTTCTTCGCGGCCCGGTCGAGCGTCTTCGCGATTCGCACGAAGTCGCGAGGCGTCCTGCAGCACGCTGAGCCCACAATCGCCGCCGGCGTCACGGAAATACGCTTGTTGATGACGGGCACGCCGAACTCGCGGCCAATCGCGTCGCCTGTCTTCACGAGGTCCTTCGCAAGCGTCGTCAGCTTGTCGTAGACGTTGTCGCACGTCGTCTTCAGCGACGCGTCGGCGCAGTCCAGAAGCGACACGCCCATCGTGATGGTGCGCACGTCCAGACTTTCCTCGAGAATCATCTTGTTGGTCTCGAGGACTTCCGAGATGTTGATCATACCCGGTGCATCCTCTCGAATATCTCCGACCTCTGGCAGCGGATCTTCATGCCCATTCCGAGCCCGAGCTCGCCAAGCTCCGCCGCGACATCGTCGAAGCTCTTGGTGCATTTCGCAACGTCCACGATCATCATCATGTTGAAGTACTCCTGGACGACCGTCTGGGAGATGTCGAGGATGTTTATGTTGGCCTCGGCGAGATAGGTGCATGTCTTGGCGAGAATGCCGACGGCATCCTTGCCAACGACGGTGATAATGGCTTTTTTCATAATTTCTGTAATTATAGCATATTTCGCCCTGGAACGGGGCCACTTTGGTCTTGTAAGAAGACGACCGCGATGTCCAGAAGCTAACGCAAGATTCTCTTGCGTTTACCCTCTGTATCCCCGGGCAGGTCTAGCCGCCAGAGGTGGCATGGTGGGTGGCTACACCTGGGGGAGTGGGCGTCTCCTAGGCGGGGACAGTCCCCTTAAAGATTCGGCGACATGGGGACCCCATGGCAGATACGCACACATTGCATGTTTAGCCTGCATCGGCAAAGACACCGCGATCCTCACGAGCAGCTGCCGTTTTTCGACATGGTGATCGCGCCGTTTCGCTCGCAGATGCGGCGGACTGCGGCAAAATCGGCCTGCCGTACGTCTTCGTCCATGCGATACGCCGCGAGCGTTCCTGCCGCCTGGCCAGTAGCCATGCATTGCGCCTGTACGCGGATCGACGCGAACGGCGCAGATTCGGCCGCGACTAGGCCGCCGGCCGCAAGGAGGTTCGGGCATTTGGCGGACACAAGCGAACGCAGCGGCACAACCCCAGGACGTTCGAGAAAAGTCAGGTTCTGCGCACTTGAACCGGCGATATGCCTGTCCATTGGATGCGCGGCTAGCGCAATCGCGTCCGGCTCGTCCGCGCCGCCGAGGAACTCCTGCGCCGTGACGCGATGCAGCGCCGCGATTTCGCGGCATTCGCGGAATCCGCTGGCTGCGGCAGTCTGCGCCAGCCATGCGGTGCGGAAGGCTGGATCCGCCTCGCGCATCACCGCCACAATTTCTGGTATCTCGCGCCGCATGAGAGCCGTCGCTTCAGCGATCTGAATCGGGTCTGTGACATCTGCCGCAGCGGCGCGAGTCGCGTTGACGCTCACGAACCCGCTGCGGATCGTGCTGCCCCAGACGGCCCACGGTCCGCCAAAAGACCTGATGCGCCCGGCGGCCATCGCCTTTTGCAGCGCATCTCTCAAAACAGGATTTCTCGACCGCTCATTGTCGTTCCCCACAAGCACGCGCGCATTGTCGGTGTCGACGCCTCCCAGTATGAAGCAGAGCGACAGCGGCTGGGCGGCGCCTTTCTCCGAACGGAAGCCGCCGAAGCCGCAATGCCCGACGATCGCGCCGGACGCCGTGCAGTCCACAAAGCGGTTCGCCTCAATACGCGCAAGAAAGCCGCCTGTCGAAAGCGTCACGGCGCGTATGGAACCGTCCGCCGAAAGTTCCGGTTCGCCGCAAACTTGAGTCTGCCAGAGACAGCGCACACCCGCCTCCTCCAGCATCTCGCGCGCCACGCGCCGGTAGACTTCAGCCTCGAACGGGACATTGCCCTTCGGGAGATCCGTTACAGCGCCGCCAAGCGCGGCCATGCGCTGGACGAACTCCCACGCGATTCCGCCGACTACGCGGCGTCCTGCAAAATTGAATTTTGAAATAGGGCCCACCAGACCCGCCGTTGCCATGCCGCCGGGGAAGCCGAACGATTCCGCGAGCGTCACATTCGCGCCGTTCCTCGCCGCCGCGATGGCCGCGACGAATCCCGCCGGCCCAGCGCCCGCCACGAAAACATCGGCCTTTACTAGACGAGCCGGCTCCGCCTTGTCGCGTCCCTTCGCGCCTTCGGCGAACGCCGCGCATATCGTGCCGGCAAGGAATCCTCTGCGTCCGATCATCATAGGAAATCTCCATTGTCCGGAAACCACAATCTCACGGTGCACGACATGACCAGTCCGTTTTTCGCCTTGGTCTCGGCGCAGACGAACGCCCTCTTCCCCGCGCACAAATGCGCCGGCGCGACGTCCAGGCCCTGGCTTGCATCGAACCAGCCGCGCCCCGTTATGTTCAAGCCCGCGTCGAACACCGCCATCGGAGCATCGCCATCGGCGGTGTAGAACGCGGCATAGACGTTTTCGCCGTCGTTGGCGAGATCCTGAAAGCCATACGACGTCTCCGCGCCATAGTCGAATTCGGCGCGGGGCAGGATTTCCTCCAGGGTTTCGGCGCTGAAACGCCCTAGTATGTTCACGCGGTGCGGTTCGGACGACGGCTGCTCCTTCGCACCCATGCCCAAATACAATATTCCGTTCATGCATGTAATGCCGTCTATGCCGCGATCGACATTCACTTCTTTTACCGGCTTCAGATCTTCGTCGAAAACCATTATCCGGCCTGCCTTCTTCCCATCCACCATCAGCGCGACCGCTGCATAAAGCCTGCCGTCGTCGAATGCAATGTCACCAGTATGGTGCGGCGTTGGTATCGTCTTGAGGACTTTGCCGTTCCAATCGACCTTTACGATCCGCTTCATCTGCGACATGTAGAGGGCGTCGTCCGTCGCGGCAATGCCCTGAACATGACCGTCGAGCAAGCCTAGCGCGTCTGCGCCGACAGTGAAAAGGTCGATTGTGCGCAAATCGAGAGGCTGTATCTTCACGGCGTCTATGCGGCATATGCCGCTCGTGTCCGGCTTCTGGCGCACGGAAATTATGAGCGACATTCCGTCCGCACCCCTTGGAACGCAAACCAGAGCCTCGCCCTCGCGCCAGCCCTCCGCATTGGCCGCGCCAAACCGCAGTTGTACGGGCGCAAGCACATTCCAATCGAATTTGCCGTTCCGCTTCCATGCGACAGAAGCGGAAACACCGTCTCCTTTCGCGAATGTTGAAACGAGAAACCTCTCCCCCGGCTTCGGCTCCCTGGGAAGCGAGACCGAAATCGCGCCGTCCTCGACCCCATCCGCCGCGAGCGACGACCCGTCGCCGTCAGCCGAAACAGAGTCTCTGAAGAACCGCCCGGGTTTTGTCCCCTTCTGCCGCCAGACGGAATATGGCGGCGGCACGGCGTCTCCAACGCCGGTACATCCAGGATTTGCGTTGACTGGCCGCAGAAGCCCCGCATCTTTCAGTTTCGCGACACGATGGCGGACGAATTCGCCCGGCGCCTTCTGCAAAAGGATTTCGTCTTCCATTCCCGGAAGGCGGCTCTCCCAGGTATCATGCGATATTTTGCGCTCGTCGGACGGTCCTTTCCCGCGCCAATCGGCCCAGCAATGCTTTTCGCCCCAGAACCAGACGTATTCATCGGCCGATTCCGCCGCCGCATGGAGATTTGCGGCAAAGCGTCCCAGTCGCGATCCGTTCAGCGGGCCGAAGAACCAACTTGAGCCGGGCGGGTTGGTGTACATGTCGAGATACAGACCGAACGAGACCGAAACCTGGCGGCGGTACTTATCCCTGTTTCCCGGCGAGACGAGAGCGGAAAGCCTGCTGCGCACGGCGATGGCGGTGCGCGCAAAATCACCACGACCGGCTTTGTAGCGGTACGAATGCTCGTTACCGTCGACAATAAGCGCCCCGGGAGGCGCCACATCCAGAATGCCATCGACAAACGCCGGCCACAGATCGCCGTTTTCGGCGGCATCGCGCGCCGGATCGTCCGATGCAAGATACGTGTGCGTGAGGGAAAGAAGCCAGAACGAAAGAATCCTGACATCTGGATATTCTCGAAACACGCCGGAAAAAACTTCGCGTCCGCGCTGTCTGACCAGTCTGCACAGCTCTTCGTACGGAGCATCGCCGCCGCGCCTCCGGAACTGGCCGGAATGGCGGTAGTCCTCGGGGTCCATTGAAATGCCGCGAAATCCGCCGGCCTTCGCAAACCACGCGGCGATAGCCATGTTCGTGGCGATCGCGCCCCATCTCGCATCGTCCGACCAGTCTATCCGCTTGGCCGGCGCGCGGAACGTGCCTATGAACGATTCGCGCATCGAGGCGTGCGCCGTCAACTCGCGGGCGAGAGGAACGAGCGGCTGGAGAGCGTCACGGTTCCAGAGCGCATGCATGATGTTGTGCGTGCTGACAAGCGTCCCGTCCGGCGTCTTCTCGTTCAGGTATACGCCGATGCCGTTCAGCGGAGTTTTGTCAAGTTCGTCGGCGTAAGGCGCGAGGTCGCGCAATGACATCCGCGAGAACTCCCAGGCGAATCCGACGAATTTGCGTGACGGCGCGCTTGGTTGTTCGCCGGTCGCCGCCGCTGCGGCGACATTGACGACCGCCGCAGCGAAAACAGCCAGTAAGATGTTGGAACGCATTTTCATCTGATGATTACAGTCAGCCCTGGCGTGACATTCTCGACTGCAACGGATTCAGACTTGCCGCTTTCGATTGTCGCTGCATCAACTGCATAAGCGGACCTTGCCGCATATGTGTCGGTTTCGCCGCCACGTCTCCAGCGAACAACAAGCGAGGATGATGTCGCGCCGGGAATTTCCTCGCCGTTTCTGTACCAGCTATACGATGTGGCGCCGGGAGCCGTTGCCGTCAGCGTGACTGTATTGCCATGCATAACCTTGGCAGCCGTCTGCGCCACAACCGGCGTGAACGCACCGCCGTAAGTGAGAGGCGATGCCGCAGTAGAGGCGCACACCCTGAATGTCGCGTCGTTGCCGGTCGCGTCGCGCAGCCCCGCAACGCTGTCCTCGACCGCCGGAACATAGTCGCGCTTCAAAACGTATTCGCCATTCTCCTTCTCCCATATCTTGCAGCCGTAGATGCGGATCGTCGCGAAATTCGCCGCAGCGTTCTGCTGCGTCGCAAGTTTCAATGAGAGTCGGTTGAACGGCCCTCCTGCGGCGGTCTCGCATGTCGCGTTCGTCACGCCTTCGGTGACAATGACACCCAGGTTGGCAGGATTGTCAAGAATGACAGTGCGGCGGACGTTCACGGCGCCAGCCCCTACATTCGCCCCTACGTCCATCTTCCAGCTGTCGCTGTTGATGAATCCAAATCCCCTGTCGTTGATGTAGGCGGCGAAATTGTGAGTGTCCTTTGCGCAGAAAAGATACCACGTGTCGCCGGCGGTGCGCGCCCCTGCGGGCGCATAGTCGATTGCGACCTTGGTGTTCGCCGTCACGAGATAACCTGTGTCGATGTAGCGCGAATCGGCGCGGAGCGTCTCGACGTAGGACGGGAGTTCCATCTTTCCGCCGCACGTTAGGCGCTTCGAGGCCGTGGCGTCCGGATAGGAGATGAAGGTGCCTGTGA
>JAEEGL017033483.1_pt1 | contig 11906 bp, 7 predicted proteins | sample 9134231 | NCBI WGS metagenome assembly JAEEGL01 (sample SAMN16246548, study PRJNA631951) | gut metagenome | biome: gut microbiome; feature: rumen; material: fiber-attached | host: Bos | place: Iran: Karaj | collected 2018-10 | reverse complement strand
TTATACGGACATGACCGTTCTGGGCAGCACCCGGGACGACGCGGCAGGGGAGTGCTTTGACAAGGTGGCCCGGGTCCTGGGCCTGGGCTATCCCGGCGGCAGGGCGCTGGACGAGCTGGCCCGGACCGGCAGCGACACGGCCTATCCGCTGCCCCGTGCCCACGTGACGGACGCGCCGCTGGATATGTCCTTTTCCGGCCTCAAGACCGCCGTGATCAACCTGATCCACAACGCCGAACAGAAAAAGGAGCCCCTGGACCTGCTGGGGCTGGCGGCCTCCTTCAGCGCTGCCGTCAGCGATATTCTGCTGACCCGGACGGAGCTGGCTCTGGAGCAGCTGGGCTATGATACGCTGGTAGCGGCCGGCGGCGTCGCGGCCAACTCCCGAATCCGTGCGGATCTGCAGCGGGCCATGGCGGGGAAAAAGCTCTATCTGCCGCCCCTGTCCCTGTGCGGGGACAACGCCGCCATGATCGGCGCCCAGGCCTGGTATGAGTACCGGGCGGGCCGCCGCGCTGACATGACGCTGAACGCCAGAGCCGTCTGTGACGCCGCTGATTTTTGAGCGTTTAAACAATGGGTTTGGATATCGAAAAACTGCGAAAAAACGGGTAAAATACGTTATGTAAACCCGGTAAAATTCTTATATGTGGAAAACTCGGTGTATAATGTGGAAAACTCGGTATTTTTCCGCATATGAAAAAATAATTATGGAAACAAAATGACCATGCATAGGGTGTTTTGCATGGTCATTTTTGGATACTTTTTATGGCTGGGACGGTTTTCGCTCGCTGTATATGACGGGGGTGGCCACCCGGGCGAAGGCGCTGAGGAACTGGTGGTTTTTCAGCGTCAGATCCACCACCACCTTATCCAGAGCCTTGGCGTTCATCAGCCCGGAGAGGATACTGAGGCAGTCGCTGCGGCCGGGCCGCTCGTCGAACCGCAGGGACACGGTGTCAGGATGGAACAGGATGTCCACCAGCCGGGTATTGGGCAGCTCCGGGAAGGTCAGCGTCAGATGCAGAAGGGGCCGCTGGGGCCGCCTGTAGCTCCAGGTGCCCGTGGCGTAGACGTGGTAGTGCTCGCCGCCGGCGATGATGACGCTGTGCCGGGGACGTCCGTCGGTGCCAACGGTCAGCCGGTTCTTCTCCCCGGGACCTATGAAGGTCAGGGTGCAGCTGTCCACGCCCAGGGAAAAGCGGATACCGGTGATGCCCGGAGAGAAATTATTGTGGGTGATCTGCTGGACAAAGGGCACGAGCCCGGCCCTGTTTTTCTTCATGGGCATGGTGACATTGTGATAGCGCATGGCCTCCGGCGGCACGGCAGGCATGGCCGTGTGCTTCTTGTCCGGCGGCTCGGTGGGGAGCTTCCGGGCGGGGACCGGCGGCGTGATCTGCAGGACCTTCAGGGACCGCAGCGTCCGGTGCAGGGAGCGGAGAGCCGCCGTGTTCCGGGGCAACTGGGCGTAGCAGGCGTCGGAGCCGAAGTATGCCAGGATCAGATCCGAGGCGGAGCCGGTGACGAAGGAGCAGGTGCTCCCTGCGGTGAGCGCCACCACGACCTCATGTCGGGGCAGGACCACCACCAGCTGGCCGAAGGCGCCGTTGAACTCATAGTCCCCCTCGGAGGAGACGATCCAGTTGTGGTAGCCGTAGCCTCTGCCGCCGTCATCAGGCCGGGTCTTCGTGCGGGACCGGGTGGCCTCCCGGACCCACACCTCGGGGATCAGCTGCCGATTCTCTCCGTCCGGCCCGGTCCAGGCGCCATTCTGGAGCATGAGCTGGCCCAGCGCCGCCATGTCCCGGGTGGTGAGATGCAGGCCCCAGCCGCCCTTCTCGATGCCCTTGGGGCAGGTCTCCCACCAGGCGTTCCGGATGCCCAGCGGCTCAAAGAGCCGGGGCGTCAGATATTCCATCAGCGTCTGGCCCGTGACCTGCCGGAGCACGGCGGCAAGCATATAGCTGTTGAGACTGTTGTACAGGAATTGACTGCCCGGCTCGAAGGAACGCCCGGCGCTGAGATACGCCGAAACCCAGTCCTCATACAGGAAGACACAGGACTCGTTGAAATCCACACCGGAGCGCATGGTCAGCAGATCCCCCAGTACCAGCGGACGGAACAGATCCGCTCCCAGAGAGTGGGGGTGCTCCGGGAAGAATTTGTCCAGCGGATCCTCCAGAGAGAGCCTGCCCTCGCCGGCGGCGATGCCCACAGCCATGGAGAGCACGCTCTTGGACAGGGAGTAGACCGACTGGGGGATGTCAGCGCGGTACGGAGCCCAGTACCCCTCCGCCAGGACCTTGCCCCGGCGCAGGACCATGGCGCTGTGGGGCCGGTACCCGTGGAGCTCCAGGGCCCGGAAAAAGCTCTCGATGTGGGAGGAGGACAGGCCCATCTCCTCCGGCTCCGCCTGGGGCAGTGCGGGACTGCCGTCGGGGATCGGGTCCACCAGTGGCTTGCAGGGCCTGTATGGATAGCTGCAGATCGCGTCCAGATCCCCGGTCAGCAGCTTGCGGGAGGAGTTCAGACTCATCAGCTTCAGTTTCAGATCGGACATGGTGAAACGCTTCCTTTTTGCCGTTTTGCATAGCATATCACAGCTTTCCGGGGCTGTAAAGCGGACAGCTTGTTCACAAACTGCTCCCGTGCGCTCTTGCCGGAGAACTTCAGGCCTGCCGTGGCCGACTCGACCGCGTGGCCGTACCGCGGGCCAACACAAGCGTGGCTATCCAGCAGCCTATAGCAAAGCACGCCATCGCCAGGGCGAATATCGTCAGCCCCATGTTTTCATCTCCTCCTTCCGGGCATAAGAAAACCACGTCCAGTCAAGGTCTCGATACGCCCGAACGGGCATAAGAAAACCGCACTCGTCAACCGGTGCGGTTTTCATGCAGTTTCATGGATCAATACCACATAAGTGTTTTTTCAGATGGAAAATCAGAAGCAGTAAGCAAATATCTTTTTACGTGTTCAATATGCGACACGCACCACTCGTATCCTTCTGGAAGTGCGAACGGCCCAAATTCTTTTTTCTGAGTATTTAAGGTCAAGTCCACGGGAGATGAGCAATCCTCGAAGAACGCCTTGCATGATATCATGATATCATTTCTCTCGATTTTTCTTAATTGTACCATAGAACTCCGCCGCCTCATTCCCGTAATTGTACTTTTGAGCAGCCGATAGATGAGCCTCTGCTTGCGACAGGCCGCTATCCACAAGTTGCATTTCTAACATCTCGTGCTTTAACAACGTTATGTCATGCGGCTTGATATCCTTACCGTCAATAAGCCTCTGCCATGACTGCGCCATTTCATAGCTTGTATCAAATCTCCGCGGCTCGTCGTCACCAAGGTCATGTACATCTGTGAATACGTACCTTTTAACAGCGGATATGTCTTCTTTAGAATACCCGGTATTTGCTGCGATATGACCCACGTCTGACGTCATATGCCTTACGGACTCGTAGTATTGGTCTGCATGAACCTGCGCTTCCGTGCTGTATGGGTCTAAACCGCCGGTGATTCCACCAGCTATTATACCAGATTTCACGGAATTTGCAACAGGTGCCGGCGTGTTTTTCACAGCGTTGCTTGAGATCTGCTCCCGCTCAGACTGCCGCTTGAGCCCGGTCTGCTGGGTGAAGTCCCGCATGGTGGCCTGCCAGTGCCGGACCTTGGCCTTCGCCTCGCTCGGATCCAGCCCGGCGGCCTCCAGCGCCTCGGCCTCCCGCTTCCACTTCCGGATCTGCTGCTCGATATACCGCTGCTTCTGGCTGGCCTCGTACTCCGTCAGCTTCTCGCCGTTGTACTCGACCGTCTTGTCCTTCAGCCGCTCCAGCTGCTCGTCCGTCCAGGTCCGGGGACTGCCCTCGAACCACGGGTGAAAGCTGTGCCGGCAGTTCCAGCCGCCCAGACCGGCGCCGGTGCCGTAGCCGGTGCCCTCCTCCAGGCTCGGATACTTCGGGTGCGTGCCGGACCGACAGAAGATCTTCCCCTGCCACTCAGCGTGGGAAAACTCTTCGCCTCATCCGCCGGGATTCCCTACCGCCCGCACCGGGACGGGCCTATACTGGACGGCGGAGAGGGGGAGTGACGGCATGAAAGCGACGGTGCGGCCCCTGTCGGAGCTTCGGTCGGGGGAGCGTGGCGTGGTGCAGGCGGCGGCCCTGTCCGACAGGAGCCTCGGCAGGCGTCTGGAGGAGATGGGGCTCACGGAGGGCGCGGTGGTGACGGTCCGGCCCGCCGCGCCCCTGGGAGATCCCGTCCGCATCCAGCTGCGGGGGTATGAGCTGGCCCTCCGGCGGGAGAGCGCGGCGGAGATATTCCTGCGTCCCGGGGAGTCGCCCCCACCCGGAACGGATCCGGCGCCGGCCTTTCACGCTGCCCCGGTCTCCCGGGCCGCCGGGAGGAGGACTCCGGTGATCGCCCTGATCGGGAACCCCAACTGCGGCAAGACCACCCTGTTCAACGCTTTCACCGGCTCGGACCGGTACGTGGGCAACTGGCCCGGGGTCACGGTGGAGAAAAAGGAGGGCGTGCTCCGGCGGCAGGAGCGTGCCGTGACGGTGACGGACCTGCCTGGGATCTACGCCCTGTCCGCATGGTCGGCGGAGGAGCGTGTGGTGAGCGACTATCTCCGAACGGAGGCGCCGGATGTCATCGTCAACGTGGCGGACGCGGCGCATCTGGAGCGCAGCCTCTATCTGACCCTGGAGCTGCTGGCCCTGGGCCGCCCGATGGTGCTGGCACTCAACTGTATCGACGAGGTGGAGCGGCAGGGGGCCTTCGTGGATACGGCGGCCCTGTCCCGGAGTCTTGGCGTCCCCGTGGCCGCTGTCTCCGCCCGGGAGAGGCGGGGCCTGGAGGACCTGCTGGACAAGGCAACGGCCCAAATCTCGAAGGGCCGGATCTCCCGGCCTGTCCTGCCGGAGGGCCCCGCGGCCCGGTACCGGTACATCCACACCCTCACCGGACAGGTCACCGGCGGGATGGGGGAGGAGCGGACGGAACGGATCGACCGGCTGCTGCTGAGCCGGATCCTGGCCCTGCCGCTGTTTTTCCTGCTGATGCTGGGGGTGTTCAGCGTTACCTTCGGCCCGCTGGGCAGCGGGATGTCCCGGGCCGTGACGGTTCTGCTGGAGGAGGTGCTTTCACCCATGGTCCGGCAGGGGCTGGCGGCGGCGGGGGCGGCCCCTTGGGCGGCATCGCTGGCCGTGGACGGGATCCTGGGAGGCGTGGGCAGCGTGCTGTCGTTCCTGCCGCAGCTGGCGGTGCTGTTCTTCTGTCTGTCCCTGCTGGAGGACTCCGGCTACATGGCCCGGGCGGCCTTTCTGATGGACGGCTTTCTGCGCAGGCTGGGTCTCTCCGGCAAGGCCTTCATCCCCATGCTCCTGGGCCTCGGCTGTACGGTCCCCGCGGTGCTGGCAGCCCGGACCATGGACAGCGGCCGGGACCGGCTGCTGACCATTTTGCTGCTGCCCTTCCTCAGCTGCTCCGCCCGTCTGCCGGTGTACGGTCTGATCGCCGGGGCATTTTTTCCCGCCTGGTCGGGGCCGGCGGTGTTCTCCCTGTATGTGCTGGGACTCCTGCTGGGCCTGCTGACGGGGTATCTACTGCGCCATACGCTGCTGAAGGGCGGTGGCACGCCCTTTCTGATGGAGCTGCCCTCCTACCGTCTGCCACGGCCGGGGGATCTCCTGCGCCACGTCTGGGAGCGGCTCCGTGGCTTTCTCGTCAAGGCCGGGACCCTGCTGCTGACGGTAAGCGTGGCGCTGTGGTTCCTGCGGTCCTTCGGCCCCGGGTTCCGGCCCATATCGGAGGGGGAGGCGAGCCTGCTGACGCTGCTTGGCGGCGTGCTGGCGCCGTGTCTCCGGCCTCTGGGTTTCGGCAGCTGGCAGGCGGCGGTGGCACTGATCGCCGGTCTCATGGCCAAGGAGGCGGTGGCGTCCTCCCTGTATCTGCTGTGCCGACTCTCGCCCCTGGACGGCGGCGGAGCGGCGGCAGCGGCGCTGTCCGGCCTTTTCACCCCCGCGTCGGCCTGCGCGTTCCTCGTCTTCGTCCTGCTCTACGTCCCCTGCGCCGCGGCGGTTGCCGCCATCGCCCGGGAGACCCGGAGCCTGCGCTGGACCCTCTTTTCCGTTCTATGGCAGCTGATGACGGCCTGGTGCGTCTCCTTTGTCGTCTACCGCGTTGCCCGTCTGCTCCTCGGCGGATAGACCGGGAAAAAACGACGTGGACAGCCTGCCGCATGGCAGTTTATCTCGACAGACGGCCCGCTGTTTGGTAGTATAGAGAAAACAGAGCAAACAGGAGGGCGAAAGGATGTATTTTCGCCATTTGGAAAAAATGCGGGAGAAACGCTGATGCGGAAGCTGGCGCTCTTTGCCGGCGCGTTCAGCGCCGCGATCTTTCTGGCGGTCTATCTTCTGCCGTTTCACTGGCGGCTGCCCCTGGCCGCCGTCTGTATCGTTGCCGCGCTCCTGCCGGAAAAGCGGCGGGGCCGCCGCCTGCTTCTGATCGGCTTCTGCGTGGGTCTGCTGTGGAGCCGGGGCTACGACCAACTGACCCGGATCCCGGCGGAGCAGTGGGACGGGCAGACCGAGACGGCGGAGGCGGTGGTGCTGTCCTGGCCGGAGCCCACGGCCTACGGCGTGCGGCAGACGGTCCGGCTGGATCTGGGGCCCGTGGGCCTGCGGACCATCCTCTACGCCGACGACTCCGACTGGGAGCCCGGGGACCGGGTCGTCGTGACGGCGAAGCTGACCTCCGCGGCCTATGCCCGGGGCGAGTCGGTGCGGTACTATCAGGCCAAGGGCATCTTCCTCCGGGCTTATCTCCGGGAGGCGGGCCCCGTAGAGCACGGCGGCGGACTGCGTTTCCTGCCCGCCCGATGTTCCCATGCCCTGGCCGGGGAGATCGAGTCGATCTTCGGCCCCGGGGGTCCCCTTGTCACGGCGCTGACGCTGGGGCAGCAGACGACGCTGTCGGCGTTCTTTCTGAACGCTCTGACCCGTGCGGGCTTGCGGCACACCGTGGCGGTATCGGGAATGCACCTGTCGTTTCTGGTGGGCTTCCTGCTGTTGCTTCTGCCCAAACGGCGCTGGTACACGCTGCTGATCCTGACGGCGGTGATCTTCTTCTTCGCCCTCATGGTTGGCGGCCGGCCCTCGGTGATCCGGGCCGGGGTGATGCAGCTGTTCGTTCTGGCCGCGCCGGTGCTGGGCCGCGACAGGGATTTGCCAACGGGCCTTGCCACGGCGCTGCTGATCCTTCTGGCCGCCAATCCCTACGCCGCAGCCCATGTGGGTCTGCAGTTGTCCTTCACCGCCGTGCTGGGTATCGCGCTGTTCTCCGAGCCCCTGTTCCGGTATCTTTGCAGATGGCTGCCCCGGCGCGGCGTGCCCCGGCCGTTTCGGTTCGTCCTGCGGTTTCTGTTCTCCGTACTGGCCGCATCCCTGGGCGCGCTGGTATTTACCACGCCCTTGACGGCGTACTATTTCGGCACGGTATCTCTGATCTCGCCGCTGTCCAATCTGCTGACCCTGTGGGCGGTCTCGTTCCTGTTCTGCGGCGGACTGTGCGCCGGGCTCCTGGGTCTGCTCTGGCACCCGCTGGGTGTGGCCGTGGCATGGCCCTTCCGGCTGCTGTCCGGCTATCTGATACACATTGTTCCGGCTTTAAGCCATCTGAACCGGGCGGCGGTATCCGCCTCCGACGTGTATGTCCGCAGCTGGCTGCTGTTTGCCTACGGACTGCTGGCCCTGTGGCTTCTGTTCCGGCGGCTGAGCCCGGAGCGTCGGCTCTGCCGTCCGATGGTGCCCGCGGCGGCGTGCGTCGCGGCGCTGATTGCCGCCCTGGCCTTCTCCGCGGCGGGGCCGGGCGCTGACCTGACAGTGACGGTGCTGGACGTGGGACAGGGCGCCAGCACGGTTCTGCTCTCCGGCGATACCGCCATCGTGGTGGACTGCGGCGGCGACGATGCCGGCGAGGCCGCGGCGGACCGTCTCCAGAGCACCGGGGTGAAGCAGGTGGATCTGCTGGTATTGACCCATTTCCACGCCGACCACGCCGACGGTCTGCCCATGCTTTTCGACCGTCTGGAGATCAGGGCCGCGGCCGTGCCGGACGTTGACGACGGCCTCCGGGCGGAATTTGAGGCTCTGGCGGAGGCGGAGGGCACTGCCGTTTACTGGATCACGGAGGAGACCCGGATGCGGCAGGGGGACCTGGACGTGACGCTCTTCGAGCCCCTGGGCTCCGGCGGCGGCAATGAGGAGGGCCTGTGCTTTCTGGCCTCCTGCGGCGACTTCGACATGCTGATCACCGGCGACGCCAACTGGATCGTGGAGCATATGCTGGTGAAATACCGGTCCCTGCCGGACATCGAGCTGCTGGTGGCGGGGCACCACGGGTCGGGGGAGTCCACCTGTGAGGAGCTGCTGGAGACGGTCCGGCCGGAGACGGCGGTGATCTCCGTGGGATACAATGTCTACGGCCATCCGGCGGACGAGACGCTGGCCCGTCTGGCCGGCGCCGGTGTCACCGTCTACCGCACCGACCAGTGCGGGGACGTCACCGTCCGCTGGCGGGAAGAATAAAAAAAGACCGACCGGACAGGATGCCCGGTCGGTCTTTTTTTGTCTATTCGGGGCGGAGCTGGATGATCTCCAGTCCGGCGTTGATGGCCTCGCGGATGGTGAAGGCGGTGCCGCCGGGCGTCCCGGCGTACAGAGCGATGAGCAGGGAGGAGCGCTGGATCATGTACTGATCCCGCCGGTGCATGCAGCTGGGGGTATACTGCTCCTGAAGCAGCGTCTCCGCGTCGCACTGACGGAGGATGGCCCGGTAACGGTCCCGCAGCCACGCCGGCCAGGCGTCGGCCTGAGTGGCGCAGGGGAGAGCCGCCTCCAGCGTGACGTCGGGACAGCGGGCCCGAAGGGCCAGCACGGCCTCGGCAAAATACAGATCGCCGCCCTGGGCCATGCCGCAGATAAAATGGCGGTAGCCCCGGTCACAGACCTGCCGGATCACGGCGGCCAGACGGCGCTTGAGGACCAAGCACCGGGGGTCCTGTTCCCGGTCGCCCCAGGGCAGCTTGTCGGGTCGGTGTCCGGTAAAACAGCAGGTGATCTCCCGCACGCGTATCCCCCCTTCCATGGGGCCTATTATAGCGGACGGAATGTCGGATTGTCAACAAAAAATGAAACGTTTGTTCCAAGCTGACGAGAAAGAGGGTCTTGCAAGGAGGAAGAACTTTTGTTATGATGAAATTCCAGCAAAAGATGAAATGGAGAGTGCGGTATGAAGGTGATCCATCTGGACCTGAGCGGCGTGGAATCGATTTCGGATCTCCACGACTGTTTTGAGGAGGTATTCTCTCTTCCGCCGTGGTACGGACGCAATCTGGACGCCCTGTGGGACTGCCTCAGCGACGGTTTTTCAGAGCCGACGCTGCTGCAGGTGACGAACCTGCCGCTGCTGCAGGATCGGCTGGGGAGCGTGGCCAATGTCCTGGTGCGGCTGTTCCGGGACCTGTCGGACTGCAGGGAGAATTTGATCGTGGATATCGACGGCCTGATCCTGTGATACCGTATGACGGGGATCGGGAAACAATCGTTTTTGGAGGAGATACTATGTTTACGGAAGAGAAGATCGGCGCATTTACCGACGTGCTGGCATCGAAGGAATCCGTGCCCGGCGGCGGCGGCGCCTCGGCGCTGGTAGGCGCGGTGGGCGCGGCGCTGGCCTCCATGGTGGGCAATCTCACCGTGGGAAAGAAAAAATACGCGGCGGTGGAGGAGGACGTCAAGGCTGTCATGGCCAAGGCGGAGACCCTGCGTCAGCGGCTCCAGCAGCTGATGGATGAGGACGCCGCCGCCTTTGAGCCTCTGGCGAAGGCCTACGGGATCCCCAAGGACGATCCCGACCGGGACACGGTGATGGAGCAGGCGCTCCACACCGCCTGCGAGCCGCCCATGGAGATGATGCGGGCCATCAGCAAGGTCATCGAGCTCCATGAGGAGCTGGCGGAAAAGGGCAGCGTCATCGTCCGCTCCGATGTGGGTGTGGGCGTGGTGTGCTGCAAGGCCGCCCTGCAGGGCGCCAGTCTCAACGTGTTCATCAACACCAAGAGCATGAAGGACCGGGCCCATGCCCAGGCTCTGGAGGCCGAGGCGGATCAGCTTCTGGCCCGCTATGTGCCCCTGGCGGAGGAGATCTACGCCGGGATCGTTCAAAAACTGCGCTGAGGGGGAGAAGACAATGGCGGAGATTTGGAAAGGCGCGCCCGTGGTGGCGGCCATGAAGGAACGGATGCTGGCGGATACGGCGAGTTTGCGGGAGCGGGGCGTGATCCCCACTCTGGCCATTCTGCGCGTGGGCCAGCGGGAGGACGACCTGGCCTTTGAGCGCACTGCCGTCAAGCGCAGCGGTACCGTGGGCGTGGAGGTGCGCAGCGTGGCCCTGCCGGAGGATGTGGACCAGGAGACACTGGTCGCGCAGGCCAGGGTTCTGTCCGAGGACGAGAACATCCACGGCGTGCTGCTGATGCGGCCCCTGCCCGACCGGCTGCAGGAAAGGCCGGTCCGGCGGGCCATGCGGCCGGAGAAGGATGTGGACGGTATCACGGGCGTTTCCCTGGCGGGCGTCTTCACCGGCAGCGATGTGGGCTTCGTTCCGGGTACCGCCCAGTCGGTGATGGAACTTTTGGATTATTACGGTGTGGAGCTGAAGGGAAAGCGGGTCACCGTCGTGGGCCGGAGTCTTGTGGTGGGCAAGCCGGCGGCCATGCTGCTGCTGGGCCGTCACGCCACCGTGACCATGTGTCACACCCGCACCGCGGACCTGGCGGCGGAGACGAAGCGGGCCGATATCCTGGTCGTGGCGGCCGGCAAGCGGGGCGTCATCGGCGCGGATCATGTGTCCCCGGGTCAGATCGTCATCGACGTGGGTATCCACGTGGACGAGAACGGCAAGCTGTGCGGCGACGTCCGCTTCGATGAGGTGGAGCCCATCGTGGCGGCCATTACCCCCGTGCCCGGCGGCGTGGGCACCGTGACCACCTCCGTCATGCTGGAGCATGTGGTCCGGGCGGCGAAAAAGAACGTCAGCCTCGACTGACGAAAGCAGTATCTCATATTACCCTGAACGCGGCGAAGGATTGTATAGATCCTTCGCCGCTGTGCTCCTTAAGGATGACATTGTGATTGACAAGCAGGCCGGAGACCTGTTATACTGAAAACCTGAAAAAATGACAGAGTAGGAACTGCGCATACCGGGTCCGGTTAAGTGCCGTCAGATGGGAAGTCGCTGGCGGACGAAAAGCGGCGGGGCGAAAAGCCCGACTGAGCTTGTGGTGCAGGTTCCGCGTCCGCTGTCACACCCTATGTGACGGCGCTGTTTTGCGCCGGTCCGCCCCAGCAGCCAGACCGCAACGGTCCGGTCGCTGCCGCGTGGCCGGTGTGCAGAAAGGAGCGCTATTTTTTATGGATTTTTCCCAGGCGATGGAGTACATCAATCAGACGAGCCTCTACGGTTCCGTACTGGGGCTGGATACCATGGCCCGGCTCATGGCGGAGCTGGGGCAGCCCCACCGCAGACTGCGGTACGTCCACGTGGCGGGCACCAACGGCAAGGGCAGCACGGCCTCCTATATTGCCCACAGCCTCCAGGCGGCGGGATACCGCACCGGCCTGTACCTGTCTCCGTACATCCAGCAGTTCGGTGAGCGGATCCAGGTGGACGGCGAGATCATCTCCCGCGACGAGATCGCGGCGGGCGTCACCCGCGTCAAGGCGGCGGCGGACGCCATTATCGCCCGGGGCTTTCCGTCCCCCACGGTCTTTGAGCTGGTGACCACACTGGGCCTGCTGTACTTCGAATTGCAGCAGTGCGACATCGTGG
>JAEEGL016960315.1_pt1 | contig 11906 bp, 10 predicted proteins | sample 9134231 | NCBI WGS metagenome assembly JAEEGL01 (sample SAMN16246548, study PRJNA631951) | gut metagenome | biome: gut microbiome; feature: rumen; material: fiber-attached | host: Bos | place: Iran: Karaj | collected 2018-10 | reverse complement strand
GTGATCCAGATGAAAGAATAAAAGAAGACGGACTTCGAATTGTTAGAGCCATAAGGTTTGCTATAAAGTATGGTTTTAATCTTTCAGTCGCTACAAAAGAAACCATTCATCGAAACATTGACATGCTTGACAAGGTATCTAATGAAAGAAAAACGCAGGAGCTTAGAAAGATGCTTACCTGTGGTAAAGATATAGCTCCTGTTTTCAGAGAGTTTCCAGATGTTCTGTTTAAACTCATTCCTGATTTAAAAGACACCTACGGATGTAGCCAGGTAAACAAATATCATCACACTGATGTTTTTAATCACATATTAAACACAACTGACCTTTTAAAATCTGATGATTTTGTCACAAAGCTAGCTGCTCTTTTTCATGACACTGGGAAAGTGGCTGCAAAAGTAACCGATGAGACAGGTTATGACCGATTTAAAGGACATAGTGAGATATCTTTTGAAATTGCCAAAAGAGCTTCGGATCCAAGTGGATACCTCAAGCTTACTTCTAAGGAAAAAGACAAGTTTGAATTCCTGGTGCTTAACCATGACATCAATTTCTTTGTAACAGAAAAGAGCTTCAACAGGGCCATTTTAAAGTATGGTGAAGATTACCTTGCAAGCTTAAGGCTTCTTAGTAATGCGGATTTTAGTGATCATGTAATCCCAGATTGTATTACAAAAGAAAAGTTAGAAGCTTGGCATACCAATGACAGCATTGTTAAAGAATATTTTGCTAGTTTAAAGAACAAGCCTATGTCACTAAAAGAACTAAACATCGATGGTAACGAGCTAATAAATTTAGGCTATAAGCCTGGACCTAAAATGGGAGAGGTTTTAAAGGATATGCTAGCCCACGTTGTTGATGGGACTTTAAAAAATGAAAAAGATGACCTTGAAGAGTATGCAAAAGATAAGCTTGCATCATTAGAAGAAAATAAAGAGAGTGGCTACGCAGAAGAAAGATAACCCATTGATTTGCTGATATTTTTTCATATGTAGTCAAGAACACAAATACTCACGGAGGTATATTATGCTAATAGCGAAGAAAGAAATCAGAGCAAAGCTCTACGATTCTTCAATAGAAAAAAGCTACTACAGTGTTGGACTTAAGCAAATAACTGCGTTCTACGTTGAAATGAACAGCGAGTTAGGTAAGGCAGTGGGAGCTGGTCCAATTGACGACGGAAAATACAGGGACGGCAACTACCTTGCTCTTATTGAGATGGAAAACCCAGCAAGCAGGGAAATTTCTTCTCTGTCTAGGGGAACCATAGGTTATGAGTCTCTTTATCAGAAGATAGAGGTTGTTACCCATACCTTAAATGGAGAGCTAGTGACAAGACCCCTTAATTGTGATACAAAAGAAGGTAGAGCTTTTGTTAAAGCTCTCGAAAATTACGTCAAGGAAAACAGCCAGGCTATATTTGGCAAAGAACCAAGCAGCAATGAAATTTCTGCTGACGACGAGATAGAAAGGTAGTGTTATGGGATTTCTAAACATATTTGACAGCTACGGACGAAAAAAAGACAAAAAGACCGAAGAAAAACCACAGGTAGTAGAGGAAGTGTCAATTCGCGATTTAATATCAGACCCTACAAGGTGGATGACCATAGGAGAAGATATTGCAAGTGGAAAGGCTGAGTTATATTGCGGATGGTATGATAAAACTTTGCCTTTCATTATGAACAACGAAATATACCAGTATGTTATCGTTGAAAAAATAACACAAATATGGAAAGATTTCATAAAAACGAGAGACCTTCGAGTTTTTAAAAACTTTACAGTGCCATGGCTAGGTGAGGAGCCTCTCCATATTTTAGTTGAGGAAGAGATACCTGAATATTTTGAAAAAACTGAACACGTTAATATGCTTGCAGGGGTAGATATCTTCGATCAACCGATTATGGAAGAATATGACGAGTATAAAAAAGAAGATGTGTGTCTCAAAGAGTACTTTAACACGGCAATGACTGGGGATACTCTGTATAAAAAATTCGGGATAGATCCATCCAAAATCCACATCAATGGGTACCTAAGTGACGAATATGGAGAACATATTTGGCTTGACTCAACCCTTCCGTATGGTGTTTCCAACGATGCAAAAACATGCTTAGTTTCAGAACTTAACAAAAACGGGTTCGTAGTCGATCTTATCAGCAAAAGAGAACCATACAAAGATATGTTCCCTGCCATAGACAAGGAGGATCGACAAGGCATAAACTATTCAGGAACTTATATATGGATGAAAGAAGACACCTATGACCTGCTTGAAATCGACGTTACCCCGCCCCAAGTAAAAACCGAGGGTGTTGCTCTTAAAAGCTACAGCGATGAGGGAGCAATTAAAGAGCTAGCTGAGAACATGTCAAAAAAATTGTCAAGCCCAGAGTTTGAAGACTACCTTGCTTCGCTTAGAGACAAGTACATATCGAGGGTTACTACGATCCTTGAAGAGAGGCATGCTAGAGCTGAAGAAAAGTACAGGGAGGTTAGAAAAGGCGAAGGTGAAAAACACATGTCAGAAGCACTGGAAGTACTCGCGGAAGCTTACGCTGATGCGTTTGAAGCTGGCGTGGTCGATAGGAAAGCGCTAGAAGACATGTGCAATACCTATGGCATTAACATCGAGTACGTGACAGACAAGTCGTGGATGTCTTATAACAACATCTACTCAGCTGGAGAGTACGCTGCGAAGCGCGCAAAGGATTTAAACATCACCGCAGTTTACGGAATGGACAATAGAATATTCGATACTAACAAAAACATCCTGCAGAAAACAAATGAAGACCAAGAAGTAGACGACTCTAGGTCTCTGTGATTACTGCATTTAAAAAAGCAGCGTGTGCTGCTTTTTTTGTTACAAACGAAGATTAGCTTGGTTATTCGTCCTCGTTTTCATCTTCGTCTTCGCTACTTTTGGCTCTCTTTATAATGTAGAAACACAGCCCAAGTAGGAACCCTACTGCGTATTCGCACGCAAGAACCTTGAGGGTTTGGTCTACTCCTATAATACTAGCTACAAGGCAGACGATTAGAACCCCAACAACTCCAGATCCTAACGCTAAAGCCACATCTTTTACATCCATACTTTCCATTTTCTTTACCTCCTTAGTATTAAAAGATACTAGTGATTTACATCTTCATAACCCTGTCCTGGTTTAACATTTACGTTAATTATTTCACTTGTAGGCTCCTTGCTTTTGTCTGTACTTATATTTCCTGCATTTAGGTAGTACCACACAGCTATCCCGCCAATAACAAGGAATAAAATCCATCTGAATGTTTTCTTTGCTATCTTTTTGTTAGCTATTCTTCCCAAACCTTACCCCTCCTTAAAAATACTAGAAACTACATCGGTTGCTTCACAGATAGAAGCAGCACTATAGATCCTTTCATATTCTTCCTCTGTAAGTTCCCTGCTTAGCTTGTTTTTCCATTCATATCCTGGAACCATCTGGGCCCATATAAATTCTGACCAAGCTGGAAGCATATGCATTTCAAAAGACTTCTTCTGCAAAGAAACAAATACATCGTAATCATCTTTTCCTTTGAACAATTCTTTATTCATTCCTGCAAAACGGATGTATCCTTCGGCATGCTTTCTTAAAATAGCCTGTTCCTTTGGATAGACTTCGTCCTGCATTCCATCGCATATAAAAGCATCTCCTGTAATAACTTCACCAATCTGAAGTGGAATACATCTTGCTGGGATATCATTTGTAACAAGAGATTTATTTTCAAATATAAACAACACCTCTGGGAGGGCTGAACTTTGCTTAATTGCATTAGCAACAAGCCCATCTGGGCTGGTTATTTCAAAACATTCTATTTTCTTAGGCCACTTTTTTTTATCAAATGGAAGATATGTACCAACTATCATTTTTCTTCTCCTTTTTTATATTTTTGCTGCTTGTTAATATTTTAATTGTTTATTAAAAGAAAAAGTCCCATAATCTCTCAAGGAAACCTCGTCTATCCTTATGCTCTTTAAGCTGCTTCAAAAGCTGCTGTTGTTTGTCAGTCAAATTTTTCTTATCATAAAAGACTCTGTCTGGATATTTTTCCATCCACTCTTCTAAGCTGTTACAGCCTAGATTGTGGATTTTTTGTTCAATAAATGAATCAATCTGCTTGTAATCATATGAGTTACAGCACTTTACAAAATCAAGATACAGGTTGTCATCTATAAAAACTCTACATTGGTCAAGGAAGTAAGTAGATTGACTACTATTATTTTTTAAAGCCTGGGAGATACTATCGTAATATCTCTTGTCTTTATTGTTATTAAACCACTGTGTTAAGCCGCCAGCTTCTCTTATTTTATTGCATGCAATCTCTCTAGCGCCATAACTATCGAACATTAAACGATCTAAATAATATCCCCTTTTTGCAACTTCTCTACGTGTTTCTCCTAAGTCATTGGTTGCGAATTTTTTTGAAATTCTTCTCCCATATTTTATAAGAGCAAGCATTATCTCATTGTAATCTGAGTCATGCCATCCATGATTGTAAAACTGCATTGTGATGTCGATTATCTCGTCTATTCCACATCCCTGCTCAATAAAAAATACAAAATCATATGTAGGCATAGAAGGAAATATAACACCATAAACTTGTCTCATTACGTGTTTATAATATTTGTCTAACCCGTAATTATTGTGTTTCCTTAAAAATGATATTTTATTCCATGCTTTTAAATATTTCTTATCTAGCTCAGGGTCTGACCCGAAAGATATGTACTTGCAATCTTTTTCTGTTTCCATAAAAATAGTTCCTTTTTGCCTACCTATTCTTGTGCTAAATCAATACCTGTTAGTTCTGTTACCCTAAGAATATAAGCTTGTCTTGCTTCGAATTCTGTATATTCTTCCCCATTGAAACAATGGCGAAGAGGAAACATAAGTAAATCTCTTAAGTCTTTTATGCCTTCTTTATAGGACTTAATTAGCTCAGCACATTTTTTTTCATAAGCCTCGAAGGCTCTATCCTTTGTTTCAAACATTTTGTCTTCCTTAGTGGAAAAGGAGCCAAAGTTATCTATGGACTTCACATCGTAAACGTTGTCTTCACTGTTTAAATTTTCAACCTTGCATTTTTCAGCTACATGGTAACGACTGTTTACAAATACTATGTCGCCAATTGCAAATTTTGCCATTTTTTACCTCCGCATGAACCTTGGTTTGTTTTTCTCTTCTTATATATGAAAAATTTTTTTAGACCTGAATTTTTCTGTTTTCTTTTAATTATTATTTTATTTCTATTTTTTCATATGTATTTAGATGCTTGTTTTTTAAGGAGGATGAGAATGAATAAGGAATCTTTTGAACAGGGTAAACATAAAGCTATAAACCATCTTGAAAACGCTCTAAATGAGCTAATTTTAGCCATGAAAGAGCTTTACAGGCCAGATGAAAAAGATGCAGCTAATGCTTGTTCTAGAGCAATGAAATCTGTAACTAGTGCTAAAAATAAAATTCTTGAGAATGAAAAAAATAAAAACATAGAAGGGCAGTTATCGCTTGAAGACATCTTAGATGATGAAGCAGAGAGGTGTTAAATGGAATTTAAAGGACAGTATTATTTTTTATCAAACTATTATAACTCTCCACTTTCTCTTGAGATAAATGGAGAAGTTCTTGGGTTTACAAATGCAGAGGCAGCTTTCCAGGCTTGCAGAGCAGTAGGTATTGCTAAAGATTTTCAAGGACTTTCAGCATTTGATGCTAAAGCTCTTGGGAAAAAGGCAAAGAAAAAGGATGTAAGAGGGGACTGGACTGAGGTTAGAGACTCTGAAATGGAGAGGGTTCTTCTAGCTAAATTTGAAAACCCTTACTTAAAGAATAAAATACTTTCAGTCAGTGAAGAAATATCGTTTGATATCCAGTACCCAGACAGATACTGGGGCATTTACCTAGGTAAGGGACAAAACAAGCTAGGAAAGGCCCTTACTAATGTAAGAAACAGCATTTTAAGATCAATGGGTGTTGACACTAGTGTCAAGAAGACAAAGCTTACATACAAGGTCCAGAATGGAGGACTTGTTGTTTTTGATACAGAAACTACTGGTGTTTCTGCCAAATACGACGATATTATCCAGATAACAATCGTAGGAAAAGATAGGAATGTTCTTCTTTCTACATATGTTAAGCCAGACAACTGCAAAGAATGGCCAGAAGCTGAAGCTGTTAACCACATATCTCCAGCAGATGTTTTTAAAGATGGAGTTCCTACTGCATCGGAAGTAGCTAAAGCTGTTAATCACATCTTTTCAAAAGCAGATTATATCCTTGGATACAATGTTAATTTTGATACAAAAATGGTCAAGGCTAGATTTGGGTATGATTTTAGTAAAAACAAGGTCCAGGACGTTTTTGACCTGTATAAATCCCTTACAAAAGTAAGGCTCGACAAATATGCCCAGGCTAAGAAGGAAGAGCTTGGATGCGATGATAAGGAGCTTAAAAAGATACTTTCAGATGATGACGCATATTTGGACCTTTATTTAAAAACAAAGGCTAGAAAGCTTGTTAACGCTATAGAGAATGAGTGTCCTGAGGTGTATGAGCAATTTATTTCAAATGCTCACGATGCATGTGCTGATACTAAAGCAACTCTTGATTTGGCGAAAAAGATAATGAGCTATGATAAGGAGCTTGTTGAAGAATGCATTGATTATGCCCAGACTGAGTCTTCTAGTAAAAATAAAAGTAACAACGGATCCTGCATAAGTAAGTGGGTAATGACTCCAAATGATTTTGAAAATACAAAATCTGTAATGGAAGACAATCCTTTATTTTTTGTAAATGATGGAGTTATTTGTCTTTCTCTTAACGTCCAGGGCATAGTAGGAGACGGATTTGTTAAAAGAATTGCTGAAAGCTACCCAGCCTTAAAGGATGCTATCAGAAATGAAAAAGCAAAGATTGCTAAAGCTAGAGCTACTGAAGGAAAAACTCCAGAAGATTTTCTCGGACACCATGTGAATGTTCCACTAACTGATACGTTATCCGTAGAAATTATCTTTGCTGAGAGTGCAAGCAGAAAAGCAGATGGTCCTCTTGTGAATTATGATGCTCTTTCAAAGGCAGTAAAAGAAACATGTGAGGAGTACAAAGATAGAAGCGTGTGCCTTCCTGTTGTAACAAAATGGGAAGCTGGCATTCCAGTTGTTACAGATGCGATAGGATGTGGAAAAGCTAGAGGTGTCTTCTCAAAAATAGCACAGATGATGGTTAGCCTTAATTGCAACAACCTTTCATACGTGGATACCCAGCATGAGAAGATATTTAAGGTACTTGAAACTCCTGTTTGCAGCTACGAAGACAGCGTAGTGGTGTACCCAAATAGTGAAGAAAAAGAACCTTCGAATGATTTTGATGATATCGAACTAGGTTAAATAACTAAGTAATTAAGGGGCAGTGTTCTGCTCCTTTTTTTTATTTATATCAGTAAGATTTTTTTTTTCATATTATATCAAAGCAATGTTTTTAAGTTAAGTCTGGATGTAGCTCAGAGGTAGAGCAGCAGGCGTTTCGTTTCTACGAGGGTGGAACCTCCTGGAGCTATTGTTAGGTAGAAATGAGCGATAGGCGAAAGCGACGCACTGTGTTAGCACAGGTTCGAATCCTGTTATCCTCTCTTAACTTACAGCACTGCTAAGAAAGGAACTTATTTTATGAGCAGTGAATACATATATGGAGCCAAAAACATAGATTACTCTTCACGAAAAGCAAGAAGACTTTGTAAGAAATATGAAAAAGACAACCCTACTGTTGTTTTTTCATCTCATTTTTCATCAGAGGAGGGGGATTATACCCCTTATATTACAGAACAAACAAAGGGAATTAAGTTTGCTCTTACATTGCACACAGGATTAGCTGCGAGATATCTATCACTTACAAATGCTAGCAAATTTGTTGATTTTGCTAGAATGCATCCAAAAGAAGTTGAAAAATGGACAAAAGATGACAATTTTGGCAATTTTTATAATCAAAGTTCAGGAAGCTTTAATGAGTACAAGCTTGTTTTTGCATGCCTTCTCGGTGGAATTGAGTGGATATTTGAATTATCTGAGGATAAAAAAGAGGAAGAAAGAGACAAATATATAAAAGATCTGTCTGACATTTTAAATGAAATTTTTCCAAAGTTTTCAAAAATAGATCATTACGAATATGCTAAGTCTATAATTAAAGACACTTATTCTCCAGATGTTTTTCCTCAAAATAATAAAATAGAGGACTCTTATTGTGCAGAATTATTTACCTTTGTTATATCTTTATATTCATCAGATGAATGCAACCTTAACAAAGATGAAGTGTTTTGTATAATGACTCATATTGCTAGCAAATTAAATGCTGCATTTTTCTTTCCTCCTTTTATTTTCAATTCAGACTACGATTTGAATATACTAGCGCTACCATTTTGCAAAATTAATGAATTCAAAAATGCAAAAGATGTCGGAGATTTTATAGTTGAATACATCAACATGTGTAACAAATCCAAGGACGGAGTATGTGATGAAAATTCCAACCTAAGTAACATCATTGATTGCATGGCTGTTATCATGGAAGGTACTGGAATACTGTTCGACCTTAAGCTCTCAAAGTATTTTAAGAATTTCTTAGCTCATATAATGTCTGACCGTGCTAGCAAAGATCACGATGCATTTCTTCTTGAATTTATTATAGTTGCTATATTTGGAGCAGTATGTGAAGAATTTGAAAATGAGAGAAAAAGAGAAAAATATTCTAGCAGCCTTACAATCGAAGCAACTTCAAATTCTGATGAAAGAATTAAAGCTCTAGAAGAAAAAGTAAGTGAGCTTGAAAAGGAAGTAATAGCAAAGCAGGCTGCAATCCTTAAAAGGGATGAAAAAATAAACAAAATTAAAGAAAGTGAAGAGCGGGCCAAGGTTTTAGAAAAAGAAAATGAAAAACTTCGAAAAGATCTTGAGGAAATTACTTTGGCTGAACAGGAGCTCGAAGAAATAGCTCTTGATGAGAGAAGTAACGAAGAAGTTTTAGCAAGGCTTAACATCCTTTTAAAAGATACGAATTCCGTATTTTTTGGTGGGCATGAGAATTTAACTGCAAAACTTAAGGGTATGCTAGCAGATGTTCGATTTGTTGGATGCGATACAAATTCAACCTTAGATAACATCTTAAAAACTTCAAAATATGTATTTATGAAGGCTGATCACATTGGTCATAAGCAAGTTTTCAAAATAAAGAGCATGATTGCTCATTCAGATGCAAAGCTTGTATATGTACCAAATTCCACAAACATTGAAATAATTTTGAAGGGTATGCTAGCAAAAATTGAATCTCTCGAGAATGAGACTGAAGCAGAAAGATAACATTTTATTTTTCCTCCTTTAGCAAATTATTTTTTTTCATATGAATTATGAAAATATATTTTGCTATGGGAGGTTTTCTTATGAACATCATATACAGATCTAATTCATTTCAAAGAATATGTGATGCAGAAGGCTTCCTAAAAGACCTTGGTGATTACGGTGGATATTTTAATAATGCTACCAAAACCAAGGGTGTCTGGAGCCAAAAACTGGTTAAATTCGAAGACATAGATATTTCTTATGAGACAAATTGCTACGTTTCTGTTAATGAGTTTGCTCATGACACAAGGTCAACAAACAGCAATGTGTCCGTATTCAAAGGAATATATCTTGATACAGATATCCATAAAAACAGAGAAGACAAGGATGAAATCATAGAGAAATGCCTTGAACTTATTTTAAAGGCAAGCTATATGAAAGAAATTCCGCCTGTTAGCAGAATTATTGCAACAGGTAATGGTCTTGCTACGTTCTTTTTGTATGACAAGCCAATCAAAGATAAAAAAATCCACAAGCAAATAACCGATGCCGCAACAAGAAAAATGGCATCTATTTTGGCGTGCGTGGACGGAGTTAAGCAGGATTCTACAGCTAAAACGCCTCACCGAGTAGCTAGAATTCCAGGAACTTATAACGAATCTGCAGGAAAATATGCAACCACTGTTGTTGTTAACCCAGACAGACTAAGTGCAAGTGAACTTTTGTGTTACTTTGATACGTGTGACGAAGAGAACGTTTTCGAAGATTTCAAGATAGTTGAATCTGTAAAAAATGCAGCAACAGCTTCATATTACAAGAAAATGATTAAGGTTGTTAATGGCCTTATGGCAAAGAGAGGAGGCAAGAAAGGAGACTACAGACACGTAGCGCTTTTCTGTGCTTACAACTTTGAAAAGGCTTTAACTGGCAGTCATAAGAAAGCATTTAATGAAATTGAAAAGTTAAATGCTAGTTTTGAGTGTCCTCTTAGTAGCAAAGATGTCACATCTACAGCTATGACTTGTCATTTTCATCTAGAACAGAAAGATGCTCATACTTCTGGATTTTATGCGATATCTGAAAAGACTTTTGTAGAAATGATGGGAATGACAAAAAGCGAAATAGAAGAATTCAAGATCTTTTACAGAAAAAAGAAGATTGCAAAGATTGCTAAAAACAAAGAGAGAAAAAAGCATCTTTACGATGCTTGTATTGAAGCTCGAAAAAGTGGCATGAAAATTAATGACATTTGTGAGAAATACAAGATAGCCAGGTCAACTTTGAACGAACTTATTAAAAATACTGGGCTTTCTAAAATTCGCTCAAAAAAGTCCAATTTTTCCGTAAATAGAATAAATAATATTAGTAATACAAAGGGAATTTGTTTAGATGAAAATAGTGCAGGAGCAGATGTTTTAATACCAAGGATAGATGGCATAGACCGAAACGGTTTAGATGAATACCAGAGAGCCAAGGATGCTTTGTTTGGTGGTACATCAAATGTTGCAATTTTTGGTAAAGCTGGAGTAGGTAAGACAGCTCTGCTTGAAGAATATATCAAATACGCAGAAGATAATGGGCTTAAAGTTCTTAAGATGGCTCCAACTGGACTTGCTGCGTCTAATTTTGGTGGACAAACAGCTCATAGCAAGCTAAAGCTCAGTCTTGGTGTTTGTAGTCCTAGCGATGGCATAGACCGCGAGGTGCTTTTTAACATGGTTAGCTACGATGTAATTGTTATCGACGAAGTAGGTTCCATGAGATTTGACTATTTCTCAATGGTAGCGAGAATGGTATCTGAGCTTAGTGAGCTTAGAAAATCCCACACCAGACTTGTCATTTGCGGAGATTTTATGCAAACATTTCCTGTTGTTACAAGAGATGACCGAGCTGTGATATCAAGACTCTGGGGAAAAGACATTGCTACTGGGCAGATTTATGAGGCCGAAAGAGATTGGAAAGAAATGAACTTCGAAGTAATAGTTCTAAGTAAGGTTCTTAGACAAGACGATGCCTGCTTTGTCAAAAACCTAGAAATGCTTAGAAACGGAGACGAAGGTTGCCTAGAATACTTTAGAAGCATGAGAAACGATAGTGCTTTCTTTGATGAGAATGCTACCCACATTTGTGGCCACAAAAATTTAGCAAATAAAATTAACCAGGAAATAACAAAATCGCACACACAAACTGACAAGTGTGTTACTTATGTTGGTAAAAAGCTAGGAGACGGCGATGTAAGATGGGATTTAAACGTTCCAAAGATGCTCACTCTCTATGCTGGTAAAAAGGTTATAGCATGCAAGAATACTTCGTCATTTAAAAATGGACAGATGGGTGTTGTCACAAAAGTAAATAAAAAATCGTGCTATGTAAGATTTGCAAATAATAGCAAGGACACCTTGGTAAAGCCTTGCAGGATTTTGTCAAAAAATGCAGAGTACTTCCATATGCCTCTTGGAGACGGTTATGCACTAACTGTTCACAGGGTACAGGGACAAACTCTTGAGAAGGTTGTAATACATGCAGATGACTTATTTAGTGCAGATCAGACTTACGTAGCTTTTTCTAGAGCTAG
>JAEEGL015264531.1_pt1 | contig 11906 bp, 10 predicted proteins | sample 9134231 | NCBI WGS metagenome assembly JAEEGL01 (sample SAMN16246548, study PRJNA631951) | gut metagenome | biome: gut microbiome; feature: rumen; material: fiber-attached | host: Bos | place: Iran: Karaj | collected 2018-10 | reverse complement strand
GGAAGCCGCGGACAGCGCCATGGCCGTCAGCGAGGAGAACGCGGAGGAAATGTAGGCGTAGGCCGTATTGAAGGCATAGTAATCCGCCACGCTCACCTTGTTCTTCACCGCGACGAAATACATGATGGCGGTGCCGATCATCGTGATGGCGGTCACGAACACCCCGGACAGGCGGATGATCGCCGGGGGATTGAAGGTAAGCTCGGCGCTCTTGGAATACAGCTGCGACCACTTGGCGAACGCGCGGTTTTCCGAACCGCTCAGGCGGATCTTCTGGATGCCGGTGATCAGGGAATACACCAGGCCGCGCTCCTTGGCAGTGAACACCATCTTCTCGGCGTCAATGCGCATCTGCACCATGGCAGAGAGCAGGCTGATGCCCAGCGTGAGCAGCGTCACGATCAGGCTCGGCCACACCAGGCTGGGGGCAAACGCGAAGATCTGCGTCAGGTACACCAGGGAGAATACGCCCGTGATCGCGGTGGAGAACAGCGAATCCACGATGGTGGTGCACAGGGAATCCATATAGCTGATGTACTGGTTCAGTTCGCCCGCCGAATAGTCCTTGAAGAAGGACGCCGGCATGGACAGTATGCGCATCATGGTGGCCGCGCTGACGTTTACGTTCAGTTTGTATCGGATCCGGGACAGGAGCATTGTCCGGATGATTGCCAGCAGCGTGCTGCCCACCGTGGCAAAGAACAGGAAGGACATGACCGCGTACAGCAGCTGCATGCTGGCGTTCTGCACCACCGTGCCCATCAGGACCTGGTTCAGCTTGGGCATCAGCATGCCGACCAGCGTGATCGCCAGCGCGGCGACGCCGAAGCTGACCAGATCCCGCATGGTCAGACAATTCATCATGTACCGCAGCAGGTCCTTCAGCTTCAGTTCGCGCATGGGCAGAGGGCGGTAGAAGCACAGCGCCTCGCTGCTGATCCGCTTTTCCTCCTTGGCGTTGATGCGCACCCGCTTTCCGGTATGGGGATCCACGTATTCATACCCGCCCAGATCGGAGGGCAGCACCGCGATGACCGTCCCCTCCTCCTTGAGCGTCGTAATCATCGGCCCCATGGCGTCGGCGTGCCAGCCCTTGTTCAGGATGACCTCGCGGTACAGGATGCCCGTGGGGGAAAGCAGGTAATCCAGCCGGTCCTGCAGCCCGCGGATGTTCGCGGGGACCTCCGCTTCCTTGAGCCCGAAGTATTTCAGAAGCCCGGAGACCGCGTCGCTGACGTCCTCCTGGTCCTGCAGCGTGCTGTGGATCTTCCGGCCGGTTATGGAGCGGGCGATGCCTTCAAACGAATCGCTGAGCAATTCCCGCTCGTGCTTTTTTCGAAATTCTATCTGATCGTCAAACCAACCCATCGATTTTCCCTCTTCTCATCGGCGTTCGATCTCTATTCGCTGGCCACCAGTTCCTTGTACGCGCCGCCCTTGGCGTAGAGCTCCTCGTGGGTGCCGCGCTCAATGATCTTGCCCTTGTCCATCACGATGATCTCGTCGCAGCTCCGGATGGTGGACAGGCGGTGGGCAATGATGATGCAGGTAATGCCCCGGTCGTTGATGGAACGGATCACCTCGTGCTCCGTCCTGGCATCCAGGGCGGAGGTGGCCTCGTCCATGATGCAGATGGTGGGATCCTGGGACAGCGCGCGGGCAATCTCCAGGCGCTGGCGCTGTCCGCCGGAAAGGTCGCGTCCGCCTTCCAGCAGCTTGTGGGCGAAGCCGCCGTCGTGCGTCACGATGTCGTCGTAAATGCCCGCGTCGCGCGCCGCCAGGGTCACCTCAAAGTCTTCGATGGAATCGTCCCACATCTTGATATTCTGGGAAATCGTGTCTTCAAACAGCGTGATGTCCTGGTCGATGACGCTGACGGAGCCGGTGAACACGTTGCGGTCGATCTCCTCCAGCGGGATGCCGTCAAAGGTGATGGAACCGCTCCAGGGATGGTTCAGTCCGGAAATCAGCTTGGCCAGGGTGGACTTTCCGCAGCCCGTCCTGCCGACGAACGCGATCTTCTGCCCGGGCTTCACCGTCATGGAAAAATCGGTGATGAGCGGATTCCCCAGCCGGGAATACCCAAAGGTCACGTTCTTCATTTCGATGGCGCCGGACAGCTTCTGATACGCCTCTTTCTTTTCCCGCGGCGCAAAGGCGGGGTCCTCCTTGTAGCCCATCACGTCGTCCACGCGCTCCATTTGGGTAATCATTTCCTGCATGGACTGGCCCGCGCTGATCAGCGAAGTAGCGGGGGCCATAAAGGAGGCCAGGAAGCTCTGGAAGGCCATGACCATACCGATGGTGAACTGGCCCTTCACCACCAGCATCACGCCCAGCCCCAGCACCGCCAGGTTTGCTACGGAGGTAATGAGCGAGGGCAGCGAGCCCAGGAAAAGGTTCAGGCGGGTATACTGCACGGACTGCGTGTTCACGCTGGCCTGATAGCCGGACCAGCGGCCAAAAAAGCCGTTTTCCGCGCCGCTGGATTTGATGGTCTCGATCATGCTGATGCCCGACATCGTGGCGGAGGACAGCTTGGCGACATCGCGCTGCTGAACGCGGGTGATGTTCACGCGCTTGGCCGTGACGATGGAGGACACCCCCAGATTCAGGAGGATGGCCCCGATGCCGATCAGCGAGAGCAGCAGGCTGTATCGGATCATCACGATCAGGTAAAACACCATCATCATCGCCTGGATCGCCAGGGGCGCGAAGGTCTGCACCAGGGCGGAGGCGATAGAAGCGTTGGTGGCCTGACGGTCCGCGATGTCGCCGGACAGGCGCTGGCTGAAGAACTGCATGGGCAGCCGCAGCACCTTCCACAGATATGAGGCGCTGCCATAGGCGGACATCTTGCCCTGGATGCGCAGGGAGTACACGGCGGAAATCCAGCTGACCACCACGCTGATTACAATCAGCAAGGCAAACAGCAGCATGAACGTCGTTAGCCATTCGGGGTTTTCCCCCGTCAGCAGACGATCCAGGAACGTGCGGGAGAACGCCGGCTGGATAAGGCCGATCAGGGATGCGATCGTCGTGGTGAGCACCACGAACACCGCGGCCGCGCCGGTCCCCTTCATGCGCTCCTTGGCATAGGAGAATACGGATTTGGGCTTGCCGGAGGGAACGAATTCCTCTCCGGGCTCAAATGCGATGCAGATGCCCGTGAATTCCCGGTCAAACTCTTCCCAGTCCACCACCACGCGCCCGCGGGCGGGGTCGTTGATCACGGCGCGCTTGCCCTTAAAGCCGCAGAGCACCACAAAGTGGTTGAATCCCCAGTGGATGATGCAGGGGAACGGCCCCTCCTCCATCAGCGATTCCGGCTCGATCCGCCACGCACTGGCTTTCATGCCGTAGCTGCGGGCCGCCAGCATGATGTTCTTCGCGTTCGCGCCGTTCATGGAAACACCGCAGTCCACGCGGGCCTGCTCCAGCGGGATCCACTTGTGATAGTAGTGCATGATCATGGTCAGCGATGCGGCGCCGCATTCCAGCGCCTCCATCTGCATGACCACAGGCACGCGCACAGCGCCCTTGGTCACCGGTTTCGGAACCCTTGCCTTCTTAAACACGCGTCCACCCCCTAATGCAGCAAAAGAGAGATGGGCTGCAGGTCCTCGGTGACCACTTCGCCTGTGTAGTAGCCTTCCGGCAGGTCTGTGATCACCGGCACCTCTACCACGGGATCGCCCATCCTGAGATTGCCGTTCAACAGCACGCGGGTGGGCGTCTCCTCGGACACAATGGCCACATTGAATTCCGCGTCGGTCTTCAGGGGGAAGTCTTCGCCCTCCACGCGGATGACGCCCCGGGACAGCACCTTGTCCACCACGTCATAGGAGACGTAGCAGACGCTCTCCTCCGGCCCCACGAAAACGGCGAAACTGGCGGTAGTGCGGATGTGCCCGAAGATCCCCCACAGGATGGCGCCAACCAGCAGCGTGATCACGGCGGCCATCACCAGCCACACCCCCGGAGAGGTGACGCGGAGATAATCGTTCAGCGATTCCGGCGATTCCACGGCTTCCAGGCTTTTCTCACGGAACAGTTTTGTCTTCGGTTGTTCAGACATATCGAAGGACTCCTCTCGTTTGTATCCGGCTCGGGGCGCAGGGGAAGAGCATTGTTCCGGCAAACGCGGCCGCGTTCCGTGAACGCCTTCAAAACCTGCCATTTATATATATGCATTTCAGCATCCAATTACATTGTAACACAATTTCCCCGGAGATGCTACCCTTTGAACCGTTTTTTATCCCTTGTTTCCCCATTCCGGCGGTATTCCGGACATAAACCGACCCAGGGCAGACGGAAGACCTTTTCATGCAGATCCCACAAAAAACCGCGCCCACCGGCTATGCCGGTGGCCGCGGTCTCCCGCATTGCCCTTCCTGTCATTCAGAAATTCCGTATGACGCTGTCGACTTCCTGCTGCTCCGGCTGGAGACCGGCAGCGCTTTCTTCACTGACGCTCAGAAACAAACATAATTTGAATACAGCCCTGCAATATCAATTTTGATGAAAAAGTCTGTCTGAAACTGCATGCGGCAGAAGTGGATGCCTCTATTCGTGTTATCTGATTATGTTTTGGGCTGTATATCGCCGATTTGTCGGTTAATGTTCGATAAAAGCCGCCCGTAAAGGGCGGTTGAAACCCGCTTTGCAGGTGTCCCGGTCCGTTTATCAATACAGGTCCTTGTATCCCTTGCAGCCCAGGAATTTGCGGCACGGATCGGCACCGGCCACATATCCCGCGCATCCGACGTTGCCGCCGCAGGTATCCGCGTTGCAAGCATTGCCGGCACATGCGCCGCTGCCATCGGCATTGGCAGCACAGGCAGCTCCGCTGCAGGCATCCGCGCCGCAGACGTTGCCGCCGCAGACATTGCCGCCGCAGACATTGCCGCCGCAGGCATCGATACCGCATGGACCGACGGAAACTGCCGCCAGACAGACGCTGACGAGGAGAAAGAACGAGAATCCGGCGGCTACCTGTTCCGCTTGTCCCGCGCTGAGCTGCGAGCGGTCGATTTCGCCCTGCAGAAAGTCGGGTACGACAAACATGGCGGCATACCCTCCGTCTCTTTCGATGACCTTCAGGGAAACGCCGTCCGGCAGCACCTTTCCGGCGATTTCCTCAACGGCCGCCTTCGGGTCTGCCTGCAGTTTTTCCCTGAACGCAGGGTCTTCCGCAACTTTGCGGTTCACTTCCTGATACAGCTTTTCCAACTGTTCCTGGGTCCATTCCATATTCTTTCCTCCCTTTTTCAGCTTCGTATGTATCCGCGTATATACAAGGCGTTGAAAGCTTCATACAGCTTCCGTGCGCTCTCTCCCGCCATCATAAACATGGCCAGGCTGTCCGTAAAGCTTTTGTGCGCCTGAATGCCCTCCACGACGGCACCGGTGAAAAGATTTTTCCCGATCCTGTATCCGATTCCGTCCCCGGCAAACTGCCACGCGTCCCCTCCCACGCTGACTTTGACACTGCGGTTGAAATGGAGGGGCAGATCCCAAGGCATGGTGTCGTGCACGTAAAGGCGGTCAAAATCCCGCAGGATCCCGGCAAATTCCTCCGCGTCCGTAAACGCGCGCTTTTCCCGCACACCGTACCCCAGCGGATATTGCTCGTCCGGCAGTTCCGGCTCGATGAATTCGACGGTTTTGTCCACCATGTTCACCTTCATGCCGGAAATGCAGCAGATGCTGTAGCGCGCCGCGTGCCGCGCGCCGATGCCCGTTCCTTCCGCCGCGCGTCCGGAAGCAGAGCAGGCATGGACTGATTCCGGATTGTTGGCCAGCAGCTCCACGCCGAAAAGTTCTTCCGGCGCATACATCTGCGCGATCCTGCGGAACTGGCCCAAGGTGCGGATCGAGATCCGCAGCGCCGTGCGCTCCGCGATGCCCTGTTCCCCGACCTGCTTCATCCACCCGCGCAGCCGGTCCGGGATTCTTTCCGCCACCGCCGTCGTGGTCTGCGGGAATCCGCCGGTGATCTCGCGGAAATCCAGCATGAATTTTTCATAGTCCGGATTGTCGAATGGCTCCGTTGCAAAATACAGCGGACAGCAGACCGCCGCCCCACCCGCGTATCCGGCAGCGATACGGATGATGTCCCGGAACAGCGCCGCATTCTCCGGCGTATAGAGGAAATCCGCCTGATGCCGTTCCGCGGCGAATCCGCAGAAGGGACACTGCACGCTGCAGCCTTTGGACAGTTCAAAGGCAAATGGGTAAAAACGCACATGGCCGTTCCGGCGGAGCAAGCTGCTTTCCGTGCGGCACCTCTCCCGCACGATGGTTTCATACCGCAGCACTTTGTCGGACGCAAGGCCCGCGGTGGCAAAGAAACCGGCAAGGTACGCCGCCGTCTTCCTTTCGCTCTCGGCGCTGGCTCGGACATACGGATTGCCGCCCAGAACGGCAGGGTCCCCTTCGTGAAACACAATGCCCCGGACCGCCTGATACGCGCTCCGAGCATCCAGCCGCGTCAGTCCCACGAAGAGGACCGCTTTTCCGGGATCGCTGTCCATCAGGGCGCGGAAATCGGGATCCGCGCAGTAATGCTCAATGCAGCGCTTGAACTGCGCCTGCTCAATCCTGTCCATTGGCCTGTTTCTCCCGGGCCGCCTCCGCGTCCGCCAGCCGCTTTTCGTACCACAGTTCCAACAGCGTTTCCATGTTGTTCCTGAAATAGGTGCATGTGCTCCGCTGTTCTTTCCTGTGCAGGTTGTTCTGCCGCGCCCGGGGGCAGCCGCCGTCACAGATCGGGAAATACATGCACTCCCTGCATTCCGGGCTGTCCAGATAGGAACAGGCCACCATGCCTTCGGCGATTTGGGCCATGTCCCAGTTGTTGGCCACGTCGATCGTGCCGATCTCCCTTTCCTTCAACCCCACGTCGTCCCAACATTTGTACAGTTCGCCGTCGGGACCTACCACAAAGGAATTGCGGTGCGTCATCGTGCAGCTTTGCGTGTTGCGCTGCGGAAAAATGAACATTGGGATGATGCCGTGCTTCCTGTACATGCGGGTCAGGAACGCGCCCCGCTCCTGCGAGTCGAAAAAGCAGCTGGATTCGGGATGCTCGTCGCCTTTGACGAAACCGGGATAGACGTACAGGCGTTTGCGGAAATCGTTGGGATATTTTTCGGCAAAATATCTGTACACGTCGGCGAATTCCTCTTCGTTCCGGCTGTCGATGTTTACGCGAATATGCAGTGTGCCGCTGAAATCCGTTGCCAACAGGGCGTCTATGTTCGCAAGGATTCTGTCGTAGGTGCCGCCGCGGTTTTTCAGATACCGGCGGCTATCATGGGTTTCCCGGCCTCCGTCCAGGGTGATCTGCAGGTATCCGATCTTCAGATCGTTGAGCCTGGAGATTTTTTCTTCGGTCAGCAGGTAGCCGTTCGTAATCATCGCCGCGCTGTAATCCCGGCCTGTCTCACGGATCCGTTTGTCGATGCTCAGGATCCGATCGAAAGCCAGCAGCGGCTCTCCGCCGTACCAGGTGATGTACAGCGATCCGGCCTTGTGCGCCTGAATGAAGCTGATTAGTTTGTCCTCGGTTTTCAGGCTCATGGGCAGACCGGTGCGATTGCCTTCGAAGCAGTAGCTGCAGTCGAAGTTGCAGGCCCGGGTGACTGCGATGGTCAGGAACAGGCTGCTGTCCCCGTAGAGATGCGTCAGAGTGCGCATCTTTGTGATGTTGTAAAACGCGTCGTCCCGTCCCTCTTCTACCAGAAAACCGAGGGAGCGGAGCTGCAGGTAGAGCATGGCGCAACCGGAATAATCAAACGCCTCAGGATCGGCCATAATCCCTTGGATGGCTGAGACCAGGCTGTCCTCCACCGCCAGAAAGGACCTGGACACGGTATTGAACAGCAGCCATCCGTGTGCCTGTGACTGAAAAAAACACTGTATCGGGACCATGTGATTTTCGTGGTTTTCTCCATTCTGAATCCTTCCCGTATTTCTCCTGCTGCCAACAGTATTTCTGTGGTTTGACTATATCATATCGCAGCACAGTGTGAATGTAAACGAAAAACCGAGCCGTTTTTCCTTGTTCCTATTTCTATCCTGTGGTATAATATTTTCGAAGACTGGCGCGAAGAGACTCGCAAATGCCGTGCCCCTGTTGATTCGGGGTGGATTACTGGCTGAAGGAGTGACCGGCATGGCAATGAAGATGCTGATGTTATTTGCCGCATTCTCATTTGTGGCATGGATCCTCCTGTTCCTTGGCCTTGCACAGCGACGAGAATCACGGCGTCGAAATGAGCTGGAGCGCAATCGAACTACGGGCTGTATTGTTGATTACGTTCGCGGAGAATCCCCCGCGGGAAAGGGACGCGTGCGCGTCTACTGGAAGCCGGTCGTCGAGTTTATGGCTGACGGTCAAAAGCTCCAAGCCGAATATGAAAACAGCATGGATCGTGAGAAATTCCCAATCGGCGAAACCGTGGATATCCTCTATGACGTGAGCGATCCGTCGCGCTTCCACCTTGAAGCGGATCCGGTCTTCGTCAGCGGCGGAAGAGGGGCCATCCGGATATCCATCTTCTGGATCCTCGCAAGCGCGGTTCTGACGGTTGTCCTGGCGGTTTTTATCGGCGGTCTCTCCCTGGATTTTCCCCACATGTGGCATAGTTTTCGGGAATTCTTACGATCCCGGTAATCAATGAAACCTTGACACAGGAGGCCTCCCACTCGGAGCAGACAGGCGCATGGAAAGGAATGGCGGAACTGTGGAATTCAGGCGGGGCATTCTCGTCCATCCGGAGGAACTAACGGAAGAGTGGCTGGACGACATGCGGGAAGCGAAACTGAATACGCTGGGACTGCACCCGGTGGGCGGCAGGCGCGCCCACGAAAGCCTGCAGGCCGCCATAGAGCTGCACGGGTCGCCGCGAATGAAGCAGCTCCGAGCGAAGGCGGGTGCGCTGGGCATCGCTGTGGAGTATGAAGCCCATGCCATGCGTTGGCTGCTGCCGGCAGAGATGTTCCGGGAGAAGCCGGATTGGTTCCGCATGGATGAGCACGGCCGCAGAACAGCGGACTTCAACCTGTGTGCCTCGAACCCGGAGGCGCTGGAATACGTGGGTCGGCGCGCCGCCCTTCTGGCGTCCCTGCTGGATACCGGATCGGATCGGCATTTCTTCTGGCTGGACGATGTGAGCGCTGCCGCCTGCCATTGTCCGGAGTGCCGCCGGCTGTCTGCCAGCGACCAGCAGCTGCGGATCGTGAACGCCATGCTGCGCGGCTTGCGAGCGCTTAATCCCCGGGCGAAGCTCAGCTATCTGGCGTATCACAGCACGCTGGACGTGCCGCGGAACACGGAGCCCGAGGAAGGCGTGTTTCTGGAGTACGCGCCCATCCGCCGGGACCACCACCGCCCCATCGACGATCCGGACAGCCCGGAGAACCGCCGGGAGAGCGGTTCCCTGGGCGAGCTTCTGTCGTTTTTCGGCACGCGGGACGCCAGGGTGCTGGAATACTGGATGGACAATTCCCTGTTTTCCAACTGGACCAAGCCGCCCAAACCCTTCTGCCTGGATGCGGAAGTCATGAAGCGGGACGCGGCGCACTATGCGTACCTGGGATTTCGCAGCATTACCAGCTTTGGCTGCTACCTGGGCCCCGATTATCAGCAGCTGTACGGCAAGCCGCCGCTGAAGGAATACGGAAGCATTCTGCGGGAATGCGCCCGCGTGTACGGTGGGGACGGATCCGTAGAAGAATAATCAAATGCTGCCGGAAGGCGGTCCCGGCTGGCCGCGTCTTCCACGCGGGGAGCACATGGACATCATGTGCCGCATGCGTGGGCCTTCAAAACGCGCAATCCGGGCGGTTATGGAAAGGCTTAAACAGCTGACGAAGCGGTGTAATTGATCGGTCTGGCCGCGCGCGTGACCGGTGATGCGGAGAAAGGACAAATGATCATGAACGCATATGAACGCATACCCGCATTCGGGGGGATCGAGCGCCTTCCCGATCCGGTGCTCACCTGCAGGGGCGTTCCCTACGAATCCAATCTGACATTCAACGCGGGCATCACGCGCGACGACAAAGGCTATGTGATGCTGTTCCGCAACGATTACGGCTGCACCCAGCCGGAGTGGGAGGCGGGGAAACGCTTCAGGGGAACCAACATCGGACTGGCCAGGAGCGACGACGGCATTCATTGGACCGTGTACGAAAAGCCCGTGTTCGATCTGAAGAGCGATGAGTTCGACCGGGCCTACGATCCGAGGATTACGTATCTTGACGGCCGCTATTATATCTGCTTCGCCGCGGACACGAAGCACGGCATATGCGGCGGTATCTGCGTGACGGACGATTTCTTGAAGTATGAAATTCTGTCGATCAGCGCTCCTGACAACCGCAACATGGTGTTGTTTCCGGATAAGATCGGCGGGAATTACGTCCGGCTCGAACGGCCGATGCCCGTTTACTCGCGCGACGGGGACGAACAGTTCGACATCTGGCTGTCCGAATCCCCGGATCTGGTATACTGGGGAAAATCGCGCCTGGTGCTGGGCTGTGAACACGTGCCATTCTGCAACAGCAAGATCGGGCCCGGGGCGCCGCCTCTGAAAACGGACAAAGGGTATCTGGTCATCTTCCATGCCGTGGACAAGGATTACACGCGTGGGAAAAACGGATGGGAGGACAAGTGGCAGAAACGTTACGTCATCGGTATCATGCTCCTGGACCTCAACGATCCGTCCAAAGTTCTCGGCATGAGCAAGCAGCCGCTGATGAAGCCGGAAACCGACCGTGAGCTTCACGGCGGGTTCAGAAACAACGCGCTGTTCCCCTGCGGAATGATCGGCGACGGACACGGGAATATCCGGATCTATTATTCCGCGGGAGACGAAGTCGTGTGCATGGCCAAAGCGAAGGAAGAAGACCTGATCGCGCTGTGCTGCGAGGCGAAGTAAGAGTCACCACAAAGTCCATGGAGCCGTAAATGGGCAGCGGCCCTTTTACAGCTCCATCAATGACACCTTGACTTAAGAGGCCTTCCACTCGGAACAGATGTATTCATTACCATATGAAAGCAGGAACCGTAAACGAATACAGTTCAATGATTCCTTACCTGTTTGCTTATAAGGAAACCATGATGAAAAAGCAAGGACTGTACAAATACACATCAGTCATCGAGGACAAAAAGACTTTTTAAATGACGTCGCCCTTTATCTGAGCCTGCGCAGAAGAGTCTGTAAACAGGTAAAAATCTACGATCCACGGTTCATTGATATACAGATTGGACTCGTCTCGCGGATTAGAATAGATATCAAGATTGTGATGATCCATAGTCCAATTCCTTTTAAATCATCTCCAGACGATATTTGTCGTCTTCCACAATCATCGCTGTCAGCTTGCCACCTTTTCCGCATCCTGTATCGATACAAATGATACCGGTTTTGGGTAAAGCACGTTGCTCATCGTATGGGAGTTTCTCGGTTGTCTTTCCATCCCCCGGGAAATAGGTCGGCTCAGCCAACGCGATGTGGCCAACCACGGTAAGGAGGCCCTTGTATTTATTATGAAGGACCACCTCGTGATCGTGGATTAGAGTGTTCGTATCGTTGACTTCAATGGGATCAATCATGAGGCCGGCGTGGACGCACTGGATGTTTTCTCCCCGCCAGAAGAGTTGGCAACGCGCTGTCAGCCAGGGCACCGCCTCCTCCATTTGTGCGTCATGGACTTTGAAGCTCTTTACCGTCGCTCCCCGTCCCACCCTCTCCCAGACTATGCGTTGGAAGAATGTCAGCTTGGACTGGAGCAGATAGTCCTCATGGTTGCCGCGAAGAAGAACAAAGCGGTCATCCAGATCGGCGGCCAGTCTCTGGACTGTTTGAAAAACCTCCCAGGATTCAGGGCCCCGGTCAAAG
>JAEEGL013513705.1_pt1 | contig 11906 bp, 7 predicted proteins | sample 9134231 | NCBI WGS metagenome assembly JAEEGL01 (sample SAMN16246548, study PRJNA631951) | gut metagenome | biome: gut microbiome; feature: rumen; material: fiber-attached | host: Bos | place: Iran: Karaj | collected 2018-10 | reverse complement strand
TTTATAAACTTAATTCTTTCTTCATAATCATAATACATTTCATACGTTTTATTTTGATCAACAGCACCTTTTTTAATCTTACTTTTAATAGTACCAAAATTAAATGTATTATCTCTTATACTTTTTCTAAATTTTGCATTATCTGATATAACCTCAGCAATTATATATTTAGCTCCTGTAATAGCATCTTCTATAGTTTTAACATTTTCATTTAAATATTTTTTAGCAATAGTATCTATATTACCACTTGTTGGAAAAGCCATTATTTCTTTAGATAATCCTTCAAGTCCATTTTTAATAGCTTCTGTTGCTTTAGTTTTCTTTTTTTCTTTAAATGGTCTATATAAGTCTTCTACTTCTACAAGTTTTTCTGCTTTCATTATTTCAGCGCGTAATTCATCTGTCATTAAATCTTTTTCTTCGATAAGTCTAATAACATCTTCTTTTCTTTTTAGAAGATTAACTTGATAGTTATATACTTCTTCTATAGATTTTAAAGTTTCTTCATCTAGAGCGCCAGTTTCATTTTTTCTATAACGAGCGATAAAAGGTATTGTATTACCTTCTTCAAGAAGTTGTAATACCTTCTCTACTTGTTTATCTGTTATATTTAAATTTATACTTATTTGTTTAATTATCTCTGTATTCATAAATCCTCCACATAAAATGGTTAGTTAAACTAACCATTATTTTTTTATTACTCCTATGTCTTCTATAGGTTTATTTGAATCATCCACTTCATAAGTTTTAATTAAATCATATGTAATTATTCCATTAGATACTTTAATTAGTTTTTCTGCATATGCATTATTTTCTTCTATTTCTTCTATTGTTATAGATTGATTTAAATCAAGTTGTCTATATTCTCCTTGAGCATTATTATAATATAATTTATTAGTTAACCAGTTACCACTAGGGAATACTACTATATTACTATCTATAGAGAACATATCATGTCCTAAAGCATATTTAGGAGTCACACCAAGCATATTTGCAAGAGTTGGCATCATATCTACCATACCAGTAACTTCTTTTATTTCTTGATTATATTTTGTACCTATTATATCTTTAGACCATATAATGAATGGTACCTTTCTATTTAATTCATATGTAAACTCATCAAGATTTTCTATTTTATCATCTTTATTAATTAATACATCTTCATAGTATTCACTTTCGTATAGTTTATTTAATTCAGACTTTTTAAGTTTAGCATCATGATCTCCATATAATACAATTACTGTATTATCTAATAAATCATTTTCTTCTAATAGTTCAAATAAATATCCTATAGCAGAATCTGCATAATTTACTGATCTTAAATAGTTACCCACTTTAGTTCCACTTAAGAAAGGTATTTCTTCATCACCATCAACTAAATCTACATTATAGTCAAAACTATCTTGATCATTAAATGGTGTATGATTTGTAAGCATAACAAGTGTACCATAATAATTCTTGTGTTCTTCGTTAATTGTTTTAATTTTTTCTACTGATTGTCTAAAGAATGATTTATCAGAAAGACCTAACATTATCTTTTCATCTATTTCATAATCTTTAGTATAATAATAGAAATCATCATAACCTAAATATTTATATGTTACCTGTCTATTCCAAGCACTACCATTATTAGCGTGCATACTGAATGTATAGTAATCTTTTTCTTTTAATAATTTTAATATTGTTTCATAATTTCTATTAAAATAATTTACAAATACTGTACCACTAGTAGATGGTAAAAGAGATGAAAGTGAAGTAAATTCTGTATCACTACTATTACCTACACTCTCTTGTGAATAATAATTACTGAAGTATATTCCTTCTCTAGCCATTTTATTTAAATTAGGTGTAAGTTCTTCACCATTGAATTTTAAATTCATAGTAAATCCTTGTATACTTTCACCATGTATTACAATTACATTTTTGCCTTTAAATAAATTAGTATACATATTATCTTTTTTAGTATTGTCTCTTTCTTCATAGAAATCTCTAAATTCCTTATAAGCAGAGTCATATCCTACCATGGAATTAACTTGTGTTCTAACACTACTAAATAAATCATTAGCTTGATATACATATATACCAAAATCTCTTACGATAGAATTTCTATTCCATTGTTGATATAATCTTTTAATTCCATTAGTTGTTATCATAGTTGCTAAGAAAAGAATTGAAAAAGCACATAATACAATTTCAAATCCAACTGCATATATCTTTACTATTTTCTTTTTCTTATCTTTTTTTATTTTTACTTCTTCTTTATATTCATCTGATTTTCTATATTTTATATAAGCAAAAACCATTATAACAATTTGAAATATATATATAAATTGTTTTGTTTCTAATATATTACCTACAACATCACCTGTATATCCAGTAAGTTCTGTTGCTGTTTTTAAAAATGAGATTGAAGTAAATGATATATAATTACCATAATATATTGTATTAACTATACATATAAAAGTTAATACTACGCTCCATGCAATAAAATATCTGTATCTATTTCTTTTAGAAAAGAAATGTCCTAAATAAGAAATTAGTATTAAAAATGATAAATCCGTTAATAATGGCTTTATTGATGAATAATTACCTATTGTTAAATATCTAACTAATATTCCATTTATTAATGAGGTAACTATAAAAACATATATTATAATGTTGTTTACTAAATATTTTTTAACTTCATTCATTATCCCTTTTAACTTTATCATTTTTTACCGCCTCTTATAAAATTTTATCATTTATACCTGTTTTTTTCAATTCTTTACTTCTTTATTTATATCATCTATAGTTATTTTACTTTCATGTGGAACAGGCTTCCACTCTATCTTTTTAAATAACGCAATATAAGTAGTCCATCTACCAATTATATCAAATATTGGAAATGGTATACTGTATAAAAATACTTTCCATAAAGGTATTTTTTTTATTCTTTTTCTTTCCAAGAACAAGTACCACCAAGGTACTACTATATTCTTTATATAACAAGATATTCGATAAAATATTCTTAACCATATACTAAGTAATAGTATAGTAAGAATTCCTTGATATCCTGTTGGAATATTCAATCTAAGATTTAAATAACGATTTACTATTTTAGCTAACCAGAAATCTCCACCAAACACATTCATATTTAAATATGGATGTGAATATGCATAACAAGATTTAATTATAAGTGTTACAAAAATCCATCTAAATATATGAATAACAGATGCTGGTAAAAGATGCATAAATGTATCGTAATTTATATATCTATCGCGAATACCAATTAAAAACTTCTTTGGTTTAGAATATTTTTCTTCTTCCTCATACCATTTTATCTTAGTAAACTTTTTACCACAAAATATATTTCTAAATAATTTAAATCCTGATTCTCTAAAGTTAATAAGTAAACCTTTAGACCATCTTAGTTTTTGATTATAAGCAACCATTGCTTTTGGAGTTTGTTCATCATAAAATATAGCATCATTTTGATATGAAATTCTATATCCTTGACTAACTGCATCCGCAGTTAAACCTCTATCCTCAGTAAGAGATGTATAGTGCCATCCATTTTTAACTACTGAAGAATCAAATAAATATCCAGTACCTTGAATATTAGTTGCTAAACGTAAAAAGCTTCTTGGTCTATGATATTTTCTTATAGTTCTTAACCAGTGAACTGCAAAAGACATAGTAATCCAGTTTTCATCTATATTTTTGATATTACGATAAGATGTAACTAATTTTTCCCCTGAATCATATGCATCATTCATCTTAGAAATATAATCACTCTTTAATAAGTTATCCGCATCAAAAACAAAAAAAGCCTCAAAAGAACTAGTTTTATAATCTTGTTCTATTCTATCAAACAAGAACTCTAATGCATATCCTTTTGTCTTACGTTTACTATCAAATCTTTCATATACAATAGCACCATTATCACGCGCTATATTAGCAGTATTATCAGTACAATTATCTGCTATAACAAAAACAGTTAATAACTCTTGTGGATAATCTTGTTTTTTTATACTATCTAATAAATTACCAATAACTTTCTCTTCGTTTCTAGCTGCTATAACTATTCCATATTTATGTTTATTTTTAGCAGGTTTAAACTTTCTAGTAAAAAATAAACCAATTAAGTTATATGCATATCGATATAATACTAAAAATGAAAGAGTGCTACCAATAAAAACATTTATTGGTTTTATTACTGGATAAATACTACCAATAAATCTGATTATTTTATCAAAAATCATTACTTCTTCTCCCAACTCATTTATTTAATTCATATTTTATATAATTATATAATTCATCATTTATATCTTCTATTTTTCTAGGTTCTTTACCATCATTGCATTCTATAGTTTTAAAACCATAGATACTTGCTATTTCCAAATAAGCATTTTCTGCTGCAATTAAGTGTTCTCTAGATGATTCATGTTGATCCATACCTTCTTCTCTATTCATTTTTAAAACAAGAGCTGCTTCATAAGGAATGTGTAAGAATACTTTTATATCTGCATGAGGTAATTCAAGTAAATCAAATTCTAATTTATCTAACCAATCATACATTTTAAAACGTTCTTCTTTATCTTTAATTTTGCCACCTTGATGAGCTAAATTAGAATAACTATATCTATTAAGTATTACATTAACTCCATTATTAATTAAATCTATTATTTTATTAATATTATACTTTCTATCAGCGGCATAATATAAAGATGCAACTTTAGGATCAACGTTAATTGCTCCTTCACTAAACCAACCTTCTGATATATATTCTTTACCTAAATAAGGGCCACCTACTATCTTCCCTGTTGGAGTATCATACATTGGAAAACTAAATCTTTCACACTTAATATTAATTCTATTAAGTTTTTCTACAAGTAACTTAGTTTGCGTTTCTTTACCACTACAATCAGTTCCTTCAATTACGATTAGTTTCCCACGCATAATATCACCTATTTAATTATAACAAAATATATAAAAAAAAGATAGATAATCTATCTTTTTAATGTACTGTTACAGATGTTTTTGAAAGTGTTATTACAGGACGTATTCCTACATTTGATGCATTAGTTACATCATTTCTTCCAAGTTGTCCACTTTCTACTACTGCCCATGGATAATTTATATTTGATGCATCACTTGTCCAGTATCCATGTACTGCACTTCCTGAATATTCATTATTATCTTCTTTTTTACATCCATATTGTAAACAATTTGTTGTATTATCAAATAGCCATGCATATTTTGATTTATTTGTAGAGTTTGCAACCTGACTTGTCCAGCCAGAATAATTACTTCCACTTCCATCAAAATAGTAATTACCTATTTGTGTTGATTTATCTGTTACTGGACTCGCATATGTCTTACTTGAATTCCAAGAAAGTGATGTATCTGCACCTGTTATATGTGCGATTTCATTTGCACTTGGAAGTCTTGGGTTTCCACTCCATCCTGTTGTATCTAAAGCAAGTTGTTTATTTGCTGTTACTGGTCCTCTACTTGTACTTCCCTCGTTTGTTTGCCATTCTGTTAAATCTCCACCTGCTTCAATAAAGTCTGCCTGAGTTGCCCAAGCAACATTTGAAGAAGTATTGTGATCTAGTAATAATTTATAGTTTGTTCCATCATCATCGTAGATATAGAACTTCATACATCCTTCTTTTGTTCCTGTTGTACTTACACTATTTTGTGCGTTACATGATTGACTTATATTCTTTGGATTTAGATATACTATTCCTAAATGATTTTGAGGAGTATCATTAGCAGGAACGTTTACTATACAAGCATCTGTTCCTATTGGATTATATTTAGTAGAAAGTAATACAATACTACCATTACAAATTCCAAAATAATATCCATCGTTATCACTTTCTGTTGTATCTAGAACAGGTGAAATTGCACTTTTTGTTATTTCAGATATTTCAGTACCATTTGTACCAGATATATTACCAGTGTAATCTAAAGTTACGTTTTTAAATCTATATGTACCAGTTATAAATCCACTTACTTTTCCTATAGAATTATTAGGTGCTTTTACTATAGAATCATACGCAAATCCTGTTAAACTCCATCCTGTTCCTACAACTCCGCCTACATAACTATTTCCTTCTACTGTACCACTAAATGCTAAAGAAGCTCCAGTAGCACTTGGCTCATTGTATCCTACTATTCCACCTACATTACTACCAGTAGTTTTTACTGTACCTTTACTTTCAATTGACCTAAGTGTTCCGGTACTATATCCTGCAATTCCTCCAATTGAACTGCCCTTAGAGTTTACAGTAATATTTCTTCCTGTTATACCTTTTATTGTTCCTGTGTTATAACCAGTTACTCCACCTACATAATTATTTAATCCATCTATAGTGACATTTTCAAATCTTATTCCTTCTATAGTACCTGTATTATTTCCAGATATTCCTACATAACTATAACCATATACTTTTATGTTTTTAAGTGTATGCATATCACCATTCATACGACCATTAAATTTGTTACTATTAGTTCCCAAAGGATAAAACTTAGAATTTTCAAAATCTATGTTACCTGTTACTTTAAAATATTTTGATTTGGTTACTAAAGAGGTTGCTATTTTCCAATCATTTGCATTTGCAATTTCATAAGGACTACTACTTGTTCCCTCTCCATCTAATGTATTTACAATAGGTGTATTTGCTACTGAGTATAGTATTATATCACCACTATTATCATAGTCAAAATAATATCCGTCTGAATCGTTATCTCCACCTACATAAGTATCTAAGAAACCATCTACGCCAGATATATCTAAATCATTTATTTGATCGCCATTTGTCCCAGATACATCACCAGTATGATCTAAGGTTACATTTTTAAACCTATAATCTCCTGATACAAATCCGCTTACTTTTCCTATATAATTATTAGGAGCCTTTACTGTAGAATCATATGCTACTGCCTTTAAACTCCATCCTGTTCCTACAACTCCGCCTACATAATTACTTCCTTCTACTGTACCACTAAATAATAACGAAACTCCAGTAGCACCTGAATCATTATATCCTACTATGCCTCCTACATTACTGCCAGTTGACTTTATAATACCCTTATTATTTATTGATCTAATTGTTCCAGTGCTGTATCCCACTATTCCACCAACTGAGTTTCCAATAGTATTTACAGTGGTATTTCTTCCTGATATACCTTTTATTGTTCCTGTATTATAACCTACAAGAGCAGCAATATATCCACTTGTTCCATCAACATCTACGTTTTCTAGTTTAATTCCCTCTATAACGCCAGTGCTATATCCAAATACACCTACATAGTTAAAACCTGAAAATTTTATGTTTTTTAATGTATGCATACCACCATTTATACGACCATTAAACTTATTAGAGTTAGTACCTAAAGCATAAAACCTTTTATTACCAAAATCTATATCACTAGTTATACTATAATACTTAGATTGAGTAACAGTTGCACTTGCTATCTTCCAATCTTTTGCATTTCTTATTAGATATGGAGAATCTACAGTTCCTTCTCCCTTAAGCTTATCAGTTTCAATAGGTTTTTTGATTGCTGCATATAACGTTATATTTCCTTCGCTATCATAATCAAAATAGTATCCATCAGAATCATTATCTCCAGCAATAATAGTATCCAAGAAACCATCTACACCTACTAAATCTAAATCATTTAATTGGTCACCGTTTGTCCCAGATATACTTCCTGAATAATTTAAAGTTACATTCTTAAATCTATAATCTCCTGTTACAAATCCGCTTACTTTTCCTATATTACTACCAGAAGATTTTATTGTAGAATCATATGCTACTGCCTTTAAACTCCATCCTGTTCCTACAACTCCACCTGCATAATTGCTTCCTTCTACTGTACCACTAAATAATAATGAAACTCCAGTAGCGCCTGAATCATTATATCCTACTATGCCCCCTACATTATTACTAGTTGCTTTTACCGTACCTGTTGCATCTAGTGATCGTATTGTACCATCACTATATCCAACTACACTACCTACATTACTTAAACCTATTATTGAAGAATTCCTCATTTTTAGGCCTCTTATAGTTCCTGAATTATATCCAAATAAACCTGTATATGAAGTTGTTCTATTTATCATAAGATTAGATATAGTAAATGCATATCCATCAAATGTACCTGAAAATTTGTTAGTGTTATTTCCTATAGGTTTAAATCCTGCTCCTGTAGTTAATTCTTCCTTTAGTCCTTCTACAGTGCTATTTCCGTTTATATCACCATAAGTTGTTGTATTTTTATCTTTATAACTTGAATCACTAGTTATATCTAGATCTGATAAAAGATATACTGTCTTTCCACTAAAGTTTTTACCACTATTTACTAAATTAGATAAACATACTAAATCTTCTACTGTCTTTATTTTAAATGTAGATTCACTTGTATATTTACTACTATCTGTACAAGCTGCACTCATTAACTCAGCTTCTGGTTCTACAAATACATAAGTATTTTCATTACAATAATTATTAGTACTTATTCCTGAATATCCTGTTGTTGAATTATATTCTACAGAATATCCATTTACACATAATCCTGCCCACAATACTTTACTTCCCAGTATTGTATATGATCCTGTTATATTATCTATATTTTTACCTTCTACAATTAAAGCATTTTCTCCTATTACATAGTCATCATCTGCTGCTATAGTATCCTTTAATTGGTCTTGTGCTATTTTATAATTTACTGCACGTACATATCCATTTGCACTTGCTACTGCTGCACTTCTTCTTGAATCTTCTATTATGTCCATTACTATCGGTATTGCAATTAAAGCAATTACTGCTAGTATTACTATTACTGCTAAAAGTTCTATTAGTGTGAAACCCTTTTTCATATTCTCACCTAGTTTAATTATAACAAAATATATAAAAAAAAGATAGTTATATACACTTGAATTTAAGCGTAACTTTTGTACCTATCTTTTCTTTTGATGAATAATTTATTTTAATATTATGAGAACTTGCTATTTCATAGATAAGTGACATTCCAAGTCCTGTACCACACTCTTTTGTTGTATAAAATGGTTCTTTCATTTTAGATAATACTTCTTTATTCATACCTATACCATTATCTTCTATAGTAATAACATAGTATCTATTTCTTTTATAAGCTTTTATATTAATAAATCCTTTTTTATCTATAGATTCTATACTATTTTTAAGTATATTTATAAACATTTGATTTAATCTATTATAATCACCATTTATATATATTTCATCATCTACTAATTTAGTATTTATTTTAATATTTTTAGATGATAATTTTAATTTGTCTACTACATCTTCTATAAGCATATTTATATCCATAATATCCATATTAGTATTTTGTCTATTAATACTTAAAAAATCTTCTAATATAACAAGTAACCTTTCTATTTCAGATTTTATTATTGGTATAAATCTTTTTACTTGATCTTTATCACTTGTATTCATCATATCTAAATATCCTTTGCACACTGCGATAGGATTTTTTATCTCATGAGTTATTTTAAAAAGTGATAAATGTATTTGTTCATCTTTTTTTAGTTCTTTGTAGTTCATATGTACTTTTAATATTTTATTTCCTTCTATACACATTAAATAAAACATATTAGATATAAATATATAACAAATACTTACTATAATTAAATTATTATTAAAATAGTTAGTATTATAAAAATATAACCATAATATATAAATAGTTAAACTTATAAACACAGATATTTCTAGGTATAATGGTTTTTTTATTTTAAGTTTATCTAGTATAAGTAAAATTATATACGTTATTCCTAATAAATAAGTATTATTAAAATTATTTAGATACATAAATATTATTAATATAGAAAGTATTATCGATGGGATAAAATAATCATATATATACGATATTATTACTACTATAGATAGTACTAAAAAAGAAAGAATTATATTACTACCAAAACATTTAATTAAATATATAGAAGAAAGTAAACTAAGTACAAAGTATATATTTTTTGATTTGATATTTTTATTAGTAAATAAATATATCAAATATATAAGTGTTGGAAAAGATATAAGTATTATATATTCCAAAATTATTTTAAATGCATTCATATAATCACCATTTACATAATACAAAATATATTTGTCGAATAATGTCGAAATATGAAAAAAAGTGATATATTTTATCACCTTAAGTCGTTTATATTTTTTACTATTTGCTTTGCATTAGGACCAAGTATAATTTTAAGTTGATTATCTATTTCAACTATACCTTGAGCTCCCATTCTTTGTATACCCTCTTTATTGGCTTTAGTAACATCTTTTAAAGTTACTATAAATCTTGATTTATTAATTTCATAATTAATTACGTTATCTTTTCCACCAAGTAACATAATTAATTTATTAGCTTCTAATTTAAAATCTTTTTTCTTTGATCTAACTATTGCGATTGCAATAAGTATACATACAACTAATATAATTATATATTCTATTCTCAATTTAATCACCTACTTAATTATACTATAAATATTAATATTTTTAAAGATTTGTTTTATAAATTTTAAAAAAGTACACAATAATATTGGTGATTATATGAAGTTTTTAAATAAATTTAAAATAGATTATGTATTATTAATATATATATTTTTATTTTTTATTATTAGTATATTAAGTATATATAGTTCAAATAGAGAATTAATATTAAAACAAAGTATGTGGTATATAATAGGATTTATATTTATAGTAAGTATTATTTTTATTGGTAATAAATTTTTTTATAAAAATACATTGTATTTATATATTATAGGTATTATTTTTTTAGTACTTGTTTTACTTGTTGGATCTACTATAAATGGATCTAAATCTTGGTTTAAAATACCAGGTATTGGTAATATACAACCTAGCGAATATATGAAAATAATACTTATTCTTATAATTAGTAAAATTTTATATGGTTTTAGAAAAAAAGATAGAACTTTTTTTAATGAGTTTATACTTATTTCAAAAGTATTATTAGTAACACTCATTCCATCTATTCTTACTTTTTTAGAACCAGATACTGGTGTAGTTATTATATATATAGTTATAATGTTTATTATGTTATTTATATCGGGTATTAGATATAGATGGTTTATTATATTATTTTTAAGCGTTATATCTATAATTAGTTTTATACTTATAACTTATTTTACTAATACAGATCTTTTTATTAGTATATTTGGTTCTTCTTTTTTTCTTAGAATAAATAGATTACTTGATTGGGGTTTAGGATATCAATATATAAGTGGGATTACTTCTATTGGTAGTGGTGGCTTTATAGGATATGGTTTTAATAATACGCCTATTTATTTTCCAGAAGCTCATACTGATTTTATATTTGCGGTATTTTCTAATAATTTTGGCTTTATTGGATCTATAATTCTTATTACATTATTTATTTTATTTGATTTAAGATTAATTAAGATAGCAATTAAATCTAACTATAGAGGTAAACTTATCATAGGAGGATTTCTTGGTATGATTATATATCAACAAATACAAAATATTGGTATGACCATAGGATTACTCCCTATTACAGGTATAACTCTTCCATTTATTAGTTATGGTGGATCAAGTTTACTTAGTTATATGATTATAATGGGTATTATTTTTAACATAGAAAAAAGAGCCTAAGCTCTTTCAACATCTATATAAGCAGTATGACCATTTAAATCTACTTCTTCAGGTAGATTTTCTTTTTCTATTATTTCAAGAGAAAGCGTTTCACCTTTAATGAATTCTTCATATTCAGCTATTGCTTCTTTAACTTCATCATCACTACTATAATATAATTTTATACGATCAGCTATATCAAAATCTTTAGTCTTTCTTAAGTTTTGTACTTTAGATACTAATTCTCTTGCATAACCTTCA
>JAEEGL011601280.1_pt1 | contig 11906 bp, 6 predicted proteins | sample 9134231 | NCBI WGS metagenome assembly JAEEGL01 (sample SAMN16246548, study PRJNA631951) | gut metagenome | biome: gut microbiome; feature: rumen; material: fiber-attached | host: Bos | place: Iran: Karaj | collected 2018-10 | reverse complement strand
TTCCGACGATTCGTACTTCCGTGCTTTGGCTACAATGACTACTACGGCAACAACCACGACAATTGCAGCCGTAACTGATGCCGTCGCAACAAATAAAGATGCCAAACAGGGAACCGACCTGCTTTGGGGTACTACAGCTGCCCATACTGGAACATATACCGGAGGCTCGAAAGATTATGATGAAGGTGCAGCTATCAACCCTCGTACTGGCGAGGTTCCATTGGTATTCAAGCATGCCATGAGTAATGTCGTTATCAAATTAAAAACTGCAGATAAAGATACAGATCCTGATTATATAAATCTTACTGGTGCTAACGTAAAATTTGTAAAACTGGCTAAAAGCGGTTCTATTGATATTGCTAATGGAAAAGTTTCTGCAAGTTCAATACTTGATGATCTGGCTTTTGAGAAGACTGTTGATACAGAATACAAGGTTACGGAGTTTATGGTACCCCAAACTTTAACTTCTGATGCACAGCTGGTGATTACCGTTGCTGATGGCACTATAAACGGAACAAAGTATTCTTTGAAACTCAGTGATTGCACATTAGAGAACAGTACGACAGCTATCTCAAAGTGGGAGAGTGGCAAACAGTATACTTACACTATCACCCTTAAAAAAGAGGCTGTTAAGTTTCGTGTGCTGGTACAGGAATGGATACCTACAACAGGTAGTGGTGACGCAACGCTTGATTGGGATTGATAAATGATGAAGATTAAGAATTTACATATTGCAATGGTTGCGCTGCTGATGGCTGGGTGCTCTGAGGTGGAGATCGACAATGGCCAACAGCAGAAGGGCCTGATGCCTGTGCTGTTCTCTGCCGGCAATACCGAGGCTACCGTCACTCGTGCCACAGCATCATATATGCCCGTGGACAGCCGCTTCGTCTGCTCTATGTTCTTCCATGCCGGTGCCTATGATGATAATGGTTCGAAATACTATCCAGAGAAAGGCACGCCGACACCGGATGTAAATATGACCACCGCTTGGCTCAAGATAAACAATGCTACAGGCAATGCTGTATATTGGAATAAATCGTTTCTGCCTGCAGAGAAGACTGACGACTATGGCTTCGATAAGGCTGCCAACTGTTTCTATTGGCAGAACCGTATGAAGCATATATTCCTGGCGCTTACAGACAATAATAAACTGAAAACTCAAGATGGTACTGACGATGCGACTACTGGTACGCTGAAACTATTTCCTGATGTACAAAATCAGTACAATGATCAGTATATGCTGGCCTATGACCTTACAAAGGGTAATAAGACTTCTATGAGTCAGCAGCCAGATCCAATTCAGGCCGTAGTGACAATGAAACCAGAAGGAGCAACTCCCGAGGCCAACCGTGTAAAACTGTTCTTTAAGCATCAGTTCTCGCAGGTTCAGGTAAATCTTAAGAGTTCGCAGGATGAGTCGGCTAAAGTTGATGAGTCTTTGATAGAAAAGGTTGAATTGCTTGGTGTGGCTGAGACGGGCTATGTGGCTTATTGTATCAATTACGATGGAACAATACCAACCACAACATCTGCCCCCATCAATATCGATGCCTCCAAGTATGCAGATACTAAGAAGGATAATCCTTATGGATCATGTTTCGAAATGTTTAAGCGTACAGCGGTTCCAACAGGCTATCTCAAATCGTTCGAGTGTATCGCCTTTGGCACACTGCAGGGCATTCGTATCACATGGAAAGAGTCGAACGATGAAAATGCCGTTAAGCACGTAACCACTTATAAAGGTGTAACGAATAAAACTCTTGAGAGTGGAATGAAGTACATATATAATATGGAGCTCCGTCGCAGTGTTATAGCTAAGGTAACTGCCGAGGTTACAGCATGGAAATTGGATAATACTGAGTATAATGCTGATGGCACTATAGAAATAAAATAATAATGATTAAGAAATATATACATAGAATCACCCAAATAGTTCTGATGGCTTGCCTCGTGATGATGACTACGGGATGCCGTGAGACCATCATGAGTATATTCTCTGATGATATTGAAGAAGGTGAGGAGGTGATGTTTACTACCTCGCTGCCTACAGCTGCTGCGTTAACTCGTACAGAGCCATCATATACTGCTCCCAAAGAGAATTATAAGTTTACCATCGGTATGTATACTGATGATACGCACAAGGTTGGCGAAGGCATATATAACACAATCATCAATGATGAGATAGGTACACTAAAGGCTGAGAAACCTTTGTATTGGCATAGCACTCAGATTGCCTATGGTTTTAAGGCAACCGCTGGTATAACTGATTTAGAGGCAGACCAGAGCACCGAAGAAAAATGGCTGCTACAAGACCGCTTGGAGGGAAAAACCGATGGCTATAAAACGGCCAAACAATGGAAGGCTGATAATGAGGAAGCTGGAATGACTGACAAAGATGAGGATTATAAGAAAATCCCAATTAAGCTTGATCACAAGCGCTCGCTTATCACTGTCATTCTCAAGGCAGGCGAGGGCGTAAGTCGTCAGGCTTTATATCATTCTGTGGCAGTTAAAGATATTGTTACACGTATATATTCACATACATCTGATACACTTGGTATCAAACCCTTGGCTAAAGGCTTTTTACTTTCATATGATGATGGCACCAAGGATAGCACTACTTGTTATGAAGCTATTGTTATGCCATATGATTATTTTACGGATAAGGATAAGAATCTGATAGCAAAGATAAATCTGTCCGGACAGAATTATTCTTTCTACGCCGGGAATGATAAAGCTTGCTCTAGTGAGAATTACAATCTTGAGGCGGGCAAGCATCTTACTATTACCATTACTCTTACTCGCGACAGCCGTAAGGTGATGATGTCGGCTTATATCGAGGATTGGACCGAAGAGGTTACTACGACTGTCTGCGACGACTACGGCAATGCCGGTGAGCCTATCGAGATTGACAATCGTGACAAGTTGATAGACTTCTTAAAAAGCGGAACTAAGAACAAGGCAGGAAATGTAGGTCTTGTGACTAAGGACATCGATCTTGGTGATTGGACTTCGACATATGACCTTAATTGTACACTGAATCTTGGTGGATGTACTATTCTTAGCAACCATCGTTTTTTGAATAGTCTTGCTTCTGCTGCTAGCTTGATGAATGGAACTGTCCAGATAGGGGCCGAAGTTGATGCTGCTATTGCAACTACTAACAATGGCGTAATCGAGGATGTCAAGATAACGGCAAAGAATGGTTCAAGTGCTCATGCTACTACTGCTGGTGCAGTGGTAGATAACTTGGGAACAATCTCCAAGTGTCATTCTTCGTTGAGTGTTTACGGTGGTACAAATGAGCATGTTGGAGGTATTGCAGCTACTTCTACATCGGCCGAAAACAAGACAGCTATTATCGATGCATGTACAGTGACTGGTAGTGTGAGCGGAGGTACTTATGGAGGTGGTATTGTGGGCAAAGCCAATGGTGATGTCACCAACAATACTTTCGAATATGGCATCACACTTCTTCAGGACAAGGATAAATACAAGAATATCGTGGCAGTTAAAAATGAAGATCATAATAGCAATTTCGAGAATAACGCTTGGCCGACTATTGTGACGGATCTAGGCATGGATAATACCACACCCGTAGACGAACAATATACTGGTATTATAGATAAACAGACAGAATTGATAGAATCACTGAAGCCTGGCTATAACACAGAATCAAATCGTTTCCGTCTGGCTAAGAATATCACTTTGAGTTTTAAGGATGATGTTACAGAGCGAAATGTAAGTTACGAACTTGATGGTAACAAAATGCAGATTACTACAGATTCAATGATTTTCAATTCGATTAAAGGAAAAGTACATGATCTTACGATATATCTGAATAGTGATCTGAAAGCTGTACCAAACTATAATTTTGGTACAGATGCAATCGCTCCGTTGGCCAAATTCGTTCATGGCGTAAAAGCAGAAATCAGTAACGTAAAGGTTAAGATGGCTGAGGGCACACGTATCCAGGCTGCTAATCCAGCAGGACTGGTTGTGTGGGCTTATGGTGGTGCCAAAATTACCAACTGCGAGGTTAAGGCTAACATACAGACATGGCTTGATAAAGATCTTACAGCTCAGGGTGAACGATTTGCCGGTGGTATAGTTTCCCAGGCAGAAAAGGCTACGATATCGCAATGTGTATTCCACTCGATCAAAGATAATAACACACTGTCTCAGAATCTTAACAGCAGTTACGATAATAATGGTAATGCTAATAGCATCGCACAGTCTATAATTGTCTTCTATGGTGGAATTGTTGGTGGTGTGAATCATATGGTAGATGAAAAACCAGTTCTTACCATTACCGACTGTACATGCTATGTAACGCTTCCAAAGGATAATTATCATGGTGGTATATTGGGCTATGCCTATTATCAAGGCTATACCAACACATTAAGTGACTGTCAGGGTAACTGGTGGCCAAACGGGTACTATGGTGTAGGAACTCCTAATACTGACGTAGAATCGCTGATAGGAAAGCGAAACTCTAATCCCCCAACAGAAACTGCTTTTTAAATATGATGAAGATTTATATAAAATATATCCATCTGGCCTTTGGACTGGCAATGCTCACTGCTTGTACATCGCAGGATGAGGTTATCTTGCCTGCCGATGACGACCAGATAATCCATGTGGGCGATGTATGTACCACTGATATGGTGACAATATCTGCCACCACCAGAGCTACTGTCGATGCAGGCTCGCTTTCTTGGCTAGTAGAAGGACTAACGTCAGACAATGGTATGAACATATACTACTTCAAGGAAACTGATAAACAGCATGCGATATTAAAGCTGGAGAATGACGGGAAATATAGCTTGAAAACTTCTGCAGGTGTGCCTTGCAAATGGCTTGGTAATGGCGAGCATACTTTCGAGGGCGTATTAGCACCTAAAGGATTGAAGACGCAGAAGGATGCTCAGGATTATGACGACCTGATTCACTACACAGCCATACCACCTTCGAAGAAGATAAATGCTACAATCGATTATATCTCCATACCATTGATGCACCGTTTGGCCCGAGTGCAGGCTTATGTGTTGATAGATACTGACATGGGCACCACGCTGAAGGGCTATGATGTCAACAACGACGAGAACAATAAGACGGTTGAGAATACCATGCTGCGTTTCTGTAATGTTAAAACTCTGAAATTTATCGATGATAAAGGTTATCCTGTTTGGAAGGAAGAACGAAAGGCCATTCCGCATTATCTGGGTAAACTTGGCAGTATAGTAGAGGATAATAAGCAGGAATGTGAGACTTTCCGAATGTATAAAAAGAAGGGTACTGGCGAACTGTTCTTCCCAACCGATGGCGAATGGAAGACAGCCCACGCTGACTATAAGGCGAAAGGGGATAATAGCGACTATCTCTGTACCGACTATGGCAAGGTTCCAAGTTATGATCTTATTGTACGTCCTACGTATTCTGAAGCAAAGGACTATGCTAATGTAATGTATGATGAGGATGGTTATGATACAAATAAAGCAGCCATCGAGGCCTTAGAGAATAATATTGACTTCGAATTGACTTTAGATAACGGTCTGGAATACGAAAAGTCTTTCACATTCGACCTGAATGCCAACGACGAAACGGTTGTATTTCTTCGTGTCAGTCCTGAACGTATTGACTATAACAGTACTGGTTCACGCCTGTGGAAGGAGACCAGTTATGGTGATGCATATTATGGTGTAAACAATAAGAACGGCAACGAACTTTCTAAGGCAGGAAGCAGTTGGCAGCGCGCTTATACTAATACCACTAAGGATGATGGTGTGACCGATGGTCATAAGTATAATGCTGATACGGAAGATTTTGAAGCTCAGTATGTTACTAACGAAAGGTTCATCCAATTGCTTAAGGAAGCAAACGCTAAAGGAACGCATAATGGGCACTACTTTATTTTGAAGCAAGACATAGAAATCAACGTAACAGAATTCCCTGCAGATTTTGTGTTCACAGGCCATCTCGATGCACTCGATCACACCATCACGCTTAAAGGTACAACCGAGTCGCGAAATTGGTTGTTTGGCGGCTTAGGCGATGGATGGACAGCCGAAATCCTTAATGCTAAGATATCCGGTGGAGTGCTATTCAATCCTGATCCTAATATTAAAATAACTGGACATATAAGTAACTGCTGGAATGGTGAAACTCGTATTACTGACGTAACGCCTGCTATTCCTACATATTAATGATGATTATGAAGATAAGAAACACTATATATTGGTTATTCGCAATGGCGATGACTGCTTGTACAGCTGATGAGGCTGACTGGCAGATTTCGCCTGAGCAGCAGTCGCTGATAGGGCAGGGGGTTGACTTTAGTGCAACTTTAGCCAGTCCTTTTACCACCCGAACCACCTATCATCACGATGGTTCATTTAATGAGGGCGACCAGATGCGCATCTTCCGTCAGTATGCCACCGATGCTACAGGAACTGCATTTGATGCTACTACCGAAGCCTTCCGTACATATTATCTTGAGATGGACTATGCCACAGGTACTTCGGTCTCGCTCAATTCCGATTGGCGTCCATTGGCAGGTAAACTTAAGTCGGACAAACCTGGCGAAACAGCTACACAGACCTCTGCCGACTCGCTGACTTGGGAGAATGGTAAGACTGTACGTTTCCGTGCTTGGGGACGCAGCAACCTGTCAGGTTGTATTAAAAGTAAACAAGAAAATGCTAAAGCACTTTACTATCCTGACTACACGGTGTCTGATTGGGTTACTGTATCAGGACCTACTCAGAGTATACCGCTCACAATGCGTCATATCACATGCCGTATAGCATTGACCTGTAAGGCTGGTAACGAGTTCTCTAGTGCCTCGTTATGCACTGATGTTGCTGATTATTGTTGGACTGACAATGCCGATACAAATGAGAACGACAATGCAGAAACCAGTAAGACAGAAGCAGAGGCACAGAAAGAATTAGATGCAGTGATGGCAGTATACAACAAGATGTGTATGCCTGCGGGTGTAGATGATAATACATTCCTGCTTACAGCCATGACAAGCAGTCTATATGATGCCGCAGATACAGACTTCCAGAATCTGGAAAAGTATAGTGAAACTGATGGAATCGTTAAGATAGGCACTAAGAGTGCAACAGTGATAGAAAAAGATGTTCAGCATCCATTGTTTAAGAACAACGATGGCAAACAATATCTGGTATCTATACCTATAGATATGAGTAACAGCGAGGATTGTGGTAAGGAACTGGTGCTGCCGCCATGCACCCGATTCAAGGTGTGGCTCTATTATGTAAACGGCGAAGGCCATAGCGAATCGAAATGCCATATCTTTACACTCAGCGATATAAAGGATAAACAAGGCAATGCTGTATTCAAGGATGGACTTACGCTTAAGGCTGGTTACAGCTATTCATTCAACGTGGGTTATCAGTACGACAAGTTTACAATCACGGCATCCGATAATTTCTCGTGGACTGATGAAACACTACCCTCAGAGGGAGCTACAGACGCTAGCAAGACAATAGATGAGTTTGACTATAGTTGGTGGAAGAATGCTCTGAAAGATGCGGCTAATACAGGTCTTGAAGGCAAAAAATATCTTCCGGAATTCACTATTACAGATCAGAAGCAGTTTGCTACCTTTATCCACTTGGTAAATGGAACTGCCGCCAAGCAGATGAGTGGATTGACACGAGGTGAGGTACGTAAGGAGAACAACGCTGTAGTAAAGAATGCAGAGGGATTTCCTACCTATTGGTGGAAAAAGGTTGATGCTAATGGTGATACCATAAAGATTACTCGTGAAGAAGCCGAGATTGATGGTTATGTGTTCTATCCTCACTTCTATCCTACGATAGGTACGCAGTTGCTGCACGAAGAGGAAGACTATATCCATGGACCTATTAATTTCTATGATACCGAATTAGGCAATCGATACGTTGTACAACTCTCAGAGGATATCGATATGAACGATATCTCACTGCCAAGTATTGGTAATACTTTGGATAATGCGTTCCGTGGTAACTTCAAAGGTAATGGAAAAAAACTTTCCAATCTGAACATGTCGACCGGCTATCTGTTCGGCTATGTTAATGATGGCGCTATCACCAATCTTAGGATAGAGAGCACCCACAACACTTGCTTGCTAAATACTGCAGAACCTAGCGGAACCTTGGGCTGGGGATGCCGTATTGCAGGCATATCAATGCTCTGCCCAAGCGAAACAAACTCTATTGCTAAAAGCCTCACAGGTTCAAGCTATGTGGTGGGGTGCATACATGTTGGTAAAGCTACTGGAGCATTAGTTGGCACAGCCGATAACCTGACTATGCTTGGCTGTATGCAGGCTGCTGATGGTATTGCTAATGGCACAGGCGCACTTGTTGGAAACAGTAGCGTAAAGTTTGGTAAGTTCATGTATAACTATTACGATGTTGAACTGTCGCCAGGTACTAATGCCGTAGGCACCACAACCGACAAATACGACTACGATGACTACATCCGTGGCGCTAAGTCGCATATACTCAAGGCTAAGAATGATTATATGATTGGTGCAGATGTAGACATTAGTAAGTTGAACGCTAATATGAAGAAGGAAATGTATGGTATGGCACCGTGGAAAGCAATGAATCTGGGCATCGTTGAATATAACGGCACAACCATAGGTGCAGTTTATCCTTGCAATCTGCGGTATGAGCAGTCTGCCGTTGGCTACATACATCGTTATCCTATATTGAAGTAAAAAACGAAACAGTTATGAAGATAAGCAAGATATTATACCTGACGATTGCCACTGTTCTGATGAGTTGTACGGCCAATGAGGTTACACAGCAGGAGCAGCAGGGGGTATTGTCGATAACCACGTCAGTCGAGGACTTTGAGGGCGAATCTCGCACTCGTACCAATATTGAGGGTACAGCCTTTGAGAATGGTGATAAGATTAAGCTTAAGATTATTTGTCCTTTCTCGTCGCATACCGAGTTCGGCGAAACCACCTATGGCAATAGCTTTGATGCTTTTTGGTTACTGAAGTGGGATTATACCTCTAAGTCTTGGGGCACACTCGAAAAATCTGATAGTTGCGATGTGAATGGCGACTATAGTCCATCTGCCGGGCCAAACCTTTTTGAGCGTTATCTGGCTCAGCCCACACCTTATGTGTTTACTGCACAGACCTGGAGCGAGGAGCAGATATTTATGGCTGGTGGTACTCGTGTTGAGCAGTACAGCAATGTGTTCCATGCCGACCAGAGTCGTGAGGCTGATTATAAGGCTAGCGACCTGATGTGGGCACAGACCATAATGCAGACAGGCTCGTACAACATCCACCTGAGTTTTAGGCACGTTATGTCGGCACTGATGGTAACAGTAGTTCCTGGCGAAGGCAAGGATATCTCTAAGGATGCAGTACTCACACTCGAGGGTATGCCTGACATTGACCAGTGCGAGGTAATCGTGGGCGACTACTATGCAGCCAAGAGTAAGGTAAACTCTAATAACTATGGCTACCTGAATAAGCATAGCTGTACAGTTGATGAAAATGGTATGGCTCTTGGCGTAGCAGTCATAAGTGATAATGACAAGAATGCAACACGCAAAGCGTTTAAAGATATCGATCAGACATCTACCTATACCGCTTACAATACCGACAATAAGATATATCGCCTTATAGTGCCTCCCTGCACACTTACCAAGAATGCCACCTTCTGGCTGCGCGATGGCGGAAAGCGATATACTGCCACACTCAGTCAGCATGAGTTCGTGGCAGGTAAACTCTATAAACTAACTATCAATATATGATGAAGCTTAGCAAGATAATATTCCTTTCGGCTTCGGCACTTTTTGTAGCTTGTACTAGCTACGATGAGGCTATCGTGCCCGATGCTGCCCTCGAAATAAAGAGCATCGATGCTACTATCGATGGCGAACAGACTGTTACCCGTGCTGTCCAGAAACTTGATACCATTGTTGGACGTGATGCATTCGTAGATGGCAATCATATAGTGTTTACTACTATCAAGCGTACAGACAATCCTTTAGAAGGATTTACGTATAAGGATATAAAGTATGATAAAGCTGATGGCAGTTGGGTACGAACAGCGGGCAATTTGCCAGAGAAGATATATTGGACTGATGGCCATAATCCCCATACTTTTATCGGCTATAGTTTGCCTAGTGAAAAATATTCTTGGACAAAAACTACAGAAGGAGAGAATGATACCTATTCGGGCGAGTTGGGTGAGAGTTATACTGGAACAATCGACTTTAGCGATGGTAACGACAAGATAAAGGACGAAGACCTTCTGCTCAATTACAATACAAAGACTGTTGCTGAGACTGGTGGTCTGTCTACTAAGGTTGGATTTACTCATGCACTTAGCAATGTGCGTGTGATAGTAAACATAAAGAACTATGCTGCTAGTGACACTTCGCTCGATGCTAAGACGGTTGTGAGCGATTTTGTTATCAAGTCTCAGCCCACTAAGTTTACTTGGGGAGCCAATAGCAGTAGCCTGAAGGTTTTGGATTATGTGGGTAATACTAAAAAAGACATCAAACTATGGTGTCCTGAGCCGGATGGAGTAGGAGATGGTCAGAGCAAGACTTTTACCTTCTATGGCCTGACCACGCCTCAGGATGCTACATACCATAATATCAATGGAAATGATAAGGATTTGGAGTTCTCATTCAAGGTAACATATCCTGATGCAACAAATCCTGATGGGCCTAAACTTGATAAGACCTATAATGGCAAGTTTACTAGTCCTGTCAATTTCAACTCGGGTGCTTGTACCACGCTAAACATCTCGCTTAACCATAAGAACGAGGAAATGTTGATTAAAGTTACGTATAGCGATTGGAACTATGTTGCCACTCCCGACCTGGGCGAACTGCGTAAGAAGTCTACCTTTATTGACATGAAAGGCGATGTAACCATACATTCGGATAGTAAGGCGAATGTTTACGATGCTACATGGCTGTATAAGGATGCTAATGGTAAGATTTGGGATGTTTATGGCAATGATGGTTCTAAGGATAAACCCTATATCATCAAGTCGGCCTCGCAGTTGCTCTCGTTTGCTAAGGAGGTTAAGGCTGGGTTAAAGTTTGAAGATCAGTTCATCCGCCTTGATGCCGACATCACCATGCAGGCCAGTACGGCTAAGACCAATGTGGAGAGTGAGACATCAACAGTTAAGCCTGTCGCGTGGATAGGTATTGGCGAAGATGGTAAACCCTTTAATGGTACATTCCTCGGTGGCGATCGATATATTAACCGCCTATATGGTAAGCCATTGTTTGTTAATCTTGGCGCTCTGGCTGTCGTTGAGCAGTTGCACATTGCGCCTATTGGTACTATCAATGGCGGTGGTGCGCTGGCTGAAACTAATGCTGGAACTATCGGTGGTTGTAAGGTCGTGGAGGATGTAACCACCACTGGCGGTGCGCTGGTTGGCACTAATAGCGGTACAATATATGCTTGCTATCATATTGGTACAACCACTGGCATAGGTGGACTAGTTGGTACAAATACTGGTACAGGTAAGGTCATTGGATGTTATCAGGCTGGAGATGTGGTAGGCGGAACTAGCTATGGTATCGTTGGCACCAACGAGGAGGGTGGTACCATCAATTGTCCTGAGGCTACATCGATTTATCAGATTCAGCAGAAAGATTTCGTTGAGGCTTTGAATAAAAAGTTGACGGAGTGGAATCTCGAAACAAAATTCCAATTCGTACACAATTCCGCCAGTTACCCAACTGTAACCAAAGTCTCAACAAATAACTAAAAAATAATCTCCAGTCGCAAGATAACGGCTGGAGATTTTTGTATTGTATGCCAGGTATCTCTTACCTTTGCATCCGATTATAGAGATTGTACCATTTTTATGAAATAATTCTTGTAAATG
>JAEEGL015860321.1_pt1 | contig 11907 bp, 20 predicted proteins | sample 9134231 | NCBI WGS metagenome assembly JAEEGL01 (sample SAMN16246548, study PRJNA631951) | gut metagenome | biome: gut microbiome; feature: rumen; material: fiber-attached | host: Bos | place: Iran: Karaj | collected 2018-10 | reverse complement strand
CCCTCGGATTCCGATAGTGCGGCATCACCAGCCGCCCGTGGTACGGCGGCGTCCAGTTCATCTCCGTCATGGGGAACCAGTGCAGCCACGTTTGCACCGTCGTGTCGCGCAGCTCCGGCAGGGTATTGCGCAGCACCAGCCACCGATTCCGTATCACGCCGTCCTTGCACGGCTTCTGCGACATGCTTTTCAGCCACATGAAAAAACAGCACCCGACGCTCTTCCCACTGTTCCCCGTCACGAAAACGCGCCCGTGATACCTCGCGACGAAAAACCCGCTGTGCGTCTCGAAGCAATACTGCCTCCCATCCGGCGCCTCAACCCTGTCAACCTCCGTCCCGTCGCAACGAATCTGAACCCTGTTCTTTGAACTCCCGACCCTGGCGATGTGAACCGAATACATGGTCGCCCATTTCTCACTTCTCGGGTCCTTCCGGCTCGTGACACACGCCCTCCTGCCCGCGACGTGCGCCACGTACTGCACAATCACCGCGTCAAGCTCGACGGACGTGTCGTAGCGGTCGTACCCGGAATCGAAAAGCCCGTCCCAATACCGCAGTTCCTCGGTGAACACCGTCGCCTGATGCGAGTTGAACCCCGTCACGCGCCAGTCAAAGTGCTTCGGCGTCGCGGGCCTCGCGATTGTGATCTTCCATTCCCGGTCGGAGTCCCGGCGCTCGCACAGCCGCTTCTCGTACCCAATCCCCATCCGGGCCAGCATTTCCTCAAGTCGCGAAATCTTCCTCTCGCGCCGCAGCCGGAATTCGCATTGATTCCCGGCTGCCGGATAAATCCCGTCGGCGCACACGGCGACCCACAGCCGAATCTCGTCGTCCGTCAGCGCAACGCCGTCGCCGCCCTGGCGCCACACCACCGGCACCACGTGCCTTGACAACCTTCCGGCCAGCTCGCCGGCGCGCTTCACCACGAACCGCCCGCGCCAGTCGTACAGCGGCACACGGTGCGCGTCCGTCAGGACCATCTCCAGATGCCGCTTGCTGCGGAACCGGATCATCCCGTCCGCGCACGGCGCGTCAATCTTCCGCTTCGGCATGGCAAACCCGCACACGCCGCGACCTTCGCCGTCAATCTCGCGCCCCGGCGACCATTCCAGTATCTCGCCGTCGCTTTCGCGCCACGAGCCTATCTTCACCCACCCGCCGCGAGTCATGACCTCCGCGTCGAAGGGCAGGCAGCCAACAGGCCCCCTTATCCCGTTGATGTTCTTCGGGCTGTTCCACAACGCCTGAACCGTCGGGCTCGGCGTGTAGTCTATCTGCTTCCCCATGTCAAACCTCCTCTCGCACGTCCAGTACCTTCACCTCGCCTTTTCCCCCATACCCCGTTCCCCCGCCGGGCCGAAACAAACATAGACAGGGGGCCCCGTATGGCTCCTCGGCGGCGCGGCATCCCGGCGGCGCGCGGCCCCCCACACCCCGCCAGCCGGGGCGGGCCGGACGGTGCTTCCGCCGCGAGGGGGAGGCCCTCGGAAAATTTTGGAAGGGGGAGGGGAAAAATCGGCGAAAAATTTTGGAATTTTCGCCCCGTGGGTTTAGAACCCACAGAAAAAATTAATGTAAAACTTTGAAGCATAGCGAGTTACGCATGATTCCCGATGGGTACGGGTTGCCGATCCGCACGAAATCCGCACGAATCCTGCCCGATCTCGACGATTTCGGGCACGGGGCCGGCAGCCGGCAAGGCGGGCGCGAGCGGCGCAGGCGGGACGAGCTGGGCGACATTGACGGCGCCGATGTTGTACGTCACCCCGCCGGAGGCCACGGCGCCCTTGTCGGGGTCGCGGAAACGTGCGTCGGTGGCCTTGAGGACTAGCTCCTGGGCGCGAACGTTGGCCCGATGCGCCTCCGAGACGACCTCTCCGTCGCGGTACTTGCGCACGGTGTCGCCCTCGACGGCCGCCTCGACCAGGGAATCCACCACGTGAGGGTTGACCGCGGCCATGAAACGCTCCTCGGCGGCCCTGTGCAACGCCCGAAACGCCCCGTTGTGGCACTTGAGAATCCCAACTGGCATCCAATCCGGCAGCCCGGCGGCCAAAATTGCCTCTTTTGTGCGCATCCCGTTTGAGCGCAAAATTAGAAACAGGAAGGCAAGGCGCGCGCGCCGAAAATCGAGATACACCTCCCCGTTTTTCTTGAGGGGCGCGCAGGCCTGCTCGACGGCAGCGAGGGCGTCGGCGGTTGGGAAGCCTGGCTGGACGATCTCGGCGTCGGAGGCGAGTGCGACGAGGGCCTGGGCGTCGTCTGGGGAGAGGAAGGAGGCAAGGTCGAGGCTGGGCGCGGGGGGCGAGGAGATGTCGGGCGCAGCCGGGTCGGGCGCGGGGGGCGCGAAGTCGGGCGCGAGGTCGAATGGATTGCGCAATGGCCGCGAGGGCCGCGAGGCGCGCGCGTGAGGGGGATGTGGTGCTGGAGCTGGCTGCATGCTGCGAATGTAGCACGGGGTGGCGAGCTACGCGGGAGTGTGCGCGCGCGCGTGTGGCGAGGCTGGCGCGAGTGACGCGAGTGGCGCGAATGGCGCGAAGGGGTGTATACTGCCGGACGCATGCATACTGGCGTAGCGTTTTGACAAAAAGTGGCCTCGGATTTCTTGTCAATCTAAAAGGCACAATCACAATCAGTTACGAAGTTTTGACAAAAACTGATTTCGAGTTTTGTCAAACTTTTTGTCAAACTAAAACATTAGTCCGCAGATGCTTGCGAAATTTTGACAAGAAAAATCAAGGTGTCTCTATAGGAGAGCTTTGAAGGCTTCTGTAATCGATTACAGAGTGTAAAAGCACTCTATATAGGGGATGGCCCGAAAAATGGGGTTTTCGCTTCCGCAGAATGTTCAAAGAGAGCGGAATCGTTTGACAAAAAAGTTTTTTGTCAAATTCCTTGTCATGAGTTTTGTCAAACCACCCGCGCGGCGGCCTGCTGGGGCAACGTCGCTTGTTTAACGCGACGGCTGGTAATACCAACCGAGCGCTAGCCTCGTGCGCGCGCGTTATGGAAATCGCGCGACCGGGGGCGCGGGGCCGTGCGCGCGTTAGGGGGTCTGGGGGGAGCGCTTATTTAACAGGCGGGGAGCGGGTGGCTTCTTTCTGGTTCCAGATTCGATGGCGCGAGGCCGCGAGGCCACGAGGCCGGAATGCGTGATTGACTTTAGACTCGAAAAGTGATAAACTCTTTGTCGAACTTTGTGTTTCATTTCTTTTTTGTTTCCATTGTTTGTTAGTACAGTTCAAGGAGTTGCGATGATGGATAATTATGCAGACTACATGAAACGATTCCCGCAGATTTGCTTTCAGCGGCGGTGGACGGTCGATCCCGACACGATCTACAAGCTGGGGCAATGCGACGCGATTGTGCAGTCGTTGGTCTATCTCCCGCTTGCGCCCTCCGTCCGGGCGGAAATGCTGCGCGTCTCGCTCGTGAAGGGCGCGGCGGCCACCACCGCCATAGAGGGGAACACGCTTTCCGAGGAGGACATCCGCCTGATCGAGGAGGGGGCGGCGCAAATGCCGGCGAGCCGCCATTACCAGGAGCGCGAGGTCAAAAACGTGCTCGACGCCTTCAACGGGATTCTCAACGAAGTCGTGGAGGCCGGCCGCATCGAGCGGGTGACGCCGCAGATGATATGCGGGTTCAACGCGCAGGTCGGCGACGGGCTTGGCGAGAGCTTCCAGGGCGAGCCCGGGCGCTACAGGGCGCACGAGGTCGTCGTCGGCGCGTATCGCCCGCCAGACCACCGATATGTCGGAGAGGCCGTGCAGAGGCTTTGCGACTGGCTGGCTCTGGAGTTCGCGCCGAAGCTGGACGAGCGGCAGCCGCTGTTCAACAGCGTCGTGGAGGCGATCGTCTCGCACGTTTACCTCGTGTGGATCCACCCGTTCGGGGACGGGAACGGGCGGACGGCCCGCCTTGTGGAATTCTACCTTCTGCTTCGGGGTGGCTTGCCGAACATTTGCACGCACATCCTGTCAAACCACTACAACGAGACGCGGGGCGAATACTACCGCCAGCTCGCCACGGCGGGGAAGACTGGCGATTTGACGGCCTTCATCAAATACGCCGTCGATGGTTTCCTCGACGGGCTGAAAGAGGTCTTGGCGAAGGCGCAGGGCGACCAGATCCGGAACTGCTGGCGCAACTACGTTTACGACAGGCTGGACGCTTGTCCGATTCGCCGGAACGTGCGCAAGCGGTTCGCGACGCTGCTGACCGAGATGAATGTCGCGAAGGCGTACACGGTCGGGGAATTGCGCGAGTTTTCCGTGAGGGTCGCGACCGCCTATGCGAAAGTCGGCGAGCGCCAGCTCGCGGCGGATCTGAACCGCCTCGTCAAATACGGCCTGCTGCTGAAGGACGGCAACGCCTACGCCGTCCAGGCGCAGGAGCTTTTCAGCAGTTTCGCCCGCAAGCGCAGCTTCGTGCGCGAGTAGGACAAGGCCCCGCAGGCCGTCGAGGCCATGCCGTCACCGCCCTGGGAGGCGGCGCCGCGCTAGAACGCGGCCTTGATCTTGTTGCCGAGCTCGGTGAGCTCCTTCACGGTCTCAGCGCTAATCCAGATGCCGTTAATGACCATTCCGCCCTCGGGAGCATTAATCGTATAATCGAATGCCGAGGGCGCAATGGAGGCGCATTCGAAGAAGTACGCCGCAGAGATTGGCACGTCCGTCACAACTTCCTGGATTGTGTTCCCATACGCGGAGAAGCCTGGAAACTCCGGCATCCTGGCCTCGTACCCGCCGTCACGGCATTCTCGAATTACCACGTGGAAGGAGGACATGCGCCGATGAAAACACTGTGCCTTGCGTTAGGCCTTGACGATTTCGCGCTTGGACGCGCGGCGGATGGGATTGTGCGCACGGGGTTTTTCGACGCGGAAGCGGACGCCGGATGCGATCACGTCGCGCATCATGGCCGTCCCGACTTCGGTTTCGCCCTCGTCGATGGCTTTCAGAGCCTCGCGCAGATACAGGAGCGCGTATGATGGGTGGTCGCGCAAATACGTGCGCTCTTCTTCGTGGAAATCAATGCTTGGGTTCATCTTGGATCCTCTTGTTCAGCGTCCCAGTCCGAGCTTGCTGTGCGAACCCGTCTCGACGAGGTACAGGAGCAGCGCGTCGTCGAACTTCTTGTACACGAGCAGCCAGTCGCTCCTCGGCCCGCCGATGTGGCATTCGCGGCATCCCCTCCGGTTGCCGGACAGCGCATGGTCGCTGTATTCTGGCGGCATCGGCTCGCCGCCCTCCAGCAATTCCACGGCCGCGTCGAGCAGGGACAGGTCAAGCCCCTGCCGCGCGGCCCTCCTGCGCCCTCGGCGGTACTCCGCGGACTCGAACCTCGTGTACCTCATAGCAGGGCGTCCTTCGCGGCGGCCTCGGACTCCCTCCTGTCGCGGCACCCGAACTCGCGGCGAAGCGTCCCGTCGCGGACGGCGGCCTCGAACGCCTCCAGCGTGGGGTAGTACCACGGGTCGAGGTCGGGCCGGATCGCCACGCAGTTCGGGCGGCGGCTCCTCGGCGTGTGCCGGAGCCGCCTCGCGGCCTGTTTCGTGTTGCGCGTCTTCATAGCTTCGTTCCTTTCTTTCCCATCTTACCACCTCCCCGAGCCGTTGCGCAACAAGAAAACTAGGAACTACTACGAACCACCACAAAAAAATGAAAAAGTGTGATTTTGTAGGTTGACGGGAGGGTCGCTTATAAGCTACAATCCTTTCATGCCCTTTGAACTTGAAAACCTTGTGCTGGACGACGGGAGCTGCCCCGTGGCCGAATGGCTCGACGCCCTCGCGCCCGCGACCGCCGCCCGCGCCGTCCGGTACATCGAGAGGCTGCGCCAGGGCAACTTCGGCAACTGCCGCAACCTCGCAAACGCCGACGGCCTCTTCGAGGTCAGGATGGACTTCGGCCCCGGATACCGCGCATACTGCGGGCGCGACGGCGCCACGATCATCGTCCTGCTCTGCGGCGGCGACAAGTCAACCCAAAGGCGCGACATCGCCCGCGCCGTGAAACTCTGGAACATCCACAAGGCAAGGAGGCCGAAATGAACACCGCAAGTTTCTCCGACTACGTCGCCGGGCGGGCCGCGCGCTCGCCCGAATTCCGCAACGCGCTCGTCGACGAGGCCCTCGACGCAATGCTCGACGGCGAGACCGAGGCAGGCCTCGCAATGCTCCGCGACGCCGTGAGGGCCGAATCCTCTTTCGCCGAACTCGCGCGAAGGACCGGACTCAACGAGAAGAGCCTCTACAGGGCGCTCTCCCCAAGGGGAAACCCAACCATCCGAACCCTCTCAAAGGTCCGCCGAGCCCTCGTCCGGGGGTAGCCCGAAAAAACAAGCACCCACGACGCCCAACCCAGGCGGAAACTAGAAAACACTACGAAGCAACACGAAAAATGAAAAAGTGTGAACTTTCCCCTTGACAAGGTGTATACACCTGCTTTAAACTGGATGCGTGATTTTCGAGGAATAGGCCTTGGGAATCCCCACAAGAAGGAAGTGGAACCATGAGCAATGAAGGGAAGCTAGACAAGCGACTCGTCACGTTAAGGGTGGCGATTGAAACTTGTCGCAAGGCCGAGGCCAAGTATGGCCAGGAATCAGACGAGTCATGGCGAGAAAGTCTTATTCGCGCTCTTGAAGATGCGACTCGCGACTACCAGTTAACTCCAGATGACTATCGGGCGATTGCAGCCGAAGTCGAAGCCAATCGTGTAGCTCGCCAGGAAAAGAGGAACCGCCATGCGTAGAATTAAACTCCCGCCCGCTCTGAATTACAAGGTGCGGAAAATAGCCGCAGGAAAAAAGATTACCGCCGAAGCGGCGCTTTCTTTTTTGGTCGAAAAGGTGTGCACACCCCAAAATTTTTTACCCAAGAAGGTGTGCACACCCATTCGCAAGGAGGCTTGAGATGCCAGGCGATAGCGATCCCTTTGCGATAGGCCGACGCCACGGCGGCTTCGTGGTGCTGGAGCATGTCGTCGTTTCGGACGACCCGGTTTGGGCCGGATATGACAACTACACGATGTGCCGCTGCGACTGCGGGGCGGTCGTGAAGGTTTGCGACCGCAACCTTGTGACGAACGGCCTTACCAAGCGGTGCCGGGAGTGCACGAAGTGGGGCATAAGGTTCCCGCATCACGCCAGAAGAGACCGGCTTCTCTACAAGATTTGGGAACGCATGGTGTGGCGCTGCCACCTCGTGACGCCGGACGAAGACTCCGATTCGGCAAGGTCGTGCTACCGCAACTATCGCGGACGCGGCATTACGGTCTGCGACGAGTGGCGGGACAACTTCCCCGCGTTCCGCGACTGGGCGCTGTCGCACGGCTACGCCGAAGGCCTGTCGATTGACCGCATCGACAACGACGGCAACTACTGCCCCGAGAACTGCCGCTGGGTGACGATGGCGGAGCAGCAGAAGAACAAGCGTCCGCGTTGCCAGGACACCCGCCCGCGCCGTCCCTACGTGAAGCGCCGGAAGCCCGCCCTTGCTGCCGGGATTGCGGAGGAGGCCGTGAATTGAACTCGACGCCAGACAATCTAGTCCTATCACTTGCGCAAATCGCCATGATTACCGGCGTCAGCACGTTCGTTGCACTGATTGCCGTGAAAGTCATTGAGAATGTTATTCGTGGCCTTTTCCGCGCAATAACGCGAGACGAAGTAGGAGACAATGGCGGCGACGACGGTGGTGATAATCGTGCGCCAGATATCGGCCGCCGTCATTCTTACGGCGTCGACGAGCCAACGCCGGAATCGTCTCCACAGTCTGGAGTCTCGTATTCTGGCCTCCTCCGCCTCAAGAGCCTCGCGTCCCGCCGAGAGGAGAACGGAGACGGGCGTCCCGAGACCGTCCTCGGCGACGTCAATCAGGCCGCGCCTATGGTTGTCGTCGTCGTCAGTCTGGAGGCCGAGGTCTCTGGATCCCGGAATGTAGGAGCTGGGCTTGCAACGCGAGTCGCGGATTTTGCGGAGGATGCCAAGGGTCTTGCTGTCCATGCGGACAATTCTAGCACAGTCGGCGTCACGGACGCCAGCAGCCCCAGGAGGACCAGAACATGTCCGCGAGTCTAGACGTATCCCCATGCGCGCTCGAAGTCCGCGCGGTCGACCGTGCCACCATATCCGCAGTCGATGCAATGGAGCATCGTCTGCTTTCGACCTGCTTCAAATTCGCACGGCTCCCAGGCTACAAGCATTTTCACGTCCTTTGCAAGGCATTTTGGGCACAGCCAGTGCGGTGGCTCGCCGTCTGCGCTCGACTTCTTCAGCGCATATACGGAAAGCCCGCCAGACACGGTTATCAGCTTGTAGCGGCGGATGTCTGCCTCGCGCTTCTTGAGCTTCGCCAGTTCCTCTTCAAGCGCGTTGCGCTCCATGACAACCGCCTGATGCTCCATCAGGAGTTCACCGTGTTTCTGTATGTGGTCCGTGAGCTTCGCCTGAAGGTCGAGGATGGCGAGCTGACTGTCGATTTTCTCGCCAAGAGTGAGGAATGCCTTCGCGGCTTCGCAGAGGCCCTTGAGCGACATGTTCGCAGCCTGCGCGGCCGCCGTGATTTCAACGATTGTCATCATGCTTTCAATGATACCGCGCCCGCCGCGAGCGGGCAAGCCTAGCTTTGAACAGGAGACCGAGCCATGAACTTCACGATTTTTCTTTCCGAATCCGCCCTTGCCGCTGCCGTGATCATCGGCACCTACCACCTTGTCCGTTTCGCCGCCGGCGCGATCATCCGCGCGACGGGAGGCGACCCCGCCGAATGGCTCTGAACAGGAGAACAACGATGAACGAAGAATACACCAACGAAGCAGGCCTGAAAGCCGTCGTCGCCCGCTGGACGGTCCCCGTCCTTGTCTCGCTGGCCGTGAACGCGGTACTCATCTGGGCGGCCATCTACAAGGTCGGCGCCGCGTTCGGCTGGATGATGGAGAAATAGCAGCATGGCGAACACAAAAACAGACCAGGCGGATTTCGTCGTCGTAAGCGTCCGTATGCTCCGCAGCGAGTCGGAGCAGCTCTCCCGTCTCGCTGCGCTCCATAGCCGCGCGAAGAGCGCCGAGGCCGCCTATGCGATCCGCCTCTACTTCCAGGCAGAGGCCACCGCCACACCGCGCCGCCGTGCGAGGAAGGGGAAGCGGAATGTCTGAAGCCGATCTCAAACCATGCCCATTTTGCGGCTCGAAGGCGATTCTCGACACCGACCTCGAAGAGGCCTGGTGTTCGTGCCAGACGTGCTATGCGTCGACAGAAGGCTCCCGCGTCGGGTCGCGCGCCGTCGCCGCCTGGAACCGCCGCGCCATCTTCCGCAACGGCGACCGCTTTCAGGGCGACCACGCGGCGGATGAAGCTCGGACCGCGTTCTCGGCTGCCAGGACTGCGACGCTGAAAAGCGGGCGCGAGTGGCGCTATCCGTCGATAGTCGAGTGGCTCCTCGCGCCCATTGACAGGTCGATCATGCCACAGGAGGCCAAATGAGCGTACTCCTCAAACGCGGCGACCTCATGCGCCTGATTCCATTTTCCGCGCCGACGACATACGTCTATTTCCCCGCGACCCGCTCCGGCATGATTTCGTCTGACGCGATCCTCGCCACGCTCCGCGATGCCGCCTGCAACGGCCAGACCGTCGGCGAGTGGATACCCAAGCTCTGCACCATCCGCGACTTTGGCCGCAATCTGAAATACACCTCGCGCAAGCGCGCCTTGTCCGTGTCAACCGTGCGCCGGATGATTGCGCGCGGCATGCCCCACTTCCGCCTCGGCCGGAAAATCTTGCTCGACGACCTCGCCTGCCGTGACTGGCTCGGGCTCAAGGCCGCCGACTAACCCAACCCCAACAAGAAGGAAACCAACATGAGTACCGCACTCGTCCCCGCCGCGCAGACGCAGACAGCACTTGCGCCGCACCACACCAGCGCCCTCGCGATCACGTCCATCGACGAACTCGAACGCATGGGCAAAATCATCGCCGCCTCCAACCTCTTCGGCCTCGCCTCGAAGGGGGACGCGCCCGAGACCGTCGCCGCCAAGGGCGTCGTCGTCGCAGGCTTGTGCCAGCAGGAGGGCATTTCGTTCATGGAGTTCATGCGCAAATACCACTTCGTTAACGGGAAAGTGGACATGCGCACGGACGCCATGCTCGCGGAGTTCCAGAGGCTCGGCGGCACGTACACGATTCAACAAAGTGACGCCGCAGGCAGCATCGCCACGTTTAGCTTCCGAGGCACGACCTTCCAGGAGCGCGTGATCTGGGACGAGCTTTGCAAGGAGCCGGAGCCGCCTTTCTTTGAACAGATCGGCGCGAACAAGTGGCAGGTCAAGAGCAACTACGCCTATCCGCGCAAGCGCTCGCAGATGCTGTGGGCGCGCTGCGTGAGCAACGGCATCCGCAAGGTCTGCCCTATGGTCAACATGGGCGTGTACACGCCGGAGGAAACCTCCGAATTCGTCGAGGTCGCGCCCGCCGAGGTTCCAGCCGCCCCCGTCGAGGCCGCCCACGTCGAGGTCGCGCCCGCAGCCGCGCCAAAGGCCACGCCGAAGCGCCGCGCCGCGAGGAAGCCCGCCCCCGCGCCCGTCGAGGAGGCAGAGGTCGTCGAGGCGGAAGTCGTCGAGGCGGATGAACTAGTTGCCGAACCTGCGCCGGCGCCCGCTCCCGCCCCGCAGCCGGGGACCGCGCCCGCAATCCCATTCCCGGCCACTCCCGACGACGACCCCGAGCAGTTCGCGATCTGCCCGTGCGAGGGCAAGGCGAAGGGCATGCGCTGGGACAAGATCGCCTCGGAGAACCTCCAGCAGATTCTCGCCGCCTATCGAGACCCGAAGTTCGAAAGGAAGTATTTTGCCGGCATGACCGACGACCACGCCGCCTACATCGAGGCAGTCCTCGCGCAGCGCGAAGAGCAGGAGGATCTGTAATGGCCGACATCGTACCAGCCAACGCCGTGCAGCTCGTGCCCGAACAGGCATGGATTGCCAACCGCGATACGATTCTTTCGCGCCTTCGCACGTTCGACGCCATCGCCGACGATGAGACCTACCGCGCCGCCGGTGCCGTCGATGCCGCAGCGAAGAAGGCCATTTCCGAACTCTCCAAGATGCGCCTCGCCACGACGCGCAAGATTGACGCGCTCAAAAAGGACATCATGCAGCAGGAGAAGGCGCTCGTCGCCGACCTCGCCGAGGAGGAGGCGCGTGTGAACAAGCTCATGGTCGCCTACTTCGCCGAACAGGCCCGCAAGCGCGAGGAGGAGGAGCGCCGCATCGCCGAACAGCAGCGCCGCGAGGCCGAGGCCGCAGCCGCCGAGTCCGCGAACCCGTTCGACATGGGCGCGACCGAGGAAGCCGCGCCGGTCCCGGTCCCCGTGACGGAGGTCCCGCGCACGGACACCAATCGCGGAATGAAGACGTTCGCCTTCCGCGTCATCGACCCGACGCTCGTGCCGCGCGAGTTCCGCACCCCCGACGAAAGGCTCATCCGCGCCTACGTCCAGCAACAAAAGACTTTGACGGGCGGGGACATCGCCCTCGTCAAGCAAATCCCCGGCGTCGCGATCTCCGTCGAGTACAAGGTCGCGGCCCGATAACCCCACCAACAAGGAAGGAACCACATCATGTCCCAGGAAATCATCACCACCGCCACCACCGACGGCAATGCCAATGCCGACGAGCGCGAGGAGGCCGACGGCATCATCACCGCCGCCGGAATGGTCACGTCCCGCTTCGCGAAGGAGGGCGAGGAGCGCTACGCGCTTGAAGTCCAGGTCCGCCGAGACGACAACCAGGAGATTGTCCGCATCGAGCTGGACCTCGAACTCGACGACAAGACGGATAAGAACGGGCGCACATACTGCCCGTTTGAATCCACCTGCAAGACGCTCAAAACCCTTGGCTAT
>JAEEGL013882107.1_pt1 | contig 11907 bp, 9 predicted proteins | sample 9134231 | NCBI WGS metagenome assembly JAEEGL01 (sample SAMN16246548, study PRJNA631951) | gut metagenome | biome: gut microbiome; feature: rumen; material: fiber-attached | host: Bos | place: Iran: Karaj | collected 2018-10 | reverse complement strand
GACATTGGACGGAACAACCTGGGTCTGCATCGGAAGATCCGGCAGCATTGCCAGCGAATCAAGCGCAGCCGCAGCCTTCTCGGCACTCACCTGCACCTTCTCATCAGCCGCATTCGCCGCAAACACGCACAACGCAGCAACGAGTAAAATCGAAAATATCTTTTTCATCTGTATTGTTTATTTGGTTTTCGGGGTGTAATGTAGGAAATTTTTTACGAAATTTGACAATATGATAAGGCAATGTGCTCTATTGTTTCTTCTTACGTTCGCAGTTCTCCTTGTTTCTTGCGAGGATAAAACGGGCAGCGAAGCATTCCTTACGCCCAAGATTCTGACTGCAGAGGCTGAAGCCGACATTGCCACAGCAAGTTTCACCTGTACCCTATCAGCCCCGAGAGCCCAGGAGTGCGGCATTGTCTACTGGACTTCTTCATCGGACGAAAAAACAATTATTGGCAAATTGCAGAGCTCTTCTTTCGTAGTGACGATTTCCGACCTCAACCCTTCCACCACTTATTCGTGGTATGCCTATGCCAAAGCTGGCATCAGTGAAGTGCGTTCTGAGACAAGAACTTTCACCACAAAAGACAAGCCCCTGCCTCCGGTACCGCCCTCACAAATAATTGATATTCCGGACAAAGTGTTCAAGGATTATCTGGTAAAGAATTTCGACAGTGACGGAGACGGGGAAATATCCGAAGACGAGGCTTTGAAAGTAAGAAAGATTGCCGTAAAGACAGATGAAATATTCTCCCTTGAAGGCATAGAACATTTTACCAACCTTGACACTCTGATTTGCCGTGGGGTAGATCTGGACGTGAGTGAACACGAAGAGGTCACAAGCTTGGGACGACTCACAACATTAGACCTCAGCAAAAATACATTCCTGATCCATCTGGAATGCGATGCCAATCATCTCAAGACCCTGATTCTCCCCGACAATCCCTGGTTGAAATTCCTACTCTGCTCACACAATTATCTGACAGAGCTAGACTTGACCAATCTTTCCGGTCTTGAGGTGCTCAAGGCATTCAACAACAAACTTACAGCGATTGATGTCAGCTGCAACCCCTTACTCCGGTCAATAGAAGTCCACAACAACAATATTTCAAGCATAGACGTAACATGCTGTCCTATGGTTGACTGCCTCAACATAGGCAATAATAACATAAAAGAAGTGGACCTTTCTAATTGTCCACGCCTGTATTGGCTTGGGGTATTCGACAATGATATCACTTCTGTTGACCTGAAAGCGAACAACAAGCTCCACTATCTTAACTGCTACAATTCGCCTATTTCATCACTTGACCTTTCTTCGTGTCCTTCTTTATACTCACTAAGATGCTGGGGATGCCAGATCCTAGAATTGGACATCAGTATGCTTCCGAACCTGGAAATTGTCGAATTTGCTCCGATGAATTCCCTGAAGAAGATTTATGTCGCAGACACTCAGCGCATAGAGGGCGTTAACGTCAACCGTTCAGACTCTGTCGTACCCGCCAGAACTGAAATCGAGTATATTTACACTGGAGCCCCGGATGGCTGGATATATATTAACGATCCTGTCTTCAAGGAATATATGATCAGTCGGTTTGATTTCAATGGTGACGGAGAACTGTCTAATGAAGAAGCACTGAAAGTCACCGAGATTGAAGTCACTACCGGTAATATCTCTTCACTGAAAGGAATCGAACGCTGTTCTAATCTGGAAAGACTGGACTGCGAAGGAAGTTTGATAGGAACAGAAAAAGACGATTACGGCAATATCCATGAAATCAGGCAAGGAAAGCTCACTGAGCTTGACATCACAAGCAATCCTAAACTTAGAATTCTTCATTGCTGCAATAATCTCATCGAATCCATAGATTTGTCAACCAATCCCGATCTTGAAGTTCTTGTCATCTCCGACAACAAGCTAACCAGCATAGACTTGTCCCATAATTTGAAGATACGGGAACTTTGGCTGCAGGGTAATAATTATTATTTATCGGTTACCGATATCACCCATCTTCCGCTGGAACACCTTCATTTATCCTCCCTTGAGATGACAAGGCACATGGGTTCAGACTTCCTGACTTATTTTCCAAACTTGATGAGTGTCAATTTCAGTGAATACGAAGGAGAAACAATAGACTTGAGCAAGAATACAAAACTGGCTGATGTCTGGTGTTGGAATATGACTAGCATTAAAGTCCTTGACCTTTCAGGAGCGCCAAACTTAAAACTATTGGAATGCGGCAGTGGAGCCAACGGGAAACCCGAGAAGGTAATTGTCCATAAAGACATTGATATCAGCAGTATCCACATCGACAAATGCGAGAATACAATTGTAGTGAATGCAGAATAAGCATTTGGACCAACTTGGACTTGACTGAACCATTCTGACTGGATACCTTCGCAGAACCATGGGAACACCTTTCATACCAGAGCTTGGAGAGCTTCTCCGTCAAGTCGAAGAGAAATTCGGCCGCCGTCTGTCCACTACCACCGATTACGAACTGCTTTCCTTTGTTGTAGAGCGTGAAATCAATGAAATGATTTCTGCCTCCACTCTCAAAAGGCTCTGGGGATATGTTTCTTATTCTTCCACCCCCAGGATAGCAACTATGGACACCCTCTGTCGCTATCTTGGACACAAGGATTTCAAGGAATTCTGCAAGAAACTGAAAGAATCCGGCGCAATAGTGTCGACCTTCTTTACCTCCAAGACAGTCGAGGCCTCATCATTGAAAAAAGGCGACCGTCTGATGCTCGGGTGGGCTCCCAACCGCTTGGTGAAACTGCAGTTTTTAGGAGGAGACTCCTTTGAAGTGGTAGCTGCCGACAATGCCAAGTTACGCCCGGGAGACAAGTTTGAAGCATCAGAATTCATCCTCGGTGTGCCGCTGTTCATCAGCTCTGTCCGTCGCCCTGACGGCGCAGTCACTCCACCCTACGTAGCAGCCAAGGCCGAAGGGTTGAACGTCTTGGAGGTACTTTCAGAATAAAGTTTAGAATCTGACTCCGACACCGACCTCAATGGTCGGTTTTTTCATTTTAATGGTGCTGACTCCGGCAGAAGCCGTGAATAGGCCAGCCGACAACATCAGCCCAGCATCAGCACTTATCCCACTTACAGACAAATCATCCACCCTCGCCCATTGGCCAGCCGAGTCCTCCCAGAGGATTTGTAGACTGCCATAGCCGGAACCAGCATATAAGCTCAGCGAGCCTGCGAGACAGATTATCGCTCCGCCTCCGACAGCCCAAGCCGAATGTCTTTCATTTCCTGTAGTCCAGATAACGCCGCCACTCGATGTGCCATTGCTGAGGCAACTATAATCCGCAGTCCCGGCGACAAAGTTCGAACGACCCTTAAGATAAGCACCTAACCGCCCGGCAGTGCAGCTGACCATCGCGCCGTATGACATCGCCTCCGGCCTCCAACCGACTAAAGCCATCACACCGACCTGCACCCGAGGCTGTTCGTACTTCTGCAAGCTGACGCGAGTGATACCTTGTGTATCATGAGTGGGCGTGTCATTCAGACTACCAGTGACATTCTGTGCGTACGTGTCATTCTGAGCGTAGCGAAGAATCTCGCCCTCCACGGTCGGCACCGAAGGATATTCCGCCACCACAGGCGACTTCCATCCTACCGTCGGCAAATCCAAAACCTCCCTGGACACAGCGGTCTGAGAACCGCCGGAAGCAGGCTGGAAAGCCGCCGTATACTTGCTGCGAATCCTCTCAAATCTCTGCCGCTGTGCCTGTGTCATATTCACAGCTCCTTCCTGCAGTGTTGCGCGAAGACTCGATACCTGCTCCAGTAACGACCTCAACTCCTCGGGAGCAATCTGCTCTCCGCGAAGAGAACGGTCGCGAAGAAGGATGCACCTGTCGCAAATCTGCTCGTATCGGTCAAGAGCGGTGTCAATCCTCCCGTTCTGAGCAAACGCCGGCTGCCCGGCAAGCAGGCACACGGCCACCACAAAGTATGACATGAGTTTACGCATTAGTATTGCAAATTTAGCCAAAAACGCGGAAATTTGGGTATGGAAAATTCCTCTGAGTTCTTCGAAGCCCCTTCCTCAAAGCTGCCGAACGAAGTCCCCGCCAAGGAGCTAATTAGCCGTTCCCAGTCAGGGTACTGCGAGATTTGGCGCGTTGACCGCGGGGGAAGGTTCCGTGTCCTCAAGTGCCTCAAGAAGGAGTACCGAGGCAATCCCTTGTACGAACGGCTTCTCCTCAAAGAATTCGAGATTGGATACTCATTGAACCACAGAAATATCTGTGAATACTACTCCTTCCTCAATGACGCCGAGCTCGGCAATTGCATCGAGATGGAGTGGGTTGACGGCTGCGACCTTGAAGCCTTTCTGTCGGATGGAAAGAAAGACAACGCAGTTTGCGACAAGATTGCCAGCGAACTATGCTCAGCCTTGCAGTACATGCACGCAAAGCAAGTACTCCACCGCGACCTCAAGCCCTCCAACATCCTCATAACATACAGCGGCCACAATGTCAAACTCATAGACTTCGGCCTCTCCGACACCGACTCCTCGACAATCCTAAAGAATCCAGCAGGCACCGCAATCTATGCAGCTCCGGAAGTCCGTGCGGGAGGCAAAGCCAGCATCGCCAGCGACCTCTACTCCCTCGGAATGGTGATGTCGCTCTTCCCAGGCCGCAAGTACTCCAAAGTAGCCGCAAAACTCTGCTCAGCAAAGCCCGAAGACCGCTACACCTCAGTAGCCGAAGTGGAGAAAGCCCTTGATGGAGGTTCTCATCCCTTACTCTGGGCACTGCTGCTCCTTCTCGCCGCCATAGTTGCCATATCTCCCAATATTTACAAGCGTTTGCGCAGCAGTCAGGACATACCCGTCCCCACTTCCATCCCAACTCCGGATTCTATCGCTACATCCCAGACGCAGCCTGTTCTTGACACGATGGCTATACCCTCGGTAAAAACTGATGATTCTCCCGTCCCCAAACCTCAGCCCACATCCAAGCCAACCGTCAAGTCCACATCCAGTTCCACTGACACCAGTCTCATCGACGAACTCTTCCGCCAGGCCACGGAGTTGTTTGAATAAAACAACGCCCCGTCCAGATAACCAGACGAGGCGATGATATAAAGATTCTTAGTTTTATTAGTTACATTCTGTCACCAATAAAGGTAAAATTGAGCGTTCCAGACTCTTTATAGTATTGCACTGCGAAAGGAAGGCCTCTTTTTAATGAATCCCAACCTCGATTTCTCAACCAATCTGTTATTCCATCAAATGATATTCTTCCTCCATTGGGACGCAAGAAATTATCTAAGCAACTATCAGCTGTAATATCTGGCATTCCAGGTCGCAGTATTATCAGATGAGATATTTGCCTATTCTTCACTATGCGATTGTGGTCTTCTATTGTGGAAGCAAGGCTTCCTCCTACTGGCCACATCACTATATACTGCTTTCTTGGCATACTAGGCATACTTGTGTTCTTTTAAATATCGTTAATTCCAGTTATCAATTGTTCCGCCTATTTCAATGCGGATAGATTCAGTTGAAATATTAAGAGTTACATCAAATGCGTAGTTCATTCCAGGCTTGAAGTTGAAAGAACCTTCTACCATGTAGGATACACCGTTAGCTACCATCTCGAAGAGTGGTGTACGCGATGACAAACGTTGAGGAATTATTACGGCCTCGTATTTGGCATCGTTAATTTTATGACACTTGATTGTCTTGGCTGTACCGTATGGATCTTTAGTAACAGAACCTGTCGTAAGGTCAACAGTAGCATTAGGAATAGTGCTATGCACGTAGAACACTGCATTTGAAGGCAAATCACCGGTATAGTCACTACCTTTCACAAGATTCAGCGTAATCTTTGACAGTTTATGACTGAACTGCAGAGGAATAGGGTCTGTAGTATACGCCTGTGAAGCCACCTTACCCCAAAGGAAGTCACATGCGCCATATCCAGTAGACTGATCCAGCAAAACAGAGAATGGAGCGGCCGTAATGGTGCTCACATCCATAAAAGGATAGTATGCATAGATATCGCACACGCTTGAAGTAGTCGGCCATTTAAGTCCTGATTCTCCCGTCCACTGCGAACCATTGTAAGTTGCCTTCAAGTTGTTCACATAATTGCCGGAAACCTGCAATGGAGCCGGTGTCTCTACCACATACAAACCCACCTTATCTCCTGACTCAAAAGCGCTATCTGTAACCTTAGACAATGCTTCAGGATGAATAAATTGAATATTCATCTCAGCTATCGCTGTATCTCCCAGTTCCTTATTGCAAGAAACGAGGACCATTAACGCAGATAATATGATAATAGATTTCTTCATAATTCTACCGGTTTACTTTGTTTCAGGATGATCTCCCATGATAACGGGATGATTATGTTTTTGATAAGTGGTGCTTGATGGAGCCGGCATCCAAGAAGGAGCGGCGTCGAACGCAGCCTTGGTTCCTGGTGTCAGAACATCGTGGGCGTAGAAGTCTTCGAGATTGAATGTTCCACCTGAGTAATCAATTATACGTTCGACTATGGCTTGGCGCGAGATGGCGCTGTAATATGGAATATTATTATTCATACAGCTATTCTGCTCGCTGCGGAAGATGCCGCGGGTATGGAAGTAGCCTCCTTCATAGATATCCACTATGTTAGAGTATGTCGGGTTATATATCAGATGACTCCACGGCACAGCATCCCTATCAGAGGTCTCTGATAGATTCTTATACCAGCCATTAGCTTTTCCGGCGAAGAATTCATCAAGATGAGGATTGGGACATAAACATGTCTGAATAAAGGCATTAGTATATATATACTCATCTGCGAGTTTTCCGAAGCCATGGCCACCGGCCTCATGCTGAACCAAACCTCGGAAATCGTACGGATAAGGGTCTGTACTCTTAGGACAGATGGCAATAGCGGAACCATCAGCCCACATATAGGTTACTCCTCCATAATCAGAACTATTAAGGACCATAACTATCAATGCTTTTGTCAAGTCCAAATTTGCATCAATTTTCTTTGCATAGTTAAATGCTTCTGTTCCATCATTTTCAAGCGAACCTCCAGTCAAAGAATATTGCGTTCCGAATTTGGCTTCTCTGATAGTATTGACTGTTCCGACTCCACTATCTTCTGATTTCCCGAATACGATATAAATATCAAAGTAGTTCTGATAGGTTTTGTACGGTTCTATATCAAAGTAATGCTCTATTGCTTCTCTTGTATCTGTCAAATAGGCACCCGATGCTATATCGGCAGCGTCATAGCAGTCGCCCATGAACACAATCGGTATACCGTTCCCTACACTATGTGTCTGCTCTGTCAAAACGGTACCATCAGCGTAGGCATAATTATATTGCTCAACCTTCAAAGTGCTGCGGTAATCCTTTCCGTCTAACAAAAAGACTACATTTCCTTCTCGATTCTCTGAACCGGGCAATGTGCTGACAGTAACGGTAACATCTGTCTTGCCAGTGCCTGAAGAAGGAGATACTGTTACCCAGTCAGGCTTGCTTTCGATACTCCATGCGGCTCCTGATTCAGCACGTAAAACAAATGTCCTGCTATCAGATGCATTCAATGTTCTATATAGGCGACGGCTGATACTCAGTTCCCTATGAGCAGTAATTCGCTTGAATTCATTCCATCCAATAGCACATGCATAATCATTGACGCTTGCCTCTGGTACCTCAACTGCAAAATTATCTTTTGGAACGCCATCGAATGCACCATTCTGTATAACAGGAGGTTCAAGAGCATTACATACAATAGAATTCAGTTGGAAACATTCGTGAAATGCAGCTATTCCAATACTACCAATAAATCTGGGTAGGACTATACCTTCCAATTGGTGACAGCCCTCAAAAAGATGAGCAGAAACCACGGCCACATCTTCGGGAAATACGACAGTCCCCATCAGTCTGGAGTTACCGCAGAATGCAGATTCTCCAATACTTGTCACAGTTTCAGGGATATTTGGTATGGATGTAAACAAATTATTCGCAAAAGCGCTGTTTCCAATAGTGACCAGGTTTTTCGGAAGGACCAATTCTCCTTTGAAATAATTCTGGTTGAAAGCAGATGCATCAATCTGAGTAATACCATCATGTAGAATTAATCTTCCTCCGAGTTGACACTCGCTAAACACATGAGGCTTTACTTCTGTTATCTTAGTAGGAAATATCAAATCACCGTTTAATCCCGAACATCCGGCGAATGCTCCTTCATCAAGAACCATCAGATTTGATGGCAAAACCAGAGAACCCGTTAAACCTGAGCAGCCAGCAAAAGCGGTAGCCCCAATGTTAACCACCGTCTCTGGAATCATTAATGTGCAGACTAATGATCTGCATTCTTGAAATGCACTGTTACCTATTGTTATTAAAGATGATGGAAAAATAACTGATGTGATTTGTGTTTGGTAAAAAGCACCCGGCTGTATTTCAGTAACATTTGCAGGAATTACTAATGAACCCGACAATGATGTGCCAGAGAAAGCATTAGATTGAATCGAAGTAATCGATTCTGGAAAAATAAAGGAAGTTAGAGTCTTTTTCGGGTAGCCAAGATTCTTACTAAAAGCGTATGATGGGATAGCATCTTCCGGGTATAAATCATAATCACCGAAATTAATGCCATCCGGATCGTACCACGCTGGTCCCATTCCTTCTTTTATCTTTGCGTGCTGCATGTTTACACTTGCAAGAACATCCATGGAATCTCTCATAAAAAAGAAATCCTTAACATTTATATTTCCTTCTATTTTGAGGTTCCGAATCTTATCCAAACTCTTTCCTGATGCTTTTAGAATTCGTCCTAGAGTACCCGGGGTTTCTACATTCACCACCACATATTCCTTTGCAGTAAAATCATGCGAAGAGTTGTCGTTAGTCCAGGCAGATATTGTCGTACTGACAGTAACATCATAGCCGCCATCTGCCTTCTTGTTGATTGTTACATTAAAGTTGTGTTGTTTTCCAGCAATATAAGTGAAGGCGGCACCTTCGCTATAAGTATAGGCAACGCCTCCAAGGGTAATGGAGAACAAACTGTTGGCCGATGATACCGTCTGGGGAACGACGATGGCGCGGAAGCCACTCTCGTATGCTGCCGGCACGGTGCTGCGCGCTGAAATACCGCCGGTTGCGGTCACCGCGCCAGTCGCGAGGTTGATGGTCGCATTGCGCTTGACATTATTGATAAGAACTGACTGGCTGAGTCCTGCAAACTCACCAGGATTGAAACCCGTTCCTTCCACCAATGTCACTACCACGCAGCTCATCATGTGCTGGAATAGTAACTGAACAGCGCTGGGAGTAGGTGTCACTGCCGGACGCTTTGCCCAAAGGAAATCACTGGCCTCATAGCCTCCCATAGCGCCATGGGTGGAAACGGTGCTCTGATCTTCCCGCACTTCAAAGGGCAAAGCTTCTATGGATGAAATGGCTGACGAGTAGGGATACATACCATAGATGTCAACCTTCGTGTTCTTATCCTTGTAGTAAATGTCATAGTCTGAAGCCCACGTTGAACCATTGTAGGTAAACCTGACGTTGGTCGCCTGATTGCCTTTGAGTTCCAATGTACCAGGAGTGTCTCCATCATAATTGACAGCCCAGATGCCAACCTGGTCGCCAGAGGCAAAGCCATTGTCAGAAGCACGGGTCACTGACAGTTGATTAATGTCGCCGGAAAACGAAATCGGAATCTGTTCACCGAAATTCGGGTCCAGCACTTCGTTGCTCTGGCAAGAAAAAGCCAAGACCATCCCAACCAGGACAGCCACAGCAGAATATATCTTTCTAAATTTCATATTCATGAATTGTTAGTTTGCAGTACCTTGATGATTTTCAGAATCCCAGCTTCCGATACCGATGATGGAGCCGGCTTTTGTTTGTTTCACATGAATCATGTTCGTCAGTCCGGTGCTTGTCTCGGCAAATGAAATGGTGGCTGTTCGCTCCGCACCTACATTCTCCGCAGCTGTGAATGTATATGTCGTGACAAGTCCAGCAGTGGAGCTAGCAGTTTCAGTAAGCCATGCAGAATCGCTAGTAACTACAACCGCATCACTCTCTGATGAACGGATCAGTTTAACGGTAACATTTCCTCCTTCTGCCAGAACTTCACTGTTTACCGGATATGCTGATGTTAATGCGTTGAATACTCGTCGGGAATTTGCTGGACAATCCCTTCCTGCTACTGCTGCGACCAATTGACTTCCATCAGCGAGAGTGAGATAGAGACGTATCGTCTCAGCTGAAAGATCTGCAGGTGGCAACATCATCCACATACGGAGCTGTTCGCCATTACCCATGGCAGTATTGGTTAGTTGCAGATCAAACTCCTTACTAAGTCTTGATGGTGTGATTGCAACAGACTCTGATGTCAGATCTATGGTGCCTTCATGAATGTATTTTGCAGAGGATACACTAACGGAAAAATGAGTATACTCTCCTGCTATTACAGGCATTCTATATCGATGTGGAGAGCCGACGTTCCTAAATATAAAGTTTAGGGTACCCGTTTCGGGTGACAGTCCAGTCGCTTTTGTAAATGAATGGCTTCCTAAGTGCGCCATACTATTGTTTCCCGATTGGACTTGGCCTTCATAACAAATGTCAACTGCAGTTGCATCAAGATTGTAATTGGCCTGAAAAGGATAATAGCTGTAATAAGTACTATTTGACATCAAGGAGAAACCACGACCATCGAATTCTGCATATTCTTCACCGAAGAACTGATCCCTTATTGGAAACATCATCTGATTTCCTTCAGAAGAGATGATTCCCACTACATCTCCAGAAGCCCAGAGAAACTTTCCATTGCCTCCCGTATCGTATATCGTTTTGGTTGGAAAGGCATCGCCCTCGTATTGAATCAACTGAAGACCAACAGTTTGTATAGCGTTGGCCGAAGTATTATCTAATTCTGGATTCGCCTGACATCCTATCAAGACCAACCCAGTAATAATACAATTCATTAATATACGCCTTGTCATACCTTTATAGTAATAATTAACCATCTATTACATCGCTTCCTTCACTTCCACCTTCGCCTGATCCACCGGGGATAATGATACTATCACAAATAACCGATAACAATCCGATTTTAATTTCCTCCGTTTCTGGAGCAAAATAATGTGTCTTTTCCATAACGATTATGTTTTATTTGTTTACCTCTTTTAACAAAATAAACAAAATAGCATCCGCCAGTCAAGTTCACATTGGTCCATGTTGCGGTGGCTAACTCATTTTCTTGCAGCGAAATGAAGATTTTGGCCTGAGATTCATTTCCCGGCCGGTTTTCGAACAAAAATGGGTTATTTGTGGCAGCGAAATGAAGAAATGCGCATCAGATTCATTTCGCGGAAGAGAAAGATATTATTGCCATATTGCGTTGCGTTAATTACGCAACGTAATTTTGGCAATGAGGTATAGCAACGATGCTCCGGGCTACATCAATCCTGAGAAGAACGGCATTAAATATCTGAATTATAGGCTTCTCCTCATTGCGAAATTTTTCGTTTCGAAATATTTCGCAATAAGATGGATATTGATCATACTCGCAAATCTTTTCAGATTATGTCGTTCAGGGCTTCTATTACTTCCTCCCAGTCGGTGTCTGGGTCGAAGCCGAAGCGGTCGTCGATGCCGACGTTGAAGTAGAGTTTCTTGTCGAAGTTCTGGAAGGCGCTGTTAGATACTTCGGGGTTTTCGTTGATATACTCGAAACGGATGCCATCGGCGGCGAAGCGGTCACGGTAGGTTTCCAGGACTTCGATAGGACTGCCGCTCCAGAGAATAAGGCATATATCGTCACGATAGGACATTATCTGCAGGGCCTCTTTGGCATAAGGGAAATAGTCATATGCCTCGGCCTTGTCATAGCAGGCACGCAGGATGG
>JAEEGL013519555.1_pt1 | contig 11907 bp, 8 predicted proteins | sample 9134231 | NCBI WGS metagenome assembly JAEEGL01 (sample SAMN16246548, study PRJNA631951) | gut metagenome | biome: gut microbiome; feature: rumen; material: fiber-attached | host: Bos | place: Iran: Karaj | collected 2018-10 | reverse complement strand
TTAATTATAATTTTATCGGTAATTTGCGGCGGCGAATTGTTGGCGCAGCCGGTCATCAAGTTTGACACCTTGGAATACGATTTTGGCGAGGTGCGCGAACTTGGCGGCATCGTGCAGTATCGTTTTGTGTATCAGAATACAGGAGACAAGCCGTTGATAATCAACACCGTGCATACGTCCTGCGGCTGTACGTCGCCAGCGTGGAGCAAGGAGCCAGTATTGCCGTCAAAATCGGGATACATAGACGTTAGCTTCGACCCGCGAGACCGTCCGGGGGCGTTCACCAAAAGCATCGTTGTGGATTGCAACGCCACAGAAAAGAGCATTACACTTTATATAACTGGCAACGTGATGCCGAGGCCAGAGCCGTTGTCGTCCACGTACCCTTACGAAATGATGGATTTGCGCCTGAAAGCCACAACGGTAAATTTTGGCAAGGTAATCGCCGGACAATCAGCCACAAAGGAAATCGAGATAATCAACCCATCGAAGGCAAACATTGTAATCTCCCCCTACACCCAAAATATGCCGCCGTGTATGCAAATCACCGCAAAGCCGTCCATCCTGAAACCCGGCGAAAAGGGCGTCATAAAATGCGTCTTGAATACCGCCAAACTCGACGAATACGATATGATACAGTTTGACGCGCCGATACTTATCAACGAATCTGCCAATTATGATTTGCACGTAAAAGCCATTGTGTATGAACAATTTACGGAAAAGGACAAGAAAAATGCGCCCATAATGACTATTGACGGCGCCGCCTTCACCGATTTTGGCGAAATTCCCGCTGGCGAGGTTCGCATCTGCCGCATCAATTACAAGAATACCGGCAGCAGCCCACTAAAAATCCGCGCCGTCCGCAACGCCTGCGACTGCATTTCTGTACGTACAGACACGCCCGAGGTTGCGCCCGGCGAATCGGGCTCAATAACGGTGGTCTTCAACTCCGAAGGACGCAGCGGCAAACAGGAACGCTATCTCACGATAATCACCAACAGTGCAGTGAGTCAGCAGGTAATGTATAAGGTGAAAGGCAATGTGGTGAAATGACGCGCATTAATTTCTGCGTGGAAAGATTCGGGTATTTTTCGAGTTTTCCAAAATAATTCATACTTTTGCACACAGTATGGAAACTTACGCCTACATATTAATCCCGCTGATAAGTGCCGTGATTGGGTACGTCACCAATGTCATTGCCATCAAGATGACCTTTTATCCATTGGAATACAAAGGATTGAGGCCGTTTTTCGGATGGCAGGGCATCATTCCGTCCAAGGCTACCAAGATGGCTGAAAAGTCGGTGGACCTATTGACCCGCGACCTCTTCAACCCAAAGGATGTATTTGCGCGGCTCGACGTTGCCGAAATCCTCCGCATTGGCAACGACAAATTTGCCGCAATGGCGCAGCGCATAGCCGATTCGGTGATTACAACCCGCGTACCAGCTGCATCGACCGCTGTAGGCCGCAGCATCAAGCCGCACGTGGAGCAGGCTGTGGCGAAGGTATTGCCAATGGTGGTGGGCAATTCGATGGCACGCATCAAGGAAAACATCAAGGAAATCCTCGACCTCAAAGCCATCGCCGTGGAGGCATTGAAGGAAGACAAATCGCTGATTAACAAAATCTTCCTTGACCTTGGCGGCAAGCAGTTCCGTTTTATCGAGACGTCGGGCGCGTGGCTCGGCTTTCTATTTGGACTTGGTCAAATCGTGACATGCATATACACGAGCCACTGGCTGATGTTTGTGGCATACGGCATTTTCATTGGTTATATCACCAATGTATTGGCTATCAAGATGATATTTGAACCCGCCGAGCCTAAGAAGATAGGACCGCTGACATTGTGGGGGCTTTTTCTGCGCAATCAACGCGCCGAAAGTTTCAAATATGCCGAAATCATCTCCTCGCGCATACTCACGCCCGAAAAACTCTTTGACTATATATTCCGCTCGCCCGACTGCCACCTCACCCGCCAAATTATGGAAGACGAGGTCTCCAAGGCTGTTGACGATGTGGTGCGCTCGATGCCGTCGCTCGTCAAACTCGTGCTCACCAACCAAAAAATCTCCGAATTGAAGTCTGTGGCGGTATTCAACCTTATGAACGAACTCCCGCTGTACATCGGCGTCATCTATCCCTACACCGAATCCGCATTGGACATCCGCAATACCATCGGCGAAAAGATGGCGGCACTTCCGCCCAAAAAGTTCATCGACTTCCTCCGCCCCGCCTTCCAGGAGGACGAATGGAAATTGATAGCCGTAGGCGCAGCATTAGGCGGCGTAGCGGGATTCTTGCAATCGCTATTTAACGCATAATGCACAATGCATAATTCACAATTGCCATCCGGCAGAAGTTCTATTATGCATTGTATTATGAATTATGCATTAACAACTACAATGCCTCCGTAATCTTCTTTCTCAATGTCTCTACGGCTTTTACGATTTGGGTCATTTGCTCGTCCGAGACTGTGATGATGGTGTACGTACCCTGCGTAGTCACCGCCTGACCGTCCACCAATTCCACCTTGTCTTCGCCGTCTTTGGTTTCTATGGACACTGGCTCGTATGCCTTGGAAAGCTCCTTGAACGCCGATACGAGTTTCACATTGTCCACGTTGTTGCCCATATAATGAACAAGCACAGCCATAAGTTCGTCAAGGATGTATTTTTGGCTTGCGATGTGGTCGCGCATACGCTTGTTTTCTTTTTTCTTGTACACCTGCGATGCGAGGTAGAGACTCTCTGTCCACACGCCAGTCACCATCATCGCGCTCACATCTGCGCGGTTGCTTTCGCGGAGATATGTGTCCATATTATAATAGCTCATCGTGGAGAGGATGAGGAGAGAGTCGAGATTGTTGTTGTTTGTGGCGATGCGCTTCAAGGTCGGGAAGTCAAAGAATTGTGCGAGCCTGAGTGCTTCGGTGAGCTTTCGGATGGCAACGAGGTAGTTGATGACGTCGCCAGTCTTGTTGTAAACATTGAGGTAGCCAAGGTCGGCGCAGAATACGCCAAGGCCGAGCGACTTCTTGAACGAAGTCTCAAAATTGTCGCACTTGCCGGCGTCGAATAGCAGGCTCTCGCTGTATGGCACTTTCATATCCTGAATGATGGACGACACTTCCACGGGCGACGGAAAGCTCTGAATCAGGTCGCCGAAATCCGCGATGTCCTGGTTGCGGTAATGCTCGAGAAATTCCTTGTCGAGTCCGTATGCGGCAAAGTCGATAGGTTTTTCTGTCTGAGTACCATTGTATTCTATTTCCTGGTCTGTGGCATCGTTGTTGTTGGCGTTGTTGTTGCTGCTGCCTCCGCAACTTGCGATTATGGCGACAAGGCACGCTGCCATTATGCTTGCAATTAATCTTTTCATATTATTAATAGGGTTATTGATCACTATGTTGTTTTTTTTCGTGCGCAAATATAATTGTTTTTCTTGAAAATATAATAAAAATAGTGCATGTTTTTTTTCAGTACTCCCAAGCCTTGACACTGTATTCTATGCGCCCGGTGTGGTCGTTGGAATAGTTCCACGTCCACGTCTGCGGGTCGCGTATGACAGAGGCGGGTATGTATGCTATCGAATGATCGTACATCTGGAGTCCGTCGGAATTGTAATAACGCTGGCTTATCGGCGAAATGATGCACGACTTGCCCTTCGGGAGCATATTGATGTGGTATTGCTGTACAAAAGTCTGCAACGCCGTGGCTGCGATGTCGTCGATGAGCCTCAGCCGCGAGAGGTATTCATTGATGGGCTCCGCAAGAAACGACAGCGTATTTACCGAAATCACAAAATCGAATGTGCCGAGCGTGTCACTGTAATTGGCGGAGCTGTAATTGGGCGAATGTATCAGCATATCCACAGAAAAATCCTTGTAATGATTGATGCTATTGAGGGCTTCTGCGGCTATCTTGGTGATATCTTCGGTGACGAGCTGCACATTCTTGGTCTCGCGAATGCGCTGCCTGATGCGCTTAGGGTGATTAATATCGACGAGAAACACATTGTCAAACATCCTGCTGAGCTCCAATACCGGCACATCGAGACAAAAACCGCTGCCGAGCACCACACACGACCTCCGCCCGAAGCACCTCCTCGCGCAGTCGCTGATGAACTTACGGGTATTGGATATATGGCTGCTCCAGTCGCGGTATCCCGTCACATAGTCGTAATGGTACTGCAATTGGTAATTGCCATAGCGGAGACGCTTGGCGACACGCCGCAGGGTTCGCTCTGCTGCGGCGTCGGCGTCCTGCTCCTTGCGCTTGAATATGTCGAATGGCCACATTGTCGTATGGTACGAGATGTATTACTTGAATATGGCGACGGTGGACGACACTTGTGCGCCCATCTTGCGCGCCTGTGCTATGGTATCGTTGGCGAGGTTTTCGCAGCCCGTCACCGGCGACATTGCGTCGTCGAGGATGACGAGTTTGCTCATCAATTCCGGAGCCTTGTTCATCATCTGCCTTATAGTATTATTGACGCAGTGGCTCTTTGCCTCTCCCGCAATAAGTATCTGCGAGTAGCCACTTAACACGCGGGCGAGCGGACTATTGAACAGCGTGAGCTCCACCATCGGGTATTGCACCTCCGCCTCGAATGCGCCAAAATGCTCTGTATATGGATACCAGCCTTTGCGCACGACGCAGTAACGCTTGTTGGTGCCCTGCATCCAGTCGAATATTTTGGACAGCAATGACGGGTAGATGTCGGCGCCCCACGTGCCGGCAATGCAGTGCATAGGCCAGATGGTGTGGGTCTTGCCGAGCGACTCAAGCTCCTCTATGTATTCGGTGGCGATGGCAAGGTCGTCGGCTGCCACGGCGGAATATTTGCCCTCCCTGATGTCCTTCGATGTGATGGTGGTGAAAGGTGCAGGCGGATTGCCGTCCTTGTCCACCCAAAACGCCGGATGGGCGATGTCGTATGGGATGTGGTCGTCGGCGGTGAGTATCACCTCGTCTATCTTGTCACCGTGCTTGTCGAGGAGGTTGACAAGGTTGCTGATGTCTTTTTCGGCGTTTGGCACGTAGAGCGCGCCCTTCGCATCGCAGAAGTCGTTCTGCGGGTCGATGATTAGTAAAATTGTATTGTTCATGGCAAGTGCGTATTTTCCCCAAAATTACCGATTCTTTTTGTACTTGCAAATTTTTTTGCGATTTTTTTTGTGGTGGACGCTTTATGTACCCTCTTTTTACAAATATTGTCCACCTTGAAGGTAGTTTTGTCCACCCCTAACTCACGTAATTGCCGTAACTTTGCAGTGTAAAAATCAGAGAAATACTGACAATCGCCTTTTTCAATAAAGTAATTTGTAAGTCAAACAAGATAATTGTTTTCATAAACATAATTTGGTAAAAAATAAATAGTGATTAGTTATTTTAATTATTTAAGTTAGTAGTTAGTAGTTTTTTCTAAATAATGTAGTGAATTGTTTCAAAAGTTAATAAGCAGAGAAACGGCGGCGTTGTGAAACGAACCGCCTTTTTTTTGTTAAAAAAAAATTTAGCGGGTAGGCTTTTATGGTTTGTGTTTTTTTGATTAACTTTGCACATCAAAAATAAATACATTATTCTACACATCGACATTATGGCCAACAACAAGACGCGCACAATGGCGGACAGGTGGCGCATCCGCCACGAATGGAACAAGAGGACGGGTCTGTACACGTTTATGGGGCAGATAGCGGTGAAACTCTTGATAATCATCGCGCTAATAGTGGGCGCGGTGCTGCTGCTCAACCATTTTTTCAACCTTGAGCAGATTATCAAGGACTACATCTTTGAACACGACACCCCCGGCGTGCTTACTATATTCCTCATCTCGGAATCGTTCCTTGGATGGATACCGCCCGACCTGTTCATCATGTGGAGCGACAAATTCGGAAAGCCAATGCTGTGGCTCACGATACTCGGCACAATATCCTACATTGGCGGCATGAACGCCTATTGGATAGGCAAATTGGCATTGAAGTTCCCAAAATTTCGCAAGTGGCTCGAAAGCCGCAACGCCGAATTTTTTGTAAGGATACGCAAGTGGGGCGGCATCATCATCATACTCGCCGCGCTATTCCCGTTGCCCTTTGCCACTACCACGATGGCGGCTGGTATGGTGAAATACCCATTCAAACTCACATTGCTGTACGGATTGTCGAGGTACGTAAGGTTTTTCCTCTACGGACTGCTAATATTCTTCGGCATGGACAAAATAATGTAGGACGTTTTTTTTAACATAAATTACCATTATTTTTTTTGCGGAAAATCACCGTCAATTGCTTAATTATGACTATATTTACCGCCAATTATATCCCAAAAACTTGAAGGAAGCGGCTTTATATAATACACTGACTATCTGTCTATTGCTGATGTGCAACAACTCCTTCGCGCAATCGAATGAGAGCGGTGTGCACGTCTCTGGCGGCGTGATGGCTGCGCTCATCGTGGCTGGCGTGGTGGTACTCGTGCTGCTGGTGGTATTGTATATGGCGTTCAAAAAAATCAAGCGCATCAATTCGCGCCTCGAAGCCCAGAAGGACGAGATTGAATGTCAGAAAAACCTCATCCTCGTCAAAAACGAGCAAATCACCGATTCCATCAATTACGCCCGCAAAATCCAGGACTCCATACTCGTGCCGGAAGCCAAGATACGACGCTGGATGCCCAATATGTTTGTGTATTACAAGCCCAAGGACATCGTGAGCGGCGATTTCTATTGGTTTAGCCGATACGAAAGCAAATACGTAATCACAGCCATCGACTGTACTGGACATGGCGTGCCGGGTGCGTTCCTATCGATGATTGGCAATACGCTCCTGCACGAAATCGTAAACATCAAGCATGTATTCAAGCCTGACCAGATACTCGCTATGCTGCACACCGGCATCACTCTCGCGCTCAATCAAGACAGCGAGGATTCGGGCAGCGAGGACGGCATGGACATGAGCCTCTGCACAGTGGATTCACGGCTCAATAGGTTCCAGTTTGCCGGCGCAAAAAATAGCATCTACGTTGTGCAGGGCGACAAGCTCAAGGTGCTCAAGGCCAATTATTACTCTGTGGGCGGCAAGTCGCTGCGCCCGGGCATGAAGGTGGAATTTACCTGCTACGACTTTATGTACGACGAGAATACGTCCATCTATATGTTTTCCGACGGCTACCTCGACCAATACGGCGGAGAGAGCAATGAAAAATTCAACTCGCAGAGATTCAAGGAGTTGATACTCGCCAACCGCACCCTGCCTATGGACGAGCAGAAGGCTGTCATCACCAAGACGATGGAGCAATGGATAGGCGACAGGCAGCAGATAGACGACTTCCTTGTGATGGGAGTCAAGCTCGCAGGACTCGGCAGACACGACGAACCAGCACCCCAGCAGACACAAAAAGCCATTGCCGAATAAGCAAATACACGATTCCTACGCAAAACGACAAAAAAAAATCCCCTCCAAATATTGTATGTTTCCTCAGTTTTGACTAAATTTGCCGCTAAGAAAATCAAACATCAATGCGGGTAATCATCAAGATATTAACATCGGCAGCATTAGCCATTTGCACCGCCATTTCCTCCTACGGGCAGACCCCTCTGCCTGACGTGGGAAACGACGCAATGCCTGATTTGTATATCAACGGCACATTGCACACGATGCACGAAGACACCGACACCGCATTAGTGAATATGGAGCAACGCCTCCAGACATACCGCAGCAAGCGCAAGCTCACCGACGAGGAGAAGGCCGACTATTCCACAGTCTGCAACAATCTTGCAATCCACTACCGCAAAAATGGCAGGCTCGACATCGCAGAGCAATTCTACGAGACCGCATACCGCATCCGCAAGGAGCTTGCCGAAAAGTCGGACCGCTACCGCATCCTGTGGGCAGACATACTCAACAATTACGGCTTGTATTTCCTCGACATCAACGACAAAGACCTCGCAATATACTACCTTAGCAAGGCATTGGAAACCAGGCTCATTAGCGGCGACAGCCTCGATGCAAATTCGCCGGCTGCCAACGCCACAGCAGACAATTACGACAACCTCGCATTCGCACTCTACAAGGCGCACCAGATGCAGGAAGCCGCCGACAATTACGAAAAATCACGCGCCATCCGCCGCCGTCTCGTGCTCGAAAGCGGACAGCCGGAGTGTTATATCGGCGACTACATCACCACGATGCAAAACCTCGCCGCACTCTACAAGCAAAACAACCAGGCTATCGACGCGCTCGCAGCAATGATAGAATTGCGCGAGACACTCACACAGCTTCACACCAACTCGCCGTCGGAATACCTCGACCAAATAGCCAACGCCAAGCACAACACCGCCCTGCTATACGGCATGCTCAACCAAAAGTCGCAGGCGGCTGACGCAATGAACCTTGCAATCAAGGATTACAACGTGCTTGCCCTCTCCGACCGCAACAAATACCTTCCCGAAGTGGCTGCCGCACTCAACCAGGCCGCCAACTACTACGCAGACCTCGGCGACTACGCCAACGCCGAGAAGTATTACAAGAAGGCTCTCGACATCAATACCAAGCTATACGCCGAACACCTGACAGACCCCACCGAAATGGCGGCAAACCTCAACAACCTCGGACGCATGTATTACGACCAGTCGAAGATGGAGGAGGCGAAGGACTGCTACATCAAGGCTAAAAAAATATTTGACGCCGACGACCCCACCGACATCAAGGCGGCTCTCAACAAGGCTATGACCAACATCAACATTGTGATGTACTACATATACGAAAAAAACTGCGGAATCGACAGCGACGAGTACCCAAATTGCGCCAAATACCTGAAAGAGACCATCGAGAGCCTGAGGGCTTTCCTCTTCAACCCGAGCGCAAACTATTACTACGACTACGCCCAAAAACTGCTCCGCACCATAACCAATTGACAGCGATATGACATTTGAAGACGACATATTAGAATACAGCCAGAGCATCGAAAAACTCCAACGCGAAAATTCCGCCCTCAAGCGGTTGCTGAGGAGGTACACCCTATTTGGCGAAGACGACCCGCTCGACAACCTCGGCGACTGCGACGTCACCGCGCAGATGCGTGAAGTGGAGTACATGACAGAAACGCTCTTCCACACGCTCCTGATGCCAGCTTTTGCAGGCGAGCTGCTTACCAACGAGAAGGGCATCCCCACCGACTTCGTATTCACGAGAGCCAACATAAAGTTTGCCAGCTTCTACCACTTGGAAATCAAGGACATCATCGGCAAGACCAATTCGGCATTGTCGCTGCTCAAATCCAACCTCTGGCTCGACACCATTGCCACCACCTCCAAGACCTTGGACACCAAACAGTTGCAGATAATAGAGGGCGACGATGTGTTTGACGTCAATATCGTCAGCTTCAATCACACATCATTCATAGCACACTTCGTGATAGAAAACGCCAGCGACTACTCATCGCTGGGCATCCCCCCCACCCCGCCGACGCCCGACTTTATGCAGCCGATGGACATCCGCCTCGTAATGGCGCGACGCGAGCTTTCGGAAAGTGAAAGCCGTTACAAGACGCTATTCAACGGCATATCGCAGCCCATCATCATTGTGGATTCCGATGGCAACATCATCCTGCTCAATAAGTCGGCAGTGGAGCTATTTGAGGAAGACGACAAAAACCTCATGGCTGGCATTCAGGACGTTCCCGCCGAAAAACTCATCGACATGGACTACGTGCGCCAGATTTTCAAGACCGGCGAGCCTATATCGCGCCGCGTTCAGATGCACATCAATGGCAAAGACCGCTGGTACCAGTGCCACATGCAGCTCATCAACGACCTCTTTGGCGAGAAGGTGGTGCAGATAATCTCCAACGACATCACCGAACTCAAGCACTACCAGGCGGAGCTCATCGAGGAAAAGATACACGCCGAGCAGTCCAACAACCTGAAGTCGATATTCCTCTCCAACATCGCGCACGAGACCCGCACCCCAGCGAGCATAATATGCGGACTCGCACAGATGATGCTCTCGGGCATCAACAAGGACAAGTACGACGAATACATCACCACTATATACAGCAATTGCAAAAAACTCCTCGAAATCATCGACGACATCGTGGAACTCTCTAAAATAGAGAGCGGACAAATCAAATTAAGGCACGAAATATGCAGCATCAACGATATGGTGGAAGAGGCATTTGCCAATTTGCAATACGCACTCCACGAGACCGGCAAGCCCATCAAAGCCTTGCGCACCACATCCATCGACGAATACGAATCGCTGATATATGCCGACAACCAGTACATCAGCCAGGTATTCCGCAAGCTCATATCCAACGCCGTGACATTCACACAGCAGGGCGAGATAGAGATAGGGGCGCGCATCGACGGCGGCAAGCTGACCTTCTTCGTCCGCGATACGGGCATTGGAATCCCCAAAGACCGGCTGCAGACCATCTTTGAGAAATTCCGTCAAGGCGACGAGGGCGCACGGAGGCAGTACGGAGGCAATGGACTCGGACTATCGATTTCCAACGAGCTTGTACGGTGCATGCACGGCACATTGCAAGTGCAAAGCGAGGTAAACAAAGGCTCCACATTCAGTTTTACAATCAAGTACGACCGCGCCGGAGTGTGAATGGCGTCGGACATAGTACCATATACATAACGACAACGACATGCAGAGAAGACTACTAAATATCATCATCGCAATATTGACGGCGGTAGCAACGATTGCCACAGGCGGCGGGGCGGCGGCACAGGAAGCCGACAGCACACAGTTTGACCAGCTCATCAGACAATGCAACGAACTCATCGCCACCGAGCCACACAGCGCAGTAGAATACGCAGCAATGGCAAAGCAGATAGCAGAGACCTCCGGCGACAGCGTCAACATCGCCACGGCATACGCCACGCTCGGCAAGTGCTATTACCACAGAAGGGTTTATTATCTGGCAATGGACTTGTTGTTCAAGGCTTTTGAAATCAACGCACTCTTAGACCGTCAGGAGCCCCTCGCCGAGTGCTTCGTGGACATCGCGCAGACCTACCGTGAACAAGAGGTCTATGACATGGCGGAAGAATACTGCAACAAGGCCATCACCATCTGCGACCAATACAAATACCCAAACACCAAGGCATACGCATTGACGACGCTCGGCAGGATTTACATCCACACCAGCGAAGACGAAGCAGTGCCAAAACTATTCAAATCCAAACAGATATACGATTCGCTCGGCCTTAGCGACAAATCGGCTGACATCAACCTCTACATAGCAATGGCGTATTCTAAGCTCGACGAGAGCGACTCCGCAATTGCAATCCTCGAAAAAAACCTCAAAGAATACGGCAATTCCGGCAACAAGAGAGCCATCGCCCGCACGTACTTTGTATTCGGACACACATACGACGGACTCGGCGACCGCGAAAAAGCCGAAAATTATTACAAGACAGCTCTCACGAAGTTCAATGAGTGCAATATGCCCCACGACATCATCCTCACACGCATTAGGCTCGGCAACCTCCAATACAGAAACAAGGCATACGAAGCCGCCATCGAAAACGCCTCCAAAGGACTCCAAGAGGCACAAAAAGAGGAGCGAGACCACGGCACCGAGGAAATCATCAGCAAGCATCAGGCATACGAAATATTATACAAGAGCTACCAAAAAATCGGCAACAACGACCTCGCGCTCCAGTATTGCGAGCGTTTTGCGCAGACCGGCGACAGCGTGTACACTCTCAAAAGGCAGGAGCAGTTTTCAGAATTTCAGGTCAGCATGGAGAGCCAGCGTCTGCAAAAGGAAATCGACATGCTGCAAGTGAACTCCGAGAAGGAAAAACTCCGCATCGAAAAGAAGCAGGCCAACCGCAACATCACGCTCCTCGGCATCATCATCGCCCTTGTGATAGCCGTAGTAATCATCTATTA
>JAEEGL013148820.1_pt1 | contig 11907 bp, 7 predicted proteins | sample 9134231 | NCBI WGS metagenome assembly JAEEGL01 (sample SAMN16246548, study PRJNA631951) | gut metagenome | biome: gut microbiome; feature: rumen; material: fiber-attached | host: Bos | place: Iran: Karaj | collected 2018-10 | reverse complement strand
TCCAGTCCGGGCAACAGACATTTCAACTGCCAGAATACGGCAATGATATTCCACAAGATAAATGGTACCAACAGAGTCCTGGCACGGGTCTTCAGCTTCTGGGCGTAAATTCCCCAGTTGAAATCCTTTTTATAGAAAAACAAAAACCCTGAGAACATGTAGAACAGGGGCACGGCAATGCGGGCCAGTACCTCGCTGAAGAAGTTCACGATGTGAAAGAACCAGTCGGGATTATCCAGGCCGTGCTTCACACCATGTACCATCAACCCGTCGGTCAAGCTGAAGTGGATGAACACTACAGCGACTGTCAGCGGGAATCGCAGGTAGCTGATGACGTTGGATAATAATGAGTCCCTGTTCATGGCCTTGGCGGTCGCTTATTCGTCGGCTGCTTCGCGGCCGGGCTCACTCTCAGACGCGTCGCTGTCAATGGCTCGACGTTTGGATGCCTCTACTGACTCAAACTCGGGGTGCTCCTCGTTGGCGTAAGCACTGATGAGCGACAGGGCAATCAAGAACAACGACAGTTCCAGCACCTGAGGCGTCAGGGGCGCATAGTCGCTATTGCCATGAATCAGCCAACAGAAGATGACACCCAAACCCGAAATGTTGAGGATGTTATAATACCGGTTGAGTGAGCGCCTCGTTCGTCGCTTAAAGGTGGCGATATACCAGATGACAAAAGCCAGGATGGGAAGGAACCCAATGATTCCCAATTCGACAATCATGATAATCCAGATGTTGTGAATCGGGTTGTTGAACATGAATTCCTCGGGTTGCCAGATGTCGGTCGCGTCAAAGACCTGCTCAAAGATAATGGCCGAGCTGTTCTCGTAAAGATACACCAGATGGGTGTTCATGCCCACGCCCACAAGCGGATGATCCTGGAAAATCTCATAGCCGCAGTAGTAGTGCATCAGTCGCGAGGTAGTCATCTCGTCGAGGTCTTCCAGGTCGGCGAACAAGAAACTCAAGGGTCCCGTGAGCAACAAGGCAATACCGATGCCCAGGGGGATAATGGCCTTGAGGAAACTCTGCAGGCTCAACAACTTGTAGCGGCGATATACATAGAACACCACAATGCCCACCAGCGCAACAACCGATGCAAGCAATGCGCTGCGGCTGGCACTCAGGATGATGACAAGGAATGATATGCCGGCATAAATGCCACTCTGCTGACGCTTGTAGTTGGTGATGAAACAGGCGACAAAGAAGCAGAAATAATAAGACGCGTAAGCGCCAAGCGCATTGGGGTGACTCATGGTACCAACCGCGCCGATGCGCTCCTCGCTGCGCGTCGAGGCCTCGTTGTCAAAGAGTTTAACCACTCCCTCCATGCCCAAGACGGGGTAGCAGATGGCAAGGATGAAATGCAGAATCACCGTCGCCACCAAGCCCATATAGATGCCGCGCACCACGCTCTTGACCGAGAAACTGTTTGCAAACAGGTAGATAAACAGGCCAAAAGCCAACATGTAGGACACCTCGACAAGCGATTGCCGTCGGGCAATGTTGAATGGGTTGATCAGGGTGTAGGCGGCATAGCCGACAAACAGGAAGAAAATCCACAGGTTGGGACGCCTGATGCGCCACTGTTTCTCGCGGGCAACAATCCACACGAGCAACACGATGAATGCCATGTCGGGCCAAATCGAGATGCTCGTGCCAAAGGTGCCGCAGGGCTCGTCACTGCCCTTGAGAACCGGCAGGTACATCAAGACGAAACTGCACGAGAAGGTGTAGATGGCTATGATGATCTCATACAGGCGCTCCTTGGTCAGGCGACTGCCCTCGCGGATGATGAAAAACATCAGCGCGAAGCCCAGGGTGGCGAATATGAGCGCTCTATCCATGCGTCAACCTTCTCGTCCTGTCCAGAATCAGTCCTCGTCCTTGGTGTTGCCGATGCCGTAGCCGTAGGTGTTGTCGTTGCTGGGCTTGGTATCGTTGAGTACAACGCACATGTTCTTGAGCTGCTTGTTGGCGGCAATGCGGTTCATGAACTTGATGAGGTTGCGGCGCGTGTAGTTGGCACGGGTGACATAGACCGTGGCGTTGCTGTACTTATCCAGGGCAAAGCTGTCGCTCACTTGGGCCACGGGCGCCGAGTCAACGATGATGACATCGTATTGCTCACGCAGGTCACGGAAGAAATCCTTCACGCGATTACCCAGCAGCAGCTCCGACGGGTTGGGCGGGATAGCACCACCGACAAACACGTCCATGCCCTTGACTTCCTTGCACGGCTGTGCAATCTGGTCGAGTGTGACGTTGCTCTGCGACAGGTAGGATGTCACACCAGGCATCTCGTTCAGGTCGAGCATCTGGGCCAGCTTGGGGCTGCGGATATCCATGCCCACGAGTGCCACGCGTTTGCCCAGCAGGGCGAACGATGATGCAATGTTGGTGCTGATGAACGACTTGCCTTCGCCACTGACGCTGCTGGTGACCAGGATGACCTTGTCCTCCTCCTTGTTGAGCAGGAACTGCAGGTTGTTGCGGATATAGCGGAACAGCTCGACAATCGACGAGGTCTTGCCGTCCTTGACGACGAGCTGGGTGTTGTGACGGTTGTGGTGGATATGGCCGATGAAGGGCACCTGGGTAATCTCCTCCAGCTCCTCCTGATTGGAGAACTTGGTGGTGAACAGGTCTTTCAGATAGACGATCAACAACGGCAGCATCAGACCTGCCATTAAGGCCAAGGCCAGCACCATCATCCTGTTGGGGCTGATGGGTGTGGTCTGGGCGTAGGCGTGGTCCACAATTTTGCCCTTGGGCGTGGTGGCGGCCAGCACGAGTGAGTTCTCTTCACGTTTCTGCAACAGGAATGTGTACAAGGTGTTCTGGATGCCTTGCTGGCGATACAGCTCACGGGTCTCACGTTCAATCGTGGGTATTTTACCCATCTGTCCTGCTACTTCGTTGGATTGACTATACAACCTTTTGAGTTGCATGTCCATGCCCCTGATGGTCGAGTTAATGCCTTTTAGCACGTTGGCATGCATGGTCTCGATCTGCTGGTCAATCTGCTTCAGTGTCATGTTGTCGCTCTTGGCGCTCTGCTCCAGTTCCTGGCGTTTGGCCAGCAGGCCGTTGTAGGCCTTAATGGAACCGGATGCAGCACTCGAATCCACGTCAAACGGGATGTAAGAATGTTTGTTGGCCGGGTTGGCGACAAAGTCCTTGACCATGCCCAACAACTGCTTGTTGGTCTCCAGCTTGATGATGGCTTGGTCGGCCAGTTCTTGCTTGGCAATTGAGGACTTGAGCTGAAGCTCGGCGTCTGAAATGCCTCGATTGCGCTTGTAGGCCTCGATGTCGGCCTCACTGCTGGTCAATCCCTTGAAGATAAGTGCCAGGCGTTCGTCAATGAACTTGGCGGTATTGATGGCTTCCTCGTCTTTCTCCTGTTGTCCACGCTCGTTGTAGAGTTCCATGAGTTTGTTGAGGATATCCTTGCCGCGTGACTTGTTGGTCTCGGCAATAGACAGGTTGATGCCGTTAGACTTCTTGGTGGCCAGTTTGACCTTGATGCGGCGGTTCAGCACCTCGCCACGGAATTGGTTGCCATACAGGCTTGCCTCGAGGCGGCATGGTTTGCCCTGCTTGAAGTATTTGGTGGGCTGGATGCCAAAGGTGCCATAACTGGTCTTTACGGTCGTGGGCAAGGTTACGCCCTTGAGGTCGGCAAGCACATTCTTGCCGTGTTTGGCCTTGATGTTGGCCAAGCCCTGCTTGTCGATGGCGATTTTAAAGGACACATTCGACAAGGTGTCGAACAGCTCCTCGGGAGCCATCACCTCGATGGGCGACGTGTTGTAATGGTCCTTGTCGGGCTTGTACCACTCTTTCTCCTCGAGATAACTGCGGTTGAGCTTCAGCTGTTTGGCCACTTGAGTGCACAGCTCTTGGGACGAGAAAACAATCATCTCGTCATCGACCTTGCTGCCCTGGCCCATGAGTTTCATGCTCTTGAGCAGGTTGGTACCGGCGCCGCCGCTGTTGTCGTCTTGTGAGATGAGGACGACCGACTTGACGTTGTACACGCGCTTGGCATACTTGAGATAGGCGAACGCGAGCGTCATGCAGGCGATGAGCGACAATAGGAACAACCACCAGTAACGTTTGTACTTGCGGACAAATGCGCTGAAATCAATGATTTGCTCCTCTTGTTGCGCGGTGGGAGGTGTATTGAATTTTGCCATAATGGTATTTTCTTTTTATCGTGACAGAGCGATGATGAGAGAGGCAATTACCGAGACGCCGCTCACGATAGTGGAGATGACCGAGAGCTTGAATGCGTTATTCTGGTTATACTTGGAGTTGTCGATGCGGATTTCGTTGGGCTCCACATAGACGACATCATTTTGACGCAGATAGAAGTAGGGAGAGTTGAATACCTCGCTGTTGGTGAGGTCCAGCAGGTGATAGGCGCGCTTGCCGTCCTCGGTGCGGATGACGAAAACGCGGTCGCGTTTTCCGAACTCGGTGAGGTCGCCACAAGCGGCCAGGGCGTCAAGCACAGTGAAGTATTGCTGGCCGGTGACAACCCGATGAGGGTTGCGCACCTCGCCCAGCACATCAATTCCCATGTTGACGATATCAACGCGCACAAAGGGGTCCTTGACGTTTTCCGACACCAGTCCGGTGACCATGCTCGCGATTTCGTGGATGGTCTTTCCGGCGACATGGAGACGTCCCAACACGGGCATCATGATGTAACCCTGCTCATCGACGATGTAGGTCTGGGTGCGCGGCTGTGTGGCAATCAGCAGGGCACTGCGGGTGGCGGGGTTGTCAAGCGGCATGTTATAGGCGGCTGTGACTTCGGGAACCGACGAGGTGACGGTGATAACCAATTCGTCATCGGGCTGGATGCGGACGGGGTAGTTGCCTTGTGGATTGGGCAATTCGCCGCTTTTAGCCACGGCCAGATCCTTAAAGTAAGCCAAGTTATTCTCCTTTGTTGACGTGCATGACAACAGCGTGGCCGCTGCCATCAGCATGATGAGTAATCTTGATTTCATAGCGGTTGCAAAATATTGTTTTTATTCTCATAAACGAGAATAATCGTCAATTATTTTGTAAAGATGTGTGTTTTTGAATAAAAATGGCTGCGCCTCGGTATTCAAAACAGGCTTTATTGTATGCGGTTTGAACCAATCCTGGTGATCTTTGACAGCAACAGGTCGCGCACATCCTTGCTGCATGAGAAGGCGATGCATGCCAGGGCAATGACCATGAATGCGATGTCCATCAGGATGTTATGGCTGTAATAGAAGGGGACGGCACTGAGGAGTATAACGGCGATGGGCACTAAGGTGCGACGGTCAAATTTCAGGGTAAAATAGCGCTTCATGTCAAACCAGCGGTAGGTGACAAGAACCAGATAGGTCACCAGCAGGGTCGTGATGACACCATACACGCCCAGGTGCTTGATGAGGGCGAAGTTGAGCGCCACATTGACAATGGCGGCCAGCACAATGGCCGGCAGGGTGCGTTTGGTGTCCTTGGCACACTGGTAACCCATGTCAAAGAATGCCGCTACGGCGAATATCACTGCCGAGAGACCTAACGGATAAATGAAATTGAGGCTCTCGCGGTACTCACTCGCCACAAGCCAGTTATAGTTGACCTTGAGCATGAACACATAGCCCACCAGGATGCCCGCCAGCAGGAAAATGTAGCTGTTGAACATCTTGGAGAAGAAACTATCACGGTCGGCGCTGTTGTATTGCAGGATGGCCGTTTCCTGCCATGCCTGGTAAAAAATGATGGCTAGCGTGTTGATGATGCCTGTGAAACGGATGGCGACGGCATACACGCCGTTGACGTCAAGCCCCAGGAAGTGGGAAATGAACAGGCGGTCACTGCTGCCGGTGAGCCACCAGCACAAGGAGCCGGGAAGCAGCGGCAGGGTGTAGCGGATGATGTCGCGTGCCACTTCGCTTGACTTAATTTTCCAGTTGGTGTGGTGTGTGACAAGACGCACCCGTGACTCGACAATCACGAGGGCCAGCACTCGGGCCAGAATATTGGCAAGGAAGATGCCCTTGATGCCCCAACCCAAACCGGCGACAAACAAGATACTGAACAGGCCGATGCCCAATGCCGACAGGATGCCCACGGCGACAAAGGCGCGGTTGTTGCCCAAGCCGCGGAACACCTGGGAATAGACTTCCTGCAACGACATGGCAATGAGCAGTCCCACGGCATAGCCCAGATATTGGATGTTGGTGAACAGAGCCATTGCCCCGGCAACGAGCAGGGAAAGCGCCAGGGTGGTGATCATCGTGCGCGACACGAAGGTGACAATGCGCTTGCGTTGAGTGTCACTGTCGCAGTCAAGCAGGAAACGGAAAGCGCCGTCGCGCAGTTGCAGGGTGACAAACGGAATGAGCAGCAGACACACCGTCAGGCACAAGTCGTAGTAACCGAAGTCGGAAGTGTCGTGCACAAAGTAGGTGTACATCGGCACCATCAGGAATGTGATGAGTTTAGAGCCGATGTTACCAATGGCATAAATACCGATGTCCTTCATGAATTTGGACCCTCGGTTTCGTGCCGTGCTGTTGTTCTCGTTTTCCGTCATGTCATTTTTTTGCGGCGCAAAATTACAAAATTTGTGTAAACCAAACACCATAATGCAAGTTTTTTGGTAGTTTGGTCATTGGATTCACCTTGACTGGGTGTTCTCTTTCAATTGCCAACAGTGATGCGGTTGATGTTTTCTCGTACAATCTGTGCGTTAGAATCGTCATTGGCTTGAACATAGATGTCAAGGGCCCGATTGTAATATTCCAAGGCTGCCGCCGTATTGCCTTGACACTTGTAAACATAGCCGAGGTTGTTATAGAAAACGGCTGTGGTGGGGTGATTTTCGCCCAACGATTGTTCAACAATCTCCACGCCTTTCAATAAGTACCCCAGGGCTTGTGTGAAATCTCCAAGGTTTTGATAGACAACGCTAATGTCCTGATAGGTAGATGCGACTGCAATATTTCCCTCACCAACGGTCTGTGTTTCAATGGTTAATGCCTTGAAGAGATATTCTAATGCTTGTTGATGTTCGCCCATGTTGTTGTATACATTGCCCATGTACTTGTAGACCATGCCCAGTTTGGCCTGGTTGACACCTTGAGCCTTCTCATAGATGGCTTGAGCCTTGGAATAATACTCTAGAGCCTGTTGATTATCGCCCAGGTATTCATAGGCCAGTCCGATGTTGCAATAGGCCATCGCTGTTGAAGGATGCTCGGCCCCTAAAGTCTGCTCACACGCATCTTTGGCTTTACAATAATACTCGAGCGCTTTTTCATATTTTCCCTGATTGCTGTAAATCACACCGATGTTGTTGTAGGACTGAGCGGTAAAGGGATTCACTTTACCCAGCTTGTCCTCGCGGACATTGAGAGATTTCAGATAATAATCCAATGCCTTGTCTTCATCGCCCAATGCATTATACATCTTGCCGACGTTGTTGTAGGACAAAGCGGTTTCGGGGTGGTCTAATCCTTTCACTGTTTCACGGATTTCTAGCGCTTTGAGATAATAATCAAGTGCCGTTGAATAATCTCGTTGATTGTCATAGATGCGGCCGATGTCATTGTAGGAATTGGCGACAAGATCATTCATTTCTCCCTGCTTTTCCAGTTCGATCTCCAGCGCCTTTTGGCAATAATCCAGCGCCTGTTCATAGTCGCCTAAAGAACTGTATATGCCACCGATGCTGTTATAGGTCTGCGCCGTGACAAGATGTTTCTTGCCAAATACCGATTCCTGTATTTCCAGTGCATTGAAATTACATTCCAGTGCTTGATCATACCTGGCGAGGCTGTTGTAAATGCCACCAAGGTCACAGTAAGATAGGGCGGTGGAAGGGTGTTTTCTTCCCAAAACCTTCTTGCGAATGTCAAGTGCTTTGTTGATGTACTCCAGCGCTTTGTCATACTCGCCCAGAGAGAAAAACGAATCACCGATGTTGTTATAGGTCGTCGCTGTGGACAAGTGATTCTTGCCCAGCAGGCTCTCCTGGATGGCTAATGCCTTGAAGTAATATTCCAATGCTTTTTCATAGTTGCCCTGATGGTCATACACGATACCCAGATTGTTGAACGTGTTGGCATTGACCGATAACTCGAATTGGCCGTCATCAGACTTGTTGCCGGACAATGCTTTACTATAGTATTCCAATGCCTTGCTGACATCTCCAATCCTCGTGTAAACGATGCCGATATTGTTATAGGACTTGGCCGTTTCAGGATGATCTGTCCCCAGCAACTGCTCCTTGATTTCAAGGGCATAGAGATAATACTTGAGTGCTTCTTCATCCTTGCCTTGGCTGTCATATACGGTACCGATGTTGTTTAATAAAGTGGCTACCCAGTCATTCTGTTCACCATACATCGAGATGGCGACCCTGAGTCCGCGCTCAAAATAGGTGATTGCCGTCTCGTAATCAGCCAGGTGCTCATGAAGGAACTGGCCGGCATCGTTCTGCCATTGGACATTTGTCGTGTCCAAGTCTGCCCTAAGGCAGATATAATGTGCCGCCTCCTGGTTGTCAAATCGCGCCAGAGAGATGGTGTAGAGCTGATACAGGTAGTTGGCATCTTTCTCTTGACGCCTGAGCACGGCCGACATGTCCTCATTGGCTTCATCCATCAGGATTTGGGCCTGGGCCATTCGCCCTTCAACCTCACCCAAGGCCTCTTTGTTGCGCTTGATTACATCTAAAGGGTCGAACAGGACACGGATCAAGGAGTCGGCTTTTTCCAGCTCACCGTTCTCGATGTAAATGTTGATCTGGCGGTCTTGTTCATCCAGGTTGTCATAGTCGGTGTGCGCATAATGCTCTGCCAGGCTCTCAATGAGCGATTGGTAGGCCTCGAACTTCTCCTGCAGGTTTTGGATTTCGTTCCTGTATTTCTCGATACTGATTTGATTCTCGTTTTTCTGCTGTTCGAGCAGATCCATCTGAATCTTATAATTCTTCTCGGCAGCGCTAAAGGCATTATTCTCAATGCGTTGTATGTCGGCATTCAACTGTTCAGTCGACACCATGACGATTGTGAGAGGCACTCGATAGGAGTAGGCAAATTGCCGTCCGATGACCCCCTTCTCGTTCAATTCATACCCTTTTTTCTGAACATATTGTAATGAGAATCCGTCTCCTTCTTTTTTGTCACTGAGCACAAAGGCGAACGAACCGTCATAATCACTGACCATAGCATTGTGCTGGCCGCTGATGCGGATGGTCACTCCTCCAAGCGCCTTGCCTTTTTTGCCGGGCCTACCAATGGATTTCACAATGCCGTGTTGCGCCTGGCCATATGCCACCAGGGAACACGCCAGCAATAGAATCCACAATGCGTGTTTGATGATTCTCATTGTTTCAATTCGTTGATCTTGTTTAATATTTGAATGATTTGTTCGCATTGCTCACCATATAGAATGGTATAGACATCTATCGCTTTCAACGAGCAGGCGATAGCCTTTTCTTTGTTGTCTTGAGCCAAATATTCGTACGCCAGATTTTCGCACAGTTCTGCCAAGCGTTTGGCGTAATCCAAATCTCGCATGATGGACTCTCTGTCAATTATTGCCTTGTCAATGATGCTTTGGGCAAAGGCCATGCGTTGCTTGATCTCTTTCTTTGCGGCATAATTGCGCTCAAGCACTGTCTCTGGGTCGAATACCGTGTGAATCAGTGAATCGGCCCTGTCTAATTCACCTCTTTCGATACAGATGTTAATCACTCTGTCAAGTGAGTCCAACTGATCATAATCGGTTCTTGCATAGCGGTCGGCCAGATCGCTGACCAACGAGAGATAGTTATTATATTTGTTTTGAAGTTCATAGAGCTCTTGTTGGTATTTTTCTTTGGTGATCCGGCTCTTCTTGAGTTGTTTCTCGTACTCTTTCAGCTTCTTATTGTAATTGCGTTCGGCGACCTTATAGGCGTTTTTCTCGATACGTTGACGGTCGGCTTCGAGCTGTTTGGCGCTTACCATTGTGATTTCAATCGGCACTCGTGTAGAAAAAGACATGGGACGACCGATCAATTCAGGGTCTTTCAAGACATATCCTTTCCGTTGGACACTCATGACAGCGATCGCATCACCGTCCTTTTTGTTGGGTACATTCACTTTGAATGAGCCGTCCTTGGTGCTCAGCACAGTGTTGGTGCCACCGCGCAACCTCACGGTGACATTGGCCAATGGCTTTCCGGGTTTGCCGGGACGGCCAATGGTTTTAACGTATCCTACCTGCACTTGTGAAACGGCGACACTGCTGAACAGCAGGAACGCCATTAATGATAAAAAGGTTCTCAATTTCATAGCCAAGGTTAATTATACATCCATAGGGTTGTAGTCGCTGAAGCCGCAAATATAACATTTTTTTTGGATTCAATGGCAGTTTGAATAAAGTTTATCTGGGCTTGATGGAAATATCTGTCGTTTTTTGAACCTCTTTCGGCAATTGTTTGCACAAAATATGGCGGAATCTCAACAATTAAAACACGATTTTGGTGTTGGGTTTATACAAATTTTGTAATTTCGCACCACAATGATCAGGACTATCAACTCTTGGCGAGGACTCATGGCGGTCGCGGTAGTGCTTTTCCACTGTGGGGTGGGATGGAACTACAACGTGGCGGTCTCGGGTGTGACCTTCTTTTTCATCTCCAGCACGTTCCTGCTGGCGATGCGTCATCCCTTTACGCGTCTTGAGGCTCCTGGTTATGTCCGGTTTGTCTTGGGACATGCCATGCGGCTGTATCCCCTGCACTGGCTGGGCCTGGCCTTGCTGATTGCAATAACCCTTGCATTCCACACCATGCCGATCAACTGGGGTGCGACCGCCCTCAGTGCCTTGCTGGTTCACTCGTGGTCTCCGGTCCATGATGTCCATTATGGGCTTAATCCCGTGGCGTGGTACATGTGCGCCTTGCTGTTCTGTTACATGATATATCCCCTGATGGCGCATTGGCTGGGCACGTGGCGGCTGCGTTACAAGGTGTTGCTGGCCATCGTTTTGGCTATTTTGCTGGGAATGATATTGTTACCGCTTGACATTCCGCACCGCGAGGCGGTTTTCGTCAACCCCGTTTCCCATGTGCTAGACGTCACTGTGGGCCTGATGCTTTTCCACCTCTACAAGGTGTTGAAGTACCGGTTCCCTCGGGTGGGATTCCATGCCTCTACAATGATTGAGGTGTGCGCGTTGCTCCTGCTCGCTGCGGTCATCACGGTCAATGTGGCCACCACCTGGATCAGGCCGTGGGAGGATGATATCATCTGGCTGCTGCCGCAGGGCTGTGTGCTCTTGGCCCTGGCATGGTTGGCAGGCCAGGAGGGGGTTGTGGGGCGTGTGCTGCAGTGCAGGCCTCTGCAGTGGCTGGGCAGTATCAGCTTTGAGATGTTCGTCCTACAGTTTGTGGCGTTTCATCTGTTCAATTATGTGATATCGCCTGTGGCAGGGCATTACGGGTTGGACATTTACCACAACTTGGCATGGTTTGTCTTGCCGTTGCTCATGCTGTTGTCGTGGGTAGTGAACCGCTGCTTCACACGGCCTGTAACCGATTATTTCAAACGCAGATTCAACGACTAAGGAGTTAATTATGATAAAGACCATTAACGGATGGCGCGCCTTATTCGCGCTGATGATTGTACTGTTTCACGTGGGTGTGACGGGGCTTGAGGAAATGACCTGGGCTGGCGTGTCGTTTTTCCTGATGGCGAGTGGCTTCCTGCTGGCGCTCAAGCATCCGATGAAAAAGGCCGATGGCGCAGCGTGCCGCAGCTTTGTGTGGCACCATGCCCTCAAGTTGTTCCCTCTGCACTGGCTCACATTGGCCATGTGGATAGTGGCGTTGGCCATTTTGGGGATCCTCGTCAT
>JAEEGL011783122.1_pt1 | contig 11907 bp, 5 predicted proteins | sample 9134231 | NCBI WGS metagenome assembly JAEEGL01 (sample SAMN16246548, study PRJNA631951) | gut metagenome | biome: gut microbiome; feature: rumen; material: fiber-attached | host: Bos | place: Iran: Karaj | collected 2018-10 | reverse complement strand
TTGTCATCTGTTCTCCTTTTCCCTAAATCCCGATTTGTGCCATTCATTTTATCATAGAACCGCATGAAAGACAATGCAAAAAGCACAGTCGGTTTTCGATCGACTGTGCTTTTGAAATCCCCCTTTACAGAATGCCTGCGAAGAGCCCTTTTCGCTTGTGCTGTTTTTCTTTTTTAACGCCGTCAGCTCAGGATATAGTTATAGAGCGCGGAAAGATCCGCCGCGTTGAGAAGACCGTCGCCGTTCATATCGCCGTTGATCACGCCCTGTGCGGTGACAAGGCCCGCGTTCATCGCGAATGCCGCGGCGAGGGTGACGTCTGCGGAATCCACTATGCCGTCGCAGTTGACGTCGCCCTTCATGTACTGGGAGGGGACGTCCTGCACGTAGAGGGCGGTCACGACCATATCGCTCGTTACGCAGGAGAAATCCTTATCCCAGCCTATGAAGGTCCAGCCCTCGCGCACGGGATCGGGGGGCGCTATGGCCGCCGCGCCATCCGCAACGGTCTGGGTGGAAAGCACCGTGCCGTCGTGATCGAGGAACAATACGGTATGGGTCGTTTCATCGTCGATAATGACCGTGTTCGTCACCTTTTTGTAGAGGGTGAGCTTCGCCTGATCGGAATTCGTCGTGTAGGCGCCGAAAAGGCTCGTCCTGTCGCCCGCCGAGGGAACGTAGGTCGCATACTTGGTCATGGATGAGGTCGCCTCATAATAGAGCCTGCCGGTCGAGCCGTTCCACTTCCACTTGTTGTCGTTGCCGGAGGTATGGGCATAGAGATCGTAATAGCTGCTGCCCGCGGCGGCACTTGATCGGGATTACAATACCATACCTGAAGGGGTTTGTCCACAAAGGCGGTAAATATATTATATGCCGCCTTCTGTGAACAGGCGCACTGCCTCCTCCTCCATTTTGAGGAGCGCGGGATCGTCCAGCCCCGAATAAAGGCCGTTGAGATGCCCGCCGTATTCGAAAACGAGAGTGCGCGCCCCGAGCTTTTCGGCGGCGTTTTCCGAAACGTACGCGGGAACGACTGTATCATCCCGCGACCATACTACGAGCGCGTCGCCGGTAAAGCGCTCTGCGGCCGCTGGGGTGGGGTCCTCCACCCGCTCTATCGCGGCGAAGAACTCCGGGCCGAGGCGCTGGATGATCCCGGCGTCGAATTCGGCATAGCCCCTCTCCCCCGCCTCGCGCTTCATGCTTTCCCATGCGGTCTTGCCGCCGAAGAGGTTTATAAGCTCCCGCGTTGAGGCGGCGGGAGCTATGAGCATGAGCTTTTCGGGAGAAACGCGCCCCTCCGCGATGAGCTCCAACGAGATCCTGCCTCCCATTGAAAAGCCTATGAGCGATACGTTTTCACGGGAAAGGCCGTATTCGGAAGCCATATAGTCGATGGCGCGAAGGGTATCCTCCTTCATATTGGTGAGGTTGTTTTGGGTAAAATCCTCCCGGCTTTGGCCGCAGCCGGGGAAATCCATCCTTATCGAAGCGACTCCCGCCCCGCAGAGCGCCTCCGCTATGCAGGCAAGCCCCTCGTTGCTGCCGCCGTGACCGTGGAGTATCACGGCGAAGGGGACCGCCTCCCCCGCCCTTCTTTCGGGCATGAGCACCACGGCGGGGACTTCGACCCCGCGTGAAGGGTAAGTCACAGCCCTTTCGAAGCCTCCGAGAACGGTCGCCTCAGGCGCTTCGGAGCCCGAAGCGGTCTGCACCGGCTCCGTCGGCGCGGGCTTTTCGCTGCGGGGAGCGCAGGCGGGCGCAAACGCAAATATGAGGGCAAGTATCAATGCCGCGGGAACGGCAATGCGTTTCATATCGGCTCCTTTCTTTGCGGGCAGACCGCGCCGCAGTCCATAAAACGGGCAAAAGGGCATGTGACTGCCCTTTTGTTCGATCGTATCGGTATTATTCTTCTATAACGCCGGCGGCTTCCTCCGCGGCTTCGGAGGCTTCGTTTACGGCTTCCGCAGCGGCTTCCTCCACGGCTTCGGAGGCTTCGTTTACGGCGGTCTCGCCGCAGTTTTCGTGAGGAGCTTCCCCATCGCCTTCGAAATCGCCGAAATGCTCCGCGGGCCAGATGCCCATTATCGCGGGCTCGGCCTCCGGGATGCGGGTGGCGACGCCGTACCTGCGGCGTTCGGAAGCGAAAACGAGGCGGGAAACGCCGCGCTTCTTTTCGGCGACCTCTTCGAAGCCGCGATCCATGAGGGCCTTTACCTCGGGGATCTCGGCAACGTCGGTATGCATGCGCTTTTTCATAACGGAGCCCAATATGAGCTTTATTATGAGAGCGACGATCGCTCCGAATGCGGCAAACCCGGCGAGCATGGCTATGGGAAGCCACGACGCCATCTTATAGGCGGCGGTATAGACGGGCTTTGCGGTGGTGACGGCGAGCCCTATCGCCGAGATCGCCAGCGCGGCGGAGACGGGGAGCCAGTCATAGAGCCTGTAAGCTCTGCGGCATTTCCTGCAGCAGTTTACCTGAAGGGGGAGTATCATATCCGCGCCCTTCACTTCAAGGCTGCGCTTGCCCAGCGCCACGCTCCAGTTGCCCTCGGGATCGGGCTTTGAAAGATCGAACATGGCGAAGCACTCCGCGGGCCCCTTATCCTCGCCCTTGCAGAAAAGGCAGGAGCCCCCCAGGAAGAGCTCGGAGGTGAGCTCCGCGGGAGCGGCGGCGGAAAGGCGCTCGAGAGCGGCCTTCGCCCTTTCCTGTTTTTCCTTTTTGAGGCTGCCGACCGCGCATTCGCCGCAGTTTTCGGCGTTAAGATAACGGCAGGCTTCGGTATCGCAGAGGAGGCATTCGGTGTTTTTGGCGTTTACGACCTTCTCTATCTCATCGGAGTATTTGATTTCGTTTTCCATAGAGACCTCTCTATCTCGCTATAATGAGGCGCCGCCCGCAGCACACGCGGGCGGCTCCTTTACAGGCATTATTCTTCGTTCGCGGCAACATCCACAAGGCGGTAGCGCTTGAGGCCGACGCCCGCGGGAATGAGCTTGCCCAGAATGACGTTTTCCTTGAGGCCGACCAGCGGATCGATCTTGCCCTTGATGGCGGCTTCGGTCAACACCCTCGTGGTCTCCTGGAAGGAGGCGGCGGAGAGGAACGAATCGGTGGCAAGCGCGGACTTCGTGATGCCGAGCAGCTTGCGCTTTGCAACGGCGGGAGTGCCGCCCATCGCCACTATGCGGTCGTTTTCCGCCTCGAAGCGGAAGATATCGACTATCTCGCCGGGGAGCAGATCGGTATCGCCGGATTCTTCGACCTGGACCTTGCGGAGCATCTGGCGGATTATTACCTCGATATGCTTATCGGAGATCTCAACGCCCTGCAGACGATAGACGGACTGCACCTCGCGGAGCATGTACGCCTGAACGCCCTTGACGCCCTTGATCTTAAGAATATCGTGGGGGTTGACGGAGCCTTCGGTGAGCTCGTCGCCGGCTTCGACCACGTCGCCCTCATGCACCTTGAGCTTGGAGCCGAAGGGGATGAGGTACTTTTCGCACTCGCCCTCGTCGTTGGAGATGACGGCTTCGGTCTTCTTGCCGTCGGTCTTCATCTGGACGACGCCGTTGATCTCGGTGATAACGGCAAGACCCTTGGGCTTGCGCGCTTCGAAGATCTCCTCTACGCGGGGAAGACCCTGGGTGATGTCCTCGCTCGTTGCGATACCGCCGGCGTGGAAAGTACGCATGGTGAGCTGCGTACCGGGCTCGCCGATGGCCTGCGCGGCGATGATGCCGACCGCTTCGCCTATATCGACGGTGTTGCCGGTGGTGAGGTTGGAGCCGTAGCACTTGGTGCAGACGCCGTGCTCGCAGCGGCAGGTGAATACAGTCCTGATCTCGACCTCGGTGATGCCCGCGGCGATGATCTTATCCCTGATCTCATAGGTTATCATCTCGTTGCCGCCGACGATGAGCTCGCCGGTCTCGGGATGATAGATGGGGTTGACGGTGTAGCGGCCGAGGATCCTGTCGCCAAGGGGCTCGATGGGCTTTTCGCCCTCGCCTATCTGGCGGACCTTCATGCCGCGGACGGGCTCGTTCCTTTCGGCGAAGCAATCCTGCTCGCGCACGATGACGTTATGGGAAACGTCAACAAGGCGGCGGGTCAGATAACCGGAGTCCGCGGTACGCAGCGCGGTATCGGCAAGACCCTTGCGCGCGCCGTGGGAGGAGATGAAGAACTCCAGAACGGAGAGGCCTTCACGGAAGTTCGCACGGATAGGCACCTCGATCGTCTGACCGGAGGGATCCGCCATAAGGCCGCGCATACCGGCAAGCTGACGGATCTGAGCGGTTGAGCCGCGGGCGCCGGAATTCGCCATCATGTAGATGGGATTGATGGGGGAAAGCTTTCTCATAAGGGCGTCGGTGACTTCGCCGGTGGTCTTTTCCCACTCGGCTATGACGCGCTTACGGCGATCCTCCCTGGAGAGGAGACCGTCACGATAGAGCTCGTCGATCTCGGCGCAGGCGCTGTCCGCATTGGCGAGCAGCTCCTTCTTCTCTTCGGGAACGGTTATATCCTGGAAGCCGACGGTGATGCCGCCCCTGGTGGAGTAGGAGAAGCCGAGCTTCTTGACCCTGTCGAGCACCTGACTGGTGATCGTGGGGCCATGCTTCCTGTAACAGTAATCGACGATCTTCGCGATATCCTTCTTTACGACGAGCTTATCGACCTCGAGCTTGAACATATCATCGACCGTGCTGCGGCTCTTGACGAAGCCGAGATCCTGCGGCAGGGCGTTGTTGAATATGAGTCGGCCGATGGAGGTCTTTATGACGCGCCTGTAAGTCTCGCCCTCGAACTCGCGCTCGATCCTGATCTTGACGAGAGCGTGCAGGGAGAGAACGCCCGTCTGGTAAGCCATGAGGGCTTCCGCCTCGGAAGCGAACGCCTTGCCCTCGCCCTTGTGGATGCGGCGGAGGGTGGGGTTCATCATGAAGCGGACTATATCCTCGCCGGCGTAATCGCGGCAGTTGAGCTCCGCCGCAAGCTCGCGGACCCTATCCTGCACCGCGGTCTCGTAATCGGAGGCCGCAAAGAGGCGGGTCAGCTCCTCATCGGAGAAGAGCTTGTTCACTGCGATGTTTATATTGACCTCGCCCGCTTCGGTATGCTTCGCGAGCATTTCCGCAACGGACTTGCGGTTCCACTCGTTGAGCTCATCGGAGCGGAGGGTGAGGTAGTAACAGCCCATGACCATATCCTGAGTCGGGCAGACGACGGGCTTGCCGTCCTGGGGCTTCAGGATATTGTTGGCGGCGAGCATTAGGAACCTTGCCTCCGCCTGCGCCTCAACGGAAAGGGGAACGTGGACCGCCATCTGGTCGCCGTCGAAGTCCGCGTTGTAGGCGGTACAGGCGAGGGGATGGAGCTTCAGCGCGCGGCCCTCTACAAGGACGGGCTCGAACGCCTGGATGCCGAGGCGGTGCAGCGTGGGCGCGCGGTTCAGAAGGACGGGGTGATCCTTTATGACGCCTTCCAGAACGTCCCAAACCTCGGGACGGACGCGCTCTACCATGCGCTTTGCGGATTTGATGTTATGCGCATAGCCCTTTTCGGTGAGCTTCTTCATTACGAAGGGCTTGAAGAGCTCGAGCGCCATCTCCTTGGGCAGACCGCACTGGAACATCTTGAGATCGGGGCCGACGACTATAACGGAACGGCCGGAATAGTCAACGCGCTTGCCGAGCAGGTTCTGACGGAAACGGCCCTGCTTGCCGCGGAGCATATCGGAAAGGCTCTTCAGGGGGCGGTTGCCGGGGCCCGTTACGGCGCGGCCGCGGCGGCCGTTGTCGATAAGGGCGTCAACGGCTTCCTGGAGCATGCGCTTCTCGTTCCTGACTATAATATCGGGAGCGTGGAGCTCAAGGAGCCTCTTCAAGCGGTTGTTGCGGTTGATGACGCGGCGATAGAGATCGTTGAGGTCGCTCGTCGCGAACCTGCCGCCGTCGAGCTGGACCATGGGCCTGAGATCGGGGGGAATGACGGGGATAACGTCCATCACTATCCACTCGGGCTTGTTGCCGCTCTTTATGAAGGCTTCAACTACCTCGAGGCGCTTTATCGCGTTGGTGCGCTTCTGGCCGGAGGAGTTATCGACCTCCTCACGCAGCTCCTTCTCGAGCTTTTCGAGATCGATCTGCATGAGCAGTTCCTTTATGGCCTCTGCGCCCATGCCGGCGCGGAACGCCTTGGGGCCGTAGGTCTTCTGCGCGTCGCGGTATTCCTTATCGGTAAGGAGCTGCTTGTGCTGGAAGGTGGTGGAGCCGGGATCGGTCACTACGAAGGAGGCGAAATAGAGTATCTTCTCGAGATCCTTCGGGTTCATATCCAGCAGCATCTTCATGCGGCAGGGGATGCCCTTGAAATACCAGATATGGGATACGGGCGCGGCAAGCTCTATATGGCCCATGCGCTCGCGGCGAACCTTTGCGCGGGTGACTTCAACGCCGCACTTTTCGCAGACGACGCCCTTATAGCGGATGCGCTTATACCTTCCGCAATGGCACTCCCAATCCTTGGTGGGCCCGAATATGCGCTCGCAGAACAAGCCGTCGCGCTCGGGCTTTAAGGTCCTGTAATTGATGGTCTCGGGCTTCTTGACTTCGCCGTGGGACCATTCCCTTATCTTTTCGGGCGATGCGAGCCCTATCTGAATAGCATCGAAATTAGTAAGTTCGAACAATGTTTTATCTCCCTTCTGCATTAAGCGGGTCGATAGTTCTCTGCTTCAAAAACGGGATCACTCGTCCTCGTTCCTGAGGTCTTCATCGGTGGGCTCGACGTCTTCATCGTCGCCGAAATCATCGAATTCGTCCTCTTCGTCTTCCTCGCCGCCGAAGTCGTCCTCGTCGCCGAAGTCCTCGAAGTCGTCATCGTAGCCCTCATCGTCCTCATCGTCATCCTCGTCGCTGTCGAACATGCCGAAGTCGGCCTCACGGTCACGGGTATCATCCTCACGGCCGTCGATCTTGACGCCGATGGGAGCGGTATCCTCATCATCGTCATAGACCTCGGAGATCTTGATCTCCTCCTTGTTCTCGGCAAGGACCTTTATATCAAGGCCCAGGGACTGGAGCTCCTTGATAAGGACCTTGAAGCTTTCGGGCACGCCGGGCTCGGGAACGTTCTCGCCCTTTACGATGGCTTCGTAGGTCTTGACGCGGCCTACGACGTCATCGGACTTGACGGTGAGTATCTCCTGCAGGGTGTTTGCCGCGCCGTAGGCTTCGAGCGCCCAAACCTCCATCTCGCCGAAGCGCTGGCCGCCGAACTGGGCCTTGCCGCCCAGAGGCTGCTGCGTGACGAGGGAGTACGGGCCCGTGCTCCTTGCGTGGATCTTGTCATCGACAAGGTGGAAGAGCTTGAGGTAATACATGTAGCCGACCGAGATCCTGTTCTCGAAGGGCTCGCCGCTCCTGCCGTCGTAAAGAACGGTCTTGCCGTCCTCATACTTGGAGCACTCGTAGAGGCGCGCCTTTACCGCCTCATCCTTCGCGGCCGCCTGCATGAGGCGCTCCGCGTCGCCGTCAAACTCCGCGAGCATTTCCTGCGCGGGCTTGTTATCCTTATTGGAGAGAGCGAGCAGCGCCTTTATATCCTCCTCGGTAGCGCCGTCCAATACGGGGGTGGCGATGTTCCAGCCCAGCGCCTTGGCGGCCTTGCCGAGATGCAGCTCGAGTATCTGACCGATGTTCATTCGGGAAGGAACGCCCAGCGGGTTCAGAACTATCTGAAGGGGGGTGCCGTCGGGCAGGAAGGGCATATCCTCTTCGGGGAGGATCCTGGAAATAACGCCCTTGTTGCCGTGGCGGCCCGCCATCTTATCGCCCACGGAGATCTTTCTCTTCTGAGCGATGTAAACGCGGACGAGCTTGTGGACTCCGGGGGAGAGCTCATCCTTGTTTTCCCTGGTGAATACGCGCACGTCAACGACTATGCCGTCCTCGCCATGGGGAACGCGGAGGGAGGTATCCCTTACCTCGCGCGCCTTTTCGCCGAATATCGCGCGGAGCAGGCGCTCTTCGGCGGTAAGCTCCGTCTCGCCCTTCGGGGTGACCTTGCCTACAAGGATGTCGCCCGAGCGCACCTCCGCGCCGATGCGGACGATGCCTTCTTCATCGAGATCCTTCAGCGCGTCGTCGCCGACGTTGGGGATGTCTCTCGTGATCTCCTCAGCGCCGAGCTTGGTGTCGCGCGCTTCGGTCTCATGCTCTTCGATATGGATGGAGGTGTAAACATCCTCCTTAACGAGCTTTTCACTGATGAGGACCGCGTCCTCGTAATTGTAACCCTCCCAGGTCATGAAGCCTATGAGGATGTTCTTGCCCAGCGCGATCTCACCGTTTGCGGTGGAGACGCCGTCCGCTATCTGATCGCCCTTCTTAAGGTGATCGCCGCGGTTTACGACGGGGCGCTGGTTTATGCAGGTGCCCTGGTTGGAGCGTTTGAACTTGATGAGCTTATAGGTCTTGAGCTCATGGGTCGCATCGCTTTCGGTAACGACCTTATCCGCGGAAACGGACTTAACGGTGCAGTCGTCTTCCGCAAGCACGAGAACGCCGGAATCGTAAGCGGCCTTATACTCCATGCCGGTGCCTACTACGGGAGCTTCGGTCACGAGAAGGGGGACCGCCTGACGCTGCATGTTGGAGCCCATAAGAGCGCGGTTCGCGTCGTCGTTTTCGAGGAAGGGGATCATCGCGGTCGCAACGGAAACGAGCTGCTTGGGCGAAACGTCCATATAGTCGATCTCATTGGGACGGACTTCGATGATCTGATCGAGCTGACGGGCTACGATCCTCTCCTTGGCGAACCATACGTTGCCCTTCTCATCCGTTACGGTGGGCTCGTTCGCCTGCGCGACTATGCGGCCGTCTTCCTCATTCGCGGTGAGATACACGATCTCATCGAGGATGCGGTGGTTCTCCCTGTCGATCCTGCGGTAGGGCGCTTCGATAAAGCCGTACTCATTGATGCGCGCGTAGGTGGCGAGGGAGTTGATGAGGCCGATGTTGGGACCTTCGGGAGTCTCGATGGGGCACATGCGGCCGTAGTGGGAATAGTGAACGTCGCGGACTTCGAAGGTCGCGCGGTCACGGTTCAAGCCGCCGGGGCCGAGAGCCGAAAGACGGCGCTTGTGGGTGAGCTCTGCCAGGGGGTTGACCTGATCCATGAACTGGGAGAGCTGGGAGGAACCGAAGAATTCCTTTATCGCCGCGATGACCGGGCGGGTGTTGATGAGGTTGTTGGGCATAGCGCCGTCGATATCCTGGAGGCTCATGCGCTCACGCACGGAACGCTCGAGACGGGTGAAGCCGACGCGGATCTGATTCTGCAGAAGCTCGCCGACGGACCTGATGCGGCGGTTGCCGAGGTGGTCGATATCGTCGGTCTTGCCGATGCCGTAGGGCAGGCCGATGAGATAGCTGATGGAGGCGATCATATCGGCGGGCAGTATGTGGCGGGGGGAGAGCTCCAGCGCGTTCATCTTGACGTAATCGCGGAAGTCCTCGTCGCTTTCCATATTGGCGCGCTCTGCAAGGATGCCCATGAGGGTGGGATAATAAACGTGCTCGTTCACGCCGAGGGAGCGGAGAATGCTGTTGTTCTCCTTATAGTCGTCGGCAAACCTCAGATAGAGGTTGGGATCGACGAACTGGTTGCCCAGTACGCGGATCTTCTTTTCGAACCTTTCGTTCGTATAGACGTAAACGCCCAGCACGCCCGCGTTCTCGATGGCGAGAGCCTTCTCGTCGTCAATGAGCTCACGGTCGGAAGCCAGTATCTCGGCGGTGTTGGGATCGATAACGTTCTCCGCCGCGTACCTGCCCGCGATGCGCGCGGAGAGGGCGAGCTTGGAGTTGTACTTATACCTGCCGACGCGGGCAAGATCGTAACGCTTATCGAAGAAGAGGGAATTGAGGAGGCTCCTCGCGCTCTCTTCCGTGGGGGGCTCGCCGGGACGGAGCCTCTTGTAGATCTCGATGAGACCGTCGGCGGTGTCCTGAGTGGCGGTATCCTTCTTGAGCGTCTCCATAAGGCGCTCCTCCTCGCCCATCAGTTCGATGATGGAAGCGTCGGAGCCGTAACCCAGAGCGCGGAGGAAGGTGGTGATGTAGAGCTTCCTCTGACGGTCGATCTTGACGTAGAGCAGCTCGGCGGAATCGGTCTCATACTCCAGCCACGCGCCGCGGTTGGGGATGACCTGAGAGCTGAAAAGGTGGCGGCCGAGCTTATCGACGGCCTCGGTATAATAGGCGCCGGGGCTCCTGACGAGCTGGGAGACTATGACGCGCTCCGCACCGTTGATGATGAAGGTGCCCTGCTCGGTCATGAGAGGGAAATCGCCCATATAGACTTCCTGCTGCTTCACCTCGCCGGTCTCGGTATTGATGAGGCGCACGCCGACGCGAAGGGGCGCGGAATAGTTGACGTCCCTCTCCTTGCACTCGGCTATGTCGTACTTGGGATGCTCCTTGTCGATCTTGTAATCGGTGAACTCGAGAACGAGCTTTTCGGTAAAGTCCTTGATGGGGGAAATATCCTCGAGGACTTCTCCGAATCCGTGATCAACGAACTGACGGTATGAATCCTTCTGCACCTCGATAAGGTCGGGCATGCTCAGGATCTCGTTGATGCGGGAGAAGCTTCGCCTTTCGGTCTTCCCCATCTTCACCTTATGTACCATCTGTTTAACTCCTTCCGGGCGGACGGCCGCCGCATGAATAATCAAATTATCGTGACCCCCTGTTTTTTAAGCCGCGCCGTACGTTTTTTGCAGCCCGCACGGTGGGGGAAAAACCGCAGAAGGGGATATAACCGCAGTTTAACCCATATTACATCAGTATCGCATTATACGCTAATGCCGGGGGAAAGTCAAGACCCCCCTTTCAAACAAATAAAAATATATTTGGGCGTTATTAACAATATGTATATAAAATCTGCTATAATGCCTTGTGTATATAGAAAAGAACGGAGGATACCACCATGTGTTTATGCAAAAAGAACAAGGCGGAGGTCAAGCCCGCTCTCGTCATAATGGCCGCCGGCATGGGCTCCCGCTACGGGGGCTTAAAGCAGCTCGATCCCTTTGACGACTACGGCAATTTCATAATCGACTATTCCTGCTTCGACGCGATACGCGCGGGCTTCGAGCACATCGTGTTCATTATCAAGAGCGCCATTTACGATGATTTCGTATCCACCATCGGCGCGAGGGTATCGAAATTCGCAAAGGTCGATTACGTCCTTCAGGAGCTGGATAAGATCCCCGAAGGCTTCGCCATCCCCGAAGGGCGCGTAAAGCCCTGGGGCACGAGCCATGCGATCCTCTGCGCGGCGGAAAAGGTCAACGGCCCCTTCGCCGTGATAGGCGCGGACGATTACTTCGGCCCCAACGGGTTCAAGATCATTTACGATTTTCTCATGGAGCACCCCGCCGAAAACGAGTGGGGCATGATCGGCTATGACGTTATGAACACCCTTCCCCCCGAGGGCTTCGTGGCGCGCGGCGAATGCGCCGTAGATGAGAACGGCTTCCTCACCGACATAGTCGAAAGGAAGAAGCTCCGCAGGGCGGGCGAAAACGCCGAATACACCCTGGATGACGAGACCTTCATCCCCATGAAGGCGGGCACCTGCGTGAGCATGAACTTCTTCGGCTTCAAGCCCGCGCTCTTCAAGGAGATCGCGGCGCATTTCCCCAAATTCCTTGAGGAGAACATCCCCGTGAACCCCTTAAAGTGCGAAGACCTCCTGCCCGACGCGGTGCGCCGCTGCCTCGCCTCCGGCAAGTATTCCGTAAAGGTGCTCGCCACCCCCGATAAGTGGTACGGCGTCACCAACCGCGAGGATAAGCCCGTGGTCGTAGAGGCGCT
>JAEEGL011590679.1_pt1 | contig 11907 bp, 7 predicted proteins | sample 9134231 | NCBI WGS metagenome assembly JAEEGL01 (sample SAMN16246548, study PRJNA631951) | gut metagenome | biome: gut microbiome; feature: rumen; material: fiber-attached | host: Bos | place: Iran: Karaj | collected 2018-10 | reverse complement strand
GCCCGAGTTCCCGACCGCTCCGGTCCAGGAGGCTCCCGCCGCTCCCGCCGAGACCCCGGCCAACTAGGGATTTCTGCCAGATTGTCAGCCTTTCGGGGCTGGAACATAATTTGACGCATGTACGCTTGCCCGCTTTCGGGCAGGCGTTTTTTGTTGATAAATAATGGATTATGGAAAACAAGACTGAATTTCTGAGCAAGTACGCCGTCAACCTCTGTGAGCTGGCGGCCAAAGGAAGCCTCGACCCGGTCATCGGCCGTGACGAGGAGATCCGCCGTGTCCTGCAGATTCTCAGCCGCAGGACCAAAAACAACCCGATCCTTATCGGAGAGCCGGGCGTCGGCAAGACGGCCATCTCCGAAGGCATAGCGATAAAGATCGTGGACGGAAACGTCCCTGAAAACCTGAAAAGCAAGAAGCTCTACTCCCTCGACATGGGTTCGCTGATCGCGGGCGCCAAGTACCAGGGTGAATTTGAAGAGCGTCTGAAGGGTGTCGTCAAGGAAGTCGTGGACAGCGCCGGAGAGATCATCCTCTTTATCGATGAGATCCATACCTTGGTTGGCGCCGGGCGCTCGAGCGGCGCGATGGACGCGTCCAATATATTAAAGCCCGCGCTCGCGCGAGGCGAACTGCGCACCATCGGCTCCACCACTCTGGACGAGTACCAGAAATACTTCGAGACCGACAAGGCTTTGGAACGCCGATTCCAGAAGGTAATGATCGACGAGCCCACGCCCGCCGAATCCGTCGCCATCCTGCGTGGCCTGAAAGAAAAATATGAAAACCACCACCGCGTGCGCATTGAGGACGATGCCCTGATCGCGGCCGTCAACCTCTCGCACCGCTACATCACCAGCCGTTTCCTGCCAGACAAGGCCATCGACCTCGTGGACGAAGCAGCCTCCAAGCTGCGGCTGGAAATGAATTCGGTCCCGGAGCCCATTGACGACCTCAACTGCAAGATCCGCCAGCTCGAAATCGAGAAGGAGGCCATCAAGCGCGAGGGTGTCTCCCTCAAAATGGAGAAGATCGATGCCGAACTGAAGGAGCTGGAAGAGCAGCGCGCCGCTTTGATGAAGCGCTGGGACGAAGAAAAGGATATCCTGCGCAACCTGCAGAAGGCTCGCCAGGACATCGAGGATTACAAGAACCAGGCAGCCATCGCAGAGCGCAGCGGAGACTACGGCCGTGTCGCGGAGCTCCGTTACGGCCGTGTCGCAGAGGCGCAGAAGCGCATTGACGAACTGACCGCTCGCCAAGCACAGATCAAGGATCCGATCATCAATGAGTCCGTCTCCCCAGAAGACATCGCGGAAGTCGTGGCCCGCTGGACGGGCATCCCGGTCAGCCGCATGCTGGAGAGCGAGAAGGACAAACTCCTGCGGATGGAAGCCGCCCTGCATAAACGGGTCGTGGGCCAGGATAAGGCCATCAGTGCCGTGTCAGATGCCGTCCGGCGCAATCGGGCAGGCTTAAGCAACGAGAAGCGGCCGATTGGTTCTTTCCTCTTCCTCGGTACGACCGGCGTGGGAAAGACAGAGCTCGCGAAAGCGCTCGCCGAATTCCTCTTCAACGATGAGAACCTGATCACGCGTATCGACATGAGCGAGTACCAGGAGCGACATACCGTCAGCCGGCTGGTTGGTGCGCCCCCGGGCTACGTAGGCTACGACGAAGGCGGCCAACTGACCGAAGCGGTGCGGCGCAAGCCCTATTCCGTCATCCTGCTGGACGAGATCGAGAAGGCCCATCCGGATGTGTTCAACGTCCTCCTGCAGGTCCTGGACGACGGCCGGCTGACGGACAACAAGGGCAGGACCGTTGATTTCAAGAACACGATCCTGATCATGACTTCCAACGCCAAGGAGGAAGAATTGAAACTGACGATGCGCCCCGAGTTCCTCAACCGTATCGACGAGATCATCACCTTCGACCAGTTGACGCGGGACGATATCCGAGAAATTGTCCGCATCCAGATGGGGATCCTGCAGAAGATGTTGGAGAAAGAGGGCGTGGAATTGAGCTGGACGCCGGCTTTCGAGGATTATATGACCGAGAATGGCTACGATCCTGATTATGGCGCCCGTCCGGTCAAGCGGCTGATCCAGCGCGAACTAGTCAACCAGCTCGCCACGGAAATCCTCTCGGGACATATCCGAAAGGACAGTGCCATCACGGCCGATGCCTCCGACGGCAAAGTTTTGCTCCGCAACTGACGATTTCGGACTGGCGGGCAAGATCTTGCAGCGGCTACGTCCAATCCTCGCTGCGCTGCGGCTGAGTAACGCCGCTGCAAGACTTGTCCCGCCAGCAGGAAGGCAGTGTAGGAAATGATAGCCTCTTTTGCTATCTTCGCATTATGATGAAGAAGATACTGACTATCATTGCCCTACTCTCTGTGGGCTTTTCCTTCCCGGCCGGATTATTTGCACAGCAACGCACGACAGTCCGCGTGCAAACTTCCGACCGCGACGGCGCCTTGATCCCGAAAGAAATTTACGGACAATTCTCCGAGCACCTGGGAAGCTGTATATACGGCGGCCTGTGGGTTGGCCCGGACTCCCCCATTCCCAACCGGGACGGCTACCGGCTGGATGTTTTCAACGCCCTCAAGGAACTCCAGGTGCCGGTCATGCGCTGGCCGGGTGGCTGCTTTGCCGACGATTATCACTGGCGGGACGGGATCGGGCCGGTCGCCGAGCGGGCCAAGATCAGCAACAACCACTGGGGCGGGACACTGGAGGACAACAGTTTCGGCACGCACGAGTTCCTCAACCTCTGCGAACTGCTGGGCTGCGAACCCTATATCAGCGGTAACGTCGGCAGCGGAACTGTTGCGGAAATGTCCCAATGGGTCGAATACATGACCTCCGACAGCGGCAGTACCGTCGCCATGGAGCGGAAGGCCAACGGGCGAGACAAGCCTTGGAAGGTCAAATACTTCGGCATCGGCAACGAATGCTGGGGCTGCGGCGGCCAGATGCGACCGGAGTACTATGTGGACGAGTTCCGCCGTTTCGCTTCCTACTGCCGCGACTACACCGGCAACCGCTTGTACAAGGTCGCCAGCGGAGCCTCTGACTATGACTACAATTGGACGGAAGTGTTGATGAAAGGCATCGGCAACCGAATGGACGGGATCTCTCTTCACTACTACACCGTCGTGGGATCCTGGTCCGACAAAGGAGCTGCGACAGGATTCAGTGACGAGCGCTACTACCAGACCCTGGCCAAAGCCATCGACATCGAGCCGGTCTTGAAAAAACACATTGCCATCATGGATCGCTACGACCCTGCCGGCCGCGTGGACCTGCTGGTGGACGAGTGGGGAACTTGGTGGAATGTGGAGCCCGGGACCAATCCGGGGCATAACTTCCAGCAGAATACAATGCGCGACGCGATGGTCGCCGCCTATACCCTCAACATCTTCCATCAATATACCCGACGGATCAAGATGGCCAATATCGCCCAAGTCGTCAATGTCCTGCAGTCCATGATCCTTACCCGCGGCGACCAGATGGTCCTGACGCCGACCTACCACGTATTCCGCATGTACAAAGTCCATCAGGATGCGCAGTTCGTGCCCGTCAGCTACACCACGGATCGGATGGCCGTAGATGAGCGCACTTCCGTCCCCACGCTGAGCGTGACGGCCTCCCGTAAGGATGGCATCCTGCACGTTTCCCTGGCCAATGCCGATCTCACCGTGGCGAACCGCATCTTGCTGACCTGGGATGAGATTGGACCGGAAGGATTGACCCGCACCCAGCAGAAAAAACTTTCCGTCTCCGGTGAGGTCTTGACTTCGGCGTCTGCGGGGGACTACAACGACTTTGGCGTCGCACCGAAAGTCATCCCTGCCCCAATGAAGGACCTGAAAGTCACGGCCGCAGGCGTTGAATTCACCCTGCCCGCACACGCTATTGCAACCCTTGAAATCTCTTTGCCTTTATGAAAAGAATAACATTGTCCATCCTCCTGTTGTTGGGGGGTATCCTTGGGGCCACGGCCCAGACTGAATCCTCCACCCCGGACTTGCAAACCTGGACCGCTGCACAACAGAAAGCTGCGCAATCTAAGGCTCGGAAAAGTGTCAACTATGACGAATCCGCCGTCCTGCCTTATTCACTGGAGGACCCACTTCGCTTTGCTAACGGACGCAAGGTCCGTAGCCGGAAGCAGTGGCCGGCCCGGCGGCAGGAGATTTTGGACATTTTCCAAAGAGAGATGTACGGACAGATGCCGCCCGCATCCGAGATTTATACCGAGGTAGTGGAAGAGGGTCCCACGCTCGCAGGGTTCGGCACGCGCCGGCAGGTGCGGATGTGGTTCCGGCCGGATAAAAGCGGGCCGAAGGTGGACTGGCTTATCGTCACGCCCAACCATGTCGCCGGTCCTGTCCCCGTGTTTTTGCTCCTCAATTACGGTGGCAACCATGAGTTCCTCTTCGACGAGGAAATCCTGGTCACGGATGCCTGGATGCGTGAAAAACACGGGCATGACGGCAACCAGGCTTCCGCCGAGACCCGGGGGCGTTACAACCACGACGGAGACCGTTACGTGTATCCTGTCGGGATGCTGGTGGCCAGGGGTTATGCCGTGATGACGGCTTGCTACTGCGAGATTTCGCCGGACCCGGATCCGCAGGAAGTGGACGAAGAAGGCGTGATCCTGCAAGACAGGTTCGCCTATACGGGCGTTTTCGACCTTTGGGCGCCCCGGGACCCGGCTCGCGACGACAATACAACTGCTCTTGGCGCCTGGGCCTGGGGGTTGATGCGCGGCATGGATTGGATCGAGCGTGATCCGGCACTGGATGCTTCTCGCGTGGTGCTGACCGGATGCTCCCGTCTGGCAAAGGCAGCCTTGATCGCCGGGGCGTATGACGAGCGTTTCCCGCTGGTCGTGCCGGTTCAGACGGGTGGCGGCGGCGTGCCGCTGGCCAAGCGCAATTTCGGCGAGACAGTCTCGACCGAAGTGGCGGCCTTCCGGCATTGGTACTGCCGCGCCTACGACAAATACGCCGGACGCACGGACGAGATGCCCTTCGACCAGCACCTGCTGCTAAGTTGCATTGCGCCTCGGGCGCTGCTGGTGGAAGGCTTCGACGGCAACTGGTTTGACACCAAAGGCGAATTCCTCTCGCTGCAGGCTGCTGCTCCGGTTTGGAAGTTTTTGCGGAAGCCAGCTCTTCCGAAGAAAGTAAGCTGGCCGGCAGACTATGAGTTGTCTGCAGTGGGACCGGTCATCGGATACGTCCGCCGGGACCAGCAACATGGCATTTCCGCGATCGACTGGACCTGGATGTTGGACTTCGCAGACCGGTTGTGGCAGCAATAAACCCTCACCAGGACTAAAAAAACAAGAAAAAATTTGGAAAGACCGAAAAAGTCTCTACCTTTGTAGTCCCAACGCGGAAATAGCTCAGTTGGTAGAGCGCAACCTTGCCAAGGTTGAGGTCGCGGGTCCGAATCCCGTTTTCCGCTCTTAAAGGCTTGAAAATCAAGCAGTTAGCCACTAGAAATCCTCTAGTGGCTATTTTTATTTCCAGACAGCTGCGGAGATCAAGCCGTCTTCTTTTGCTCGTAAGCGCGTTTTCGCTGATAGCCGTCCGCCGGGGCGTTCCAGAACAGGGCCTGGACAATCGTCCCAAGCACGCCGATAGACAGCGTGACGACGAAGACGGCATCCCAGCCAAGGCGGGGATTGTCAGCCAGCACACCAAATCCGAAACCGGAAAGGACTGTCGCCACGTAGGCGATGATGCCGACGAATCCGTTGGCCGATGCCGCTGCTTTCTTAGTCGCATATTTGGAAGCGCCGATCCCGCAAAGGCCCGAGACCCCATACACGAAGAAGGCAGAAAGCACGATCAGTACGGCATCCCATACCCAAGGAACGCCTGCAGGAAGTTTCCAGAAAAGGAAAAGACAGAGCGTAGACAAGATCGTGCAAATCGCCCCGCAGCGGAAGACCCGGTGATGGAAAACCCGATCAGTCAGCCAGCCCGCCAGGGCAGAGCCCAGCACGCCGCCGATCAATTCGGAACTTGCCACGATGCTGGCCGCAAGTCCGATATCCAATCCCCGGTACTGCGTCAGGATCGTGGTGCCCCAGTCCAGAATGGCAAGCCGGATCACATACACATTGAAATTGGTCAGGCCGGACACCCACACATACGGGTTGCGATAGACCATGTGCGCAGCAAAACGGCGAAACTCCGGGGAAGACATCTCCTTCTCTCTGGCCGCCTCTGCAGAGCTGATCTCCCCCTTCTCAATCCGCTCCAGCGCCTCTACCTCCGGAAAGCCCAGTTCGGAGGGCGTCTCCCGCAGTCCGAAATAAGTGATGATGGCGCCGACAAAGGCGATGGCGGCGGGCACGACGAAACAGAGATTCCAGGCGCTGTATCCGAAGCGTGACAGCATCCATCCGCACAAAGCCACGACGGCACCAGCCCCCAAAGAGTGCGAGGCATTCCAAAGACTCTGCTTGGTAGCCAGCTCTTTCGGCCGGAACCAATGCGCCATCAGGCTGGAAACGGGCGGATACCCCATGCCGTGGACATAGCCATTGAGTACCCACAAGGTGCCGATCAGATAAACCAGCCCGACCGTCGCCTTCCCTTCGCTGTCCAGCAAATGCATGAAGCCGTTGAACTTCGGCGAGAAGCTGATCAGCAGGCTGATGCCGCAAGAAAGCAGCAGGCCAAGCGTCATCATCCGGCGTTTGTTTGCCCTGTCTGCGATGATTCCATTGACAAAACGGCTGATGCCATACACGATGCCGTTGGCCGTCAGGAAGGCGCCCAACTGGACCTTGCTCAGCCCCAGCGTCGCCTCCATGGCCGGAATGGCCGTGCTGAAATTCTTCCGCAGGAAATAATAGCAGGCATAGCCGATCATCAACACGATCAGCGTCCGCCATTGCCAGTATGAAAAAGACTTTTGTTTCACAGTTTCACTTCAATGCAACAAGGGATGGAGTAGGAAAGGTCATTGCGCACAAAGAGCCATGGCGGCCAACGTCAATAACAAAACTATATTTGTAATCTTTCGCATAACCCGATCGTCTTACTACAAAGATACGATTTTTCAAGTTCGTTAAATAAGCTTAGCGGCTGTGGGTGTAGGTCCGGCGCTCGGGACCGACGCCGGTGACGGTGATAGACTTCCAGTGCGGCGGCAAGGCAGCCGGCAGTTGGACTACGCCGTTGTCTGTCAGTTCCAGTCCGCAGAAGCCGTTGATAAACAGTTGCAGGAAGCCGCCAAGGCCTGTCATGAAGCAGGTGTCGCCGTGGCCGGCTGTTTCGCTGAAAGCGAGGAAGGGGCCGTGCAGGTGGCCTTCCAGGCCTTTCTGATACAGTTCATAGGCTTTTTCTCCCTCTCCGAGGCGGGCCCATTGCAGGGCCAGGATGGCTTGGGACATCGCCGGACCGTGGGGATGGATGCGGGGCTCGTAGTATTCGAGGTCGGCGCGGATGGCGGAGGGGTCTGTCACCAGTTGCAGCGGATAAGCGAGGAGGTTGACGTCGGCTTGCTTGATGGTCTGACCGGCGTAGCCTTCGAATTCGTCGGTCACGCCGTCTGCTCGTTGAAGGAGTCGCAGAGAGGTGGCGACGGCTTTCCATTGAGCTTCGGGATCGGTCGGACACCGAGCGTCACGGAGACCGGAACTGACCCCTTTCGGGGAACGGTCTCCGTGCCGCTTCGGCGCTCCGGCCGAATTCGAAGGCTTCGACAGACCTAATACTTCGGCCGCCTTGCACGCAGCTTGCAACGCAATGATTGCTGAGCCGTTGGTAAAGGCGTTGTCTGTCACATGGTGGGCGAATTCGTCGGCACCGACGACGCCCCGGATCGAGCAGCTGCCGTCCGGATTCCAGTCCACCCGGCTCACCCAGAAATCAGCTACTGCCTTCAGCACGGGCCAGCCTTCTTCTCGCAGCCAGTCGCGGTCGCCGGTCATGCGATAGTAGTTCCAAACTCCGATCGCTACATCGGAGGAAATGTGGTGCTCAAAGGTCCCTGTCAGCGCATTCGTCGGACAAGATTCGTCTCCCGTATCGTCGCTCTCCCAGGGGAACATCGCCCCGCGGTAGCCGTAATAGGGTGCTTTGCGCAGGGCGCCCGGAAGCAAGCGGGTGCGGTAATCCACCATCGAGCGCGCAATGCCCTGGTTCAGGAACAGCATCGGAGGATACATCCAGAGCTCTGAATCCCAGAAAATATGGCCGCAATACTCACGGTCCGATAGTCCGAAGGGCGGAATACTTGCCGCCCGTCCCTCACGAGCGTTGGAATACAATTGATACAGCGCCGCACGGGCAAACATCTGCGCCTCGGGGTCGCCTTCTATCATGACATCACCCTGCCAAAGATCCTCCCAGAGTGCCTCATGGCGCGCAATCAGGCGTTCCGGTCCTTCTCCCAGGCCGTAAATGACGAAACGCTCCGCCTCATTCCAGGGATCGGCAAAATCGGTCCCCGGCACCAAACTACCCAGGATATGGAAACGCAGGGTCTCCCCTGCCCGAAGCAAGGTGTCGGCAGGCATCGTGCCCGCTTCAGAAAAGGTTGCAGCCGCCGCACAGAGCAACACCCCGCGCTGGGGCGTCTCACCCCGCAAACGACGGATCTGGAACCGGGCAGTCTCAATCGGCTGCGTGATGACGCTGGAGTCCAGCTGAATGAAATTCTTCGGCGCCATGATCTGGCCCTCCGCACCCAGGCGCACATCCTGCAGCGCCCGGACCTCAACGCTGACCAGGCCGGCGTAAGGCATCTCGCGCAGCGCACGCAACTTCCAATCTATCACGGCCTTATCTGCAACAACAAAATGATCTCCGAACCAGGCATGGCGCATATCCAGCGTCTGTGAGCGTTGTGTAACGCTTGAGTCCGATACTGGCATTCCGTCCACAGTCAGGCGGAGGGAGAAGGGATTGAGGCCTTGCGCGAGGCGGCTCACGCCATGGCGGCGATGGCCGTCATAAACGTTCGATAGCATCACCCCTTTGACCGTCATCGGCCCCTTCCCCGGCATCATCCCGAGGCACCCGTTAGCCACCGGCACACTGAAAAACCGGCTCTCGAAGTCGGTATTGACCATCCGCCAGGCATCAGCGGAGGGGTCGGGCGTGCCAGCACCGGCCCAAACCGGCACGGTGACAAACGACAACAGGCAGCCGATCAAGCTGCCTGCCATCCTGCTATTCAAAGCCTTACGCATACGCTAAACCTCTGGCGCCGTCCTGAACTCACTCAGGAAACGCATATCATTCTCGAAATAATGCCGCAGATCATTCACCTGCCACTTCAGCATCGCAATCCGCTCCAGGCCCATACCGAATGCGAAACCGCTATACTTCTTCGAATCGATCCCTGACGCCTCCAGCACATTCGGATCCACCATGCCCGCGCCCAAGATCTCCAGCCAACCGGTACCCTTGCACACGTTACAACCCTTACCCTTGCAGATGTTGCAACTCACGTCCACTTCCGTAGAAGGCTCCGTGAACGGGAAATACGACGGCCGCATCCGGATCTGCGTCTCAGGACCGAACATCTCGCGCGCAAACAGCAGCAACGCCTGCTTCAGATCCGCAAATGTCACATTCTCATCGATATACAGGCCCTCAATCTGATGGAAAATGCAGTGCGCACGGGCGCTGATCGCCTCGTTGCGGAACACACGACCCGGACAGACGACCCGGATCGGGAGCGGCATCTTCTCCATCGTACGTACCTGCACGCTGGACGTATGTGTCCGCAGCAGCAGCGGATTGAGGTGACCGGCCGAGACGAAGAACGTATCCTGCATATCGCGAGCCGGATGGTTCGGGGGGAAATTGAGCGCTTCAAACACGTGATAGTCGTCCTCGATCTCGGGACCTTCCGCCACGTCGTAACCGAACTTGCGGAAGATATCCACGATCTGCTGCCGCACGATCGAGACCGGATGCCGCGAACCCAGTTCATAGGGATCGCCCGGCATCGAAAGATCCTGCTTCGGACCCGCCTCAGCAGCATCGCCCCCCACATTATTCTTGAGCTCCTCGATCCGGGACGTGACGGTCTGCTTCAAGTCGTTCAGCGTCTTGCCGAACTCCTTTTTCAGATCCTTATCCAAGGCGCGAAACTCCTCGAACAGGCGGGTGACCTCACCCTTTTTGCCCAGGAAACGAATCCGGGCCTCTTCCACTTCCTTCTGTGTCTTGCACTTCAGTTCATTCAGTTCGGCGGCAATGCGCTCAATATCTTCTCTTTTCATACGTTCGGGTCTCTATTTCTTCTTAGGATCAGCGGCAAGAGCCTTTTCAGCCCGCTTATCCCGCATTTTCTTGGCCTTGGCGGCCCCGCTCTTGAGGTATTTGGCACGCTGATCCTCGTTCAGGATCCGGCAATAAGACTGATAGATCGCCTCCATCCACTTGTCCTGCACGGCCATGTAAGCGGAACTGTTGCTCACCTTGGATGTACGCAGCGCCGTGAGTTCTTCGTTCATCGCCATGTAGTCATGCGTCAAGGTGGAATCGATCCGGAAGATCTGCCAGTCGGCCAGATCCAGCACGGTAGTCTGCCGCTCGATCTCCTTGTCAATGGCCTCATACATCGCCTTCTCGATCTCCTCCGGGCTCTGGGGACCCTGGGCGAGAAGCGGCAGTACGGTCCATGCGCAAAGCGCAGCCACCAGCACAAATATCCTTTTCATACTCTCAAAAAATGTTTAGCTTTGTAATCCTCGACGGATAACTCGCAAAATTAATCAAATAAAGACAAAACAACAAAATGAGAAGAAAAACCCTCCTCTGCATCCTGTTGGCCCTATCGGCGCTTTCCTTTACAAGCAAAACCGATGCCTGCACCAATATCATCGTCAGCAAAGGCGCCAGTAAGGATGGTTCTTGCATGGTTTCCTATGCTGCTGACTCGCACTGGCTCTATGGAGAACTCTATTTCCACAAAGCGGCCAAATGGGCACCCGGCTCCCTGCTCAAGATCACGGAATGGGATACCTACAAACCCTTGGGCGAGATCCAGCAGGTCCCTTATACCTTCCAGACGGTGGGCAATATCAATGAACATCAGTTGATCATCGGAGAGACGACCTACGGCGGCCGAGAGGAGTTGGCCGACTCGACGGGCGTGATGGACTATGGTTCCTTGATTTACATCACGCTCCAGCGGGCCCGCACGGCGCGGGAAGCGATCCAGACCATCGTGGAACTGGCCAACACCTACGGCTATCCTTCGGAGGGAGAGAGCTTCTCCATCGCCGATCCCAACGAGGCTTGGGTAATGGATCTGATCGGAAAGGGTAATGACGAGAAGGGAATCGTATGGGTGGCCCGCCGCGTCCCGGACGGCTACATCTGCGCCCACGCCAACCAGTCCCGGATCACTCGTTTTCCGCTCGACGATCCTGAGAACTGCCTGTATGCGCCGGATGTGATCTCTTTCGCGCGCAAGATGGGTTATTTCTCCGGCGAGGATGCCGAATTCTCCTTCCGTGATGCGTACAATCCGCTGGACTTCGGCGGTGCGCGCGCCTGCGATGCACGGGCCTGGGCCGCCTTCAACATCCTCTGCGACGGACAGTTCACCTATCTGAACGAGGCTGGCGAGGAAGTCACCGCCCCAGCTTCGGACTGGCTCAACTACGCGATGGGCTATGACCTGAAGGGCGAAATGCCGCTCTTCGTCAAGCCCACGCGCAAGATCACGGTCAAGGACGTCGCCGACGTGATGCGCGACCACTACGAAGGCACACCGATGGATATGCGTGTGGATGCCGGTGCGGGCGGCAACGCCCTCCCCTACCGCTGGCGCCCGATGCACTTCAAATATGACGGCAAAGAGTACCTCAACGAGCGTGCGATCGCCACGCAGCAGACTGGCTTCT
>JAEEGL010832366.1_pt1 | contig 11907 bp, 8 predicted proteins | sample 9134231 | NCBI WGS metagenome assembly JAEEGL01 (sample SAMN16246548, study PRJNA631951) | gut metagenome | biome: gut microbiome; feature: rumen; material: fiber-attached | host: Bos | place: Iran: Karaj | collected 2018-10 | reverse complement strand
GGAGCCAATATAAGGACCAGTGTCAGGATCAGTTTTGAAGAAGCCGTATTCGGTGTTGAAAAAGAGATCGAGCTGACACTTAAAGACGAATGTACAACCTGTCACGGAACAGGAGCAAAGCCCGGAACAAATCCCGAGACCTGTCCGAAGTGCGGAGGCAAAGGTCAGGTAGTATTCACTTCACAGTCCTTCTTCGGAACAGTGAGAAATGTTCAGACCTGTCCCGATTGTCAGGGATCGGGTAAGGTTGTCAAGGACAAGTGTCCAAACTGTGGAGGCAACGGATATATTGCCGCTAGAAAGAAGATACAGGTATCGATCCCGGCAGGTATCGATAACGGACAGAGTGTTCGTATCCGTGAAAAGGGTGAACCCGGTGTCAACGGAGGTCCGAGAGGCGATCTGCTCGTTGAGGTCATTGTTTCCCGCCATCCTATCTTCCAGAGAGAGGATTACAACATTTATTCGGCAGTGCCGATCTCTTATGCGATAGCAGCACTCGGCGGAGAGATCGTTGTGGATACCGTTGACGGCAAGGTTATTTATGATGTCAAGGCTGGAACGCAGACGGATACCAAGGTCAGACTTAAGGGCAAGGGAGTACCTACATTAAGAAACAAGGATGTAAGAGGCGACCACTATGTAACTCTCATTGTACAGACTCCCGAGAGGATGTCACAGGAAGCTAAGGAGCTCCTTCGGAAATTCGATGAGCTTACCGGAGACAGTCTGCATGCAGCAGAGAACCTTGAGAAGAATTCCGGAAACGATAAAGACAAGGATAAGAAGAAAAAGTTTTGGAAGACTTAAAGACACGTATATCCAAAATAATAAATAAACTCGATGAGCGGTACGGAACCGATCACAGATGTTTTTTGCATTACAAGGAGCCCTATGAGCTCCTTTTTGCAACGATAATGAGTGCCCAATGCACTGACGAAAGGGTAAATCAGGTTACAGAAAACCTTTATGTGAAGTATCCCGATCTTCAGTCCTTTGCAGATGCAGATCTTAAAGAACTCGAGCAGGATATAAAGTCGACAGGTTTCTATCATAACAAGGCAAAAAACCTTATCGCGTGTGCGAAGATGCTGCTTGAACGATTTGACGGAGAAGTACCGACTGATATTGATGACCTTACTTCACTTCCGGGTGTCGGCAGAAAGACCGCCAATGTGATCCGAGGTAATATCTACAATGAGCCCAGCATAGTCGTTGATACTCATGTTATGAGGATATCGAGAAAGCTGGGAGTTACCAGGAAGGAAGATCCGGTTTCGATAGAATTCGATCTGATGAAAAAACTTCCCAGAGATCACTGGATACTGTGGAATATAGATCTCATTACTCTGGGGCGAACAATATGCAAGGCACCGACTCCTCATTGCGAGGATTGTTTTCTGACGGACGTCTGTCCTTCCGCTTTTAAGAAAAAGCCGGCACGAAAGAAAGATCATTCCAAATGATCGTTGAGTTTTTTGATGATGGATTTTTTCATGAGAGAATTAAGGGCTTCTGCTTTTGGTAGCAGCTCTTTAATTTTCTCCTTTTCACCCGATGATTCATATATGGTACTCAGAAGATCGTAGGTCGAGCTCACATCAGTGCCTGTTTCGACTGAGAACTCCAGGATGGAACGTGCTTCATCGACATATTCGTTCTTATAAAGAATATGAGCCCATTTATCGAGTGTCCGGACAAGAAGGGTATATGCCTGATCATAACCTGAAAGCAGATCTATGTTCGGAGCTCCGTACCTGAGCTTAAGTTCAGTATTGCTAAGACCGGTGAAATTAACGATGGGAGCTTCGGAAAGAGTGTGGAGCATTTCAAGACAGGAGGCAACCTCCTGGTCATCTTTCATAAGATCCATCGGCAGTTGGTCAAAAGGAATGGTTATGTAATTAAGATCATCCAGGGGCTTTTTGCGTGTGCTGTTCGCCCTGGCTTCCTCATCCCAGAATGACTGGTACTCGGCTTCCTCTTTGTCTCGTCTGCGTCTTATTGCGAACATAAGGACCAGACTGGCCATAACAACACTTGCAAATACAGGGTATTTCATTTATAATTCCTTTCAGTAGAATAACCAAAAAAAGGCAGGAAAATATGTTCAATTTTAACAAAAAAAAGAACCAAAAAGCCATCTCAGTAGTGATAGTTATACTATTGATACTTGCCATGATCATTCCGCTGCTGGCTGCTTATATGTGATTTTTTGGTTTTTTGAATTTTTTTTACAATAATAATCTTAACATATTTATGAAAAAACGTCTCACCAGGACAATTTTATCTGTGATAACAGGCATTTTTACCATTTTGATCATGCCTGTTCTTTCGTATTCCGACGATCTTATACTTGACGGGGTATATGCAGAGAATATACCTCTGGGCGGTAAGAGTGAACAGGAAGCAACAGATGCCATCAATCTGTATCTTAAGGAACTCTCTACCAGATCTATCACTCTGTATACCGTCAATGACAATGAGGTTACCGTTACTCCCGAGGATCTGGGATTTAAATGGGCCAATCCCGAGATAATAAGTGAAGCAGCTGCCATAGGACATACAGGCAATATCGTTGAGAGGTATAAGATTCAGAAGGATCTTAATTATTCAGGCCGGATACTGGATATCAAGTTCAGTATTGATGATGCTAAGGTCAGAAAAGTGCTTTCAGAGGATTGTGCTTCCTACAACATGGCTGCAAAGGACGGGACCATCTCTCTTGAGAGCGGAACCTTTGACATCACCGAAGGCCAGACAGGAATGTTTGTTGATGTTGATGCATCGGCAGCAGGACTCGAGGACTTCTTTCTTAATCAGTGGAGCGGGCAGAACACAACCTATCAGCTCATCATAAAGATCGATACTCCAAACGGAACATATGAAGATCTGGCCCTTGTAAAGGACTGCCTTGGCAGTTTCCATACCAGCTTTAAGACGTCATCTGCTTCAAGGAGCAATAATGTCAGGAACGGTGCTTCACTTATAAACGGAAGTCTAATCTACCCCGGTGAAGAGTATTCTTTCTATGATCATGTTAAACCGTTCAGCTATGATAACGGATATCAGCTTGCAGCAGCGTATTCTTCAGGACAGGTTGTTGACAGTGTCGGAGGAGGGATATGTCAGGTTTCTTCAACACTTTATAATTCCGTGCTCTTATCCGAGCTCGAGGTTACCGAGAGACGTAATCACGGTATGATAGTAACTTACGTTGATCCGGCCAGGGATGCTACCATAGCGGAAAGTGCAGGCACCGATTTCAGATTTAAGAACAATACGGATGCTCCAATATATATTGATGCTTATACCACAGAGGACAAGCAGCTCTATATCTCTATCTACGGACATGAGACCAGACCTGAGGGCAGGACAGTTGAATATGAGAGTGAAGTGGTATCAAGAACTCAGCCGGGTCCCGATGTATATGTTGAGGATCCTACCCATCCCATCGGATATATCAGCACGCAGTCCGCTCATACCGGACTTAAGGCTAACCTCTGGAAGGTTGTGACCGAAAACGGCCAGACAGAGAGAGAACTCGTTAATACGAGTGTATACAATGCCGCACCCAAGTATGTTACGGTCGGAACGGCTACCGAAGATCCTTCAGCGGCAGCAGCTCTTTCTGCAGCTATTGCTTCAGGAGATACAGATAATGTCAAGTCAACAGCTTCCTCATTAAAGAGTGCGGCCGATGCGGGAATAAGCGCGGACGCTCAGGCGCTTGCGCAGTATGAGGCGGCACTGGCGGCTATGAATTCATCCGATGAGTCGCCGGAATAATCAAGAGATTTCCCGATATGGACATAATAGTTACCCGATATATAGGTATACGAGGTACTGCAATACTGGCACGTGAATCCGAAGCCGGACTCAGGCAAAGATATCCCGGATGGCTGGTAGATGAAGCGGTATCTTTTGATGAAGATATTGATGCCCTCGAGAAAAATGACATTGACGTCATAAAATCCCTGGATGATCAGATAAGATATTCATCGGTATATACAGAATTCGGAGTGTTTGAAGCACTCTTTCAGATGGCCAAAACGCTTAAATGCGGATTGGATATAGATATTAAAAAGATTCCTATCAAACAGGAAACGGTTGAAGTATGTGAATTCAATGGTGCGGATCCGTATCTTCTGTATTCGGGATTATCCTTTGTGATAGCCTGTGATGACGGCAAAAAAGCAGTAAAGGAACTTGAAGACCGGGGCATACCGGCATTCATTGTTGGCATTTCTACAGCCACTAATGATAAAATAGTTATCAATGAGGGAGAAAGAGGCTTTCTGCCTCATGTCAGAAAAGACGAGCTTAAGAGAATACTCGGAAAGAAGGTATATTATGAGAGAACAGATATTATCCGTAATTGAAAAGAACAGCAGGATCGGGATCAAGGAACTGGCGGTCAGACTGGGCTTTGATGAACTTGCTGTCGCGAATGAGATAAAGGCGATGGAAGAAGAAGGCATCATATGCGGATACCTCACCATGATAGACTGGGAAAAGACATCGATTGAGCAGGTTACTGCTCTTATAGAGGTCCGGATCACACCTATGAGAGGACAGGGATTTGATAATCTGGCCGAGAGAATATACAAGTATCCTGAGGTTACCAGTGTATATCTAATTTCCGGAGGCTATGACCTTCTCATTACACTTGAAGGCAAATCACTCAAAGAAGTGTCAAGTTTTGTTTCACATAAACTGTCAGCACTTGAAGGCGTATTAAGTACTGCTACTCACTTTATCCTTCACAAATACAAGGATCACGGCACCATACTTGATAAAAAGCCCAAGGACAACAGGGAGATAATGTCATTATGAGAAATCCTTTAGCTGAAAAAATAATAAGCGTAAAACCTTCGGGTATCCGTAAGTTTTTTGATATAGCTGCCGAAATGGACGATGTGGTATCTCTTGGAGTCGGAGAGCCTGATTTTGATACGCCCTGGCATATCAGGGATGAGGGTATCTACTCTCTTGAAAAAGGCAGGACATTTTATACATCGAATTCCGGACTGATGGAACTTCGAAACGAGATAAATGCCTATATCAGGAGAACACAGGGCATTTCATATGATACAAAAAAAGAGATCATCATAACAGTCGGAGGCTCAGAGGCTATAGATCTTGCACTGCGTGCGATGATAAATCCGGGTGATGAAGTCATCATTCCACAGCCGAGTTATGTTTCGTATGAACCCTGTGCTATCCTTGCAGATGCTGTTCCCGTGATCATACCTCTTAAGGCAGAAAATGAGTTCAGACTGACTGCAGCCGAGCTGGAGAATGCGATAACAGATAAGACCAAGATCGTGGTTCTTCCTTTCCCCAACAACCCTACCGGTGCGATCATGGAAAAGAGTGATCTTGAAGCCGTGGCAGAAGTTATAATAAAGCACGACCTTTACGTGATATCCGATGAGATATATGCCGAACTTACATACAGCGGCAAGCATGTTTCGATCGCGGCCCTTCCGGGAATGCAGGAGAGAACTATTCTCATAAACGGGTTTTCCAAGGCATATGCTATGACAGGATGGAGACTCGGATACTGCTGTGCTCCCGAGGTCATAGCCACTCAGATGCTGAAGATACATCAGTTTGCCATCATGTGCGCACCAACTACCAGCCAGTATGCCGCAATAGAGGCTTTAAAGAACGGAGATGAGGATGTCGCAATCATGAGGGAATCATATAACCAGAGGAGAAGGTTCCTTCTTAATGCATTTAAGGAGATGGGACTGGAATGCTTTGAACCTTTTGGAGCATTCTATGTATTCCCCTGCATAAAGGAATTCGGGATGAGTTCTGATGACTTTGCGATGAAGCTCCTTCAGGAGAAAAAGATCGCCGTGGTACCCGGTACAGCATTCGGTGACAGCGGAGAAGGATTCCTGAGGATCTCTTACGCATATTCAATAGAGAAACTCAAGTATGCGATGGAGAAACTTTCCGAGTTTATTACTGATCTGAGAAATGCGTAATTGTATATAAAAGATTGCTCGTATGATAAAATTAGGATGTGACATAAGTTGCATCCTATTTTTTCACTGACAACAGTTTCGAAAGGGTATGAATATGGGGTTTGTAATTGATAAAAATACAGTTATAAAGTGTGATGAAAATGATCATGAAGGGCTTAATATAGTTGTCGGATGGGTACGTGAGGATATAAGGAAGGTCTTTGGAGACCCGGACGGAGGATCATCTGGCGTCATAATTGTCGGATCCATGGAAAAAAGCGGTCTTATCCGTGACCTGGCAAATAAGGGACTTATCGATCAGGAGGGAATCCTTGATGATAACGGTGATCCCAAATGGGAAGTATATAAGACAGAGCTGATAAATGATAACGGGACGGATACGGTCGTTATCCAGGGTTCAGATAAGCGTGGAGCGATATACGGTCTGCTGTCGGTATCCGAATCATGCGGAGTCAGTCCCTTTGTAAACTGGTCGGGAGCAAAGCCTGTCAGAAAGAAAAGAGTTCAGCTTAAGGACAGCTTTTTCAGAACTTCAAAGGAACCTTCTGTCAGATACAGAGGCATATTCATAAATGATGAGTGGCCGGCCTTCGGTACATGGGCTACAACGAGATTCGGCGGCGTTAATGCAAAGTGTTATGCCGAGATATTTGAACTGCTCATTCGTCTTAGAGCCAATTATATGTGGCCGGCAATGTGGGCGAGCAACTTTTCAATGGACGGCCCCGGTATTGAAAGTGCTGTGCTGGCAGATAAACTCGGGATAGTTATGAGCACCTCTCATCATGAGCCATGTATGAGGACAGGTGAAGAGTACAGACTGCTTCGCGGACCGGAATCGGTATACGGAGATGCATGGGATTTTATCTCAAACCGTGAAGGGATCATTAAATTCTGGGAGGATGGACTTAAGAGAAATGCTCCTTTTGAAAATGTCATAACCATGGGGATGCGCGGGGAAAGAGATACCGCGATAATGGGGAATGCCACACTTGAAGAGAACATAGCGCTTCTCAAAGATATCATAAGAACACAGAACGAACTGATAAAGAAAAATGTCAATGAAGATCTGTCCAAGGTTCCAAGACAGATAGTCCTGTTTACCGAAGTAGAGAAATTCTACTACGGAGATGAGAACACTCCGGGACTCATAGATGATCCTGAGCTGGATGGGATAACCGTAGTTTTCAGTGATACGAACTACGGTTATACGAGGACACTTCCGCTTGAAAGGATGAGAGGAAGAAAAGGCGGATACGGAATGTACTACCATGTGGATATGCATGGCGGAGCATATTCGTATGAGTGGATAGGATCGACATATCTTCCAAGGATATGGGATCAGCTTGGAACAACATATGATTTCGGCGTAAGAAATATCTGGGTCGTAAACGTTGGGGATCTGGTCTCTCAGGAACTCGAAGTATCTTACATCATGAAAATGGCATATGATATCGATTCTTTCGGATCTTCAAGACCCAACAATACCGATGCATTTGTCAGGGAATGGATAAGAAGGATATTCGGCGGATACTTTGGTGATGAAGATCTTGCAAAGATAAAGGAAGTCATTGACAGATATACGCTCATAAATGAACGCTGCAAGCATGAGATCATGAATGAGCATGTTTATCATCCTGTTCATTTTGACGAGGCGTCAGACCTTTATAACAGTAGTAAAAGGATACTGGAACTATGTGACGAGCTGTTGTCAAAGACACCTGCGGATATAAGGACAGCTTTTTACGAGCTGATCTACTATCCGGCATATGGAACAGCCAATCTTCACAGGACATGGATCGCTTCGGAGTGGAACAAGTTCTATGTGAACCAGAACAGAAATACTGCGAATGACTACAATGATGAGATCGATGAGGGCATACGTGCAGATGAAAAACTGATCGCGGATTTCCACAGTCTTGATAACGGAAAGTTCTACGGACAGGCCCTTTCGGAACATTTTGGTTTCAGATTCTGGAATGATTCAAACAATCAGCTTCCGACAAGGACATATGTATATCCTGCAAACAAAAAGAGGATGCTTGTTTCAAAGTCTGATGAAACGTGGTATTACGACGGCAGGGAATATACCAAAAGAGATGAAGTTATATCGGATTTCATGAGACCGGATATATATGAGATCACGCTGGAGATCTCATGCGGAAGCAGGATAGAGCTTTCATACATTATAACAAAGGATGCACCGTGGCTTACGCTGTCTTCATCTGCGGGAAAAACAAAGGGAACGGACAGGATAATCATCGGAATAGACAGGACAAAGATAGAAAAGGATAAGATAGCAAAGGGAACGGTCATAGTCAGCGACAGGGAAGACTGCTTTGTGACATTCACCTTCCTTGGATGCAGAAAAGAATATTATGATAAGGTATGTCGGATAACCGATGACTCGGCGATACCTGAAGGAACTCATCTTATCTGCAACGGATACGGAGCTTCCGAGGCTTCACATTATATGACTATCAGCGACAGCCGCCATGAATCTGAAAATGAAAAAAACGGTGGTGCTTTTGCATACAAAAATGCCCGGTATGGGATACTTAAACCTTACGGAAGAAGCCACAGCGGTATTAAGATGTATCCAAACACACTCGATCTGACGAATGAACCGTTTGATAATATACCCTATACGGAATATGTATTTATGACGGAAAATGAGTCGGAATATGATGCAGAATTTGTGTTTGCACCTTCCATACCGGTCGATGATTCCAATTCTCAGTACTTTGCATATTCCGTAAACGGAGATGAACCGGTTAAGACAGATACCGTATTGGATCCGTCCCGTTCGATATTCAGCAACAGACAGTGGTCAGAGGATAACAGGAGAAACGCTAAGATAATCACCTGTGAAATTAAACTGAAAAAGGGACTTAACAGGATCAGATATTATCAGATGAGCCCGAATCTCATCCTTCTTCGTATCGTTCTTTGGGATAAATCTGTTCCGAAAAAAGAATCTTATCTGGGACCTAAAGAGAGTTACAGGTTTTAGCAAATTTACAAAAAAAATGAAGTATGATATGTATGCATGGAAATCTGCAAGAGGAATTTGTGAATGAGATATGATGAAGTATTAAACAGTAAATTTTCTGAACCTGCTACTATTCTTTCTTATAAGGATGGTAAATTGTCGGTCAGGATCATCAATGACAGGTTTATTCCGGAATTATGGATGAATGTCTCTACGGATGTTTACATCAAAGGATTTCCGGACAAGTGTCTGGATGAAGATAATCTTAAGACTCTTATTAAGGCTGTCGAAAAATGCATCAAAACCGGAGAGGAACAGACAGCGGAAACCTGGCGATTGATGTTTTCGGACTGCTGCGGTTATGACAAGGTATGTCTTAAGAGCAGACTGATCCTTATGGATAATTCTCCCGAAGGAGCGTTGATATATGAGGGAGTAAGAAACATTACCAATGAGAAACGTACTCAGGATACATTACAGGACATTGAGTACAGATATAAGCAGGCAAGTGAGCAGATAAATATCTACAACTGGGAATACTATATCGATACCAAGGAGATGCGCCCGTGCTATCGCTGCATGAGAGATCTGGGACTGCCTGCGGTAGTTAAGAACTATCCGGAACCTGCTATTGATATGGGCATTTTTCCTCCGGACTATGCGGATATGTATCGTGAGATGCTGCGGAAGGTAGATGAGGGTGCTCCTGAACTTGAAGCGGACATACCACTTACCGTAGGAAGGGTTCCTTTCCGTGTAAAATATACTACTGAGTTTGATGAAAACGGAAAACCCGTCAAGGCATTCGGGTCAGCGACTCTGATATCCGAAACAGAGCTTGGCAAGATTAAACTGGACAATCAGATCATAGCATCGCTGGCAGAGGAGTACAGCTGCATTTATATTGCTGATTTTGTCAGCGACAGTGTTAAGATCGTTAAACAGACAGGGATTCTGTCTGTAGGAGATAATTACGGTTGCGAAGAACTGATAAAGCTCATTGCCTCCAAACTTGATGATGGCACCAAAGGACAGGATGATCTTCTCAGCGATATTTCCGTTGTTCGCACAGAACTGTTCAGTGACTGTGAGAGGCGTGAGTTCGTATATAAAGATGATAAGGAAAACAGATGGGTACGTATAGAATATCATGTAGTGGAGAGAAGCAATGATAAGGTGGACCGCATGCTGATCATGGTTTCGCTGGTTGATGATCTTCGTGCAAGAAAGATGGATGCAGACCGTCTGATAGCTTCCCAAAAGGAAGAACTTGAGGACAAACAGAAGATGCTCATTCTGGCCATAGACGAAGCAAACAGAGCCAACAAGGCAAAGACGGAGTTTTTCTCCAGCATGTCTCATGATATAAGAACTCCGATGAATGCAATAACAGGATTTTCCAAACTGGCTAAAGATGAGATCGATGATAAGGAGCATCTTGAGGATTATCTTGATAAGATCATATCAGCCGGCGATCATCTCATGGATCTGATAAATGACATTCTCGACATGAGCAGGATCGAGAGCGGCAAGATGGAAATAATGAATGCCCCGATCATCCTGAAAAAGGCTGTCAGTGAATGTGCTGACATGATCCGCGTTAAAATGGATGAGAAGAATATTGACTTCTCGGTTGATCTGGATGAGATGGGAGAAGATGTTGTTGAGGGCGATAAGCTTCGACTGAATCAGGTGCTGCTCAATCTGCTTTCCAATGCCTATAAGTTCACCCCGGATGGCGGAAGTGTATATCTGGAAGGAAAGCTGAAGGATAAAAATGTTCTGCTGACTTATGAGATCAGAGTAAGAGATACGGGAATAGGAATGTCCAGAGAATATGCGGAACATATCTGGGAGGCATATTCCAGGGAGGATACCGAAGTAGTCCACGAAACACAGGGAACCGGTCTTGGAATGGTGATCGTCAAAAATATAGTTAACCTGATGCATGGTTCGATCACGCTTAATACCGAAAAGGGAAAGGGAAGCGAATTCATCATTTTACTTCCGCTTGATCCTTCCACAGGAATTGTAAAGGAATCATCCGGTAACAGGGAGACTGAAGAGTCAATAGCAAAGAGGTTTGATGGAAGGACAGTCCTGGTAGTTGATGATACTCCTCTTAACCTGAAGTTGGCTGACAGGATACTCAGTAAGATGGGCTTAAATGTCCGTGTATCAAATAACGGAGTTGACGCAATAGAACAGATCAAGAGCTCAAGACCCGGAGATATAGATCTGATCCTTATGGATATGCTGATGCCGGTCATGGATGGAATTGAGGCCACAAAGAGGATAAGAGCACTCGATGATCGGAAAATGGCAGAAATACCGATAATCGCAATGACAGCCAGTGCGTTTGAGTCGGATATTAAGAAAGCTTTGGATGCCGGAATGAACGCTCACGTATCCAAACCGTTTATTCTTGATGATCTGGTCGCAAAAATAGATGATAATCTGAGCGCTTAGGGATTTGAGACGGTTTTTGTTTTTACTTTTTCATCATACATTTCTTTATCGGCACGATTGATGATCGTGTCGATATTTGTATTTTCGTCCAAAGCATCGGTAGCTATTCCGATACTTGCTGTGATGGTATAAGGTTTCTGACTTGATGATTGAAGGTCGTTAAGGAGCATATGGAAGTCATTCTTTCGTGAGATCAGATCCCATGGATCGTATTTACCAACTCCTATAATATAAAATTCATCTCCGCCGGCTCGTATGCAGACCTCATTGGGAAGTGCGGATTTTTCGACTGCTTCACAAAGCAGTTTTATTCCGTAATCTCCTTCGGAATGTCCGTAAGTATCGTTGATCTTTTTCAATCCGTTCATGTCTATTACCGCTACAAAGATATTTTTGCCACGGTTCTCTTCGCAGAGCATTTTTTCCAGTTCAAGATTCATGCCCCGG
>JAEEGL016037773.1_pt1 | contig 11908 bp, 10 predicted proteins | sample 9134231 | NCBI WGS metagenome assembly JAEEGL01 (sample SAMN16246548, study PRJNA631951) | gut metagenome | biome: gut microbiome; feature: rumen; material: fiber-attached | host: Bos | place: Iran: Karaj | collected 2018-10 | reverse complement strand
GAGCGCGCTCCTCCTCGGGCAGCTCCATGATGTCCATTTCCAGCCGGGCGCAGATGGGCATGCACTGCTCCCCCGCTTCCTCGGCAAAGGCTCTCAGCTTCTGATAATTCTCATTGTGCTCCAGATCGGCGTAGCCGTCCTCGCTGAGGTTGGCCACGTAGATCACCTTTTTCAGGCTCAGAAGGCCCCCGTCCAGGAAAAAGGCCATGTCCTCCTCCGCGATGGGATAGGTGCGGGCAGGCTGGCCCTCGTTGAGGTGGCCGAGAAGCCCTTCAAAGAGATCCGCCTCGTGCTTGTACTTTTTGTCGCCCTTGAGGTTCTTTTTCGCCTTATCCAGACGCCGTTCCACCACCTCGATGTCCGCCAGCACCAGCTCCATGTTGAGGATCTCCACGTCCCGCAGGGAATCCGCGGGCTCGTCGAAGATCTCCTCGCTGTCGAAGCAGCGGACCACGTGGACCAGGGCGTCCGTCTGCCGGACGGCGGCCAGGTACTTGTTCCCCAGGCCCTCGCCCTTGGCCAGGCCCGCGATGTCCACGAATTCGATGGTGGCGGGGGTCACCTTGTCCGGCTGATGCAGCTCCGCCAGCCAGTCCAGCCGGCTGTCGGGCACCTTGACGACGCCCAGGTTGGGCTTGTCGTCAAAGGAGCGGTAGGAGGCCGTCTCCGCCCGCTCGCCGGTCATGGCGTTGAAAAGAGTGGTCTTTCCCACGTTGGGGAGCCCGATAATACCCAGCTTCATGTATCTTCACGTCCCGTCAAAAGGATTATTCCCGGGAAATTTTTAAAATTATAGCACAACCGGGCCTATTGCACAATAGAAAAAACGGGAACCGCGAACAGGGCGGCTCCCGTCCTTCTCTATTTCTCAGCCGGCCTTCACGTGCCTGCCCACGCCGGTGAGGTCAACGATGGCGTTTACGACCTTCACGATGGTCTCCTCGTCAAAGGGAGAGCCCAGGCCAACCTCCTCCAGGGTCTCGGAAAAGGTCAGCTCCGGATCGCTGCGGACCACCTCGTTATAGACCCGGATGGCTTCCTCCCGGTCCTCCAGGGAGATCTCCATGATCTCCAGGCTGGGCACGATGGAAGTGGCGTAGCTGATATAATACATGGGGGCCTCGAAGTTGTGCATCACGTCCACCCACACGTAGCCCAGGTCCACGTAATAGTAGTCGTCCCCGATCCCGTAACTGCGGCTGATGGTCCGGTAAGCGTCGTTCAGTTCCTCAACGGAGCTGATATCGTGGGAATACACGTACTGCTGGAACTCATCGTATAGGCAGCCCTCGATCATGGAGTCCAGGGCGTTGATCATCTGATACTTCACGATGCCGTTGTAGGTATCCAGCTTGTAATAGCGGTGGTAGTAAGGAAGGAACAAAAGCTCGTTTGCCTGGGAGCAGATCTCCGCCACGTCCAGGCTCATCAGATTCGCGGCGTCCCATCCGCCCAGGTAATTGCTGTAAAAGTGGCCGAACTCATGGACAAAGTTGGAGATGTCCCCGTAGCCGCCGTTTTCGTGGAGATAAATGAAGGGAACGTCATAGGTGGGCAGATAGGTCGTATAGGCTCCATCCTGGCTCGTGTCGCTGTTCGTCAGGATGCTCAGCTGATACTCTCTCAGATAGTTGTAAGCCTCCCGCATCTCCGGGGAGATCTCGTCCACGTAGGCGTCGATGTGCTCCCGGCGCCGGAAGATCTGATCCTCGGCGTTCATGGCCTGCATCAGTCCGGTGTATTCCGTGGAGGAAAAGCCGGAATACAGGTCCTCCATCTCCTTCACGGCGTACTTCTTCACGGCCTCCGCCATCGCCAGGGCATCCTCCGGGGAATAATCCCGGGAATACTCATAGTCATAGGAGAAGTCCACGTAGCTGTCGTAGCCCGCCTTGGCCGCGATCTGCTTTTCAATGCCGACGAGCTCCAGATACAACTCCCCCACCACGGCGTTGAGATTGCGGTAGTAGTCGTTCATCAGGCTGTAGTAGGTGTCCTCATCCACGTCCAGTCCGTCCAGCTCCGCCAGGGTGTACTCCTCCCCCCGATAGGTGAAGGTGGTGTTGGACTGAGCGTCCCAGTAGGCGTTCGCGATCTCCTCCAGGCGGGTGTTGAGGCGCACGTATTCTTCGTCATAGAGCTTTTCCGCGATGAGGAGATACTCAAAATCCTCCTCGGTCCAATCGTAAAACACCACGTCGCGGTGCTCCGACTCGTAGATCTCGATCTCCATTTTCGTGGTGAGGACCTGGAACTCGCTGTACTTCTCCGTGATCGCCTCCTTCTCGGCGGAGTAGAATTCATCGTTGACGTCCACGGCGGAGAAAAGACCGGCCATGGCATAGGCATTGTTCAGGACCCTTAAGTCTTCGGAAAGAGCGTCGTAGGCGTCCCGGATCGTCTCGCTGTCCGTTCCGTCCGTGAGCATGGTCTGAATGTCCTCGATCTTCCCGGAAAGGGCGTCATAATCCGGGCGTTCATAGGTCAAATCGTCGAAGGAATAAAGACCCCTGCGGTATTCCGTGGAAACCGGTCCCGGCGTGGGCTCCGGCGTCGGCTCTGCGCTCGGCGCAGGAGCAGGCTCGGACGTGGGCTCCGGCGTCGGGGTCGGCGCAGATCCCGGCGTTGGGGACGGCTCCGGCGAAGGTTCCCGGGTCGGCGCAGGCGAAGGCGTATCCTGAACGGCGATGACCGGCGCAGAGGCGCTCGGCTTTTCCACCACTCGAACCGCGCAGCCGCAGCTCAGAAGCATACATACTGCCAGCAGAAGGATCCATACTCTTCTCAGATTCATTTCTTACTGTTCCTTTTCTTACTTTCTTACTTTCTTATTTGATGCCCAGCAGCAGGCCTTTTTTCTTCATGACCTCCAGAACGGCATCCACGTTCTTTTCGCAGCTGTCCATGTCTCCGGCCTCCACCATCACCCGCAGGACCGGCTCGGTACCGCTCTTGCGCACGAGGATCCGGCCGTCGCCGCCCAACCGCTCCGTCACGGCGGCGATCTCCGCCTGAACGTCGGGATCGTTCAGGGCGGCGTCCTTATCCGTGACCCTGGCATTCTTCAGGACCTGGGGATAAACGGTGAGATCCTGCACCAGCTCGCTGAGCGGCCGCTTTACCTCCAGCATCGCCTGCATGACCTTGATGGCCGTCAGGAGGCCGTCCCCGGTGTGGGCATGCTGGGTAAAGATGATGTGGCCGGATTGCTCGCCCCCGATGAGGTGGCCGTTTTCCTTCATGTTTTCATAGACATACTTATCCCCAACGGCGGTCTTTTCATACCCGATCCCCAGGGCATCCAGCGCCTTGTACAGGCCGAAGTTGGACATAACGGTGGTCACCACCTTGGTATCCCCAAGGATCCCCCTGGTCTGCATATAGCGGGCGCAGAGGTACATGATCATGTCCCCGTCCACCACGTTTCCGTTTTCGTCCACGGCCAGGCAGCGGTCCGCGTCGCCGTCAAAGGCGAAGCCGATATCGCACTTGTTCTCCTTCACCAGCCGCTGAAGGTTTTCGATATGGGTAGAGCCGCAGCCCTGGTTCACGTTGGTGCCGTTGGGGTGGTTGGCGGTGACGACGGTATCCGCCCCCAGGGTCTCGAAGATGTTCCTTGCCATCTGCCAGGTGGAGCCGTTGGAGCAGTCCAGGCCCACCCGGACGTTCCGGTAAGAGCTGGAGGCCAGGCTGATGAGATATCCGATGTAACGGTTGCGACCGGCGGAGTAGTCGATGACCGCGCCGATCCTGTCCCCGGTGGCGTAGGGCAGCTCGGCAGGGTCTCCGTCCAGATACTTCTCAACGAGGTCGATGACCTCGTCCTCCATTTTTTCTCCTTCTCCGTTCAGGAGCTTGATCCCGTTGTCCTGGAAAGAGTTGTGGCTGGCGGAGATCATGATCCCGCAATCGAATTTTTCCACGTTGGCAATGTAGGAAACGCTGGGGGTGGTGGTCACGTGGAGCAGATACACGTCCGCGCCGGAGGCGGTCAGCCCCGCGCAGATGGCGTCCTCAAACATATAGCTGGAAAGGCGGGTATCCTTCCCCAGGACGATCCGCCCCTTGCGGTCCCGGCTGTAGTACCAGCCGAGGAATCGCCCGATCTTCATGGCATGCTCGATGTTCAGGTCGATGTTGGCTTCTCCGCGGAAGCCGTCGGTCCCAAAATACTTTGACATTAGGATCATCCTTTACAATACAGATATCACATAATCCGGCGAAAACCCGGAATACTGTCATCAGAAATCCAGGGAGGGCAGACAAGTGGCCATCATCACGATCCGGACGCTCATCGTCTTTCTGTGCATCTATCTTTCCCTGCGTCTCATGGGGAAACGGCAGCTGGGCGAGCTGGAGCCCAGCGAGCTGGTGGTGGCGGTACTCATCTCCGATCTGGCGGCCCATCCGCTGCAGGACATCGGCATCCCGCTGATCAACGGGCTCGTTCCCGTGGCCATCCTGCTCTCCTGTGAGCTCATCATCTCCTGGCTGAACATGAAAAGCAGCCGCTTCCGTTCCCTCTGCTTCGGTACGCCCAGCGTACTCCTCCGGAACGGTAAGATCATGGAGAAAGAGCTGAAAAAGAATCGATTCACTTTGGACGAGCTCTGTGAAGAGCTGCGAAGCAGGGGCGTGACGGATCTCAGTTCTGTCCGCTGTGCCGTTCTGGAAACGGACGGGACTCTGAGCGTTCTTCTCCGGGCCTCCGAGCAGCCGGTCACGCCCTCTCAGCTGGGGATCCGGGTCCCGGACGGCGGACTCCCGGTGACGATCATCAGCGACGGAAAGCCGGCGCAGAACAATCTCCGGCTCCTGGGAAGGGACGAAGCCTGGCTGCTCAGGGAGCTCTCCCTGCGGGGCTTCTCCTCGCCCGACCAGGTCCTGTACATGACGGTGGACGAGCTGGACCGGATCTACCTGATCCCACGGGAGGAACGGAGATGAAAAAAGAGGCTCTGGCGCTCCTCCTCCTGGGCGCGATCGGCATTCTCAGCGTCTGGAACTGTCGCCATCTGGACCGGCTCATGGCCCCGCTTCTGGCGCTGACGGAGGAAGCCTATCTAGAAGCTCAGGCCGGAAACAACGCCGAAGCTGCCGATGCGGCGCGGCGGGCGGAGGAGATCTGGCTGAACGATGGGTCTTACACCCATATTTTTCTCCGTCATCCGGAGGTGGACGGGATTACCGACGCCTTCTGTTCCTTCCGAGGCGCCATCGCCGGGGGCGATCCGGGAGAAGTATTCAGTGCCTATCTCAGCCTGCAGACGCGTCTCAGGGGGATCCGGGAGATGGAACAGCTCCGGTTGGGCAGCGTTTTCTGAACCGGGTCAGCTCGTCTCCTTCAGCAGCTTGTTGAGCTCCTCCAGGAAGGTATTGATGTCCTTGAACTGGCGGTAGACTGAGGCAAAGCGCACGTAGGCCACCTGATCCAGGTCCTTCAGCCGGTCCATGATCATCTCTCCGATCTGCACGCTGGAGACCTCCCGTTCCAGGGAGCTCTGCAGCTCCTGCTCGATCTCGTCGGCTATCCGCTCGATCTCATCCACCCGGACGGGCCGTTTCTCGCAGGCCTTGACCATGCCGCCGATGACCTTCATCCGATCGAAGCTCTGGCGGCTCCCGTCCCGCTTGATCACCAGGAGCGGGAGTCGCTCCATGATCTCGTATGTCGTGAACCGTTTTCCGCAGCTGAGACATTCCCGCCGACGGCGGATGGTGGTGCCCTCCTCCGCCGGTCTGGAGTCGATCACCTTGCTCTCACTGTAGCTGCAATAAGGGCAGCGCATAGGCTTTACCTCCCTTTCAATATCGATTCAGTATACAACGGATGGATTCTTCAAGTAAAGTCAAAAATGAAAGATTGCCAGGATCTACCGCTTGCGGAAACGGCCCCTCTCCTGCTATCCTGAGATCGGGGGGGATTCCTATGCTGATCCGAAAGATCCTGCGACGGGCAGGGCGGATGTGTCCGGCTGCCTTATGGGTGCAGAGGCTCAGTCTGGCCTGGACCTGCATTCTGCTGGGAGCCGCGCTGGCGCTCCTGCTGAACGCGCTCCCTCTGTCCCCGGATACATATGCCGCGAACCGGCTGGCCCGGGCGTTGATGGAGACGGCCTCAGCCGTCCTGCTGGTGGGCGTCATCGGCGCGGTGATCGTCGAAGAGCGGCAGCTCTAGGAGTCCATAGCGCAGCATCGTATTCACCGCATCCAGAAGTGCGTCGGCGCTCATGCGCTCCGGAAAGCCCAGGCGTTTCGCCAGGGCTTTTCTTTTTTCTCCGCTGCCGGGACCGCCGCTGAGCCCCAGCTCATAAAAATCCGCCTTGGTAAGCCCGGGTGGGGACGCCGCTTCGTCCTTTTCTCCCTCCAACGTCGCCCCGGCGCGGCGGAGCGACTCCAGCAGCACCTCCGGCGGCATCCCTTCGACTCCCAGCTTTCCCTCCTTTGAGGGCTGTGTCTTTCGCTTTTCCTTTCCGGCAACGTCCGGGATATAGGCATGCTTGACGCCCTCCGACGGAAGCGCGCCCCGGAGGCGATTGCGGATCAGGAAACCTGCCCCATCCCCGTCGGTAAGGATGACGAGCCCCCGGGTCCCGGCGTAAAAGCGCAGGAGGTCCATGAGCTCCCGGTCCCGGAACACGCCGAAGCCCCGCGTCTCCAGGATCACGGCGTCCACCACCTGCAGAAGGCTGTTCTTGTCGTACCGGCCCTCCACCACCAGGGCTTCCCGCAGCCTGGGCTTCATGCTTCCGCCGCCATGGTCACGAACAGGCTCCGCAGCAGATCCTCCGGTGCGGCAGAGCTGCTTTTCAGCCGGAGGTCCGTTTCCGCGGACAGCCGGATCATTCTGCGGTACCATTCCTCGGAAAAAGACGCGCAGATGCGAAGATACTGCTTGGGAAGGTAATCGCTGCTGCTGCCCAAAAGCTCCGTCAGCATTTTCACGCCGCCCTCCGCCCGTTTTACCAGCAGTGCGGCATACAGCTTCCGCAGCTGGCTGCCGATCATGGCGTTCAGCACGATGGGCTCCGTATTCAGCTGGAAGAGCTTGTACATGAGCTCCGCCGCCTTCTCGTAGTTTTTCTCCGAGAGCGCGTCCGCCAGCTTAAAGGCCTGCGCCTCCGCTATGGGGACCGCCACGGCGTCGATGTCCTCCCGTCGTACGGTTTTCCCGGGGGCGTAGACCGCGATCTTTCCGATCTCGTTTGCCAGGTTTTCCATTCCGCTGCCGCAGAGAAAGAGAAGGTAGGCGGCCTCTTCCCTTCCGATCTCCCGGTTTCTGGCCTGGAAATGCTTTTGCACCCAGCGGATCAGCTCATTCTGCCCCTGCAGGGGGAATTCCACCATAGCGACCCGGTCCCTGAGCAGCTCCCACAGCTTTTTCTTCCGTTTGTCCGGCTTGAATTCGATCGTGTCGTACAGGAAGAGCAGACAGCAGTACTCCGGAAGCTCCTTGAGGAGCTCCGTCAGCTCCCGCTGGGCCTCCTCCTTTGCAGAAAAGATATCATAATCCCGCACCTCGATCAGGGTCCGCTCCGCGAAGGAGGGATAGGCGTCCACGGCGTCTCTCAGCTCCTGGAGCTCCAGATTTTTCCCCTCCAGACGGCGCAGATTGAACGGGTCGTCCTCCCCACCCAGGACGGAGAGGCGCAGGGTGCGGCAGTAATGTTCCATCAGATACCGCTCTTTGCCGAAGAAGAGATAGCAGCGTCCGATCGTACCCGCGCTCAGCTGCTTCCGAAGGGCCTCCGGTTTGAGTTCACCCATGCTTCCTTGCTCCCTTTCTTTCCTGATATGCGATCTCCACCGTTCCGCCCCGATCGGTCCGATAGACCTGCGCTCCGGCGTCCATCAGCCTTCGCAGGGTGTCCTCCGAGGGCAGTCCGTAGCTGTTTCGGCCTACGGAGATCACGGAGACGTCCGGAGCCGTGGCCGCAAGAAACAATCTGGACGAAGAACGGCGGGAGCCGTGGTGGCCCACCACCTGCAGCTCGACGTCCGGCAGCTCCAGGCGCTCCAGCATCCGAAGCTCCGTCTCTGCGGAGGCGTCCCCGGTGAGCAGCACGTCATATTCTCCAACGCTCAGAAGAGCGCAGAGCCCTTTCTCGTTGTTTCCGCCGCGACCCAAAGGCGGAATGATCATGGCTCGCAGTACTCCGAAGGAGAACTCTTCCACTTCCCCGGAAACGATCTCCACGGGCACTCCCAGTTCCTCCGCCGTCTGGATCAGCTCCAGGGCGAAGGGGTCCTCTCCCGGCGGAGGAACGATGAGACAGCCTGTCTTCATTCTTCGGAGCAGCTCCAGCGCCCCGTTTCGATGGTCCGCGTCATAATGGGAAAGGATCAGAGCGTCGAGCCTGGTGCGTCCCCTGGACAGGAGGTACCTGGCCGCGATATCTCCGGCATTCTCCGCGGAATTCAGGCTTCCGCAGTCCGCCGCCACGGCAAAGCCCTTTCCGCTGAGAACGACGCACTGCCCCTGGCCCACGTCCAGGACCCCCGTCAGCAGGGTATCCTGCCGGTAAAGCAGCGTCCCCAGGCAGAGACAGACGAGGAGGCTGGAGGAGGCCGCCAGCAGGAAGGGCCGCATCCGCCGGCGAAGGCCGGGCCAGAAGCGGAAGAACAGGAGAAGTCCATACAGGAGGATCAGCCACAGGGCCAGCATCCGGTTGTCCGGGTACAGGGACGCAAAGGGAAGCCTGCCGACGGCTTTTACGATCGTGGAGATATACCGCACCAGGAGCCGGGCAGGCCATCCCGCGGCTGCAGCGCCGAAGGGCCAGAAAAAGCCCAGGATCGAGATCAGGAGGCCAAGTCCGAAACTGATCATCACCGCCCACAGGATGAGCAGATTCGTTAGCGGCGCCAGCAGCGGGATCTGTCCGAAAACAACGGCGCTGACCGGCAGCGTCAGGATCTGCGCTCCGAGACTGACGGCCAGGGAGCCCCGGGCGTAGCGCAGGATCACGCCGGGAAAACGCCGCTCCCTTCCGGCGGGAAGCCGCGGCAGGCTCCGATCCAGATCCCGGCTGAACAGCAGGATCCCCAGGGTGGCGGCGAAGCTCAGGATCAGTCCCACGTTCCGCAGCGAATAGGGGTTGCCTGCCGACATCAGCGCCAGGGCCAGAGCCAAAGCCGTCGGACTGTCGTATTCCCTGTTCAGAAGGACGGAAAAGCAGACCAGCAGCATCATGATCCCCGCCCGGACCACGGAGGCGGTAAAGCCCGTCACGGCCATGAAGAGCAGGATCACCGGAATGCAGACGAAGCTGCTGCGCTTTCCCCGCCCCAGGGCGAAGGCCAGGAAGGAAACGAGGAAGGACAGGTGCATCCCGGAAACGGCGATGCAGTGGAGGACCCCTGCCTCCCGCATCATGGCATAAAAGAAGGTGTCCTTCTTCAGCTCGCTCCGATCCCCGGTGAGGATGGCCGTAAGGAAGGCGGCGGTATCCCCGTCCACGGCAGCCCGGACGTTCCTTCTCAGACGCTCGCCCAGCTTTGCGGGAAAGAAGCGAACGGCCGGGTCCGCCTGGCCAAGGAGCGTCGGCGGACTATCCGCATACCCAAAAAGGGGCAGACCAAGGGAGAGGTAGTAGTCTTCCCCGGTCTTCTCCTGCGTCAGGCTGAAATGGGCGTCCAGGGCGATGCGCATCCCGGGCTCCAGGCCGCTCTCTTCGTCCAGATACATCTGACAGCGGACGCCTTCCGCCTCCAGCTTGACGCTCTCGCCGTAGCTGGCCGCCTTCGGGTACTCCAGCACCACCGCCTCCACCCGTCGGGTGTCTCCCGTGAGTCGGGCGGCTCTTTCCAGCACCAGGCGCTCCCACAGCCCAAAGCACAGGCACCCTGCCAGCAGTCCGATCCCCAAAAGGATAAACAGCCGCCGGGTGGAGCGCCAAAGGAAAAAACTGAGGATCAGGAGGGACAAAGGGATCAGCAGGAAGAGCCAGCGCATCCGATCCGGCCAGGAAAGAACACAGAGAAAGACCGACGCAGAGAAGGCAAAAGCCAGAACGGCAAGCTCTCTTCCCGCGACGGTCCCTCTTTTCATGTTTTCTTTCCGATCAGCCCGGCGGCCAGGTCATGTCCCGGCCGGAGAGGACGTGGAAGTGCAGATGCCGGACCGTCTGCCCCGCGCTCTCTCCCACGTTGGAGACCACGCGGAAGCCCTCCAGGCCCTGTTCCCGGGCCTGCTTGGCGATGATCTCGAAAATATGGGCTACCACTCCGGAGTTCTCTTTGCCGACAGCGGCGGCGGAATCGATGTGCTCCCGGGGGATCACCAGGAAATGCACCGGGGCCTGGGGCGCGATGTCCTTAAAGGCAAAGACCGACTCATCCTGATACAGGCAGTCCGAGGGGATCTCCCCCGCCGCGATCTTACAGAACAGACAATCATCCATGGGGATAAACCTCCTTGCTCAGCCCAGCCTGGCTTCCACGAAGGGAGCCACGCTGTCCAGGGCCTCCTGCAGCTTGCTGGTGTCCTTTCCGCCGCCCATGGCGCTGTCCGGCTTGCCGCCGCCGCTGCCGCCGGCGATGGAGGTGACGTGCTTGATGATATCTCCCGCCCGGACGCCGGAGGAGACCGCTTCCTTGCCGCAGACGGCCTGGAAGGTGATCTTCTCCCCGTTCACCGCGGCCAGGACGGCCACGGCGCAGGGGTCCTTCTCCCGGATCCGGTCGCCCGCCGAGCGCAGCCAATCCGCGCTCACGGCCCCCGCGTTCACCGCAGCCACCCGGAGCTTTCCGATCTGAGCGCCGGAGCTGAGGATCTCCCCGATCTCAGCCCGGATCAGCTGGTCCTGGAGCTTCTCCACGGTCCGGTGGCTCTCCTTCAGCTCGCTCATCACGGCGCCGGCCCGGTTCAGGAGCTCGGCCGGAGAGGTCTTCAGGGTCTCCGCCATCTCCTTCTCCAGCTTGTCCGCGTTTGCCATGCTCTCCATGCAGCGGAGGCCGGTGATGGCCTCGATCCGGCGGACGCCGGCGGCCACGGAGAACTCGGAGAGGATGTGGAAGGAGCCGACCCGGGCGGTGTTCGCCAGATGGGTGCCGCCGCAGAATTCCTTGGAGACGTCGCCCATGGAAACCACCCGGACCACGTCGCCGTACTTCTCGCCGAAGAGGGCCATGGCCCCCTCCTTCCGGGCTTCCTCGATGGGCAGCTCCCGCACGGTGACGGGAAGGTCCTCCAGAACGTCCTCGTTTACCAGAGACTCGATCTCCCGGAGCTGCTCAGGAGAGATGGGCTCGTAGTGAGTGAAGTCAAAGCGGAGCTGGTCCGCCAGCACAAGAGAGCCGGCCTGCTGCACGTGGTCCCCCAGGACCTTGCGAAGAGCGGCCTGGAGCAGGTGGGTGGCGCTGTGGGCCCGCATGATGGCCCGGCGAGTGGGCACGTCCACCCGGGCAAGGACCGTTTCCTCCGCCGTCATCGCGCCCTTGCGGCATACGCCGTGGTGCAGATACTTGTCGCCCTTGCTGAGAAGGACGTCGGTCACTTCAAATTCACTGCCGTCGGAAGCCCGGAGCACGCCGATATCCGCCCGCTGTCCGCCCTTCTCCGCGTAGAAGGGGGTCTTGTCCAGGACCAGGATGCCCTCCTTGCCCTCGCCCAGGACGCCGGAAAGCTCCCCGTCCTCCACGATGGCCAGGATCTTCCCTTCCCCGGAAAGCTCGGTATAGCCGATGAACTCGGTGGGGGTGTTGTCCAGCCCCAGGTCGATGCTCTTCCAGGCCTCGGACATGTCGCCCCGTGCGGCCCTGGCCCGGTCCTTCTGCTCCTGGAGGCAGGCGGAAAAACGCTCCCGGTCCACCGTCATGCCCTGCTCGGAGGCCATCTCCTCCGTCAGGTCGATGGGGAAGCCGTAGGTATCGTGGAGCTTGAAGGCCGCGTCGCCGGAGAAGACCG
>JAEEGL014076819.1_pt1 | contig 11908 bp, 10 predicted proteins | sample 9134231 | NCBI WGS metagenome assembly JAEEGL01 (sample SAMN16246548, study PRJNA631951) | gut metagenome | biome: gut microbiome; feature: rumen; material: fiber-attached | host: Bos | place: Iran: Karaj | collected 2018-10 | reverse complement strand
GAACGTGTCGGGGACAAAGATTAAAGCCGATGGAATGGCGGATGACCAACATTTCAAGTCGGAGATGGAGGCTAACAGGAAGGCGACGCTCAGCGTGGGCGTGAGTTATCTTGGCTTTTCGCTCAGCGCGGTCAGCAGGTAGTTTTCTGTTGGCAGCATCAGGTCAGGGGCAGCACGCTACGCTCGACTGGGAACAGGAGATGCAGTTGAAGATGACAAACATAGGCATTGGTGCAGGCTATGGCTACAATTACGTGCCCATTCCCGCTAAAGCGTCTACCCGTAGCCTTTCACCGAGCTGGCTGCTACATATCTCCGCCCTACCTACATTCATTGTCTATAGCAACACATCAATGACCTTTGGCGACACCCGCGTCCCCTTGCACTACCATTTCCCCGAGGTCATCATTACTGGGCGCGGGGCCGTCATCCGCCAATGGAACAACAAATTTCTTGGCCTGTCGATGGTGTTCAACTTCACCAACATCGGCCATCAAGAAAACCTTGCCGTACACAACATCAAATGGCAAGTCCGCACTTTCTTTGGTTTGCGACTATAGACGATAACAAGATTTTTTAGTCTCTTTCCCAATACAATTAGGATTTAATTCACTTCTATATCAACATAGGAATTGGGGTAATTGTCGCGCATAATATCAGGCACTATCTCACTATCACCAATTCCACTGACACCTGCAACAGTTAGTTTATAGAAGTTGTTCCTGACAACACCATAACTCATAGGTCCCATCTGGTTACCAGCATTGATGCGGTGACATATCCAATAAGTATAATAGGTCTCATAAACACCCATGTTGAATTTGCACTGCTTAATGCCATAATTCTTCAGTTGTAAATCTGTATAAGTTACCAATTCGTCCAGTAAAAGACCGCTGGCGACATTGATTGCCTGGATAGAGCCATAAAAGTTGTATTTATATAAATAAATGGTATGAGGCCAATATTCTGGACGCTGCTCTTCTACCAATGTTTTCGTCTTGTTATCATAAAGGTAAACAAACACAGGACTTACAGCCCCCTTGAAAACGATACCTGGTGAATAGCCGTTCTTTTGACTAGTTCTGAAAGAGGTGTTCTCCAGAATATAGGCATATCCATGATTTCCTGCAGCAGGCATTGATGCAAAATTCTCTGTATTAAATTTTCCAAACCAGGAAACATAATAATCAGCGAATTTGTTTGCATCCGACATACTGGATGTCTTACGGTAGAAATACGGGTCAACTACATATTGGTTTCCTTCATCAGTATAATCACTAAAATGGTCAGGTAGCTGGAAATGAGGTTGGTCCCCTAATACCACCAAGACGTCCTTGTGCCGGAAAAGATAATATTCCTTGTTCAGGTTCACCAATTTATAATTGGTAAGGTTAATTTCAGCATACTTCTTGTCCTCATGCTTTAATTCGAAACCGTTCTGAGCCATACCTATCTGAATCTTTGCCTGTACACGTTCCATCTCAATATTCAAGACATATTTCTTGCCTGCCCAGGGTACTAAATCGATGGAGAGTTGCGAAGTGGCACGATTTGTCATAACAGGACCTTTGTCTGGAATATTCGCTTCTATACCTGTTTGGTATGTGATGTTGTCCGTCAGGTTAAGGAGCTCATCCTGATTGTTGACACTAAGGGGAGAATAGTCGTAGTTGGCTATTGCAAAGACATTATATATCCCGACTCGGATACCCAGCGAGCGGATTATATACGAGATATCATATTGTTTGTCATACGGATCTTCATCTTGTGTCAGATTTTCGATAACGACCTTCGTGACGAATTTCTTACTTTCTGCATCAAAAAAGAACAATTCGAGATGACTTATCGTATATTCGTTTTGGAAATAGTCCTCATCTGAAAGATTTGGAGCAGCAGCCACATTCAACCGTACTGATAAGTCAACCATCTCTTTGGAACTATCGTCCTTCAGCATCCTCTGTAAGATACTATCAAGGGTATTGTAGTCTGCAATGGGTGAGTCGGTATATATTGCCTGAACAATTCCCTTCTCATCAATGACATAAGTACGCGGAATACCCCTGGTCGCAAACTGATAATAAAGGTTCTTATCACTGGCTATATAGACAGGCATCGACAATCTTGCGATGCCCCAATAATGATTGACCTCCTCACGAGTTTGACTACGAGGAACATTGAGCATTGTTACAGATGTCTTATACTTCTCATAAATCTGCTGAAGAACAGGAAGTTCTTTTTGACAATCAGAACAGGTCGTATCGAAGAAGTTAAGCAAATAGACCTGTCCACCAAGCGATAATGAAGAAATCGTTTCACCATTAGCACCTATCAACACGAACTTAGGAACAACATCTCCTACATTCACTAAATTCACAGAGGCAATATTCTGGTCATTATCATTCAGACAAGACGTCTGCATGAAAAAGACAAACATCATGAGAAGATGTGCAATATAGGATGAGCTGTAATATTTCACTTGATTAGAGTTTTAAATGGTTTTTGGCTCTTAAACGCCAACTGTTTACTTGTAACTGAATAAGTTGGTTCAGATCTCCTGAAAGAAAGAACACAATGGTATAGAAGTCTTGCCTGTCAAGGTACTCCTGAACTGTCAATGGGCGTCCTAAGGCAGTGTAAAGAGATCCTATCATACCAATATATTCTGGGAATGAGATATTAAAGATTTTTTCTCCTGTCGTTTTTTTCTCAAGAATAAGGCGACAGTCCCTATCTTCCATCAGTCGCAAAGTACTAACATTAAAACCGACACCTTTTAATTGACCATACTCCGCATCATCGAACGTTACAGGCTGGCGCACAAAAGGCTGGTAGGTTATCTGGTCGTCAGAGACCAGCATGTTGTTGATATTCATAACACCATTGGCACTGACAACTTTCATATCAAAGTCACTTGGACTTACTGTCGAATCACTGGACAACGGAACAACGAGACATGCAAGCTGATTCGTATTCTTCGTCAGGAAGACATCATGCAAAGCATACGCATTGTTATAATGAACCGTTTTCAGACTTCCATAATACAAATCGGGCAACTGATCAGCACTATTCGACCCTATCCCTGCCAGCGAAAGCCGGAACTGGTCCATCGTACTTCTGTCACCGGATATGGAGTACTGGTTATTGGCAGAACCACTCCATACCACAAACTGATAATCGCCTTCCGGAAGTCCTTCCACCCTGATACGATGATTGTTGGCAAGGAGAAAACCTTTTTGTACTTCCATGCGTGAGACATAGTTTCCATCTGCATCATAGATATATACTACAACCTCGGAAATGTATTCTGGTGCTGCCTCTACATCCAATATATTATAGGTATAATGCAGGTTCAGCCAAAATCCAACAGTGCAGTTTTCTGCCTCATCCTTAACCCAATTACAGGATGACAGCAACAGTATGCAGAAGAGGATACCTATCTGTTTTAAAGCACGATATTTGTAAGGTCTCTTACAATCCATGGTTTTACGTTTAGGACAACATTCATGTAAGCTTCTCCTTCATCGGGAGTATCAGGAGTAAAAGTATTCATATCTTCTCCTCCGATATCTGATACATTGGTAATCAGCATACGATAGAGGTTGTTGCGAATAACACCAAACTCCATGACACCCATGATAGTGGGATTATTGTTGTCCAAGTGACGAATCCAATAATTGTAATAGCAGTGATAGCCATCATCTGTCTTTTCGAACTTCTTGGCTTGAAGTGCACTTGCTGGCGAGCTAGAAGCGGCAACTGCAACCGCCAAAGCCTCTGATGAGTCATAGAAGTTATACGAGAAGTAATATAACACTTCCGGATATTTCGTTTTATCCGTGACCAGTTCCAGCGTGTTTGAACTGTTTAAATGATAAACATTATTGTAGGGTTCCACAATAGCCCTGAACACCACACCTGTGGAATATCCATTCTTTTGGGCTGGTGCATACATACAGTTCTCCAGACAATACGATGTCTTGTAATCAGGTGTTGAATTGACTGCATTGAACGATGTCCATTTTACAGCATCAGGATTCTTCATATCGACGAATGGATTCTCGTAGTATTTGTCAGCATTGGTGAAACTTGATGCATCTATTGTCTTCTTGAAGAAATACGGATCAACGACATATCCATTGACATCAGCGACATTGCCAAAGTTTGTATTGATATTCCATTGTGGCTCGTCCAAGGATGTAAGAACGGCTGTATGACGGTATGAATAATAATACTTGGGCTGGTTTACGATATAGAAACCATCAAGTGTTACAGTAGCATACTTCGCACCATTGTTGTCTGTCATCTCAAAATGCTCGGCAGACTTGGCAATATCCAGACGGGCAAGCACACGTTCAAGCGTTATGCTAACCACATTGGGTTCGTCTCCGTCCTTTTTCGTAATGGCAACCTGCACGTTAGCTGATGCCCGGTTCGACATGACGATACCATTTGAAATGTCATTTATCTGACCCTTTACATAGGTTACGTCGTCAATATCTGCCAAGAACTCATCTTCATTAGTCTTGTTAATCATCCTATTGGTGTTGGCAGTAACGAAGATGTCATATACACCTGGAGCCACAGAAAATTTATCAGACTCGTAGGTGATATTACCGCTTGCATCACTTCCTACATGTGTAAGATTAGCCAACAGAAAACTTTTAGCAAACAACTTGCTCTGATTGTTATATAAATACACTCTGGCATTGTTTACCTTGTACTCGCTGGCAGTTCCTTGTACATGGCTATAACTATCTTCTGCACTACGGGTTATAGCGGAATAATTACTTTGTAACCTGAACACGATGTTGCAATCATCGCTCCCAAGTTCTTTCTTACTCTCTTGAGCTGTAAAATCTTCAGACTGGCTGCAACTGCAAAAAGCGGTTACAGCAATGATTAGTAGAGATACGGATTTGTTAAGATGAATCATAAGTTTTTGTTTTATTTGTTTTTAATGTTTTCTGTTTTCTTGAATTCCTCCAGCTGCATAGTTGCCTGTTTGACCCCTTGCTTCTGAGCTTGCTCAACCAGTTTAACGGCCTTTTCAACATCACCCTTGAGATATGCCACGAGACCTTCATTCATCGTCTTTTCAGGACAATTCTTTACTTTACTCAGATACTCGGCAGCTTCGTCTGCCTCACCTTTCCTAATAGCCAGATAAGCCATCGTCAGGTTGATATAAGTATCATTGGGATAAAGCAGGGATGCCTTGCGGATAATAGAATAGTATTTCTGTTCGTCGTGGGCATATTTATCTGCCAGTTTATAGATTTCATTGAGACTAAGGTTGATAGGACGCGTCTCAAAAACGACTTCCGATTCTTCGACAGTAAAGGGTCTGACTGTATAAACCACAGTATAGTTAGTACAACGCAACGATGGGAATATGTTTTTCAGTACATAGGAATATCCTTGGCCTGCCTCCCTGCGCATACGGTTTTCTTTCGCATCGGGATCAATCTTGGCATTTGCTATGCTGAGCAACTTTTCGCGCTGAGGAATACTCTTGTCTCCCTTCAGGTGCTTGATAAATCCATCCCAGTTTTCACCCTTGCCATGTGCCTCCATTCTGATTCCTTTTACCATACCTGCCCGCTGCAGATATTGGTTAAGGGCTTCGGTACGTTTCTCACTGAGTGACAGGTTATGAGCATTCGAGCCTTCGGGCGATGCATAACCTTCAATGACCATTTTGCGAATACTGACATTAGAGTCGTTCTTGACAATATTCACTGAGTTGTGTATCTTCTGCAACTCTGCAGGATTGTTCATATAGTCTGGCAAGATATTCCACTTGTTCACTACGAAGTTGATATAGGCCGATCCTTTTTCTTCGCGAACCTTAACTCTTTTGTCTGCAGGAGGAACCAGATAGACTGGGAATAGGTTAACCTTCACAGCGAAACTGCCAACTTCAACCGGTTGGGGATGCAACGCACCAACCAACTCTTCACCTCTTGATTTCTGCCTATTGCAAGCACAACTGAGTTTGCGGACTTTCAGCACAGCCTTATCCATCCAAGGCTCATATTTCACACTGCGAGGATAGTCAATCTTCAAATCCTGACCGTTCTTTTTACGTAAAGCCATGGCATCAGGATATTCATTTTTCAAATCACGCTCAAAGTAGATTTGCTGGTTACGACTATTAACAAAGATCAGTGGCAACTCTGCTTTACGCAATGAGGTAGTATCCACCAATTCAGGTGACAAAACAACCGACTGTGCAGTGGGTACATCCTGTATAGCGGTAATCTGTAAGGATACCACTACATTGCTGTCCACCAATGCTATGGCAGAACTGTTTATCTTCATCAGATAATCGTATTTGGCTTGTTTAGTCCTGGCATCTGCAAAAGTGGAAGAAGCGGATGCAGTGACAGGTAATAGTATCAGGAATAGAATTCGGAATAGTTTCATGTCAAGTTGCTATTAGTTAAAATACGTATGAGATACTTAAGCCTAATCTGGAGATACCTATATAGTGATAGTCATCATACCCATAATAGGTTCCACACTCCTCACAATCAGTCTTTTTATAATTGATATAAGTATAGCCAACACCAATCTCCGCACCGACATTCCAATGTTTGGCCAAAGCATATTCATAGCCACAACCTATGCCTCCGCCAACCAACCATCCCTCGTAGCGTTTCTGTTTGAGTCCTTTGAGCAAGGTAAACAAAACGGCTTGTCCTCCAAAATTAAATTCACCAGAATGAACATAGGGACCAAAAAAGAATCCGTTCATTACCTGACAGGGCCATATACGGTATTGAGCCTGAACCAGCCAGTGCTTATGAACAGTTATATTTCCTCTTTTCCAAGGTCGGACACTTCCATAAACATCCAACGAGGTTGACTTCGTACATGGAATTTCCACACCTGCCGATAAGGCCCCCATTAAATCAAAGGCTATATTATTGTTGACGGCTATTCGCTGCGCATGAGTCGAAATGGCTCCTGCAATTATCAACAACACAAATAGTACATTCCTTTTTATCATTAATAATACAAATGTATAATAATAGTTATCTATATTTGCCCACAAAAATAACAAGAAAAATCGAAACAAACAAAAAAAAGTGAATTATTTTTGTTTTTGATTTAAAAATGGATGTTTAGCGTATAAAAAATCAGTTTTACTTATAATGAATCGAAGGTTTTTGATTCCTCCATAATTCACTCTGGTGAGGTCGAAGGACTTTCGTTGGAATGAAAACAAGTTTTTTGTGTTGGGCCTTAAACCTAATGCCCTGTCAGTCATCAAAAAGACAGTATGAAAACAAAGAAGAGAAACGGGAAATTATAGTTATTATTGGCAGCACTCCTCATGACATCGATGGAGACAAAAAGGAAATCTTGTTTTTTACGAAAATGCGAAAAAATTGTTTCGTAAAAAGTATTGTGGGCATCAGTTTTGTGCTTATCAAAGTAAACGGCTCTCTGCCCCTTACGCATCGCTAAGCCATCGCTAAGTCATCGCTAAGCCATCGCTAAGGCATCGCTAAGAGATTTTACATAAGACGAGGTTTTTAAAATATCGTAAATTATTTCATCATGAAACGACTAGCGTTTTCAACAGCATCAGCTATATTATTTTTGGCGAAAGATTATAGTTTTTGGAAAGAAATGTGTACCTTTGCAGGCAGAAACGACAAAAAAAACGCAGAATATGAAAGAATTAGCACTCAAGTACGGATGTAATCCCAATCAGAAGCCCTCACGTATCTTCATGACGGAGGGCGAGTTACCCATCGAAGTAATTAACGGCCGCCCAGGCTACATCAACTTCCTCGACGCCCTGAATGCGTGGCAGTTGGTGAAAGAACTGAAGGAGGCTACAGGTCTGCCCGCAGCTGCTTCGTTCAAGCATGTAAGCCCAGCAGGTGCCGCAGTGGGTCTACCCCTGAGCGACACGTTGAAGAAGATTTACTTTGTGGATGATATCAAAGGTTTGGACGAGAGCGCCATCGCCTGTGCCTACGCCCGTGCACGCGGCGCTGACCGCATGTCGAGCTATGGTGACTTCGTGGCTTTAAGCGATACCTGCGACGCTACGACAGCCCTGTTGCTGAAGCGCGAGGTGAGCGACGGTGTCATTGCCCCTGACTACACGGCTGAAGCTATTGAGATACTGAAGGATAAACGCAAGGGAACGTACAACGTCATTAAGATTGACCCATCGTATAAGCCCGAACCCATCGAGCGTAAGCAGTGCTTCGGTGTGACCTTCGAACAGGGACGTAACGAAATCAAGCTGGACGATCCTGCCTTGTTTGAAAACATCCCCACACAGAACAAGACGTTCAGTGCCGATGCTAAGCGTGACCTGATTATCGCACTCATTACACTGAAATACACGCAGTCGAACAGTGTCTGCTACGTGAAGGACGGACAAGCTATCGGTATCGGTGCTGGTCAGCAGAGCCGCATCCACTGCACACGTCTGGCAGGTAACAAGGCCGACATCTGGTGGTTGCGCCAGCATCCGAAGGTGATGGCACTGCCCTTCAAGGAGGGTATCCGTCGTGCCGACCGCGACAACACCATCGACGTATATATCTCTGAGGACGAGCACGACGACGTATTGCGCGACGGTGCTTGGCAGCAGTTCTTCACCGAGCAGCCCGAGGTGCTGACAATGGAAGAAAAGAAAGCATGGATCGCCCAAAACACCAAGGTAGCACTCGGTTCTGATGCTTTCTTCCCCTTCGGCGATAATATCGAGCGTGCACACAAGAGCGGCGTAGAGTTTATTGCCCAGGCTGGCGGCTCAGTTCGTGACGACCATGTCATCATGACCTGCGACAAATATGGTATTGCTATGGCCTTCACAGGCGTAAGATTGTTCCATCATTAATTATTTAGCAAGGACTACAGGACTTAAGGACTTTTTAAAAAGACCCCTTTTCCCGCATAGGTAATTAAGTCCTTTAGTCCTGTAGTCCTTGCAAAAAAGTAAACTATGAGTAAGGAATCAGACTTCCAGGAGATACTGGAGAACGGAATCAACTTTGGTCGTGGCGGTGGTCCCCGCAAGGAAGAGGACAAGATAAAGACCAAGGCCAAGAAGAAAAAGTATATTACCGGTGCTCACGGTAGCGGCTCTGCCCGGCAGAAAGCTAAATACCGTGAACAACGGGCAAATAGGCATAAGAAATAATAAGGACGTTAGAGGAAGAAACAAAACTACTGATGATATGAGAAAACTACTACTATTACTATTTACTGTGGTAACCACAATGGCCTCAGCGCAGAAGTATGTCGGCGGTGACATTTCCGTTTTGCAAAGTTATGAAGACCATAACGTCAGCTATTATGATAACGCAGGTAACAAGATTGATGATGTTTTGAAGTATCTGAAAAGTGAGTCGGTAGGCTGGAATGCACTTCGTGTTCGTTTGTTTGTAAACCCTAACAAGACTGCACCAAACAAGAATACAGGCCAGGTTGACGGCACGACGGATGCACAGGTGTGCCAGGACATCAACTATGTAGTACGCCTTGGCAAACGCATCAAAGAGGAAGGCTTCGCTTTTATGCTCGATTTCCACTATAGCGACACATGGGCAGACCCTTCTAACCAGTGGACTCCGAAAGCATGGTTGACGCTTAACGACACCCAACTGGAGCAAAAAGTATATGACTATACCACAGAATGTCTGCAGACATTAAACGAGGCCAATGCAACCCCTGACTTCATCCAGATAGGCAATGAAGTCAGCTATGGCATGCTGTGGGGAGCATACGCCCCAACTTCCAACACGAATCGTTGTTACAGCAGTACCATTGATGCCAACTGGACGCGTTTCATCAATTTATTGAAGAAAGCGTCGAAAGCATGTCGTGACAAATGTCCTGAAGCCAAGATTATCATCCACACCGAACGTGCTGGCATTCCTTCAGCAACCCAAAGCATCTATGAAAAGCTTGCTTCGGTTGACTACGACATTATCGGGCTGAGCTATTATCCTTTCTGGCATAATGGACTGAGCACGCTGGCGACAACCCTTAACACACTGGCGACGAACTTCCCCAGCAAGAAAGTTCAGATTGTAGAAACGGCATATTATTATCAGAACCAACCCACTGTTGATTATGATTTCTCATCGACATGGCCTATCTCTGAAAACGGGCAAGCAGCATTTGCAAAGGACCTTGTGACAGAATTGAAAAAACATTCCAATGTCGACGGACTCTATTGGTGGTTCCCTGAGGAGAACGGAAACGGCCCAAACAATCAGGTACTTACAGGATGGGTAAACAGAGGACTTTGGGACAACACGACTCACAAAGCCCATAGCGGCCTATATGAACTAAAGGCTTTTGCAGGATCTGTTGTAGAAGACACCGACGTCACCGCTCAGTATATCGTCAATGCTACCTTCGACAAAGACATCAGCGGATGGACCAACACGGGAGGTACTGCAAAATGGAAACAAAACACATGGGCACCTCTTTCCGACTACTGCGAGTTCGCATGGACGGGAAATGCTATCATCAATCAGGAAGTGGTACAGTCGCCAACACTGCCAACTGGAACGTATAAGTTGAGTGTCAACTATGCCTCAGACAATGGTTCGACAGGTGTCTTCCTCATTGCAGGTGATCAAAGTAAGGAAATGGTTGGAACAGGGAATGTGGAAACTGCTAACGTTGAATTCACAGTATCGGTCGAAGGACCCGTCAAACTTGGCGTCAAACTGCAGAATACGACAGCCACGTGGGTCAACTTTGATAATTTCAATCTGCAAAAGGAAGCGACTACAGGCATTGAGGCCATTAATCGTGAACCATTAACCGTCAGCCAACATGTTTGGTACACGATAGACGGTCGCCGACTGAGCGGAAAGCCCAGCCGGCGAGGCATCTACATATTTAATAACCAGAAAATAATAGTCCGCTAACATTAGCGGACTATTTCATTATTCAATTACTTAATGCGATAGATGCGGAACGACATGGCAGGTAACTGGTCGTTGATGATGCTCCGTTTTTTATCAGCCTCAACAGCGATAGTACCTTTCTTTGGCGTGATGAGTTCAGGACGTTGGATGCTGTTCTCGTCATCCATGCCCTTGTGAGAGAGCGTGATGGTCTGTGCTGTCGTGGCACCCGACAGGTCCTTGAGGTTCAGCGTGATGGGCTGTGGCTGCTTCGAGGTGTTCACCACCTTGACAACAACCTCACCTGCATCCTTATCGAAACAAGCTGAGGCGAAGAGTCCCTTCTGCCCCTCCTGGCCTGCCACAGGCACAGACTTTTTCCCAGCGGGGGTGGTCAACGAGAGCACATGGGTACCCTTGTTTGTGGCATAGAGCTGCTGGACGTAGTAGCTGACCGTCTTGAACATCTGTGTCTGGTCATACCATATCTGGTCGGGACGCCACTGCCAGCCGTCGACGTGGGCGAAGAGCGGAGCAGGCGTGGTCATGTGGACAATGTCGGCATTGCGCTCGAAGCCCGTCATGTGGGCAGCTTCGAGGATGGCAGCCTCATAGTGGTTCCACTTCTTGCCCTTGCCGTGACAGGCATACTCACCAGCAAACACCTTAGGGCCCTTGCGATCGTAAGAGTCGTAGCGCAGGCCATGGCTCAAGAACCACTTTTCGTCACGATAGTAGTGCTCGTCGTAGAGGTCTACTTTCAGCTCCTTCATACGGGGCTGCAAGAGGTCGAAGTCCCAGCCCTCGCTGTTAGGACCAGTGGTGCCAATCAGCTTCAGTGTGGGATATTTTGCGCGTAGGGCATCGCTGAACTTCTTCAAACGCTCCGTGAACACGGGGCCATAGCCACCATGTGCCTCGTCGTAGTCCCACTGCTCGTTTCCCACGCCCAAATACTTCAGGTTGAAGGGTTCGGGGTGTCCCATGTCGGCACGTACCTTACCCCACTTCGT
>JAEEGL013044259.1_pt1 | contig 11908 bp, 8 predicted proteins | sample 9134231 | NCBI WGS metagenome assembly JAEEGL01 (sample SAMN16246548, study PRJNA631951) | gut metagenome | biome: gut microbiome; feature: rumen; material: fiber-attached | host: Bos | place: Iran: Karaj | collected 2018-10 | reverse complement strand
TTTGCCGCGCAGCAACTGAAGCAAATCCAATATTTGCCCGGCGGTGTAGCGCCGCCCCATCGCGCTTAGGACGCCGGTGTCGCCCGACTGGATGGGGTAGTGGAGGAAGCGGCAGAGGTTGCGGCGCGAGAGGAGGACGGAGATGAGTTCGTCGTCGCAGATGCAGGGTTCGACGGACCCGAGGCGGATTCGCGCGCCGTATGGTCCGGCAAGTTCGCAAATGGCGTCCGCGAGGTCGGCGAGACCACGGGCGCCGTCACGGTAACAGGCGAGGTTGCAGCCGGTCAGCACGATTTCCCTGTAGCCCTGGTCGAGAAGCGACTCGGCGGCGGCGAGCGACTCGTCCCAAGGACGCGAAACGGGATTTCCCCGCGTCAGCGGGACGATGCAGTAGGCGCAGTTGAAGCCGCATCCGTCCTGCACCTTCAGCAGCGCCCGCTTATGGCGCGACGGATTGAAGGGGTTGTCACGCAGAGTCGCAGAGGGAGCCGAGCAACAGAGAGTGTTCGGGGAAGTTGCTTTCGCATCTGGGAGTTCAGGAGTTTGGGAGATGGGGAGAGGAGAATTGTTATTGTTAATCAGTGAACATTTTCCACCTTTTCCCTTTTCCCCATTCCCCGTTCCCCGCTTTCCGCTTGTGGCGGAAAGCACGAGCGAAGCGAGCTGACCGAGGTCGCGCTTGGCGACGATGAGGTCGGCGCCTGCGTCGCGGAAGAGCTCGGGCGCGTTGCAGGCGACGGCGCAGCCGGTGACCACGATGAGGGTGTTGGCCAGTTTCGGATCCTTCCGCCACGAGCGGATCTGGCGAAAGGTTTCGCGCTCGGCAGCACGCGTAACGGCGCAACTGTGCAGCACGATTATGTCTGGTGTCTCGTCCTTGTCCGCGAGCCTGCAGCCGGCGGCAAGGAACTGCGCAGCGAAGTCGGCTTCCTCGGCCTGGTTGAGTCTGCATCCGAGAGTCCGGAAAGCGACCTTGATGATGTCGTTGTCTTGTTGCATCGCTGGCTAGATGCGCGGGGAGCGTCCAAGAACCTCGAAGCGGACGGATTCAGCCTCGTGGCCTGGAAGGGGACGGTATTCGACTGAGGCCACTTCCACGCCATCGGGAAGGTCGACGCCGAAGATGTATTCCGTGTGACCGTCCATTTCGACTGGAAGCGTGGTGTAGGCGACTTCCGCCAGGGGCGAGTTTGTGTCATTGCAGTCGCAGTCATAGGGGCGTGGCGGGTTCCAGTTCTGCGACGACTTTGAGATATTGAAACCGTAGATGACTGGCGCAAGGCGCGTGGAGCCGTCCGCGAGGGCGATGACATAGTCGCCGAGCTTCCAGTCATTCTCATCGATGTAGAAGCCATCGACGAAGTGACGGTAGTTGCGGACGGCTTCCGTCGTGTGGCGGATGTAGAGCCTCTTCCGCCCACCGCCATAGCGGAGGTCGAAGAGCTGCCTGAACATTCTGCGCCAGAGTGCGGGCCGTTCGGCGTCGGGGTCTTCGGACTCCTCGACGAGCCGGGCGAGGACGACGTCGGCGAGAACGCCGTTGCGCTGGAGTGTCGGCATGTCTGTGCGTCCCCAGTTCGAAATGATGTAGCCGCCAAAGCCACTGGCGGAGGAGCGGCGCTTCCACTCGACGATGCCGCGCGGGCTGTAGTTCCCGAAGGCGAAGTCGAAACCGCGCTTGACATACTCCTCTTCGAACCGGCGGTCGAGGCTCCAGTACCAATGGAGAAGGAGGAGGTCTCGCGGCACGAGGTCGATGGAGGGGAAGGTCGCGGGGGTGCGCAGTTTCTCGGCGCCGCCGCAAGGAACCTTAGAATCGATGAAATGGGCGTCGAGGAGCTTCTCGGCCCAGATCATGGTGCGGACGCCACGCCTGGCGAGGAAGTCGTTGATTTTGGTTATGTCAGTGGCGTAGATTTCCGGTGCGGGGCGGTTCCTGCACTTCTCGCAGATGCCGATGGTGTAGAACTCGTCGTGGCCGATATTGATTGTCTTCGGGTGGAAGAGGTCGATGACCTCGCCGAGGATATCGAAGAGGAGCTCGTAGCTTGCGGGGTTGGACGGGCAGAAAGTGTCGGGGTAGGGGTCGTCGGTGCGCTCGGCAAGCTCGGGGTGGCGTGTGAGCAGGTAGTCGCAGTGGCTGAGGCAGGGAACCTCGGGAATGATCTCAAGGCCGAGAGACTCCGCCCTCGCGATGATTTCGCGAATCGTATCCTGGGAAAGGACGCGTCCGCCGCCGTTGTCCGAGTGGATGGAGTTCTTGTCCCAGTCAAAGGATGCCTGGATCTTCTGCCCCTTGCCTGGATATTCGCCCATGAACGCCGCATACTCAAGCCAGCCTTCGTTGATTTCGGGATGGGTCTTGTACTCCATTGCGCCGCCAAGTTCCAGCATGACGGTGTTGTAGCCGAAACGCGCCACGGTTTCGAGGAAGAAAAAGAATGGCTCAAGTCCCTCCGGCGGAGGAAGCATCAGTTTTACACCACGGATGAAGTTCATGATGGAGAAGGGCCTGTAGGATGATTGTGTTTACGGGAGGTCGGAGTTGCGATGGGAAACGATGTGCGCGTCACCTGAGTAGACCGGTTCCGTGGTGCCGTCAGACTTGAGGACCATGAGCGCGCCGTCGGGGGCGATTCCGCTTGCCATTCCGGAGAGGGTGTTCGCGCCTCGTTCAATGGTGACGGGATTGCCGCGGAGGATGTCGAACTTGGAGATTTCCTGGCGAAGGGAATCGAACCCCTGTGTCAGCCAGCGAAGGTAGGTCTCCTCAAGCGAAAGGAGTATGGCGTTGAGGACTTCCTCTCTGTCGAAAGAGTGTCCGGCGGCGATGCTGAGCGAGGTGGCCATTGCGGCGATTTCCGGCGGCATGTCCGTCACGGACAGATTCACGTTTATGCCGATGCCGGCGACGATGTGGCGGACACGGTCGCCTTCGGCGCGCATTTCGCAGAGGATGCCGCAGAGCTTGCGGCCGTCAATCTGGATGTCGTTCGGCCACTTGAGGCCGATGGTGTGACGACGTCGCAAAGCATGGGAGGGCCCGGCATCGTCCGGGCCGCCGCTGCGGCATTCGGCGAGGAGACGTGCAACCGCCCGCGCGACGGAAAGTCCGATGACGAGCGGCAGCGTCGATGCGCGCAAGGGCGGCACATCGGGCTTGAGCAGGACTGAGAAGGTAAGGCCGGAAAGGGGAGGGGACGCCCAGCTTCGTCCCTGCCGTCCCTTGCCGGCGGTCTGGACATCGGCGACGAGGACGAACCCGTCCGGAAGGGATGGGTCTTCATTCGCCATCCGCCCGAGGTCGGCGTTGGTGCTGCCGGTCGCTTCGACCCGGTGGATGATTCTGCCGACTTCGCCACGCCCAGACGAGCGGCCGTCGCAGTTGACATCGTCGAAGGCCGTGACATGGACGAGTTCGCATGGGACCGAGCCGTGGGTGGAAACGTCCGGCGGATTGTGGTGTGCCGCGTTCATTAATTGTTGGCCGAGGGCTCCGCTGCTGTCGGTGAGCGCAAGGAGGCGCTTGAAGCAAGTGCCTCGCGTATTGTTTCGCCGAAAACGCGGCCTGCCCGGACGGAGCCGATGTCGTTGAGGTGGTTTCCTTCGACGGTGCCGTCGGCGTCGATGGCCAAGGGGCCGTCAAAGTCGCCTGTGAAGTACAGGTTCGCCCATTCATCGGGATTTTCGGCACGGAGCTTTTGCCAGATGCCGCGGATCAGGGCCGCGCTTTCGCGGTGGCGGACATTGAAGATCCAGCCGTTGGCAGTAAGGACGATTGGGACGCCAGGGCGACGCGCGCGAAGCCCGCGTACAAAGCACTCGTAGCGGTCCCTGATGTCGTCCTGGTTGACGTTGCCTACGGTATCGAGAACATAGACGGAGGCCTCGGCGTCGGCTATGACGTCGATCATCTCGCGCTCCATGCGCCCCGACCCTGAAAAGCCGAGGTTCACGACCGGGGCGTCGAGCATGCGCCCCGCAACGGAAGTGAGGCAAAGGCTCGGGCGTGAAACGCATCCACCCTGCGTCGTGGAAGTCCCGTAAAAGACGACGGGCTTGACGATTCCGGACGCGCGCGGTGGCAGAGGATGGACATGCGCCCCTGGTTCGACGCCGAGCCGGAAGTCGGAAATGCCGTTGTAAAGTGGGAGATAGACCATTGTGGGCGCATTTGGCGCGACATCCTCCCACGTGTATGCCGCGCCCTCGGATTTGGGCGGCGCCGGCCATGGCGGCTTCACGTATTGCCACCCGGTTTCAGCATCATGCTGGTAGACGTCGACACCGCTCATGCCCGTGGATGGCATGTGCCACATTGCGAGGTTCTCGAATCGCGGCTTCCAGTAGATGCGGATGCGCTTGGAGTCCGTGCGGAAGCGGAAGCACATTCCGGCCGTGTGCTTCTGGAGGTACCACACGGCCTCTGGGATGACGCTTTTGCGGGCTGCCGGGAGGCGGTCGTATGGCGTCTCCGCCTCGTCGGGCGAAGCGTATGCGCGGCCCTCAAGAGGAAGGTCAAGCCCGTCTATCCACAGCCAATCGCCTTCGCCGTCTGGCGATTTCGCCCGCGCCGGTATGTCATGTTCGTCATCCATGGTTGCCATCGACTCTGCTCCTTGTAAAACATGGTTAATATTTTACCACGATGCCGATCCTGTGCCAGCGCATAAAGTTTGTCAAATGCTATCCCAGTGTTTTCAGATTCGACCTGTAAAATTTATTGTGCTGGACTTCAAAGAGGTTTTGGCCGTATACTAATTGTACTATGAAACAGGACATTGCCAACTACCTTGTCAGCGAGATGGGCCTTTCCGAAGCTGACGTTCCAGAGCTTTACGAATCGTTTCTGGACTCATTCGCCGAATGCGTGAAGGACATCCGCGCACTTCAGTCTTTCTCCGACTTCATGGAGATTCGCCGCATCACGCACACGCTGATTGGCTTCTCCCAGAATGTCGGCGCCACCGACCTCTACGAGGTTTCGCGCACACTCAACACCTGCGCCCATGCGGAAGACCCGGCAGCCTGTGAACAGGCGGCGCAGGGGATTATCGACCTCTATGACAAGTACATGGCCGAGAAGGGATGCTAGCTTGGAGTTTTTAGCTTAGAGCTTTTGGCTTTTAGCTCCAAGCTTCAGGCTCCAAGCTCAAAGCTTCTTTTGAGGAGAAGATAAATGGACAACACGTTCAAGATTGCCTATCTGCCGCTTTCCAAGGTCAACTGGACCAATGGGACGCTTGAGGACGCCCGCGCCAAGGCGCGCGCCTTCCTATGCGGTCTTCCGGGAGTCGAAGTCGTCGGCGGAGAGAAAATGCTGACGCTGGAGGACGAGGCCGTCGAGGAACTCGCCCGTTTCGAGGAGGCGAGGCCCGACCTCATCGTCACTCATTTCATGACCTTCTCGCTCGGCGTCGTGCCGCCGCTCTACGCGCAGCGCCTCAAGGTACCGGTCCTTCTGTGGTCCATGCCGGAGCCAGACCCGAAGGGCGGCCGCCTCCAGGAGAACTCCTTCTGCGCCGCCAACATGAACGCCCACCACATGTGGCGCCTCCGCATCCCGTACTTCCACGTCCATGCGGACCCGGGCACAGACGAGGCCGCCAGTCAGATCCTGCGCGCCGTCGGCGTCGCCAGGGCGATGAAGACGCTCTCCCGCATGCGCATCGGCCTCATCGGGGGACGTGTCCCTGGCTTCTACACCTCCTGCTGCGACGAAATGCTTCTCCGCCGCAAGCTTGGCCCCGAAGTCAAGATCATCACCGAGCACGAACTTTTCACCGTCGCGAAGAACCTCACCCCAGAGGAACTCGACGACGCGCGCAACACGATTCTGGGCGACGCCCCCTGCCACCCGACCGACGGCCCGCGCGAAGGGCAGCTCGACAAGTCGGCCGCCCTCTTCGGCGCGGTGCGCAAGTTGAAGGACAAGTTCCTCGTCGACACCTTCGCCATGCGCTGCTGGCCCGAGGTCATCCTCGACGGCCTCTACGGCATCGCCGTCTGCTCGACGCTGGGCCACCTCACGAACCACGGCTACCTCACCGCATGCGAGGGCGACGTCTACGGCGCCGTCATGATGCGCGTCGCGCAGGAGCTCACAGATGAGAAGCCATTCTTCTGCGACATGATCGTGATGGAAGGCGAATTCGGCGTGGCCTGGCACTGCGGCGCGGCGCCATGCTCGCTTTGCAAGCCCGGATTCCAGCCCTACCTGCGCTGCAGCGCGACGGTCGAAGGCGGCGGCGTCAAGGGCGTCACGGACGAATTCCCGCTCAAGCCGGGCCGCGTCACCCTCGCGCGCCTCGGCGAGACCCGCGACGGCGACGGCTTCCGCATGCTCGTGGCCCCCGGCGAAGGGCTAGACACAGACCTCTTCGTGCGCGGCAATCCTCTCAAGATACGTTTCGACGCCGGATGCGACAAGCTCCGCGAGGAAGTCATCGGCAATGGCTGGGAGCACCACTACGCGCTGATGTACGGCGACATCGTGCCGCAGTTGCGAGACCTCTGCCGCAACCTCGGTATCGACTTGACTGTTGTCGCGTAAGGTTTTTTTTTTACTGGACAAAGGCGAAAAGGCTTGCCAATGGCTTTGATTCGCTGTAGACTGTTGGAGATTTAACGATAAGAGCCGAAGGGCCCGTTGGGCAAGACAAGTGTCTTCCCGGCCCGAGGCGTCATGCTGCAAGGAGCAGGATAATGGCACAGACCAAGACTACAAAGGCGGCCCCGAAGGCCACCGCAACGAAAAAGGCACCCGCGAAGAAGGCACCAGTTGCCAAGCTGGCTATTGATGGCGGCGAGAAGGTCATCAAGGAACCCTTCCCCCCGTGGCCGCAGTTCAACCCCGACACTGACCAGAAGGTCCTCGACATTCTCCACAGCGGCAAGGTCAACTACTGGACCGGCCCCATTGGCCACCAGTTCGAGGCCGCATGGGCCAAGTGGCTCGGCGTCAAGAACGCCATATCCGTCTCCAACGGCACGGCCGCCCTCCACGTCGCGCTGACCGCTCTCGGCGTTGGCTCGGGCGACGAGGTCATCTGCACATCCTACTCCTTTATCGCGTCATCCTTCTGTGCCCTCCAGGCCGGCGCTCTCCCCGTCTTCGTCGACACCGGGACTGACCACCTCATCGATCCCAAGAAGATCGAGAAGGCCATCACGAAGCGCACGAAGGCCATCGTCGTCGTCCACCTCTACGGCATGGTCTGCGACATGGACCCGATCATGAAGATCGCCAAGAAGCACAAGCTCTACGTCGTCGAGGATTGCGCGCAGTGCTTCGGCGGCAAGTACAAGGGCAAGAAGGCCGGCACGATCGGCACGGTCGGCTGCTTCTCCTTCTGCCAGAGCAAGCACTTCACCACTGGCGGCGAAGGCGGCATGGTCTGCTGCAACGACGATGACCTGGCATGGGAGTGCCGCTCCGTCCGCGACCACGGCTACGACGTTCAGGCCAAGGAGAATTTGCTTGTGAAGGAAGGCAAGCAGCTCTACATCCACCGCCGCGTCGGCTACAACTTCCGCATGACCGAGATCCAGTCGGTGATCGGCCTCGGCGAACTCGCCCGCTTCGACAAGTGGAACCTCCCGCAGCGCAAGAGGCTCGGCAAGGCCCTCATCAAGGGACTCTCCGGCCATCCGCTGATCAAGTACCTCCCGGTCGACACCCCCGAGCGCGAGAACTGCTTCTGGCTCGTCCCGTTCGTGCTTGACATCTCGAAGCTCAAGGACGGCATCACGATCAAGCAGTTCGTCACCGCCGTCCAGGCCGAAGGCGCAGCCGCCTACTCGGTCCTCTGGCCCGAAATGTACAAGGAGGAGGCCTACTCCCTGCAGAAGGGCTTCGGCTCCCGCCAGTACCCCTTCAAGGACCCGGCCTTCGGCAAGGGCATCGACTACACCAAGTGCTTCTGCCCGGTCGCCCACTCGCTCGCCGAGTCGACGATCTCGTTCTGGACGCACCCGACCTACACGCTCGACCACATCAAGGGCGACATCGCGGCCTTCAAGAAGGTCGCCGCAGCCTACATGAAGTAGGTTCCACGCGGGTCTGCGCGCGAAAGGCGCGCAGACCCGCGTTCGTTTGACGGTTTGACGGTTTGACGGTTTGACGGTTCGACCGTTGTTCTTCAATGCGTAAGAAGTTCAACATAGCGGGGCCGTGCTTCCCTGACAGGCACTACATGCTTCCGGCGCTGGACAGGCTGCCGGAAGTGCGGCAGCTTGTCGAGGACGAGGAATACTTCGTCATTCACGCGCCGCGCCAGACGGGCAAGACGACGGCGCTCAAAGCTCTTGTCCGCGAAATCAACGCCAACGGAGAGAAGTTCGCGCTCTACTGCACTTTGGAGACGTTGCAGGGCGCGACCGATCCTGAAAAGGCCAGCGCAGCCATAGCAGGACTGCTCATCGACAACTTCGAGTCCGCATCGGCCGACTTTGCCGCTACGCCGTTTGTTCGGGAATCTCCTTCGGAGTACGATTCGCGTGTCATTGTCGTCAGGTCTGCTCTTCGTTCGCTTTGCCGCCGTGCAGTCAAGCCGCTTGTAGTCTTTTTCGATGAGGCGGACTGCCTTTTCGGACAGGTGCTCATCTCCTTTTTGCGCCAGCTGCGCGATGGCTACGTGAACCGCGACATGTCGCCGTTCCCAGCCTCCATCGCCCTCGTCGGGATGCTTGACGTCCGCGACTACAAGGCGCAGATACGCCCGGACGGCGAATCCCTCGGGCAAATAAGTCCTTTCAACATCATCTCAAAGGACTTGATGTTGCGGAATTTCACGGCAGACGAAGTCCGCGCTCTCTATGCGCAGCATACTGAAGAGACGAGGCAGGCCTTTGAGGCCGACGTTGTCGAAAAGGTCATGGATTTGAGCGGTGGTCAGCCATGGCTTGTCAATGCCCTGGCCCGTGAGTGCGTGGATGAAATCCACGGACGGCGCTACGGCGAACCCATTACGACCGAAGATGTCGAGACGGCTAAGGAGACGATTATCCGTCAGCAGGGCACTCATATCGACAGCCTGATGGAACGCCTCCGCGAACCCCGCGTCCGCCGTGTTGTCGAACCGGTTATCCTCGGCGAAGACAGGCAGGTCTCCATCACCGACGAAGACCACCGCTATGTCACGGACCTCGGACTTCTGCGCGAGGAAAAAGGCGCGCTCGTCCCTTCCAACAGGATGTATGCCGAAATCATAGGCCGTCATCTTACACGCGACCAGCAGTCGCGCATGCAGCTTTCCGTCCCGGACGTTCCCTGGGCAACGCCAGACGGACTTGACATGGCAGGGCTTATGGCGGCCTTCCAGGCCTTCTGGCGGGACAACTCAGGCGCAGACCACGATATGTGCGGCTACAAGGAGGCGACCCCGCATCTCATGCTGATGGCCTTCCTTCAGCGTGTGGTCAACGGTGGCGGTCGCATCACGCGCGAAATGGCCGCCGGAAGCAAGCGGCTCGACCTCTGCGTCGAGTTCAGAGGCCATCGCTACGCCGTTGAGGTGAAGCTGAGGAAGCGCTTCACCTCCGACTCGTACGCTCAGCTCGCCGGTTATCTCGACACACTCGGCTTGAACGAAGGCTGGTTCGCCGTTTTCGACACTGACTCCGACAAGTCCTGGGAAGAGAAGCTCTACACCCGCGACGAAACCTTCGACGGGAAGGCAATCCATGTCGTTGGCCTATAAGCACAAGAAGGAAATTCAATCATGAAAAGACTACTGGCTTTTGTTCTTAGCGCGCTATTCGCCATCCACGCCGCCGAGGCGCGGACAATCTACGTCAACGTCAAGCGGCCAAACAACAAAGGCAACGGCCTCAAGGTGAAATCCGCCAAGAAGACGATCCAGTCGGCAATCAATATCGCCAAGAACGGCGACACCATTCTTGTGTACCCGGGAACATACTCCCCAATAAAGACGAACAACAAGAAGATTACGATCAAAAGCGTCAAGGGAAAATTAAAGACGAAAATCAAGGCGCACAATTCAGCGTTTAACAATCTGCATGCCCTCAATTTGGGCAAGGGTAACGCAACGACTGTCACAGGTTTCTTTGTACATCAGAATAACAACTCCGGGACGGGCAATGTGGATGGCGCGGTGTTTGGCGGGAAGGTGAGGAACAGTACTTTTTCAAAAATGGGAGGCAAATACGGCTGGAATCAGTGGCCTCATGACGTTTGCCATACTTTTTTCAAAACAAAATTGATAGATTGCGTCTTGGATCGTTGCGCGCCGGGAACTGGTGGAACATGCATGATTTATGCCAGTACGCTTAACAGATGCATTATTTCAAGAACCACAACGTTTTACGGAGGTAATTTTTTGGAAGCAAGTACAAAGAGTTCCAAGCTGGCAAATTGCCTGTTTGTAGGAAACACAGGTTTTTATGATTCGACAAAAATGATTTTTCAAAGGTGCAGAATCCATAATTGCACATTTGCCGAAAATCCCGATGTGAGAATTCGTTCTTCCAAAATGTGGAATTCCATTGTCTATAATTGCGGGGGAGGGGTGACAGGCAAAAAGGCGAAGAATAGCTTCAGCCGATGCAAATTTGGCGGGAACCCCTGTTTTGTTGAGAATCCAAAGATCACGGAAAAGAAAATCGTGGAAGTCGAATATTATGAAGGACGCCCATGGACTTATGAGCATTCTGAGTATAAGGTGTCACTAGGTGATTGTCGCCTCACAAAGGAATCCCCCTGCATCGACTCTGGCAAGCTGACGAAGGCGCAGAAGAAACTTGTCGGCACCAAGGACCTCGCCGGAAGAAAGCGCATACGAGGCAAGGCCATCGACCTCGGCTGCTACGAGTATTAAACCCGTGGAGCCATGACGGCTCCGTTCGTAAAGGAGAGTGCACCATGAAATACAAGCTGAACGGCCCCGCGATTCTTTTAGCCGCGGCACTGGCGTCGGCGACGCAGTATTCGGACGCGGCGCTTGTAAAGGCACTGTCGTTTGCGATCAACGAGGCGTGGAACACCGGCGATAAGACGCCAATCCAGAACTACATGGGCACCAACGACGTCGACTTCGGCGTATTTGACTTCGGCAAGGCAAACACCTACTTCGTCAACGCCGACTTCACCAGCGAGGGCCGGAACTTCGCGGCGTCGTACTACCAGGCCGGCAAAAACAACTTCAAGTTCATCCTCTATAATTCGGACAAGTACACGCTCGAGAACACGCCCCTCGACGACATGTCCGGCGAGAACATGGCGGCCGTCTTCCGCGACGCGAACGGCGACCTGTTTGCGCTACTGAGCGTCCGCGGCACGTACAAGGATGACAAGGTGAGCGCAACGCTCGGCCCGGTCAAGACGTACGTCGAGGGCATTGCCGCGAAATACCCCGGTGCCAAAATCATCGTGACCTACAACGCGCGGCTTACCGGAACGTACGCCACGACCGGCAACACCTATCCGGACATTTTGAACACCTACCTCACACAGACTGCCTCCGGTCCGCAGATGACCTGCCTTGGGCGCACAAGCACCAACGGGGCAAGCGTCGGCGGCGCCTACATGTACCCCGCCGACCTCCCCCTTTCCTATTCTGCGGGGCTCGTTCCGAAATCCATCGGCACGATGTATGACGGCACGTTGGTGACGCTTACCTATCCAATCAAGTACAAGGTAATCTTCAACGACTGGGACGGGACCGGCCTCCAGACGAACGTCGTATTCGCCGGAGAGTCCGTGACGCCCCCCGTTCCCCAGCGTTCGGGCTATACCTTCACGGGATGGGACCACGCAGCCTCCGAGTTCGCGTCCGTCACGGCTTCCTTCACGGCGACGGCGCAATACGCGCTAAACGCGGCCTCGCTTCGTGTCGTCGGCGATCCCGAAAACCTCGGCACTGCAGATCCCGCCTACGGCTCGACCTCG
>JAEEGL012973990.1_pt1 | contig 11908 bp, 8 predicted proteins | sample 9134231 | NCBI WGS metagenome assembly JAEEGL01 (sample SAMN16246548, study PRJNA631951) | gut metagenome | biome: gut microbiome; feature: rumen; material: fiber-attached | host: Bos | place: Iran: Karaj | collected 2018-10 | reverse complement strand
TCCCGGTGGACCCGTCGATCAACACGGCGAGGGGATTCAACAATACGTCGGTGTCGGACAGGTTCGATTTGACGCTGTATTGCATCCAGAAGTACTATGAGGGTGCGGAATCGCTGGATGATTACGGGTTGGATAAGGTGTTGGATGCTGTCAGGAGGAACGGGGAGTTCTTTGATAAGTTCCTGGATTTCAGAGGATACGTGGATTTCTTCCTGCTGCAGGACGCTGTGGATGGGAATTATGATACGATACTGTACCTAGATTATCTGGGTAAGCCGAGGAGTGTTGGGGATTACGATAGGTTCCTGGCGATGGAGATGGAGTTCCTCAGGAAGAGGAATAGGAGGATCGCGGGGATGGAGCTGAGGGAATGGCCGGTGGTGTACGGGCCGTTGTGAGGGTCGCTCCGATTAGGGATGTGGATTTCGAGGAACACTTCTCAGCATTACCGATGCCACCAGCTCATTCGGTGCCGATTATAAAAACAAAGTCATCATTGTCTTTAGGGAAATAGGAACACCTCATCCGGTTAACTGGGGATACGTCGAAGAATGATCAGCGGTCATATTTGACGTTCTTCAGCACTATGTCCTTCTTCTTGTTGATCATCTCGGACGACCCCGGGAAGCATTCCTTGCACACTGGTCTGTAAGCGGAGGTTTGTGTCGGTTTTCCGCAGATATGGCAGTACTTCTCCTGGTAGTTGGGGTTGTTGTACTGCTTCCAACGACTGTAGCAGACCTCGCAGTAGTAAACCTCGGAATCGCTCGCGAGCTTCTTTCCGCAGCGTATGCAGAATCCCTCGATTTTCGGTTCCTCTTTTTCTGATATGGTCCCCTCGATAGATTCCGGTTTTTGATAGTTGTTGATCGGTTCTGCTAGCTGTTTAAACTTCACATCAGGAATCTTGCTGACCAGTTTCTTGTTCTCGAAGAATTCGCATTTGATCGTAGCGTATACGGGTTCGCTGTGTTCCACGATCTTCTGAACGAAGAAGAACGCATTGTAGAATGAAGAGGCATCCTTCTTGTCATCGAAGATCATTCCGAGTTCCTCGTTGTTCACCTGAGAGTATTGATAGAGATTCATCGAGGCAATTATCGCGACACGGTCCTCCGCATAATATTTCGCATGCAGATTCTCCGAATGGCCCAGATAGATGTGTTTCAGGGAGGACAACCATTCGATGACATCGGAATTGTCATCAACCTTCCTGTAGACAACGACGATGTTCACGCCTCTGTTGTCAGCGTCTTCGATGATCTTTCTGAGATTTGGATAGATGCTCAGATACGGGCTGATGATGAACAATCTGGTCTTGGCATGCGTGAACAGATCATGGATTTCCAGATTGAGTGCTTGGGTATCGAGCGCCTCTGCCATCTTATACCTCTGAAGTTGTGCGACGGGTCCTTATTATGATTTCACATAGATATGAAGTTAGCCCAGCTCAATTATGTTTATACGTTGCATATAATTGAACATTATTAAATCAAAGATTTACGATGTATATTTGGTCATATGTCTCCCGGAGCAACTGAACGTTTAGATTGGAAGGATATCAAAAAAAGTGCTGATCAATTTGCTCTTAGGTACAAAGATGCAAAGAAGGAAGAGTCGTTTAAGCAATCATTTTGGATTGATTTTTTCAAGATATTTGGTGTAGATGCAATTCAGGTTGGTACTTTCGAATATTATGTTAAAAAATTGGGGGTTGAAGCAGGTCAAATAGATTATTTCTGGCCCGGAAAGGTGGTCATTGAACACAAATCAGCAGGAAAGGATCTTAACAAGGCATACGACCAGGCCATGGATTATTTATTGGGAATCAGAGACAGTATCGAATTTCCAAAATACGTGATTGTTTCAGATTTTAAAAGAATCCGTTTGTCGTGTATAAAGGAAGGCGAAAGGTTTGATGAAACATACCAGTTATCCGAACTGTCCGATAATATTGAACGTTTTGGGTTTTTGGCGGGCTATGACAACAAACGTATCGAGGGACAACACCCTGTAAATGTTAAGGCTGCAGAGGTAATGGGCAGGCTCTACGACCTTTTAAAAGAATCAAATTACCCAGCTGAGGACCTTAATCTGTTGCTAATCCGTCTTGTATTCTGCTTATTTGCCGAGGATGCAGATGTTTTCAATAAGAATATATTCACAGACTATCTCAATTTAAATACAAAAGGGGACGGGTCTGGAGTTGCTGGAGCCCTAACTGAAATATTTTCTGTATTAAATACGCCATACGAGAAAAGACAGAAAGCAATTTCTTCAAGCCTTATGGATTTCCCTTATGTTAATGGTGGTTTGTTTGCAAAAAACATCCCCGCTCCTGCATTTGATAGAGAAATGCGTGATTGCCTTCTAGAGGCATCGAGGTTGGATTGGAAGTATATCTCTCCGGCGATATTTGGATCCCTTTTCCAGTGTATCATGGATCCATCGATGCGTCGTGAGTTGGGGGCACACTATACTTCTGAAGAGAATATTTTGAAATTAATCAAGCCGTTGTTCCTAGACGACCTTAGAGCAGAATATGAGAAATTCAAGAAGAACAAGAAGGAATTACGTAAATTATGGGATAAAATCTCTGAAATTCAAGTGATGGATCCTGCATGCGGTTGTGGAAATTTCCTAATAATCACATACAGAGAGATGCGCCGGTTGGAAATGGACATATTGAGTTCATTATATGAAGGGCAGATGCTTCTTGACGAATCCCATCTTCATATAGACCATTATTACGGTATTGAGATTGGAGATTTCCCGTCGATGGTGGCTAGCCTTTCCATCATTTTGATGGATCATCTGATGAATTTGGAAATGAGTCATCGTCTTGGCTTAGAAAGGGATATAATTCCTTTAAAAGAAAAGGCTAACATTGTTTGTGCCGATTCGCTAGAAATAGATTGGTCTAGTGTTGTGGATCCTAATTCTTTGACATATATTATTGGTAATCCGCCATTTGTCGGTGCAAAACTACAAACCCCTGAGCAGCGTGGACAAATGGAAAGGTTCTTTTCAAAAAATGCGGGTATTATGGATTTCGTCTCCGCATGGTATGTTAAAGCATATTGGTTTATGAAAATAAATCCAAGAATAAAAACTGGTTTTGTCTCTACCAATTCAATCACACAGGGCGAACAGGTAGAGCCCTTATGGAAACCTTTGTTTGATGATGGAATTAATATTAATTTTGCGTACAGGACTTTCAAATGGTCGAATGAGGCAAAAGGTGTTGCAGCGGTACATGTGGTCATTGTTGGGTTTAGTTTATGTACTACACCTTGTAGGATTTTTGTTCATTCAGATGGTTTAACAGGCGAGGTCATCACAAATAATGTTTCGTTTATTAATGCATACCTTGTTGATGGACCTAGTGTGTTCTTAGAGAATAGGCCACATCCAATTTGTCATGTGCCTGAAATCGGTATTGGCAATAAGCCGATAGACGATGGGAATTACCTATTTTCTCTAGAAGAAATGAAATTATTTATTGAAAAAGAACCCAAATCTGCTGAATATTTTAGAAAATGGATGGGATCAAGAGAATTCATCAATGGAGAAGAAAGATATTGCCTATGGTTAGGGGACTGTTCATCAGATATTCTTAAAACGATGCCGGAGTGCCTCAAACGTATAGATGCTGTTCGTCTATTTAGGTTATCAAGTAAGTCTAAACAGACTAGAAATCTCGCGGACGTGCCAACCAGGTTCCATGTCGAAAATATGCCAGATTCAGACTTTCTCGTTGTACCTGAAACATCATCGGAAAAAAGAAATTACATTCCAATTGGTTTTGTTCAAAAAGACGTCCTATGTAGCAATAGTGTAAAAATAATGCCAAATGCTAACTATTACTATTTTGGCATTCTGACATCAAAAATGCATATGGTTTGGACTCGTTATGTATGTGGCCGTCTGAAGAGTGATTATCGCTATTCTGTTGGAATTGTTTATAATAACTATCCTTGGCCAAATCCCACTGAGTGTCAAAAGCAAGCGATAGAGGATGCAGCAAAACATCTATTGGAGGTGCGTGGAGGTTACAGGGACATATCGTATGCAGATTTGTACGATCCTTTAACAATGCCTGCTGATCTCTTATCTGCTCATAAAAGACTTGATAAAGTTGTAGAAAAGGCATATAAAGAATCATCATTCAGGGATGACGGAGAGCGCATATCGTTTTTATTCAAATTGTACGAAAAAATAAAAAGTAATTAACTTCAGCTCACTGTTTTAATGCCTGATACTGGATCAAGCCTGTCTAGCACTTCGTATTTTCAAGATCTTGCGCTAATCCCATGGCCTAAACAACTATAAGTTGTGCAGAATATCATTAGAAAAGATTGTGTTTTGGATTCGAGTTTAGTGGAGAATAATCCTAGCTAATAACCTTGTTAATAATTTGTTGCATAAGTGAGGATCAAACTTGTTGAAGAAACATGATGTTCGGAAACATTCAAACTTAATGAAAGGAATACTGATTCAGATATAATGTTGAGTAAAGATCATTGGTCGCTATCCACATTGAATCAATCGAGAGAGTTTATAGATACTAGTCCCGATTATCAACGTCCATATGTATGGGGCACATCCCAGAAACAATTGTTAATTGATACGATTTTGAGGGGATATGACATTCCTAAATTGTATCTGAGGGTTATTGACGATAATAATTTTGAAGTAATTGATGGACAACAGAGGATTCGGACAATTTGGGATTTTTATGATGATAAGTTTGCAATATCACAGAATGCGGAACCGGTAAACGACAAGAAAATAGCAGGATTGAGATACAGCCAGCTTGATTTTAAAACTAAACTAATACTTGATAAGTACAATCTGGATTTTGCATTAGTTTCTAATTGTTCAGAAGACGAAATACGTGAAATGTTCCTAAGATTGCAGAATGGAACAACGTTGAAAGCCCAAGAAATAAGAAATGCAATTCCGGGAAAGATGCGTGATTTTGTAAAAACTGTATCTTCGCACGAATTCTTTAAAAAAGTTGTGTTTGAAGACAAGAGGTTCAGTCATGATCATGTGGCTGCTCAGATGTGTCTATTGGCCATTAACGGGGGTTTGTGTAATGTTAAAGATAAAGATCTTAACAATATGTATTATAACAACAAAGATTTCAACGATCAATCCTCAGTGGCAAAAAAGGTTACTTCTACGTTGAACTACCTTAATATGATGTATGATGGGCAATCCCCAGTGTTGAAGAGGTATAATGTGATTTCCTTATATGCACTGATTTTGGATCTCAGTAATAATTACGTTATTAAGGGCCGTGAGAAGGAGATTGGTGAATGGTTTACCAATTTTGAACATCAGCGTTTACTAGATAAAGAAAAAGATGAAACTGAACAGAATCCCCGTTTGGTTGCTTATCATGAAAGAATATCCCATTCTACCGATGGACTCGATTCTCTAACATATCGTCATAATCTACTGAAAGAGTACTTGTTCGTTTCAGTTGAACATCTTCCGATGAAGGACCAACAGAGATCATTCGATGAAGTTCAGAAACAGGTTATTTACCTTCGTGACAAAGGTATCTGCCAAATATGTAAAAAGCATTGTGAATGGAATGCCTGGGAAGCGGATCATATAACTCCATGGAGCAAGGGCGGACAGACCGAAATTGAAAATGGACAGGTGTTATGTCCAGAATGTAACAAGAAAAAGAGCGATGATGCATCTTGAGGAAGTAATGGAGTGGTGGATGTAATTTCGATTTGCAGTATGCTTGTAATGTTGTTTTCAGCGTACACAGATTGTAGGATCTACTTATTCTAGACAAACAGTAAACGGCCAGGTTAGTTTACTAAAATATGAAGGAGAACAATAATTTAGATGCATATCAATAATTTAGATAGATATCTATAAATTCTAATCTGACTATTCTGTATCATGAATACTGGAATTGATTACCATAATTTTTATGAGATATTGCTTAACTTGAGGGAGTTGTATCATAGTTATGGGCGCATTGATGATTCTAATTCAAAGTTGGATGAAATAACTAAGTTGTTTATGGTTTCTTATTATCATGCAACGAGGGGCGAAAGATTCTCATTGAGTTTAGTTAGAAAATACTCTTTTGAGACGTATGGAAATGAAAATAGAATTGCACTTGCACTACGCGAGATATTCAAGAATACAGTTACGGACCAAATGTTTAACAATTGTGATGGAACGTGTATTTTTGGATCAAATCCCGATCTGAATATACAACCTTCAGAAAATGAGTTTGCTGAAAAAATTATCAATGAAATAGAAAAAATTGATTTTATCAACATTGTTAAGACAAAAAATCACTCAGATATGGACATCATTAACGAGTGTTTTGGGCATTTTATTCGTGACAATTTTAGGAATAATAAAGAAGACGCTCAATATATGACGCCTGCAGAAATAATTGTTCCACTATTAAATGTGATTTTTAAACAAATGGAAGTTGATGGTTATTTCAATAACACAAATTCATTCAAAATAATGGATCCAACATGTGGAGTTGGTACGCTGTTGGTAGAAACAGCTAGAAAATATATCGCTTATGTTAATCAATCTGGATTAGACGAAGGAGAAAAAAGAACGATTATTGATTCCTTTTTAGATGGAGGCATAATTGGGCAAGACAAAGTAGATCGTATGGTAAGATTATCGAAGATGAATTCATTGTTATTTGGGAGTAACATTTCAAATATTTACGTGGGCAACAGTATTGTTGGAGATTCTGTAATTGATAGTTATAGAGGCTCTGTTGATTTGATAGTGACAAATCCGCCTTTTGGCGCAGAATATGACATAAATGAACTGGATGATGAAAAATATCCTTTCATAGAGGAAGTAATGTTGTCAACAAAGACCTTTGATTCCGAATTATTAATGCTATTACGTTGTATTGATCTTCTAAAAGATAATGGATATTTGGCCATAGTGTTGCCAGATAGTGTTTTTTCTTCAAAAGGAATGTGTGCACAATTAAGAAGTATCTTGTTGGATGAATGTACGGTAATATCTGTTTTTCAGTTACCAGCAGTTACTTTTGCTCAAGCAGGAACAAGAACAAAAACTGCCATTTTATTGTTAAGGAAGACGAGACCTCCTGAGCATCAAATTATAAGAATGTGTATCTGTGAAAACGTAGGATATGATGTAAAGGAAAAAAGCGGCGTTCCAGTAAAAATTGAGAGGGGCACAAATGATTTGCTTTCTATTTCAAAGACATATATTGATAATATAGCTGATGAAAGTACCATAATATGTGTGCACCCTTCAATAACGAATATTGTTCGTGACGATCTGATTGATGATATCATAAATCCAAGTTTTTATGATGCAAAAAGAATCAAAGCTGTGAAAGAGTACGACGAAAATGTAAAAGACGGTTTTAAGTTATGCGAATTAGGGGAACTCGTATCTTTTGAGACAAAGAAAAGAAAGAGTTTCACCGTATCAGATAATATCAAGCACATTAGCGTTTTACATATAGGAAAAGATTCTATAATAGATTTTAAAGAAGTGGAGTCGTATCTCCCATCCTCGAAAGGGAGGCTTTGTGAGGAAGGAGATTTAATATTTTCTAAGATTAACCCGCAAATTCCAAGAATGGCGGTGGTTCCTATATCAGGTTACAAGTTGGTCTGCTCCAATGAATTTGAAATAATGCGCCCTAAGGAAGGCATAGATGTTAATGTCTTGTGTATGTTATTGAAAACAAAACAGTTTTCAATACAAGTCGAAAGTTTAACATCCGGAACATCTTCGTCACACAGCAGAGTAAAGAGTGAACAATTAGCAAAAATTGTAATTCCTTATCCAACAAAAGAGAGTACAAGAAATCAATTTTTGGATTTGGGAAAAAAAATCGCGGATGCATTTTATAAAAAGTATCAGGCGGAGGAACAATTAAATGACATAATAAAAACTTTAGAAAGGGTTTGGTGAGTTAAAATTTATCGATAATTACATTTGATCCACAACAAGTTGCGCGGAATATCAATTCTGAGCCTTTGTGATTTTCAAGTGGTATTTCTAACTGATCGAAACCATTTTTCATACCATTTCCATGGCGTGCGAATGTTTCATCCGTACCAGAGTGCGGGGGAAATAGTTGAAAATTTACGCTCAAGTCTTCGTCAGTTGTATTAAATTTTGGATATCCTTTCTTGTCCATCCACTCTTTATACCTGTTTCTTAGAATGTCATGTTCAAGAACATTAACTTTCCATATTCTAATTCTAATATTCTTGGCAGAATCTTTATCGATTGATAAAAGATACAATGATGAGTAATCTAAGAAGCGTTCCATTATGCGCCTGGTAACGGCAGTAAAATTCCATCTGGGGGCACTAGCTCCTTTTTTGTCTTGTGAGCTAAGAAAATTTGCACTCTTTACTTCAGAACCATCACTTAAATCATCACCTTTTCCTCTCATACCTTGTCCGGGTATTTGTGTTTGAAGGGAAACAAGGTGTTGAGCAATGTATCCTGTATCTATTTGGGAGGATTGTGCAGTTATTGTGCTCCAGTAATCTAGTTTAGTACGTTGTTTTATTACCTGTTCATTGATAAGATCAATGGCTAATTGTTTTCTTTCTTCTTTGGATAGTTGGTTGAGTATTGTTTTTGAGATAAGGACTTTATCGTTTACGGAATAACTGTGGATATCGATATGGTTTGTGATGTCTTCTAAAATCTGATTAATTGTTGAACCTTCCTTTCTTTTTTTGAAGAAGTGTTCCTTAATGTAAGTCTCATAATCTTCTACGAATGTGTCGCCATCAACACGATATATAAAATGTTCAGTCATATGCATAGATTTGTGCCAAGATTAATATCGTTATGGGAGAAGCCTCGAACAGTTGATACATAAAAGAGTTATTATAGGTGTTCATTAGGTGAATGATAATAGGATGTCTTACGAAATCGTGAACATTGTCACATCAGGAACATTAGGTCAGAAGGTTAATCTGATCAATCTTTTCAAATTGTTACCAGATGTATTTTCATATGATCCAGAAGGATATCATGGTGGTTATCTGAAATTGTCAAAATATACGGCAACCATCTATTCCACTGGAAAGTATATCGTCCCTGGTGTGAAATCTATTGACGATATCTCTTCCAATCATGAAGAAATTATGAATCTTTTAGGGGGGGTAGTTGACGACAAACTTATTCAAAGAGCGGAAATAAGGAATATCGTTGCATGTTCAAACATCGGTCATGATTTGGATTTACCGCTGTTATTTACGGAATTGATGAATTCAACGGATTATGAGATAACATATGAACCGGAAGTCTTCCCAGGAATGTGCATAAGGACAGATATCGGTTCTTCGAATGTTTACAGGAATGGAAAATATCTGCTTCTTGGAGCATTATCCATAAAGCAGTTGGAACAGTTGGATTCTAAAATACGGTCTCTTATTGATTGTTAATACTTTTGATCCAATTGCGCCCAGTCCGTCTTATTCGGGTTTAGGCTTCCTTCTTCAAGCCTCATCCAGCGGGCTCTCTCCCCTGTGGAGCTCGGTCTCGTATATCGGACACTTGGATTTCTTTATAAGACAATATAACCCGTAGATCACGCCGGGTACTAAGAAGCACAGGAGCAGTATGACGAGCAGCAGCCAATCGAACCTCTGCTCGTTCACGTACCGTCCGCAGTGTGGGCAGTATCTGGTGGACATGGGTTTTACATCGGCGTATAGGATAAAAAGATTTCCCTGTTTGTACAGGATTTAAGGATTTTCTACCTCCCAAGTAGGAGGGGCGATGTCGGAGAGCCGCGTGTCTCCGAGGTTCACCGTCGCGCTCCCGTCGTCCCCCGTCCCGCCTGCGGCGAGGTCGATGCCGTAGCCGTCGGAATCATCCGATGCGGCGGCCGCTAACGTTAATATAGCCAGGAGGAACAGCGGCAGTATCCATATGCGGTGAGCGGTCATCGTTCGCTTCTCGTGCCGTCTCGGGCACGTTCGTATCGGGGACGGATCGGCCGGGAAGGCGGTCTCCGGTCCCCTCCGTTAATTTACCTGTGGAATATACAACAGCGATTCCGACGGATCATCATCCCTTGGATACGTTCGGATTTTCCGCATGTCCCTGTGCGATGGTATATTATCGTACAGCCTATTCCCGAGCATGTCCCTCCGCTGGACCGTACCGATCGCCGCCGTCGCGCTGGCGGCATTATGTCTGTTCATCCTTGACGGAACGTCCGATTCCGAGGCCGTGCAGCCGATCCCGCCGACCCAAATGGGCGATCTTTGGTATCAAATGGACGAAGAGGGGAACCTGGAGTTCTGGGGAAACGGCACTATATTTTACGATGACAGATGGAGCGGGTGCATCACGGTCACCGTGGGGGACGGTCCGGTCAACTTCGTACCTGGGGCCTTCGAGAATTGCACATCGCTCACCACAGTCACCATCGACGGGAATGTGGAAAGTACATGGTCTATTGCCTTCAAGGATTGCACATCGCTCACCACAGTCACCATCGGCGGGGATGCTCCCATTTTGGGCACCTCAGTTTTCATTGGTTGCACATCGCTCACCACAGTTACCATCGGCGGTAATGTGGGAGGTATAGATCAAAATGCACTCTGCAATTGCACATCGCTCACCACAGTCACCATCGGCGGGAATGTGGTGGATATAGGGACAAATGCGTTTTCATTATGCGAGAAATTGGAATCTTTTGAGGTTCTCGGTGATATCGGATCCATTTCCGATTATGCATTCAGAGGATGTTTCACGAATTCCCATTCTTCAGTCATGACCGTCCACGGGTCCATCGGACCAATCGGGAACAATGCGTTCGAAGACAGCCGTTTGCACGTACTGAATGTGTACGGGACCCTGGATCTTGACAATATAGCCACCGATGCGTTCCTCAACGACCACCTAGGATTGCTGAACGTGCGCTGTACGCAGGCTCAGACGCTTATCGGGGCTCAGGGCACCGATGCGTACGGAAGGATCGTTCAGAACAATCCTGTCGTAGGGGCCCTGCACGACTATTCCGCAGCATACGGATGGTCCGACGACGGCAAGGCCTGTACCGTGCACATAGTCTGCGCCAACTCAGCCGGCCACGATCACGATGAGAATCCGACGGTGACATCTTCGGTGAAGATACAACCGACCGAGACCGAGATGGGCACCACCGAGTATTCGGTATCGGGGACCTATAACGGCTTCGTCTATTCATCCACGAAGGATGTGCAGGACATCCCCGCCACAGGCGGCGGAGATCCTGGAGACGACGGTTCAGGCAAGAAGGACAATACCGTATTGTACATCGTCGCAGGCGTGGCCGCGGCCGCCGTCCTGATCGGAGGGGCGGCATTCCTCATCCTTAGGAAGCGCTGAGCATACCGTCATCTTCCCAAAAATCAGATGTCTGGGACATCACTCGCTTAGGCGCAACGCCTTCCCGAGATTACCGAGGTACTTCTCGTCCTGGAGGAACGACCCGGGCACATCCCCGATCATCCTCCTGTACAGTGAATACGGGACGGCATAGGTCATCATGTCCGTCCCGACGTATCTCCTGGCGTACATGTCGGTCATGCCTATCACCCCGCGGGGATCGTCCGACTCCCCCTCCGCCCTCGGTATGGCGTATATCTGCTGGCAGGCGTGGCCGAACGGCGCTATAGATGCCGGACCATTGGTCCTCTTGGAATACGAGGCGAGTTGCATCAGCGCGCTCAGTCTGGTGGGATCGACCACGAACACCACGACCTCGATCGCCCTTCCTTCCCTCTCGGCATCCTCCAGGTCCTGGAATACGATGGCGTCCTTTCCGTCTCCGATGTCCTTCACGCCGTCGATCTGCATCCTGGCGCATTCAGGGTCCGCGAAGTACCTCTTCCCG
>JAEEGL011547822.1_pt1 | contig 11908 bp, 9 predicted proteins | sample 9134231 | NCBI WGS metagenome assembly JAEEGL01 (sample SAMN16246548, study PRJNA631951) | gut metagenome | biome: gut microbiome; feature: rumen; material: fiber-attached | host: Bos | place: Iran: Karaj | collected 2018-10 | reverse complement strand
GGCGGGATTGCGCTGCAACGTCTTCTGGTCCGACGACCCCGAGGAGGCGCGCCGCTTCCTCGACATGGGCATCGACACCATCCTCACCAACGACTACCAGCCCATCGCGGCCGCCACTGGACTAAGATAGTTAGTCGGTTTGTCGGTTTGTCGGTTAATCAGTAGGCTGGTTGGTCAGTTGCTCTCGCAACTGACCAACCAACCTACTATGCAACCATTCAACTACTTCGCGTGGCCGACGGTCTGGGCGAAGAGCGGCACGCGCTTTTCGCTGAGGCCAAGCCCGGCGGAGAGCTCCTTCGGGTTGATCATGCCGAGGAAGACGGTGTGGAGTCCCGTCGAAGCGGCGTGGAGGTAGACGTTCTGCCCGATGAAGCCGCAGTCGACGCTGGCGTACTTGAAGGCGTCCTGCGGGCGCTGCTGCATGCCCTGCCGCTCGTAGTCGATTACGTAGACGAGCGCGATCGGGGCGACGAGCGCGAAGTTCTCCGGGGAGCCCATGCGTCCGGTGAAGCCGCGAAGGTCCTTGTCCGTGACCTGCTTGAGGACGTTGGCCTCGCTGTCCCAGAAATAGGCGCCGTCGGCGCGGCAGACGTAGATGTCGACTTCCTGGCGGTTGACCGCCGTCGGGGCCGTGCGCTTCTTCTGGTCGGGGCGGTTGAAGCCGTTCGCGGCCCAGAGGAGGTCGGAGAGTTCCTGGTCCGTGAGCGGGGCCGTGGAGAAGTCCCGGTGCGTCTGGCGCGCGGCCAGCGCTTCGTTGAGCGGCTTTCCGCCGGTTCGGACGGGATCCGGGAGCTTGATGTCTGCGGCGATGGCCGCCACTGAAACGAGTGCGATTGCACTTGCGAGTGTTGTCTTCATGTAAGTTATCCTTTCTACCCCATTTTAACAAAAACTGGCCGGATTTGCCTGAAAGCTTTTTAATCGCGCAATGTCTTCCTGTCGAATGGCGCCCGTCTCCGCCGCCACGGCGCAGACGGCGTCGAAGTCGCAGAGGGAGTGGTTTTCGACGCCGGCTGCGGCAAATCGATCAATGCCGTTTTTAAGTCCGTAGGTGAAGATGGAGACGACGCCCAGGACTTCCGCCCCGGCCTCACGAAGGGCAGCGACGACCTCCAGACAGCTGCCGCCAGTCGAAATGAGATCCTCCACGACAACAACCTTCTGCCCGGCTTCAAGCTTGCCCTCGATGCGGTTCTGGCGTCCGTGGTCCTTGTTCGAGGAACGGACGTAGCCCATCGGCAGGCCCATGAGGTGGCCGCAGATGGCGGCGTGGGCGATGCCGGCCGTTGAGGTGCCCATCAGGACCTCGACGTCGGGGTAGTGGGCGCGGATGAGGGCAACGAGCCCCTCCTCGATACGCGTCCGCACGGCGGGCGCGGTGAGGGTGAGGCGGTTGTCGCAGTAGATGGGGCTTTTGATGCCCGACGCCCAGGTGAAGGGGTTGTCTGGACGCAGGAAGACCGCGCCGATTTCAAGCAGGTCGCGGGCGATGGTCGCTTTGTTCATTGGTTATGCTCCTTTCGCACCGCGGCCGCGGCAAGCGCGGCCCTCCCATGGCGGCCGCGGCGAGCGCGGCCCTTCCATCCCTTAGCGGACGGCCGGCTTCTGGGAGAAGGCCTGCGGACGGCGGCCCTTGTACCATGCCAGCATCACCGGGGTGGCGATGAAGACCGAGGAGTAGGTGCCGACGATGACGCCGATCAGCATGCAGAGTGCGAAGTCGAAGATCGCGCCGCCGCCGAAGACGAAGAGCGACAGGCAGGCGAGAAGGGTGGTCAGCGACGTCAGCAACGTGCGGGAGAGCGTCTGGTTGAGGGACTTGTTGCAGACATCCGCGAACTTGAGGTTCGGTTCCTTGCGGAGATCCTCGCGGATGCGGTCGAAGATGACGATCGTGTCGTTCACGGAGTAGCCGACGATCGTCAGCAGGCAGGCGATGGCCGTGACGCCGACCTGGCGGCCGAAGAGCGAGTAGAGGCCGAGGGTGATGAGGACGTCGTGCGCGAGGGCCGCGACGGCACCGAGCGAGAAGCCGAACTCGAAGCGGATCGTGATGTAGATGATCATCATGATGAGGGCGTAGATGACCGCCTTCGTGGCGTCGCGCTTGAGGTCGGAGCCGATCTGGGATCCAATCGTGTCTTCCTGGGTGTTGGATGCGCCGGCTTCGGGGAATGCCTTCAGAACGGTCTCGTCGATGGCCTTGGCAATCGTCGGATAGCCGGAGACGGTCTCGTAGCCGGACTTGATCTGGACGACGGGCTTGCCGTCCTCGCCGGCCGACTGCGTCTGGATGATGGCGTCGTCGATGCCGCCGGCGCGGAGGGCCGCGCGGAGATCCTCTGTCTTCGGCGTCTGGTCGAAGGTGTAGGACATGACCGTGCCGCCAGTGAAGTCGATGGCCATGACGCTTCGCGGGTTCGTCTTGCAGCGGATGCCGAAGATGATGAGCGTCACGACGATGATGGCGACGGAAACGGGGGCGACGATCCGGCCCTTGGCGAGGAAGTCGATGTCGGTTGGCTTGGTGATGAGGCGCTTCATGCCGTAGCGCTTGGTGCCGCCCTCGCGGATGAAGAGGCGGAAGACCATGCGGGTGAGGACGAGCGCCGTGAACATGTTCACAACGATGCCGGCGGCGAGCGTGATGGCGAAGCCGCGGATCGGGCCGGAACCGAAGATGAAGAGGATGATTGCCGTAAGGAAGGTCGTGATATTGGAGTCGAAGATCGCGAGGAAGGCGCGGTCATAGCCCGCGTCGACGGCCGCGTGGGGCGACTTGCCGGCATTCAGTTCCTCGCGGATGCGCTCGTAGATGAGGACGTTGGCGTCGACCGCCATGCCGATTGTCAGCACGATGCCGGCGATGCCCGGCATGGTGAGGACTGGAAGCTGGAGGATGCCGCCGCCCTGCGAGACATCGGCCTGGCCGACGGCGGAGAAGACGCCGGAGACGAGGACCATGCCGAGCGGAAGCATGAAGAGGTTCATGAAAAGCGCGAGGTCCGCCACGAGACCGTAGACGAGGTAGTATGCGGCCATGAAGACGATGACGAGGGCGCCGCCGATGAGCGAGGCCTGGATGCCGCTGCGAATGGCGTCGGCGCCGAGGGAGGCGTCGACCATCCGCTTCTCAAGCACCTTGATTGGCGCGGGCAGCGAACCGGCGTTGAGGATGTTGCGGAGGAGAATCGCCTCCTCGTTGGAGAAGCGGCCGGAAATCGTCGCGCGGCCCGAGGGGATCGGCTCGCGGATGACGGGCGCGGAATAGAGCGTGTCGTCGAGGATGATGGCGAGCTGGCGGCCGACGCGCCCTTCCTTGTTCTTGTTGCCGCCGGGGCAGTAGTCGGCGGTGAGGCGGGCGAACTTCGACGCGCCGGATTTCTTTAACGTGAGGGCGACCTGGATTTCGCCGGTCGTCACGTCGTGGTCGACCTCTGCGCGGTCGAGTTCGGCGCCAGTGAGCTCGTCCTTGTTGCGCACGAAGCAGGGGGTGTAGACGGTGCTGCCGTCCGCGAGCTTTTCGGGCTCGAGCATGAAGACGTAGCCGGCCTTCGGAATCGCAAAGGTGGCGAGGGTGCGCTTGAAGCCGGGCTGGCGGAGGCGCTCCTCGTAGTCGGGGAGGCGCTTGTAGTACTTGCCACCCCTGGCGTCGACGATTTCGTAGCCGTCGGGGCAGCGGTTGTGGGCGAAAAGGTCGCTCACGAGCTGGGCGTTGTTCACGTGGACGAGGCGGAAGCGCAGGAAGGCCGCGCTCTTGATGCTCTGCTCGGCCTGTGCGCGCTGGCTTTCGTCGGCGCCCGGAATCTCGATGATGATGCGGTGGTCCTTGCCGGGAACGATGAGGGGCTCGTTGACGCCGAGGCTGTCGATGCGGTTGCGGAGAACCTCGACCGTGCGGTCGTCGGCGTTTTTCATGATGGCGGAGATTTCGGCGTCAATCTCCTTGTCGGTCTTGTCGGGATCGGCGGCCTTGCGCTCCTCGCGCAGCTGCTCTTCGTCGATCTGCACAGTGAAGCTCGTGCCGCCGGCGAGGTCAAGGCCCAGGCGGACCTTGTCCTTCGGTGGATAGACAACGACGGCGGAGGCGACGACCAGCGCCGCGAAAATCAGCCACTTGATAATCGAATTCCTATCGTTCATGGTACAATGCTCCTCGAATAAAAACGGTTCTAAACAATATACCTTTAATTGCGCTCTTTTTCAAGCGTTTTGTAGAAAACATCCAAAGGATAGCATCCCGAAACCCTTCCATGGCGGGGCGCGTTGGTGCACTCGCCGAGGGTTCGGCAGATGCGCCGACGATCGAGGCGCCCCCCCGCCAAGTGGTCGGCGCAGTAGTCCGCGTAGGGAAGCGCCATGCGCCCGAGGCCCGCGAAATCTGCCGTGGCTGATTTCGCGGGAGAATGGAGAATTGTTTGGGCGCTGTCATCATTTTCCATTTTCCATTTTCCATTTTCCATTTCGGCGGTTGCGCGGCCGAGGCCGCCAACGGCGGCTTCGGCCGCGCAACCGGCGTACTCCTGGAGGCAGGTGAGGCCGGAAAGGACGATCTTCGCCCAGGGGCAGCGCTCCTTGAGGCGCCGCGAGGCGGCAATGTGGAGCGAGACGGAAAGAAGAGGATCCTGCGGGGGGATGTAGCCGTCGCAGACCGGATAGTAGGCCGGCCGCTGGATGTGGACGCAGTAGTACGGACTGCCAATCGTGCCGCAGACGAGCTCGACGCCGTAGCCGCGCATCATCTCGAGGAAGGCCGTCGGCTCCGTAAGGTCCGGATCCATGGAGAGGCAATCCTCAGCCGCGCCGAACGGCCGCGGCGGCAACGCCGCAGAAACCATCGGCCGCCCAACGCCGTCGGGGCCCTTTTCAAAGGGGAGGATGTCGAAGATGCTGAGGCGCATCGCGACTGGCAGGTCGGGGCAGGCCTCCTTGACACACGAGGCGATCTCGCGCGAAAAGCGCGTCCGGTTCTCAAAGGAGCCGCCGTAGGGGCCGGGACGGCCATAGGCCGTGAGGAAGTCGTGGGCGAGATAGCCGTGGGCATGCTTGAGGTCAACGAAGTCGAATCCGGCTTCCCTCGCCACGCGCGCGGCCTCGCCGTAGGCGTGGACGATGTCGCCGACTTCTGCGTCAGGGACGACGCGCGGCGCGCCGAACTTGCGGTCGAGAAGCGGATTTGTCCAGGCGACGGCCGATTCGAGACGGTCATCCCGGTTCGGATGGGCGAAGCGTCCCGAGTGGGTGAGCTGGAGCCCTACGAGGAAGTCCCCATTCGTCCCGAAGCGTTCGGCATGTGCGCGCCGCATCGCGGCTACCGCCGCCTTGAGCGCGGGAAGGTTCTCACGGGACACAAGAAGCTGGCGCGGATTGCTACGGCCGGCATGAATGACGGCGCCGGCCTCGGTGCCGCAGACGAGCGCCGCACCCGATTCCCCGAAGTGGGTCCAGCGACGGACCGTCAGTTCGGAAGGCGCACCACCCGCCGTACAGTCCCAGCCTTCCATGGGAAGAAGCGCCCAGCGGTTTGGGAGATTCCGCCCGAAAAGGGCGGCCGGACGAGACATCGCGTCATGTTCGGTCTCTTCCGCCAACGGGATGTCTATTCTCTTCTCGGCGAGATACTCGCGCAGTTCCGAAACCGAACGGAACGTGCCGGCTTTTCTGTATGTATTCATCGCCAAATAGTGTACCACAACTTTTCGCTTGTATTCCGCGCGTTTTTCATTTATCATTTATTTATTGCTTTTACGTGGCGGTTTAGCTCAGTTGGTAGAGCAGCGGAATCATAATCCGCCTGTCAGGGGTCCGAGTCCCTTAGCCGCCACCAAGTTTTACGGGCCCCCGGAGCTTGGCTCCAGGGGCCCGATGTGTTCAGGGTCGCCGTTATGTCGAAACAAAGTTTTATCGCCTCTCTGCGCCTGGCTTCAAGCGCCGTCGCGCTCCTTGCCGCGTCGCTGCTCATCCCGTGCATTCTCGCCGCCGACGAACCTGCTCCGCTGGACGAAGAGCCACCGCACGATCCCGCCGCTGATGTCGATTCAGACGGTGACCTCACTCCCGACGCCCGCGACCCGCTGCCGCTTGTGGCGAACGTCCCCATTTACTGGTCCGTTCAAAAGTTCACGCTTTCGCGCCCTTCCGCAGGGGAACCGGCGGACACGTCATGGGCGGGCGCCCCGGCGCTTGACATCGCCTCGGTCCTCCCGGCGCCCAAGGTCCAGTCGCCTGTCACGGTCATGCCGCTGACCTCCCGCAAGGCGGCAGGCCAGCTCCGCGGACACCCCTTCGCCCCACTCGCCCTCTTCGGAGCCGACGCCATCCGCTTCGGCGACCTCCAGCGGGCACGCGCCGCCGCGTTCCTGCGCGGTTGGCGCGCCGAAGGGGCCAACCAACCTGTGTCCCTCTCCTTCACCGTGCGCTTTATCAACCTCGGCACCGCAAGCCGGTCCTTCTACGGCCTTGAGATTCCCGTTGGCCTGGGCGGCAAGACCTGGGCCATGGCCCACCCCCTGCAGAAGGGGCACACGACTCCCGGAAAGGATGCCTTTCTGCCTGCCTCGGAAAAAGCAGTTGACATGAATTTCGTCGCTGAGGTCGAAGCGTCTGCGGCCGATGCGTTCCTCTCCCGTCTCGCAACATCCGCCACATCCCCGACCTTTGAGTTTGCGCGGGCGACAGGGCTTGACAATTCCGCCCCGCCACCAACCGACGGTACACCCCCCGCCCCGCCTGCCGTCGGGACGGATTCTCTCACCGCAACCTTCCAGTCAATTCTCCTGAAGACACGTCTGATCCGCATCGAAGGACCTGACGGACTTGTCTGGAACTGGCGCGTAGCCCCCGTCGACCTCTGTTCGGGCAGCGCAATCACCTTCGGTCGCTGGGTGGAGGGCATGAACACTGTGTCCAAAGACGTCTATGGTGCGCCGCTCTTTGCCTTTGAAGGCGCTTATCCGATTTCCATCGCCGGATGGGACAACGGCTTCTGGGACCTCTACTGGACCGCGTCACGCAAGGGCCGCGAATTCGACCCAAACGATCTCCCCGGATCCCGGCTTAACGCCGACACCGTCCTCACCCTTTCCCCCACGCAGCCTTCCGCCCTTCCCCCCGAAGGCGTTTCGCCCATCATCTCCCATCTTCGGGGCGTTTGGTTCTTCCATCACGGCTTCAATGACGAAGCCATTGAGAGCCTCTCCGCCGCAGGGCGCAACGGCGTCCCGCAGGGTTACAGCTGGTGCGGCCGTTGCAAGTCCAGCATGCCCGACGACCCTGACGCGCCTGGCGCAAACAAGAAGGAGGCCGCCCGCCTCTACAAGCAGGCCGCCGATGCAGGCTACGCCCCCGGCCTCGCCTGGCACGGACGTGCCCTCGCGCATGGTGAAGGCCAGAAGGCGGACAAGGCGGCGGGCGTGGCGGCGCTTAAAAAATCCGCCGATCAGGGCTTCCCCGAAGGGCGCCTTCTTTATGCGCTCTTTCTCAAGAAAGGCGTGGGCGTCAAGGCCGATCCCGCCGCTGCCGTTGACCTCCTCACGCAGGCCGCCTGGCAGGGAAGCACTGCTGCCATGGCCGCGCTCGGCGCCCACCTCCTCGACAAGGGCTCGCTCGAAGGCCGCGACTGGATCGAGTTCGCCGCGAAGAGTGGTGACGGCAAGGCGGCAGCCCGTCTGGCCCGTTTCCTGCGCGATGGCGAACTTGGCACGACCGCCTCCCCCGCCGAGGCGGAAAAATGGCTCCAGTACGCCGCCGACGCCGGCGACGCTCCCTCGCTTGTGACCCTCGGCGAAGCCCTTCGCAACGGCGACGGTGTCCGCCGCAACCCGCGGAAAGCCGCAGAGTGCTTCCGCCGCGCCGCCGAGGCCGACAATGGCGACGGCCTTACCTGGTACGCCATCAGCCTTCTCGAGGGGAGCGGCGTCCGCCGCGATGTCAACAAGGCTCTGGATCTTCTAACGAGGGCTGCGGACGCCGGCCATGCGAACGCACAGTTTTTCCTTGGCGTTTGCCGCTTCGGGGGCTTTGGCGGCTCCGAACGCGATCCCGCCGAAGCGATGTTCCGCTTCAAGAATGCCGCCACCGAGCAGCCGGCAGCCAACATTTTCCTCGGCGTGGGACACCTCAACGGGGTAGGCGTTGCGAAAGACGAAAAGAAGGCCCTCGAATGCTTCAAGGCCGCCGCCGACCGCGACGTTCCCGCCGGCATCCTCTGGCTCGCCCACTGCTATGCCAACGGAATCGGCGTGGAAAAGGACATCGAAGAAGCCCGCAAATGGGCTCGAAAGGCCGCCGATCTCGGCATCCCCGCCGGCCGCCAGATGCTCCTCTCCATCCAGGAATGACCGCCAACTCATAACGAAAGGGATTTCACCATGGCTGACAAGAAAACGACAAGGAAAAAAGCCTCTGGCAACACTCGGATGTCGCTTGCCGAAGTCCGCGCCGCCGCCGCCGCAAAGGCTGCGGCGGAAAAGGGGGAAGGCCGCCGCACCAAGCAGCGGAAGTCGCCCGCCGAACGCATGGCCGCCCCCGTTCGCAAGCAGGCCGCGAAGGTCAAGCAGCGTCCCACGATTCGGAAGAAGATCGCCGCCCAGATGGCCGATGCCGCCGCCGAACGCGCTGCCGAGGCGCAGAAGGCCCCGGAGCCGTTTTTCAAGCCGCCAGCCAAAAAGACCGCCCGCTTCAGCCCCGCAGACCTCGCGGACTTCCGCAAGGAGCTCCTCTACATGCGCAGACGCATTGCCGCCAAAATCAAGAGTGACAATCAGGCTTCCTTCAAGCGGGAGGACGAGTCCCACCGCGCCGAAGAAAGCACCGAGGCATACGAGCGCTTCTTTGCCATTGAGACAAGCGGCTCCTTCCAGGAGATCATCTACCACATTGACGAGGCGCTGAACTCCATCAAGGAGGGCACCTACGGCATCTGCAAGAACTGCGGCGGCCTCATCCAAAAGCCTCGTCTCCAGGCCCTGCCCTTCGCCAAGAACTGCATCCGCTGCCAGTCGCTTCACGAGCGTCGGCGCTCATGAAACGCATCTCCTATCTCCTATCTCCTATCTTGATTTGTTGCCTGATCGTTTTCGACCAGGCAACAAAGTGGTTTGTCCGATCTCATTTCGCGCTTCATGAATCTCGCCCCGTAATACGCGGATTCTTCAGCTTGTCGTACGTTCAGAACCAAGGTGCGGCCTGGGGCATCCTGAGTGGCTGGCGCATCATTCTCGTCGGCCTTGCCGCCGTCATGCTCTTCGTCCTCGCACGGTACCGCACGAAAATTTTCGGTGCGCGCGCGATTGGCCGCGTCTCCTTCGTGCTGCTCGTCGCCGGCATTGTCGGCAATGTCATTGACCGCGTCTGGCTCGGATACGTCGTCGACTTTCTCGACTTCTACATCGGAACAAGCCATTTCCCCGCCTTCAACGTCGCGGACAGTTGCATCTGCGTCGGCGTCGGTCTCTATGTGCTCGCTTCGCTCGCGATGGGGAATAGGGAATAGGTTTTTTCAATCAATGTCGACCGAAGAAACATCTCCTATCTCCCATCCCCTATCCCCCATCTCCTATCTAGAACGCCGACGCGCCGCAACGTGGCGCGCAGGCGTACTTGTCGGCCCCACGGCCGTCGGCAAGAGCGATGTGGCCCAGTGGATCGCCGAGCGCCTCGGCGTGCCGATTCTTTCGGCCGACTCGATGCTCGTCTACCGCGGTATGGACATCGGTACCGCCAAGCCCACCCCCGCCGAACGCGGCGACGTCCCCTATTTCGGCATTGACTGCGTCGACGCGGGGACGCCTTTCAGCACCGGCGCCTGGCTCTCCCTTGTGTTCCGCCAGCTGGCGGAACACAAGGGAGGGAATAGGGAGCGGGGAACAGGGAGCGGGGAACAGGGAATATCCCCTGTTTCCTATCCCCCATCTCCTATCTCCTATCTCGCGAGCTGCGGCGCGGCCGCGCCGCAGCTCGTCGTTACCGGCGGTACCGGACTCTATGTCCGCGCCCTTCTCTTCGGGCTCGACGCCCCTCCCTCCAACCCAAAGGCACGCGCCCGGTGGACGGCACTCTACGAATCTGGCCGCCTCCCCGCCCTCCGTGCCGCCGTCGATGCCAATCCCGCCGCGCGCGCGCTTCTGTCTGACGGCGACCTTGCCAATCCCCGCCGCCTCATCCGCGCCCTTGAGCGCGCCGAGGCCGGAGATATAGCAACTTCCAGTAGAGATGGCCGAACTAAGTTCAGCCAATCTGTCGCGGGGCTCACCATGCCGCGCGACCGGCTGGCCACGCGCATCATGGCCCGGATTGACAAGATGTTCAAAAACGGCCTCGTCGAAGAGGCCGTTGCCGTCCGCAATGCTGCTGGCGGCCTCTCTTCCACGGCCTGCGGCGCCATCGGCTATGCCGAGGCCCTCGCCGTAGCGGACGGCAAGATGACGCGCGCCGGGGCCGCCGAACGGATCGCCGCGCGCACCCGGCAACTTGCCAAGCGGCAGTTCACGTGGTTCCGCCACCAGTTGAAGGTTGAGTGGGTCGAGGTCGGCGAAACCGACACTCCCGCCACCCTTGGCCCAAAAGTCATGGAAATTTGGAATCGCAATGGACTCATTGAAATATAAAACTGAAAATGGAGAATGTAAAATGGCCCCCTCTTCACTTTCCACTCTCCACTCTCCACTTTCCACTCCCTCCGCCCGCCGCATCCGCGACATCCCCACCGAGATGAGGCCTCGTGAAGAGCTCAAGCGGCAGGGTGCCGCCGCGATGGACCTTGAAAAGCTCCTCGCCATTGTCATGCGGAACGGGCTTCCCGGACAGAACGTCACAGACCTCGCACGCGAACTGGTCTTGCGCGCAGGGGGACTGGAGGTGCTCGCGCACATGTCGCACCTGGACATTCTCGGACTCAAGATACCCGGCGTGGGCGAAGTCAAGGCAATGGAGCTAGAGGCCGCCTTCGAAATCGGCCGACGCGCCGCTTCGGGCGCGGCCACCGCCGCCCCGCGGAAAATCAACTCTCCCGAAGATGTCTTCAACATAATCGACCCCCTTGTGCATGGTCGGCAACAGGAATTCTTCTACGTCATCCTTCTCGATGCGAAGAACCGCCTCGTCGGGCAACCCGTCCACGTGGCGACAGGCGCGCATGACCGCTGTCCGGCAAGCCCGACGGAAATCTTCAGCCCGGTCATCAAGCGCGGCTGCAGGGCGGCCATCGTCACGCACAACCACCCCTCGGGTGACCCAACCCCCTCGAACGAAGACATCGCCATCACGATCCGCCTCGTCGACGCCGCCAAAATCCTCGGCATCAGACTTCTCGACCACATCATCATCGGCCGCCGCACAAACGTCCACCCAGACGGCTTCTTAAGCCTCTCCCGCGAACACCTCGTCGTGTTCTCAGGAAGGGGTACGCGATGAGGACCAGTTCGCGGCGTCCCGAGCGGTAGTCCGTGACGAGCACGGCCTTGCGCGCGCCATTGGCGGACTTGGCCGATAGGGCTGTCACACCGGGAACGTTGCCATCGAAACCCTACTGCACGGACACAGTTGTGGCGGCGGAGGTAAATGCCGTTCGGCGATATCGTTATTGCCGATTGATGAACAATGTGTTGAGCTGGTAGACGACGTCGCCGGGCTGGACGGGCGTTTCGCAGGCGAAGGTGGCGTCGGCACCCTTGCGCGCCTTGGTGACGGCCCGGCCGTTTATGCAGACTTCCGCGGGACTGAGTTCCACGACGCCCGTCTTGTCGCCCTGGATGGAAAGTTTGTCACCGGGGTGGAGCGCGTCGTTGTGGACCTTCATGAGGACGGTGCCCGTCTTGCGGTAGTACTCGGTCACGACGCCGAGGTGCATCTTGCGGACGGTGGCCAGGTTCTCCGTTCCGTCCGCGACGAACTGCTCCTTGCCGGG
>JAEEGL010145692.1_pt1 | contig 11908 bp, 5 predicted proteins | sample 9134231 | NCBI WGS metagenome assembly JAEEGL01 (sample SAMN16246548, study PRJNA631951) | gut metagenome | biome: gut microbiome; feature: rumen; material: fiber-attached | host: Bos | place: Iran: Karaj | collected 2018-10 | reverse complement strand
CAAAATATGCAAAAGAAAATTACTTATGGTGATTTATTTAATATATTACTTGATTATCATATTAGAACTAGAAGTAAATATTTAAAAAATTTTAAAAATCTTTTTAAAAAGTTTGATAATAATAATGATGGTATTTTAACTAAGAAAGAATTAATTCAATTAATTAGAGAATTAAATATTTTTGATGAAAATGAAATTAATCAAAATATTGATTTATTACTTAGAAAATTACCTTTTTGTGAAAAATATAATTCATTTTCTTTTTCTGAAGTTTTAGCTTTATTTGATGAAGAAAAATTAACAAATAAAAATGGAGATATTATTAGTATTCTTGATGCAATTGCTAAATAACTTTTTTATTATTTAATTTTTGATTTTTTTTATTTAAATTTTTTTATAAGTATTTTCATTAAAAAATATTTATATTTAATGGAAGGTATTTCTATAAATGAAGCAATAAATCAATCTACTTATTTATTAGAAAGAAAAGAAGAAATAACAAATTTTTTTATTAAAAATTTTTCTCAAAATAAATTAGTAAAATGTTATTTAAAAAGGCAATCTTTATATGAAAATATAATTGTAATTAAATATGAAATGCATATTAAATATAATGATAAATTATTACCAGTTTTTATATTAATTTATTTTTATAATGATTTTCCATATGATGAACCAGATTTTTATTTTGAAAATAAACCAAGAATTGCAATAAATAAAAATTATATTGATATTATTGTTAATAGAATGGATTTAAGAATTAATTCTAAAGTTTTTTATATATGGGATTATTCAACTAAAAATATAAAAGATTTTTTAGTTAAAATTGAAAATGCATTTAAATTAACTTTTCCTTTAGCAAGAACTGAAACTGAAGGTAATTTTATTGGTAATTGTGATTTAAAAATTAATGAATGTATTCCTATTATTTTTTCAAATAATAATATTAAAAGTTCATTATTGCAAACTATGATTTCTGAAGCTGAGCATAATGATTTTTTTAAAGATTTATTTAATTTAAAGAAAAAAATTGAAAAAAAAGAACAAAAAGATAATAATAATTATTTATTTAATTATAATGATGAAATTAATATTGAAGATATTAAAGAATTAATTAAAAAAGAGATTAAAGATAAATGTGAAAAAATAGTTATTCCAAATATTAAAAAAGTTTTAAAAGAAAAAAGAAAAAAATTTGAAGAAGATGGAAATCAAATTAAAAATGTTATTCAAAAACTAGATAAAAAAGAACTTGTTAAAAAATTTCAAAGTACAATTTCAAATTTAAGTGTTTTATATAATAAATATAAGACACAAGAAAAACTTTTAATTGAAACAAATAAAAAATTAGAAGATGAAAATGAAACAAAAATTAATTTAGATAATTTAAAAAATTATTTTACTGTTGAAAATGAGAATGTATTAAATTTAAATGCTATACAAGAATGTGAAAAAGAATATTTATTAATATTAAGAAGAGCATATGAAAGAAAAATAATTTCTTTTGAATATATTAAAGATGAAATATACAATATTTCCAATGAATTATTTAAAATTAAATACATTATAAATAAAGATGATTTTGATATTTAAATAAAAATAATTTAAATTAATTTTTAATTCCACGTGTATAAAAAAAAAATTTTAAATTATTATAATAGAATTTAAAAAATTAAAATAATGAAAAAAAAAATAAAAAAAAACGTTTTAATCTTTTTATACTTTATTCTTTTATGTTAAAATAAAATTATTTTACATATTTATAGTATATTATAATAGAAAAGACTTATATCCAATAATAAATAATTACAATTTTTTCTATTATAATTTAATAAACTATTGTATATAATATTGAATTATGAATAATCAACAAAATAGCTAAACTGTTTCATACTAATTATAATCTAAATCTAAATATCAAATAATAACTAAATTAAACTTTTTGAATCTTCATCAATATTCCAATTTTTAATTTTCTCCTCAATCTCAGAAGAAAAAATCTCATTATCATTGATGATAAATTCAAAATTATTATTTGAATTAATTTTATTAAAAAAGGAAAATGAAGATAATTTTTTATAAATAATATCAGTTATATAACGAGGAATATTTAATCCTTGTTTTTCATTTATATTATTAAGGACAAAATTAAATCTTGATTTATTAGGACTTTTAAATATATTATTATTTATTTTTGGATAGAAAATAAAAGAAGTTAAATTATTATTAATATTACTTATTGAAGATTGAGAAGAAGAACTTTGAGTTTTATTTAAAGTTGAATTTGAATTTGAAGAAGCCATTTCATTTCTTTGTTTAATTCTCAATTTAAATTCTTCTAAAGAAAATTTAGGTTTTTTATTTTTTTTTTGATTAATTGAAATTTGATTTCTCCATTTTTTTCTTTTTTTATTTGGTTCTCTCACTAAAACATATTCCATTGATTCATCATCAACTTCTTCAAAATTATAATCTCCAAAATTATTATTATCAGTATTTTTATTTGAATAATTAAATATTGATGAATTATTTAAATTACATTTTAAAGAATCATATAAATCTTTTTCAATCTCATAAATAATATCTTTATCATAAATTTTATCAATAGTAGGAAAAAAAATAGTATTTTTTTTTTTAATAATTTCAAAATCTCTTTTTCCTTTAATTAAAATATTTTTTTTTTCATTTTCATCAAAAATTTCTGAAATTTTCGAAGCAATTTTTTGTTGTTCATAAAAAATTACTTTATTATTAGAAATATCTTCTCTTAATATCATATCATTATCTTTAGTCCATTCATGCATATATAAACATTCTCTATTAACACATTCAATTCCTTTTAAAAAAAAATTACAATATTTTGTTGTTCCATAACTTGCTCTAATTAAATTATTATCTAATATTGTATTATCAATTGATAATAAAGCAATTGAAGCTTCTTTTGAATTTGAATATGTAATATATGCTGAATATGTAATTTCATTTTGACGATTTTGACTATAACCACTTTTATTTACTACTATTTTTAATATTTTTCCATATTGACCTAATAAATTGTATTCTTTTAATATTTCGTTATTTGCTAATTTTAATGATAATCCTATTACATATACTACATTCTTTTGAAGGATTCTTATTTTTGAAAGATTTGTATTTTGATGATTTATGTATAACGTTGATAATGTTTTTGATGATTTTTCTTGATTTATGTTTTGATATTGTTTTTGAGAATTTTGTAACATTTGGTTTTTTTAAAAGATCAATTGATTAATATTAAATTAATGTTTATTTATTTTAATAAAATAATTAAGTTGTAAAAGAATCAAATTTTTTAATGAAAATATAGATTTGTTATTAACGGGGTGTTAATTAGTTTTTGTTTGTTATTTTGTTTCTTTAGATTTTTTATATTGTATATCATTAAATAATATTTTATTCGAATTTATTAAAAAACTATTTTTAGTTTAAAATATGAGAAAAAAGAAGTTTTTTTAATGAATATTATTATTTTATTATTTTTATATATAATAAATAAATTAAAAAACATATAATACATATTAATTCATTTCAAATCTAAATACTATTTTTTGATATAATTAATAAATTAAAAAAACATAAAATTAAATAAAATATAGTCAATTATTATTTAGAATTAATTATTATTATTTAAAAAAAATAAATCCACAAAGAAAAAAAAAATGCAATAAAAAATCAATTTTAAAATATTAAAAAAACCAATAAAAAAAAATTTATTTTGCAGAAGTATTAAGTGTAGTAGCATTACCAGTATTATATTTAGTATCATCCTTATTTATAGTATTTTTCTTTTTTATATCTCCATCAGAAATTTTTATCTGAAAAGTAATTTCTCTACTTTCATTATCTTTTTTTTCATCTAAATTAGAACTTGCAACACCAACAATAGACTTTCTTTTTCTTCCAGGACTTCCTAATAAAGATTTTCTTCTATTACCAGGACTTTTCATTAATGAAGAAACTCTTCTTATTGGTTTATCTTCTAATAATTCTTCTTTTTTTTTTTTATCTCTTGTTAAAGAATTTAATGATATTTTTGCTAATTCTATTTTTTCTCTACTTAATTTTACTTGAGCTTGAGTTTGACTTACATTATATTCTAATTCACCTTTTATTTTCTCATATTTATCTTGTAATTGAATATTTGTATCATTATTTATTTTTATTTCTTCTTTTATTTTTTCTATTGATTCATTTATTTTATCTGTTTTAAATTTTATATCATCTTTTAATTTTTTTATTTCATCAATTACTTCTTTTAATTCCACTTCTTTCTCTTTTAATTCTTTTTCTAATTTTATACTATATTTTTCTGTTTTTTTTAATTGTTTATCTTCTTCTATTCTTAATTTTTTAAACATTTTTTCATCTTCTACTATTTTTTGTGATATATAAGTTTGATAAGTTTGACTATCTTTTATTTTCTTTGATAAAAATTTAAACATATCTGGATTAATTGAATGATCTTTTATTTGTTTTTCTAAAGTAGGAACAAATTTTTGTTTTAATCTCTCATTATTTATTTTTAATTTTCTATTAATTTCATCAATAACTTTAATAGGAATTCTATTAAAACCAACATTAACAGATAATAAAGTTCTATTACCAGATAATATTTCTACAATTAAATTTCCCATTTCATTTTTTAATTGATTATCATATAAATTTAAATATTTTAAAATATGATTAAATCTAATATTTTCAATAAATCCTTCCGCAGTTTCATCAGTAATAAAATTCTTACTAGCATCAAAATTTTCAATTGTATTATTAGTTTTAAATAAAGAAACAAAAGTTCTAAAACCTCTATCAGAAATTTTATTTTCACTTAATTTTACTTTTTTAATAGTTTCATTTAATCCTAAACACTCACCAAAAATACTTCCACTTTTATCACCTAATGAACAATTAGAAATATTTAAATTTATTATTCCAAATCCCATAAAATATTGTTTTAATTGATCAAATTTATTACTTTTAATATCATTTCCACTTATATCTAAAGTATTTATTCTTTTCATTTCAGTTAAATGAGAACATAAATATAAAAATCCTTTAAATTCAATTCCACAATTTGCTATTTTTAATATATGAATTTGTGGAAAATTTTTAAATGAATCAGTCATAAAAATCAATCCTTCATCTCCAATTTTATTTTCACTAATATTTAATTCAATTAATTTACACATCTGATCTTTAATAGGAAAAGAATTTTCAATTCCAATATTATTAATATCATTATGTGAAATATCTAAATAATGTAAAGTTTGATTATATTTTAATCCATTAAATAATTTAATACAACCTTCATTTTTAATTCCATTACCAGAAACATTAAATTTTTCAACAAATAAATTATAAGCTAAAACATTTTCAATTTCATTTAAACCTAAATAACCAATTCTATTTCTATTAGTTCCTTCAGCAGAACTTATATTAAAATCTACAATACTTTGTTGTAATTTTAATGCTTTTAATAATAAATCACCTCCAACATGAGTAATTGAATTAGAAGTAATATCTAAAGCAACTAAAGTTACTGTATCTTTTATTGCATTTGCTAATAATTCTGCTCCTTTATTTCCAATATTATTTTTTGATAAATTTAATACTGCAATTCTATCTTGTCTTAATATTATTTTTGATATTATTTGACATGAATAAAAACCTAAATTACTTTGTGAAAAATCTACTTTTCTATTTTTACATCTTGCATTACATAATTCTTTAAATTTAAATATCATATTATTTCTTATATCAATTCCTAAATCTTTACATTTTGCTATTGTTAATTTTTTTATTTCATTATCATTAAAAATATAATAATCTCTATCTTCTGTTAATATCATATTTTTTCTAAATGATGTTATTGATGAACTCATTGGTCTCATTTTTGGAGAATAAGTTCTTATTAAATTATTAGTTTCAGAACCATATAAAATATTATATTTATAATAAGTTTCTTTTGTATTTTTACTAAATTTTGGTCTTTGTAAAGAATAAAAACTTCCTTCTGTAAACATTGGATTTATTTCTTTTATTTTTGAACCTATTTTATCTAAATTATATTTTTTGGGATTTGTTTCTATTATTAAACTTAATACATCTAATTTTGAATCTTTTATTGATTTTTTAAATAATGTCATTTTATTTATTTCTGCCATAGAAGTTTTTGGACGAGATGTTATTGAAGGTACACCCTTATATGAATTATTTACATATGCAGTTTTTATTCTGTTTGATTTTATATTTGGATCAGTTTTCATTGGAATTGATGAGTATGGTCTTAAAGTCTTTGATTTCATTTTTTTTATTTTTTTTTTTATTTAGTTGAGATTCTTTTTTTTTTATTTAATTAAAATTAAAAGGAGTTATTGGAATTTTAATTATTTTTGAAATATTATATAAGTGTTTAAAAATATAATTAATATATATAATATATAATTAATATTATATAATTTGTATAATGTTTTTTTTTATTATCCTAGTTTTATTTATTATTATTCTTTTTTAAACTTATTTTTTTTACTTATTTTACTTTATTTTAATTACATTTTAAATATTAAAAATATAATTTTTATTTAAACAATAATAAAGTAAAAAATTAAAATTGATTTATAATTTTAAAGTATTTTTCTTTATTTCATGTTTTAAATCATTATGGGAAATAATATGACAATTCAATTCATTATCAAAATTAAAAGAATAAAACTGATTTAAATTCTTATCAAAATATGAATAAAAAGAAGAAGAAAAAATAATTTTTTTTTCATCTTCATTATTTAATCCTTTCTTTAATGAATTTTTATAAAAATTATAATTTTCCCATTTAACTTGAATAGATTCTGTATTTTTACCATTAATATCAATTTCAATATAGCCAGTATTAACAATAATAGAATTAGAACCTCCAACAATAATTAATTTATGATTATCAGAATTATGATTATTATTATTTAGAATAAAAATACCATGTCCTTTAATATTAATTTCATTAGATACTTTTATTTTTTTCCATTTTTCATTTTTATCTTTTAATTTATTTAGATTAAAATATTCAATAAAATCAATATATCTATTTAATTCATAATCAAAACCAAAAAAAGAATAAAGAATATTATTTATTATAACATAAGAACTTTCACTATGAGGTCTATTCATTTTTGAAATATCATTCCATTTATTTTCTTTTATATTATACATTTCAACAAATATACTTGTCATTCCACTTAAGCATAATAAAGTATTATTATTTATTTTAATTAAACTTCCTTTACAATGATTATGATTTAAATTACATAAATTATACATTAAATTATCTTTTGAATTATAAAAAAAAAATTGATCTGTTTTCTTTCCTGTTATTATTAAATAACCATTTGATATTGATAATCCTATATCATTTGAGTGATTTTCTGTTATATTAAATGCTAAATTAAATAAAGATGAACCTTCTAAATAATTTTTACTATTGTATTTATTTGTTGATATATCATAATAAAATATTAAGTTTTTATATTTTGGTCCTTTTGATAAGTTATTATTATTATTTGATATTTTAAATATTATTTCTGGTTCAGATGATATATTTGGAATATTATTTAAATTATTATTTGAATATAAATATCTTTGACTTATATTATTTTTTTTATTAATGTTGATTAAATTTGTATTTGAATAATTTAAATCAATTTCATTTGAATTTGATAATATTATATTATTTGTTATATTATTATTGTTAAATAATGATTTTTTTATAAAAGTTGAAGATAAACCTCTTATTAATGGCTTTTTTTTAATATTTTTTGATAATTTAAATACTTCTTCTCCTTGACTTAATGAATGATGTTTTTTATAATTTTTATGAATTGTATTATTATTTAATTTTTCATCAATTTTATTGGATAATAAATTAAAATTAATAACATTTTCTTCTTCTAAATATTCAAAAAATTTGCTTTTATTTATATTATTTCTAAAATATAAATTTTCTCTGACTATATTAGCATAACTATCTTCAATTTTTTTTAATTTATTTTCATATTCAGTAATATATTGTCTTAATAAAACAATTTCTTCCCTTAATTCTTGAACTAAATTACTTTCATTATCAGTTTCTATTGAAAATCCCATTTTCTGATATTTTTTAATTTGATTAAGTAAAAATTTTACATTTTCTTTTAATTTAATATTATCATTTCTTAATTCTTCATTTTGAATATAATTACTTTCATTATATATTTTCCTTGGCGCAATAAAATTTATTGATTCATTATTTATTATTTTTAAATAATTATTTTGATTTATTATATTTTTGAATTTTAAACTTTCTCTAATTGAATCATTATCAGAAATTATTTTAGTTTTTGAAATATTTAAAATTTGTTTATCATTAAAGGAAATATTTGATAATTGACGATTCATATTTGAAATATTATCATTATATTGTGTATTTGTTAAAACATTTAATGTACTATTTGGTTTATATAAAAACCCTTTTTTTAAAAAACAATTTTTAACTTCTTTATTAGTTTGAAAAGATACACCATTATTTTTAGGAATATAAAAATTATTTTTAGGTGAAGATGTATAATAATTCATTTTTTTTATTAATCATTATTTTTAAATATATTATAATTAATATATTAAAAAAATAAAAATAGAAAAAATAAAAAAAATTTTTATTTCCCTAATTTAATATAAATAAAATGAATAATCCAAATTTAAATGAATTAAGAATCAATTATAATCCAAATTATCAAAATTACAATAATATAAATCGTTCAAATACTTCACAATATAATATTTATAATCCAAATATTTTAAATCATATATCAAATGATTATGAAAATAATATTTATCAAAGAAATTCATATTCTTCAAATAATGTAATATATAATATACCTCAACAAAGACCAATGAGTAGTTATCAACAAATGAGATATAATAATAATGTTGAAAGTATTTCTTTTTTAGGGGCAATTGGTAATTTTAATCATAAAAAAATAAGTGAAGAAGATGTTATGAGAAGTAAAAAAAAATTACAACAAAAACAATTAAAACATGATTTAGATCAACAAATTCAAGAAAAAAAAAGAATGAAAGAATTAGAAAAAAAAAAAAGAATTGAAGAAGAATTAAAATTAGAAGAAAAAATACAAAAAGAAAGAGAAGAAAAAAAGAAAAAAGAAGAATTAGAAAAACAAAGAGAATTAATGGCTTTTAACAATAAAAATATAAATGAACCTAATCAAGATCTTCAACATAATTTATATAATTCATCACCAAATATAAATATGCAAAATAATACAAATATTAGTAATTTTAATCAAGGATATCAAACACAATTTCAAGATATTAATTATAATATGATTAATAATCAAGATATTAATTATAATATGATTAATAATCAGGAAATGAATTATAATATGAATAATAATCAGGAAATGAATTATAATATGAATAATAATCATGAAATTAATTATAATATGTTTAATAATAATGAAAAGAATTATAATATAATTAATAATCCAGAAATTATTTATAGTATGAATAATAATCAAGATATTAATTTTAATATAAATAATAATCAGGAATTGAATTATAATATGATTAATAATCAAGAAATGAATTATAATAATAATTTACAAGAAAGTGCACATTTTGGAATAAATAATAATAATAATATGATTCAAAATAATCAATTTATTCAAAGTCAATTAAATAATCAATATAATAATCAACAAATAAATCCAAATTATCAACAGCATTTTATAAATGAACAAGCTTATCAACAACATTTAATAGAGGAAAAATTTATAAAAGATTGTATGAATTTAATGACACAATATGAAAATAATATGGAAAATTATAAAATATCACCTTCAAATAAAAATAATCAACAAGAAAAAATAAAACAAGCATTAATGAGTGAAAGAGATGCAATGAGTGAAAAGTTTAAAACATATCAAGAAAATTTTCAAAATAAAATGAATATTTCAAATGTTAATTCTAATAAATTTGATCAGTATTTAAATGCTATCTTAGAACTCAAAATTAAAGAATTAGAAAAATCAAATTCAGAACCAAAAAAAAAAATAAATTATGATAATAATAATAATAAAAATAATTATTCCCAAAATAATAATTTAGAAAGTAAAGAAAATAATAATATAAATAATAAAAATCCATTTATTTCATCAATAAATAAAAATTTAATTGATTGTGGTTATAAATCAAAATATGAAGAAATAAGAAAATCAGTATTTAATGATGATAATAAAGAAAATCCTGAATTAAATGGTTGGAGTAAATTTGTAGTTACAAAAAAACAAGGTTCAAATGATAAATCTTTTTATACAACTTGGAGAGATAATTCAAATTCAACTAATCTTAATAATAATATAAGTCATATTAATAATATAAATAATAGTAATTTAAATGATAATATTAAAAATATTAATAATAGTAATATTGATAAAAAAAGTAGTAATGAAATTGTTTATAATGTTCCTAATGAAGAGTTTTTAATGCCTAATAAAATTAGTGATAATAATTATAGTGATGTTAATGAAGTTGATATTGGTAATTTAACAAATAAAGATAATAATACAACAAATAAATCAAAAATGATTGATAGATTTGAAAATGTTAAAAATTTGAAAATATCAAAAGATGAACAAAATATTAGTGTAAATTTTATTGATAACAAATTAAATAAAAATATTGATTCAAAAAGTAATAATGAAAAAAATATATTTGAAGAATTTGAAAGAAATAACTTAAACAAAGAATATGAAAATAATAATAATAATAATATGAATATTACTCAAAATATAATGGATTCTAAATCAATAAGTTATATGAAAACAAATACAAATAATAATTATAATTACAATAATAACAATAATAATGATAATTATAGAGATGACAATAATAATAATAATAATTATTATAATATTACAGATGATGATATTTTAAATGATGAATTAGATGAAGACAATTGTAATTACAAAATAGGAAATTCAAGTTATATAAGTGATAATAATATAAATACAGAAAAAAAAGAAATAAAAAAAGAAGAATCAGAAGAAGAAGAAAATTATGAAAATGATTTTGAAACAGATAAAGTAACTTTAAAAAATATAATAGAAGGTGAAAAAAATCAAGATAATAATGTTAATTTAGATGATTATAAAGAAATACATGAATCACAACAATTAGAAAATCAATTAAATTTTTTTGAAAGTAATAATAATATAGAAAATATAAATATTAGAAAAAGTAAATATCAAAAAAATTCTCCAAAAAATGAAACAAATATTAAAAATTCTCTTAAGATTAGTAATTCAATAAATGATTCTTATGGTGATAATATTATTAATGATTTGAATAAATTTAGAAGATTAGCTTTAGAAGAATCAACAATAAGTAATTATTATAAAAAATAAATTTTTGATAAATATAATTAAAATTCTTATCTATATTATTTTTGATATGGATTAAAATGATAATCGCGATTAAATTCTTTACTAAAATCATCATCATCATTATTTTCCTCACTTTCATTGCTAATTAAATTAAAATCATTATTAAAATTGTCATTCTGCTCATCTATTTCATTAATATTGTTAACATTTATTTCATTATTAACATTTATTTCATTAATATTGTTATTAACATTTATTTCATTAATATTGTTATTAACATTTATTTCATTAATATTGTTATTATCATTTATTTCATTTTTATTATCATTTATTTCATTTTTATTATCATTTATTTCATTGTTATTATCATTTATTTCATTGTTATTATCATTTATTTCATTTTTATTATCATTTATTTCATTGTTATTATCATTTATTTCATT
>JAEEGL014746201.1_pt1 | contig 11909 bp, 10 predicted proteins | sample 9134231 | NCBI WGS metagenome assembly JAEEGL01 (sample SAMN16246548, study PRJNA631951) | gut metagenome | biome: gut microbiome; feature: rumen; material: fiber-attached | host: Bos | place: Iran: Karaj | collected 2018-10 | reverse complement strand
GTGAGGATATGCCGCGAAAGCCCCTTGACATAAGGTTCACGGATAAACCCTTGTGCTATGGAGGAAGCCACTTTGTGGCTTCCTCCTTGATTAACCATCGGGAAGAAAAATATATCCGGAGTTTTCAATATACTCTCTGTACCTCTTTTTTAAACATATATACATTTATAAAAATGACTTTCAATAAACACTATACTCGTCATACGTATATTTAGTATAATACACTTCAGGAGGCCGCGACCGGCCATCATCAAAACGAAAAGGGGGGCTTAAAATGGATCTGGCGCAGATGATAAGGAATAACGAGGTTTATGCAAAGAGATTCGGCTATTATTCTTCGCTGGGATATTCGGAGAAAGCAGCTACGGTTCTCTCTGTTCTCACATACGGGAACAGGGATCTTTCCGAGCTGATAAAAGAGCTGGGTGGCGAAAGGATTCTTGAGAAGCTTTACGGCTGGCTTCTTGAAGTTGAGGGCAGGGATCCGCAGTCGGCAGTAAGTGATTATTTTGCAAGAAAGAGAAGAACGGAAAGCGCACCAAGGCCTTCGTTTCTGGGAGGACTGGTCGGCGGATTCAGCCGTGCAAAGAGCGCACCCAGGGGAAGAGGCAGGGCTGTCGAGAATAGCGGAGCCCTGTATGAGGAGTGTGTGGATATTGAAGAACCTGTCGTGGGCGCAGCAGCGCCGGCGGCAGCCCCTGTGCTGGGAATGGCTTTGGCAGCGGGATCCGTAGTGGGCGGCAATGCAGGCGCCATACCGGGCATGGGCACGGTTGGTAATATCAACGTCACACAGAACCTGGAGGATACCGGCGCCCTTCCGAACCTGGCTGAACTTACCGCCACGGACAGCTACGAAAACATCGAGGAGAAGGATGCTAAGAGCCCGCTCACGGCACCTACCTCCACTTTCCGCATGACCACGAATACCTCTTCCATGGGCATTATACTTAATCAGATCCGCAGCGGCCGCAGCGTGGACAGATCGCAGGTCAGGATAGAAGAGGTCCTCAATTATTTTGATTATGACGAGGAACCTCCGAAGGAAGAGATCTTTAAGATAAGCACCGAGCTGGCAAAGACCTCCGGGGACAGGGAGCTTCTGTATGTATATGTGGGCGCCGGCGGCGAGGTAAAGGAATACCAGAACATCGTACTGCTCCTGGACGTTTCCGGCAGCATGAGTTCCCACAACGTGCATACACAGCAGGCCATCGCTACTGTGGTAAGCAAGCTCAAGAAGGGAGACCGTTTCAGCCTCATAACCTACAGCGATAATGACGAGACTGTCTTCAACGGTTTTAAGATAAACGGAGAAGGCGATAAGGAAGACGTTATGGGCCGTGTGCTCTCGCTGGTCATCACCGGATGCACCAACGGTTCTGCCGGCATAGAGACCGCATATAAGATAGGCGCAGAGCACTATAAGAAGAACGGCAACAACCAGGTGATACTGATCACCGACGGCGACCTTAATTTCGGCATTACAAAGAAGGATGGCCTGGAGAAGCTGATCGAGGAGAAGAAGAAGAGCAACCTCTTCCTTTCCGTGATAGGCACCGGTCTTTATAACTATAAGGACGACAAGCTGGAAGTGCTTTGCAAGCACGGAAACGGAACCTACTGCGTGGTCAACAACCTTGAGGACGTAGACAGATCCGTAAACAAGCGCTACGTGAGCCTTGCCAATATCGTGGCAAAGGACGTAAAAGCCCAGGTTGAATTCAATCCCCGCTATGTTAAGAGCTACCGCCTGCTGGGTTACGAAAACCGCGCCCTTGCCCACGAGGATTTCGTGAACGATAAGGTGATATCCGAGCCTTACGGCGCCGGCGGACACGGTGTGGCCCTCTACGAGATAGAAAGCTGCGAGACAGAAGGCGGAGTTAAGCAGGAGCTCAAGTACCAGAGCGCCCAGCTCACCGATTCTGACGAGCTTTGCACCGTAAAGATCCGTTACAAAGCGCCTCTTTCCGATGAAAGCACCGAGCTGGCTAAAGCAGTAAGCGCAAAAGAATTCAAAGAAAACAGCGAAAATATCCGCCTGGCCCGCTTCCTTTACTGCCTGGGTGAGAAGCTCCGCAATTCCGATAAGCTCAGCCCCGCCGACGAGGAATTCTACGATACTATGCTGAAGGACGACGCATACCTCAAGCTTCCCGGTGGCAACGGAGAGCTCCTCCGCCTGATCGTCGGGTACCTGAACTGAGTCACGCAAGCCACGGACCTATTAGCGTTGCATACGCGTATCGCCCCGGAAGGTCCAATCCGCCGTGTTTTTCGAAAAATAAGGGGTGGCAATTCTGTAATATCGTGATATAATCGGAATTAGGGTAACAAAAAACTATATAATGACAGGAGGTAAGGTATCATGGTACAGATCGACACTTTTAAATTCGGTACTGTTGGGGTGGATGACAGCAAGAAGATTACCTTTGAAGCGGGGCTTCCCGGTTTTGAGGGGCTTAAAGAATTTGCGCTGATCCATGACGAGGAAAAAGGCAACCCTGCACTTTTGTATCTTCAGTCGCTTGAAGATAAGGATGTGGCTATCACAGTGGCCAGTCCTCTGGCATTGACGGATACCTATTCTCCTGCAGTTGAGGAGAAGGAGCTGGAGTGCATCGGCGAGATAAAGGAAGATAACATCTTCGTGCTGGTAACCGTTAATATTCCCGAGAAGATCGAGGATATGACTGCAAACCTTAAATCGCCCATCATCATCAATACCGATACCAATAAGGGCGTACAGGTAAGCGCTGCAAATGATGAGCTGAGTGCAAAACAGCCCGTATATGAATATCTGAAGGCAAAAAAGGCCTGAAAACCTGAAAAGATCACGGGGTAGGAAAAATTTTCTTCTTCCTACCCCGTTTTTTTTGTGCTTTTTTACGAATACATAAACAGGGGATAAGATTTACAAAAGCCCCTGCTCATATTATAATAGTGGGAAAATCGCTAATTCTGCGTTTTTTGAGAACAACTTTAAGGAATTGCTTGTACTGATGGATGATTTTTCCGCTGCGGCACTGCGGGCGAGGGAAAGCGAAGCTGCCTTCGAACGCTTTGTCAATGAGAATAAAAGCTATATATTGGGCTGCGCATCCAGAAGCCTGAAGAGATTTGTCCGGGATACAGACGATGAATGGTCCGTTGCGCTTATAGCCTTTAACGAGGCTGTAAGGGTCTATGACCCCGCAAAGGGCGAATTCGGAGGCTTTTCCGCGATGGTGATCAAAAGAAGGCTGATGGATGAAGAACGGCGGCGGATCGCGCATGAGGTAGAAATACCGGTCGGACCTGATGTGTTGTCCGGGGAGATCCCGGATGATGAGGAAGGGGAAGAAGATGCGCGTATCGCAGGCCGTATAAAGCACAGCGGAGGCATGGAAAGCCGCGAAACGGCAGGCAGCACACCTCTGCAGGACGAGATCTCTGCGATCCAGTCCATCTTAGGCGGATATGGTTTTTCGTTCTTCGACTTGACGGAGTGCTCGCCAAGATCACGTAAGACCAAGGAAGCCTGCAAACTTGCAGTAAAGCTCCTTCTTGAGAAAGAAAACCTTTTCGAGAAGATGCAGAGGGGGCGAAACCTGCCGATCAGAGAGCTCTGCGACAAATCGGGCCTGTCGCGGAAGCTCATTGATCGCCACAGACGCTATATCATAGCGGTTGCGGAAATACTCAAAGGTGATTTCCCCATGCTTGGGGAATACATAAAGGAATAAACAATGAAAGCGGTTGTACTGGAGATCAGGGACGGCTATGCGGCTGTAATGGTGAAAGGCGGCAGCATAGAGCGTATCCGTGACAATGGATATAAGCCGGGACAGGAAATAGTCATGCCCCGGAAGAATATAGTATACAGCGGCGCATTCCGTATCGTAGCGGCAGCAGCGGCGCTTGTTTTCGTGTTTGTCGGAGGCGGTCTGACCTATGCCCGTAATTTCAAGGAGACCGGCTATGTTACTGTAGATGTTAATCCCTCACTCGAATATGCAATGAACGCCAAATGCAGGGTCATCAAGGTTACGGCCCTTAATGAGGATGCGGAAGAAATAGCCAAAAGCCTTAAAGATACCGTCAAAGGCGGTGATCTTGAAAGCGTACTGGAAAGCACAAAAGAAGAGCTTTACAAGGCCGGCTATCTTGGCGAGGAAAAAGATAACGTAATGCTGGTATCCGTGGTATCTGACGACAGCGTGGTACGTGAAGATCTTAAGCTTGCGGCAGAGACTGTCGCAGCGCAGGAAGATATAGCTGTATATGTGGTTGAATCCACAATGTCGGAGCGCAGGGAAGCTAAGGAGCAGGGCGTGAGCACCGGACGCTACGAAGTTTCCAAGAAGGCGGCTGTTGAGAGTGGTAATGCAGAAGTGCAGCCCCAGAGCAGCTCCGTAAAGGATCTGGTCGAAAGCGGAAACCTTACACAGGTTACTGCTGAGGAAGCAGCGGCAGCAAAGGCCGTGATACAGGAAGGCGAACCCGTGACAGAGGCAGTTACTCCTACTGTTGCGGAAATGACCGCCACCCCTACGGAGGGCAAGAAGCCCGGCAAGAAGCCTACGCCTACCACATCTGCAAATGATACGACATCTTCGGATACCGTTACGCCTACCGAAGGCAATGCAGAGGCCGGCGCAACGCCTACGCCTGTCGGTGTTCCGGAACCCGGAAAGCCCACAGAGGCTGCGGGACCTACGGCAACGCCCACATCAAAGCCTGTGGCGACAGCAACACCTACAGCTAAGCCTACGGCAACACCTACACCCAAGCCGGCAACGGGCCCTACGGCAACACCTACATCAAAGCCCACGGCAACGCCTACACCCAAGCCGATGACGGGACCTACGGCAACGCCTACGTCCAAACCTACGGCAACACCTACGCCGAAGCCGGCAACAGGACCGACATCAACGCCTACACCTACACCTTTGCCGACGGTGACGCCTACACCCACGGTTCCTCCTACGGAGACACCTACTCCCACAGAGGTCCCGGTAAGCACACCCACTCCTACGGAAGCGGCTTCCGGAGCATCGGACAACAAGGTGTTGCAGGTACAGGAATAACAATAAAATAATGCATTTGATAAAGATCCTTTGTCGTGGTAAGATGACATCAGAAGGTTTGATCCTGAAAATAATGTCATCCTGAGCGGAGCGAAGCCGAATGACGTGTCATCCTGAGCGGAGCGAAGGATCTTTTATTATTGGAGGTTATACATATGGCCGATACTAAATTTGTTCTTGCATTAACACGTACCTGCGGCAGCGGGGCCACTATAATAGGAAAGATGCTGGCAGAGGAATACGGCATAGGCTTCTATGACAAGAAGATCCTGCGTATGGCCAGCGATGACAGCGGCATCAGCGAAGAGCTTTTCGCCCGGGCCGACGAGACCATGAAGAAGAGCCTGCTTTATAATGTCACAAAGAAGGTTTATAACGGGGAGATAATCCCTCCGGAGAGCTCGGATTATACAAAGAACGATAATCTCTTTGCTTTCCAGGCCAAGGTTTTAAAGGAACTGGCGGAGCGTGAGAGCTTCGTGTGCATAGGCAGGGCTGCCGATTATGTGCTGAGGGACTTCCCCCATGTGGTCAGCATTTTCGTATATGCCCCCCTGGAAAAGTGCATACAGACCGAGATGGAGCGCCTGGAGATGAGCCGCAAGGAAGCGGAGAAACATATTCTGGACATGGATAAATACCGCAGGGCTTATTATAAGTACCACACAGGTAAGGAATGGGAGAGCCCCTACAACTATGATCTCTGTCTTAACACCGGCGAGCTGAGCTACGAGCAGTGCGTGCAGGTGGTCGTAGATTACCTTAAGGTTAAGTTCGGAGAGATTCTGTAAAAACGTGGAGGGTACACTTAGCAGCCTTGTCATCCTGAGAACGCGCTTTGCTGCCCGGTCATCCTGAGCGAAGCGAAGGATCTTGATTATGTAAATTGTTTAAAAACACTTCAGTTTAAAAAGGTATTTTGTACAGTAAAAAACTTGAATTTTCCGTACTTATGTGTTAGACTACATCAGATTGCGGGAACAACGGGGTTTCAGAGATTCGCCATCGGATCCTGTAACTCCCTTTTTTTATGACATCGGGTCATGATATCAAACCCGCAGATCAAGGAGGATTAATTATGAAAAAGAAACTCGTAACACTGTTAACGACCGCTGTTCTCGGCGTGTCAATGCTTGCAGGCTGTACCGATGCTACTTCGGCCGGCAGCACTACAGGCGGCAACGAAGGCGGCGAAACAAGCCAGACCGCAGATCAGCCTTCAGTAGGCGGCAAGCTTAGCGGTACCCTTAACCTGGGTATGATCGGACCCCTGACCGGCGGCGCAGCTATCTACGGAAATGCAGTAAAGAACGGCGAGCAGATCGCTGTTGACGAGATCAACGCCATCAGCCCCGATTTCCAGATCCAGTACAATCCCCAGGATGATGAGCATGATCCCGAGAAATCGGTAAATGCTTACAATAACTTAAAGGACTGGAATGTACAGGTTATAGCCGGTACTGTTACAACAGGTCCCTGCCTGGCAGTAAGCGCAGAGGCAAACAGCGACAGAGTGTTCATGCTTACACCTTCAGCTTCTTCACCTGATGTTGTAAACGGCAAGGACAATATGTTCCAGGTATGCTTTACCGATCCTAACCAGGGTCTGGCATCCGCGCAGTACATCGTAGATAACAGCATGGCTACCAAGGTTGCCATCATCTACAATAACTCAGATGCATATTCAACCGGTATCTATCAGACATTCAATGCAAAGGCTACTGAGCTGGGACTTGAAGTGGTTTCTACCACAACATTCACCGATGATACCGCAAATGATTTCTCTGTACAGCTTGGTGAGGCTCAGAGCGCAGGCGCAGATCTGCTCTTCCTGCCCATCTACTATCAGCCTGCATCACTGATCCTTCAGCAGGCAAGCAACATGGGCTATGCACCCAAGTTCTTCGGTGTGGACGGTATGGACGGTATCCTTACCATGGAAGGTTTTGACACCTCTCTTGCAGAGGGCGTTATCCTGCTCACACCTTTCTCTGCAGATGCAACAGACGAGCTGACCAAGAACTTTGTCGGCAAGTACAATGCAAATTACGGCGAGACCCCCAACCAGTTCGCAGCAGACGGCTATGACTGCCCTTACGCTATCTATAAGGCACTTGAGTTCTATGCCGACAAGAATGGCGATCTGGATGTTACCGGCAAGAGCGCAGATGAGATCTGCAGCATACTGATTTCTGTATTCACCAACCCTAACTTCTCCTATGACGGTGTTACCGGAACAGGAATGGTATGGACTAAAGAGGGTGAAGTAAACAAGGCGCCCAAGGCTGTTGTCATCAAAGACGGCGTTTACGTAGGACTCTGATCTTAAGGAGGGGCCCGCGAAGCGGGAAGATTCCTTAAGATATTCGCAAGGGGGGACCCACGTATGTGGGCTAGTCTCAAGGGGTACCGGCGGAGCCGGTGGATACCTTGAGACATAGAAGATCCCTTGCGATGTTCCGGTAGAAACAAAATAGAGAGATTCAATTTATAAGGAAACCATTAATGTTAGCCAATCTTATCAACGGTATAAGTTTAGGAAGTGTATATGCGATAATAGCGCTTGGATATACCATGGTATATGGTATTGCGAAGATGCTTAACTTTGCCCATGGTGATGTCATCATGGTGGGCGGATATGTTGCTTTCTGTTCCATCTCGTATCTGGGCTGGCCGCCGATACTGGCGGTTTTAGCTTCTGTGGTGGTGTGCACGATACTGGGTATCGTCATAGAAGGCCTGGCTTATAAGCCTCTTCGTAATGCCACATCTTTAGCGGTTCTTATAACCGCCATCGGTGTTTCCTATTTTCTTCAGAATGCAGCGTTGCTGATCTGGACTTCAAATACAAAAGTATTCCCTAATATGTTTGCAGGCATGGCGCCTATACAGCTGGGCGGCACTCAGATAGCGCCCGTTACACTGATAACGGTGCTTGCAAATATCGTCATTATGGTGGCGCTGACCCTCTTTACTTCAAGGACCAAGATGGGTAAGGCGATGCGCGCCGTATCCGAGGATAAGGGCGCGGCTACTCTTATGGGTATCAATGTTAACCGCACCATTTCCATGACTTTTGCGATCGGCTCGGGACTTGCGGCTATCGCAGGCGTGCTTCTTTGCACGGCATATCCCACACTGATGCCCACTACCGGCGCAATGCCCGGTATCAAGGCGTTTACCGCAGCGGTATTCGGCGGTATAGGCTCGATCCCCGGCGCTATGCTGGGCGGTGTTTTGCTGGGCGTGATCGAGATCTTCGGCAAGGCCTATATCTCAACACAGTTATCAGATGCCATAGTTTTTGCGGTGCTTATAATAGTCCTGCTTGTCAAGCCTACAGGTCTTCTGGGCCATAAGGTCAGGGAAAAGGTTTAAGGAGGGAGAAAAATGGAGCTTTTTAAGAAATTAAAAAAGCATACAAAGATGTCCTTCCTGAACTACGGGATAGTCATTGTATTCTATATTGTTATACAGATACTTGCCATGAGCGGCCATCTGACAAACAGCTTAAAGGGACAGCTTATACCGATCGTTTCCTATGTTATCATGGCGCTCGCACTTAATCTTGTGGTTGGCATTTCCGGAGAGCTGAGTCTGGGACACGCCGGATTTATGAGCGTTGGAGCCTTTTCCGGAGTGGTGGTATCAATGAGTATGGCGGGCAGCGCGCCCGAACCTGTGCGCCTTATCTGTGCGATACTTATCGGCGCCCTGCTGGCAGGCATAGCCGGAGTGATCATAGGTATCCCCGTGCTTCGTCTTAACGGCGACTACCTTGCTATAGTTACGCTGGCTTTCGGTGAGATAATAAAGAATGTCATGAACTGCCTTTATGTCGGCGTCGACGGGGCAGGGATCCATGTTTCCTTTAAGGATGCCGGCTCTCTGGGCATGGCAGCCGACGGAAAGATACTGATAAACGGACCTATCGGAGCTAACGGCGTGACCAAGCTTTCGACCTTTATGGCAGGAACGGTGCTTCTGATCATCGTGCTCATCATAATACAGAATCTGGTCAACAGCCGCACAGGCCTTGCTATCATGGCTATCCGTGATAACCGCATCGCTGCAGAGGCATCCGGCGTTCCCGTGACCAAGTACAAGCTTATAGCATTTGTTACTTCCGCAGCCATAGCAGGAGCTGCGGGCGCTTTATATGCGCTCAATTATTCAACCATCGCGCCCAAGAAGTTCGATTTCAACACTTCCATACTGGTACTGGTATTCGTGGTGCTGGGTGGCATAGGAAATATGACCGGATCGATAATAGCGGCAGCACTGCTCACGATCCTGCCCGAACTGCTTCGTAAATTTGCGGATTACCGTATGCTGATATATGCGATAGTGCTGATCATCGTTATGATCGCGACCAATAACGAGAAGGTGCGCGCATTTGTAAACGGACTTAAAAAGAAACCTGCACAGGAGGAAGCGAAATAATGAGTGATAAAGCGCAGACTCCCGTTCTTCAGACTTCCCATCTGGGTATAGATTTCGGCGGACTTACCGCCGTGGACGAATTCAATATCAGCATCGCACCCACAGAGATAAAGGGACTTATAGGCCCCAACGGCGCGGGCAAGACCACAATATTTAACCTGCTGACCAAGGTATACCAGCCTACCCGCGGTACCATAATCCTGGACGGTAAGGATACCCGCAGTATGAGTCCGGTGCAGGTAAACCACGCCGGCATAGCCAGGACTTTCCAGAACATCCGCCTCTTTGACCAGCTTACGGTGGAGGAGAATGTTAAGATAGGCCTGCATGCTCATGTAAAATACGGAATGTTTTCCGGAATCTTCCGCCTGCCTTCCTTCTGGAAGGAGGAGAAGCGTGCACACGAGCATGCCCTTGAACTGCTTGATATATTCGGCATGGCAAACGAGGCTGATGTACGCGCCGACAGCCTGCCTTACGGAGCGCAGCGCCGTCTTGAGATAGTGCGCGCCCTGGCAACGGAGCCCAAGCTGCTGCTCCTTGACGAGCCCGCAGCAGGCATGAACCCTTCCGAAACGGAAGAGCTGATGAACAACATCAAAAAGATCCGCGACGAATTCAACATCGCCGTGATGCTTATCGAGCATGACATGAACCTGGTCATGGGCATCTGCGAGAACATCGTGGTGGTGAACTTTGGAAAGATAATCGCAGAAGGTACTCCCTCTCAGATACAGAACGACCCTCAGGTCATCGAAGCATACCTGGGCGGCAGAAAGGAGGAGGACTAAAGCATGGGCATTATGCTTAAGGTTGAAGACCTGCATGTTTATTACGGAAGCATCCATGCCATAAAGGGCGTCTCCTTCGAAGTTAATGAAGGCGAGATAGTGACACTTATCGGAGCCAACGGCGCCGGCAAGTCCACTACTTTAAATACCGTAGGCGGACTTTTAAAGCCCCGTAGCGGAAAGATATCTTTTATGGGAAAAGATCTGCACGGCATCAGCGCCGATAAAGTGGTATCGCAGGGCATGGCCCTCTGCCCCGAAGGCCGCCGTGTTTTCCAGCATATGACAGTGCTTGAAAATCTGGAAATGGGCGCCTATACAAGGCCCGCTTCGGAGGTGGACGATTCACTGGAAAAGGTTTATGAGCTTTTCCCCAGACTTAAGGAAAGATACCGTCAGGTGGCGGGAACCTTATCCGGCGGCGAGCAGCAGATGCTGGCCATGGGAAGGGCACTTATGTCAAAGCCTAAGCTTATGATGCTTGATGAGCCTTCCATGGGTCTGGCCCCCATTTTGGTAAAGCAGATTTTCAGTATAATCGAAGACATGAACAAACAGGGAACCACCATTCTTCTGGTGGAGCAGAATGCGCAGATGGCACTTTCCGTAGCAAACAGGGCTTATGTTCTGGAAACAGGCCGTATCACCACAAGCGGTGATGCAAAAGAGCTGGCGGAGAGTGAGGAAATAAAGAAAGCATATTTGGGCGGTTAAAAAGAAAGGGGAAAACAATGGCACAGAGAACAGACATTAAAAGTGTACTTATTATCGGAAGCGGGCCTATCATCATAGGTCAGGCCTGCGAATTTGACTATTCCGGCACACAGGCCTGCAAGGCGCTGCGCAAGCTGGGATACAGGATCATCCTGGTCAACTCAAATCCCGCGACCATCATGACGGATCCGGAGATGGCGGATGTTACCTACATCGAGCCTCTTAATGCGGAGAGACTTGAGCAGATCATCGAGAAAGAAAGACCTGATGCGCTGCTTCCCAACCTTGGCGGTCAGTCGGGACTTAACCTCTGTGCAGAACTTAATAAGAAGGGCATACTTGATAAATACGGCGTAAAGGTTATCGGTGTTCAGGTAGACGCTATCGAGCGCGGCGAAGACCGTATAGAATTCAAGGAGACAATGGAGAGCCTGGGAATCGGCATGGCACGCAGCGAAGTAAGCTACAGTGTTGACGAGGCTCTTAAGATAGCAGACGAGCTGGGATATCCCGTAGTTCTGCGTCCCGCATACACCATGGGCGGTACCGGCGGCGGTCTGGTTTACAACAAAGAGGAGCTTAAGACCGTCTGCGCAAGAGGTCTCCAGGCCAGCCCCGTAGGCCAGGTACTTGTTGAAGAGTGCGTGGCAGGCTGGGAAGAGCTGGAGCTGGAAGTTGTCCGCGATAAGGACGGCAACATGATCACCGTCTGCTTCATCGAGAATGTTGATCCCATGGGCGTACATACAGGTGATTCCTTCTGTACCGCACCCATGCTTACCATATCGGAAGATCTGCAGAAGAGACTGCAGGAGCAGGCTTACAAGATCGTTGACCGTATCCAGGTCATCGGCGGTACCAACGTACAGTTCGCACACGATCCCGTAAG
>JAEEGL013946397.1_pt1 | contig 11909 bp, 21 predicted proteins | sample 9134231 | NCBI WGS metagenome assembly JAEEGL01 (sample SAMN16246548, study PRJNA631951) | gut metagenome | biome: gut microbiome; feature: rumen; material: fiber-attached | host: Bos | place: Iran: Karaj | collected 2018-10 | reverse complement strand
TGATTACTTCGGAACAGTGATGACAATCTCTAGATATAAGAACGCTCAAGACATTAATAAAATCGGTGAAACTCTTCAAAAGGATTATCCTACTGTTAAGTGGTTATACGCTGATTTTAAAAAGAATGATGGTTATGAAAAAAGTCTCATAATTATCAAAGAACACGAGATGTATTTTCAAGAGTATTGCGGGTGCAAATACTCCTATGAAGCCTATCAAAAAAAGCATCAAAACGAAGAAAAGTAGTGACCTAAAAGTCACTTTTTCTTTAGGTTAAATTCGAAATATGTTTAATTTTAATTAAGTTCTCGTTATTATGTTGATACGGAGAACTAATTTTATGAAATGTCCAAATTGTGGCGCCGAAATACCTGAGGGCGCAAAGTTTTGTAGTCAATGTGGCTATTATTTGTCTGACAAACCATTAGAAGAAGCACCAGTTGATCCAGCTCATGAACTACGTAATACTGCAACGGTTGGTGGAGCTAGTGGTAGTGCTGCTCAACAAACTACACCAATCGAAAGAGGTACGCCAGAATTCAACAACAATGTTAATCGTGCCATCCTTTTTAGTGGCTTAGGTTTTGTAGGAGCCGCTATATCTTTACTTGGCTCACTATTAATGAAATTTGTTGATATGGGTGGAACTGAGATAGCAGTTGGACTACCTCTACTTATGGCAGGTGCCTTAGCCTTTGCCATCTTAATGTTTGGATTTGCTGTCCCACTTGGTAAGAAAACCTTTGGCACTGCACAACCAAAAGGATTTAAAGAGAATGTGCCAGGAATATTTATGGGTTTTGGCATGGTAATGGTCTTTGGAGCCTTATTCCTCCAAGGTATTCTTCTCATCATTTCGTAATCAAACTATTCATTTTGAGGCCGGGAAACCGGTCTTTTTTAATACCCAAAAAGTGAAAAATGAGGCACTTAAAACACTAAAAAGATGAAAAAATGGGTAAAATTTATAACTTTTTTTGAGGCATTTTGCTGTATGTGTTTCTCTATATAAAAAATTTTTTATTTTATTATTGACACATATACACGTATAAGAGTAGTATTTGAACGTTGACTGCTCGCGATGATGTGCGAGGTTGCGGACACACCCACAGGCGTTGTCATGAAGGTGTTTCCGGTAATTCGCATTGAGTGAGATATGAGTCAAAGCCTGAAAGTGATATAGGAGGAAATTTCATGGCAAAAACTACTAAGATTAGAGTTCGCCTCAAAGCTTACGATCATGTCAACCTTGATCAAAGCGCTGAGAGAATCGTTCAAGTAGCGAAGAACTCTGGGGCTACTGTTGTGGGCCCAATTCCACTACCAACAGAAAAACAAGTATTCACGATTTTAAGAGCTGTTCACAAGTACAAAGATTCCCGTGAACAATTCGAAATCAGAACACACAAACGTATTATCGATATTACAAATCCAAAGAAGGAAACACTCGATGCTCTTAAGAACCTCGACCTTCCATCAGGAGTAGATATCGAAATCAAACTTTAAGGAGGTAAGACAAGATGAAAGCAATTTTAGGTCGTAAAATGGGCATGACTTCTGTCTTCGCTGAAGATGGTACATTATACCCAGTCACAGTCGTTGAAGTCTTACCAAACGTTGTCACTCAAGTCAAAACCCTTGAAAAAGATGGTTACGTCGCTGTCCAAGTTGGTTACGAAGAAAAGAAAGAATCTCGTGCTAACAAAGCAGAAAAGGGAATTGCCAAGAAAGCAAACACCGTCCCACATTATGTTTCAAAAGAATTACGTGGTGATGAAATGGGTGCTTACCAATTAGGTGACACAATCAAAGCCGATTTATTCAAAGATGGTGACATCGTTGACGTTATCGGAACAAGCAAAGGTCACGGTTATTCCGGAACCATTAAGAGATGGCATATGCACATCGGTCCAAAAGGACATGGTTCAGGTTACCACAGAGGACAAGGTTCCTTCGCTAACAATGGTCGTTATAACCACGGTGTTATGCCAGGAAAACACATGTCCGGACATCACGGCAACAAATCCGCTACATTATTAAACTTATTAGTGGTCAAGGTTGATGCCGAAAAAGGTTACATCTTAGTTAAGGGTGGATTACCAGGTGCTAAAAAGAGCATCGTGACAATCAGATCCGCAATTAAGACTGTCAAAAACAAAGAAAGTGTTAAATCTTTAATTAATAGAGCACCAGCTCCAGTAGTTGAAGAAACACCAGTTGTCGCTGAAGAAGCGAAAGCTGAATAAGTTCGAAAGGAGATAGAAAATAATGGCAGAAAAGAAATCCGTCAGCGTTAAAGTTCTTAACATGGCTGGCGAACAAGTCAAAGATTTAAAACTCGCCGGTTCTGTCTTCGCCGTTGAACCACACAAACAAGCAATGTTCAACGCTGTCCAAGTAGAACAAGCAAATTCACGTCAAGCCACAGCTAAAACTAAGGTTAGACATGAAGTCTCCGGTGGCGGTAAGAAACCATGGAGACAAAAAGGAACTGGTAGAGCCCGTGCAGGTAGCTCCAGATCCCCAATCTGGGTTGGTGGTGGAACAGTCTTCGGACCAGTTGGAAACCAAAACTTCACCATTAGCCAAAACAAGAAAGAACATCAATTAGCAGTTAAAAGTGCTTTATCACTCAAGACTCCAAAAGACTTAGTGGTCGTCGATGAAATCAAATTCGCCGATAAGAAAACTAAGGAATTCGTCAAGATGTTAAAGGCTATCAAATGCGAAGTTAAGACACTCGTTGTCGTTAACGAAATTGATGAAAACTTATTCGCAAGCGTCCGTAACGTCGCTTACGCAAAAGTGGTCACAACTGACAATGTCTCCGTTTATGACTTATTAAACGCTGACAAACTCGTCATGAGTGAAGCCGCTGTTAAAGAAGTTGAGGAGGCATTGAAGTAATATGGCAGCCAAGAAAAAAGTCGAAGCACCAGCAAAAGCAGGCTTCCCAAAAGCGACTGAAAAAGACTTCTCCGTTATCGTTAAGCCAGTCATCACTGAAAAGTCCATGGCTAAAATGCAAAACGAAAACAAAGTCACAGTCAAAGTTGCTGCAACAAGTAACAAAACTGAAATCAAACTCGCATTTGAAAGAATCTTCCAAGTGAAAGTCGTTGATGTCAGAATCGTGAACGTTCACGAAAAAGCAACAACCCGTGGAACTCGTTATCAAGGCAAGATCCAAGGTTACAAGAAAGCGATTGTCACCATTAAAGAAGGCGAAGCAATCGACTTATTCAAAGAATAATTTAGTTCGTTATTCTTAAATTATAGGAGGAAAAAGTAATGTCAATCAGAACTTACAAGCCTACTTCTGCAAGTAGACGTAACATGACAAACTCGACATTCGAAGAAATTACAACCAGCACTCCTGAAAAAAGTTTATTAGTCACTTTATCAAAGTCCGGCGGAAGAAATAACCAAGGTGTTATCACCTGCCGTCACATTGGTGGAGGTCACAAGAGAAAATACCGTTTAGTTGACTTCAAACGTAATAAGGACAATATCCCTGCTGTTGTAAAGACTGTTGAGTACGATCCAAACCGTAACGCTAACATTTGCTTAGTCGCTTACGCAGATGGTGAAAAGAGATACATTCTCGCACCAAAAGATCTCAAAGTTGGGGATAAAATCATATCAGGCGTTGCGTGCGATATTAAAGTAGGTAACGCGATGGCCCTCAAGAGTATTCCTGAAGGTACATTCGTCCATAACGTGGAATTAGTTCCAGGCAAGGGCGGACAATTATGTAGAGCAGCAGGTGCTGCTGCACAAGTACTTGGTAGCGAAGGCAAATACGTTATGCTTCGTTTAGCAAGTGGCGAAATGAGAAAAGTTCTCGCTGAATGCCGTGCCACAATTGGTACAGTCGGTAATGAAGATTGGAACTTAATCAATTTCGGTAAAGCTGGTAAGAACCGTTGGTATGGTGTTAGACCAACAGTTAGAGGTTCTGTCATGAACCCAAATGACCACCCACATGGTGGTGGTGAAGGTAAATGTCCAGTTGGACGTGATGCACCAAGAACTCCTTGGGGCAAACGTGCAATGGGTGTTAAGACCAGAAACAACAAGAAAAAGTCTACCAAATTAATCATCCGTAGACGTAACGCGAAATAGGAGGAACGAACAATGGCAAGAAGTTTGAAAAAAGGCGCATTCGTTGATGACCATTTAATGAAAAAAGTCGAAGCTTTAAACGCTGCTGGCAAAAAAGAAGTCATTAAAACATGGTCCCGCCGTTCAACAATTTATCCATCTTTCGTTGGCCACACATTCGCGGTCTATAACGGAAGAGAACACATCTCTGTGTACGTCACAGACGATATGGTCGGACATAAACTCGGTGAATTTGCTCCAACAAGAAAATACACCGGTCACACAGGCCACACTGCTGAAGATAAAGCAGCCGCGGCTGGTAAATAATAGGAGGATAGCTAACAATGGCAGAAACAAAGAAAACTACCAAGAAGGCAGTCAAAGCTGAAGCTCCTGTAGCAGAAGTTAAAGAAGAAGCCCCAAAAGCTGAAGCTCCTAAGAAAACAACAACTAAAAAGGCTGCTGCGAAAAAAGAAGAAAAGAAAGTCGAAGCACCTAAGAAAGAAAAACCAACCCCAACAGAAGCTAGAGCAATTGCTTATAACGTGAGAGTTACTCCTAGAAAAGCAAGACTTGTTATTGATCAAGTCAGGGGTAAAGACGTCAAAGTCGCATTAGGTTTATTAAGAAACATTAATCGCGCTGCAAGCGAACCAGTTAGTAAAGTAATTAAGTCCGCTGCTGCTAACGCAATCAACAACTTCGGTTTTGATGAAGATAGATTATATGTCGCTGAAATCTATGCTAACGACGGCTTAAAAATGAGAAGATACTTACCAAGAGCGAAAGGTTCCGCTTCTGGTTTAGTTAAAAGAAACTGCCACATCACCGTGGTTGTTAAGATGAGATAAGGAGATTGATACAATGGGTCACAAGGTTAATCCAGTAGGAATGCGTGTCGGTGTCAACAGAGAATGGAATTCTCGTTGGTACGCTACAGACAAAGAATTCCCTGTTTACTTAAACGAAGACATCAAAATTCGTAAATATCTCGAAGGTTCATTAAAAGAAGCTTTATTATCTCACGTTGAAATTGAAAGAACCAAAAGCGATAAAGGCAACACATTAGTTGTTAAATTATTCGTTGCACGTCCAGGTGTTGTTATCGGTACAGATGGCAAAAACATCCTCGTCGTCAAAGAAGCCTTAGTCAAATTAACAGGCAACGCTAACTTAAGAGTTGACGTTATCGAAGTTAAGAATCCTGACTTAGATGCTAACATCGTTGCTGCTTCTATCGCCAAACAACTCGAAGAAAGAGCAAGCTTTAGAACCGTTCAAAAGAAAGCTATTCAAAGAGTTAGAAAAGCTGGCGCTAAAGGATGCCGTACCGTTGTCGGTGGTCGTCTTGGTGGCGCTGATATCGCTCGTGCTGAAGGCTATAAAGAAGGAATCATTCCTCTACATACCTTACGTAGTGATATCGACTACGCTCACGCAGAAGCTGCCACTCAATATGGTCGCTTAGGCGTTAAGGTCTGGATCTGTCGTGGAGAAATCCGCCCAGAACTCGAAAAGAAAGAGAAAGGAGAATAAGCCATATGTTACAACCTAACCGTGTTAAATATCGCCGTCCACATATCTTAAAGTATGAAGGACACTCAAAAGGCGGAACAGAAGTTAGCTTTGGTGAATTTGGCTTACAAGCTCTTGAAGGTGCTTGGATTACAACCAGACAAATCGAGGCTGCTCGTGTTGTCTTAAGTAGATACACAAAACGTGGTGGACAAATTTGGATTAGAATTTTCCCTCACTTAGCAAAAACAAAGAAACCTGCTGAAGTCCGTATGGGATCTGGTAAAGGTTCCCCAGAGGATTGGGTCGCAGTCGTACAAGAAGGCAGAGTTATGTTTGAAATCGGAGGAGTTGCTCCTGAAGTCGCTAGAGAAGCACTCAGACTTGCAGCTTATAAACTCCCAATCAAATGTAAAGTTGTCTCGAAAGGAGAGTAAGAGCTATGAAAATTAGTGAAGTCCGTGAAATGTCAACAAGCGAGCTCAAAGAAAAGCTCTACTCGCTTAAAGAACAACTCTTTGAGTTAAGACGTAAAAAATCCGTCGGAACACTCGAAAGAGGAGAAGACGTCATCACTGTGAGAAGAGATATCGCTCGCGTCAACATGGTGTTACGTGAAAGAGAACTCGAAAGTAAATAAGGAGAACATAAAAAATGGAAGAAAGAAATTTAAGACGTTCCATTCAAGGTGTCGTTGTAAGTGATAAGAATGACAAGACCATTGTTGTCCTTGTTGAAACTCACAAGAAACACGCTAAATATGGAAAGCGCGTTAAATATAGAAAGAAGTATTACGCGCACGATGAAAACAACGAAGCTAAAGTTGGCGATACAGTTACCATCATGGGAACTCGTAAATTAAGTGCCACAAAGAGATTCAGACTTGTTAGCATCGACAAAACTGCTGAATTATCTGTTAAGGAAGCAGAAAAAGAATTAAAAGAAGAAATCTTAACCGGTGAAATTGCTACTGCAGAAGTCGAAAAGAAACCTGCAGAAGAGAAAGAAGTAGCTGAAGAAGTTAAAGAAGAAAAGGAGGCCGAATAATTATGATCCAAAAGGAAACTAATCTTGTCGTCGCAGATAATAGTGGCGCTCGTAAAGTTCGTGCTTTCACCCTCTACGGAGGAAGTAAAAGAAAAACATCTTACATTGGTGACATCATCCAATGTTCCGTTAAAGAAGCTATTCCAAACGGAAAAGTGAAAAAAGGTGACATCGTGAGATGCGTCATCGTTAGATGTAAGAAACCAACTCAAAGACCAGATGGTAGCACAATCGCCTTTGATGACAACGCAGTTGTTATCATTAACGACGATAATGCCCCAGTCGGAACCCGTGTTTTCGGTCCTGTGGCTCGTGAGTTAAGAGACTGTGGTGTTGAAGGATTCATGAAAATTGTTTCCTTAGCCCCAGAAGTGTTATAAGGAGGAGACCGTCATGAACTTAATTAAAGGCGATAAAGTCATTGTCATCGCTGGCAAAGACAAGGGAAAGACTGGTGCAATTCAAAAAGTTGATCCAAAAACTAACCGTGTTGTTGTCGAAGGTGTCAATCTCCGTAAGAAACACAAAAAACCAACCCAAGCTAACCCAGAAGGAAGCATCGTTGAGATCTATGCTCCAATCGATGCATCTAACGTTATGCTTGTTGATCCAAAAACCAAAAAACCAACCCGTGTTGGTCACAAAGTGGTAAAAGGAAAGAAAGTCAGAGTCGCTCTTAAGAGTGGCACTGAATTATAAGGAGGATAAGCACAATGGCAGAAACAAAGAAAACTACCGCTAAAAAGGTAGAAGAAGCCCCAAAAGCTGAAGCTCCAAAGAAAACTACAGCAAAGAAGGCTGCTGCTCCTAAAGCAGAAGCTCCAAAAGCAGAAGCACCAAAGGCTGAAGTTAAGGCTGCTCCAAAAGCAACCAAGAAAACCGGTAATGGCAATAAGAAGGCCGCTATCACTTCCCGTTTAAAGGAAAAATACGATAACGAAATCAGAAAAGCATTAAATGAAAAATATCACTATTCTTCAGTTATGCAAATTCCTGCCTTAGACAAGATTGTCATCAACATCGGTGTTGGCGAAGCAACTCAAGACGCTAAGAAATTAGAAGAAGCAGTTGCAGAACTCGCTCAAATCACTGGTCAAAAACCAGTCATCACACACGCTAAGAAATCCATCGCTTCCTTCAAATTAAGAGAAGGACAAGCCATTGGATGTAAAGTTACCTTAAGAGGAATCAGAATGTGGGACTTCGCTGATAAGCTCGTCTCTATCGCTCTCCCACGTGTCCGTGACTTCCGTGGTGTTTCTAAAAACGCTTTCGATGGTCGTGGTAACTACACCTTAGGTATTAAAGAACAATTAATCTTCCCAGAAATCGATTACGATAAGGTTGCGAAGGTTAGAGGTATGGACATTGTTATTGTCACTACCGCAAAAACTGATGAAGAAGCATACACATTACTCGAATTATTGGGTATGCCATTCCATAGATAAGAAAGGAGTCCGAAATAATCATGGCAAAAACAAGTGCTAAAGTCCGCTGTGCGAGACCAAAGAAGTACAAAGTTAGAGAATATACTCGTTGTGAACGTTGCGGACGTCCTCACGCTGTCTATTCAAAATTCCATTTATGCCGTATTTGTATCCGTGAACTCGCATACAAGGGTGAAATCCCAGGCTTAAAGAAATCATCTTGGTAATATAGGAGGTAAATGAACAATGATGTCAGATCCAATTGCGGATATGCTTACCCGCATTAGAAATGCAAATGCATTAAAATATGAAACTGTCAAAATGCCTTCTAGCAAGATGAAAGTTGAAATCGCGAAGATTTTAAAAGAAGAAGGCTTCATCGTTGACTACAAAGTCAAAGGTGAAACCAAAAAAGAAATGACCGTTACCTTAAAATACGCTGCTGATGGCACAAGAGTCATCTCCGGCTTAAAGAAGATTTCTAAACCAGGCTTACGTGTTAACGTCGGTTGTGAAAAACTTCCAAAGGTCTTAAAAGGCTTAGGTATCGCCATCATCTCCACCTCTCAAGGTGTGATGACCGATTCTAAAGCGAGAACCTTAGGTATCGGTGGCGAAGTCATCGCCTATGTCTGGTAATAGGAGGATCGTTTATGTCAAGAATTGGAAATAAACACATCGACTTACCAGCAGGCGTTACCGTCACACAAGAAGGTAACTTCGCAAAAGTGTCCGGTCCTAAAGGAACCTTAATGGTCAAAATTAATTCCGGTATCGAAATGAAAGTGGATGGCACAGTTGTGACCTTCACCCGTCAAAACGAACAAAAACAAACCAAACAAAACCACGGTACAGTGCGTGCAAATGTCCATAACGCGGTCGTTGGTGTCTCCCAAGGTTATAAGAAATCCTTAGAGATGAGAGGTATTGGTTATAAAGCTCAATTACAAGGTAGTAACTTAGTCTTATGGGCCGGATATAGCCACACAATCACAATTGTTCCTGATGAAGGTGTCAAAGTCACCATCGTTGACCCCACCAACATCGATGTCGAAGGTATCGACAAACAAGCAGTCGGTCAAACCGCTGCTAGAATTCGCGAAGTCAGACCTCCAGAACCATATCTAGGTAAAGGCATTCGCTATAAAGGTGAGTACGTTGCCACAAAAGAAGGCAAACGTGCCGCTGGTAAATAATAGAAAGGTAGGAATTAGTCGTTTATGATTACAAAGCAAGATAAAAACGTCTCTCGTGTTCGTAGACATGCTCGTGTAAGAGCCAAAATTTCTGGCACTAGCGAAGCACCAAGACTCTGTGTCTACCGTTCTAACAAAAACATCGAAGCCCAAATTATCGATGACGTTAAGGGCGCAACCTTAGTGGCAAGCTCCTCCATGAGCTTAAAACTTGAAAATGGTAGCAACATTGACGCCGCAAAATTAGTGGGTGAAGATATCGCTAAGAAAGCTTTAGCGAAAAAGATTAAAAAAGTCGTCTTTGACAGAAGTGGCTACATCTATCATGGCCGTGTCAAAGCCTTAGCAGAAGCCGCTCGTGAAGCAGGCTTAGAATTCTAATGGAGGAATAATTCATGGAAGAAGAAAAGAAAGTTGTTGAAGAACAACCAGTTGAAGCTGCTCCCGTAGAAGAAGCTCCAAAAGAAGAAAATAAAGAAGTTCGTCGCCCAAGAGGTGATCGCCGTGATGATAGACGCCCAAGAGGTGATAGACGCGATCGTCGTGAAAGACGCGATGAACCCAAAGAATTTGAAGAACGTGTTGTCTTCATTAACCGTGTTAGCAAAACCGTTAAAGGTGGCCGTAGAATGAAATTCTCCGCGCTTGTCGTCGTCGGTGATGGCAAGGGCAGATATGGATTCGCTGTCGGTAAAGCCGCGGAAGTCCCAGATGCTATTAAGAAAGCATCCGAAGCCGCAAAGAAAAACGTCTTTAAGATTCACTTAGTGAAAAAAGGTAGCACAATTAGCCACGAAATCGTCGGCAAATATGGTGCTTGTAGCGTTTATCTAAAACCCGCTCCTGAAGGTACTGGTATTATCGCCGGTGGCCCAGTGCGTGCGGTCTTAGAACTTGCGGGCGTCCGTAACGTTTGCTCCAAAGTCTATGGTTCTAGAGCTCCAATCAACATCATTAGAGCCACCAACCAAGGCTTAAATAACCTCAAGAGCTACGATCAAATGAAAGTTCTTCGTAGCAAAGAACAATAATATATCCTTATTAGATATAAAAATAATTGAATAGGAGGTGCACATATGAAATTACATGAACTTCAAGCAACCGAAGGTGCTCGTCAAGAACATTTCCGTAAAGGTCGTGGCTTAGGATCTGGAAACGGCAAAACTGCCGGCAAAGGTCACAAAGGTCAAAATGCCAGAAGCGGTGGTGGCGTCGCACTTGGTTTCGAAGGTGGTCAATTACCACTCTTCAGAAGACTCCCAAAAAGAGGCTTCAAGAATGTCAATCATGTCAATTATGCCACAGTGAATGTTTCTGATTTAAACAGATTCAAAGATGGCACTGTCGTCTCTCTTGCATTACTAAAAGAAGTTGGTCTTGTGACCAAAGAATATAGCGGCTTAAAAGTTTTAGGCGGTGGTTCTTTAGAAAGAAAGTTAACCGTCCAAGCGAAAGCCTTCAGCAAATCTGCCGAAAAGGCCATTAGTGATGCCGGTGGCAAAATTGAGGTGATCTAATTATGCGTAAATTAGGTAACATTCTCAAAAATAAAGAAATCATGAATCGTATCATGTTTACGATTCTGATCTTATTCGTCTTCCGTATCGGGAGCCAAATTACCGTCCCGGGCGTGACTTTAGGTGAGGACTTGCAGAGCTATTTAGATAGTTCTTACGCCTTATCCTTAATGAATTTGCTCGGTGGTGGTACATTGCAGAGCTTCAGTATATTCGCACTCGGCGTGAGCCCATACATTACCGCGCAGATTATCATTGAGCTATTAGCTAGTGATGTCTTGCCAGCGTTAACTGAACTCAAACGTCAAGGTCAAAGCGGAAGAAAGAAAATGGAGATGGCTTCTCGTTACTTAACATTAATGTTAGGTGCGGTGCAAGCGTATGGTATTATCCGTACCATGCAGACAAGCGATGCGATTACATTCAATACCGCATCTCAAGAATGGCTCACATATATCTACATTATTGTCGTTATGATGGCCGGTTCTATGATTGTCATGTGGCTCGGTGACCAAATCTCCGTTAAAGGTATTGGAAACGGTATCTCAATGATTATCTTTGCTGGTATCGTCTGCTCCTTACCAAGTCAAATCGGTAACGCCTTCACCTTATGGGTCGGTAACTCCGCTCTTCAAGGTCAAGGTGACTCCGCGAGAATTGCGGGTATATTCAAATTCTTGCTATATATCCTCTCTTATGTCCTTATTATTTCCTTTGTTACATTCATCGAACTTTCCAAAAGAAAGATTCCTGTGCAACACTCTGGAAAAGGTGGTGGACAAACTCAAGCGATGTCTCGTGCGAGCTTCTTACCTATTAAGGTTAACTCCGCAGGTGTCATTCCTGTCATCTTCGCCAGTTCAATCTTAATGGCCCCCTCCATCATCGTCGCCTTCGTCGATAGCGAACATTCTAGCGACAAATGGCTCAAGATTTTCCAAACATCTGAGATGTATGATATGGGAGGCTGGTCAATGCCGTGGGGCTTGATTATCTATCTAGTTCTCACCATTGCCTTCACGTTCTTCTATGCGAACGTGCAGATTAACCCCAAACAACTCGCCGAAAACTTCCACAACAACGGCAGTTATATCCCATGTAT
>JAEEGL012838390.1_pt1 | contig 11909 bp, 7 predicted proteins | sample 9134231 | NCBI WGS metagenome assembly JAEEGL01 (sample SAMN16246548, study PRJNA631951) | gut metagenome | biome: gut microbiome; feature: rumen; material: fiber-attached | host: Bos | place: Iran: Karaj | collected 2018-10 | reverse complement strand
TGCACCTGTTTGGCCGTCGTTTACCTTTTCGGCAAATGCTTTAAGCCCGGCATAGTCGGAAATCAGATACGGATTATCCTTACTGCCGTCGCCCGTCAGCTCCGTCGCAGTTACCGTAAACGGAATCATAGCGATAATACTGAGTATCATCACCAGCGATAAAACAACCGATAAAGTCTTTTTCATATTCTCAAGCCCTTTCCATTTAAAAATTAAAAGCGCCATTGATTATTTAGTAACTGTTCTTGCGTATTCGTTATAGAAATCCTCGCTCTTCTTTCTGTAAATTACAAGAGCGATTACAATCAGAGCTGCGAGAGCGATAAGCGCAACGGGAAGGCAGTTGAAGCTCTCGCCGCTTGTTTTCGGACTCTTAGCGTTGCTGCCGGAAGTTCCAGAGCCGCCGGACGAGCCTGAATTTGATGAACTGCCGGAACCGCCTGAGGAGCCTGAGCTTCCGTTATTACCCGAAGCTCCGTTTGAGCCTGAACCGCTTGTATTTGCGTTGTTGCCGCCCGAACCGTTGCCGGAATCCGAGGACTCGCCCTCACCGTTTTCAGAGCCGGAACCGTTAGCCATATATTCCCTTACTATATCCGAAAATCCGTTTGCGCCTGCAAGCGAAACGAGTGTATCGCTTACGGATTTTACTGCCGAACCGAGTGCGGAGTTGTCACTCTGCGGCTCGATAGCACCGATGTTTTCAAGTACGGAACGAAGCTTCTGTTCTACTCTCGGAGCTTCGCCCTCAACTGCTATGGTACGCGAGAGCATATCGTTCGCGTCATTAACCGCAGACTCGAGTGCGCGTCTGTCGGTCGGACTGAGAGAAGACTTGTCAACAACCTCAGCGGCGGGAAGCAATTCTTCACGCAAAACCTTGGTTGCGCGTCCCTGATTGAACTGCGGGAAATCCGGATCGGAATAAACGTCCGTAATTCTGTCCGTTTCAACAAGCTCGCAGCAGAGCTTCATAATAATATCGTTCTGGTTGGCCGTAGCGTGCGGCTGATTGTCAAAATAGAAAGTCGTATCCGGCAGAAGTCCCGTTGAAGCGTCAACAACCCTGTCGGGTGAGATGTGGTTATGGCTCGGGTCAGAGCACTGAACAGTTGTGTCAACTGCCGTAGCTTTGAACAATATTCTGTCAACAAGTCCCGAAGATGAGCTCTGATTTGCAGCTGAAGACGACGCTTTGCAATAGGGATTCTTCTGAACGTAATCTGCAGGAAGCGTTTCGCCGCAGTTAGCCATATACGCACCTATCGAAGTCGAATAGGTGTGAATAACGCCGTCGGCGTTCTGCTTATTCCACGAATTGCCGACGTTATAAAGCGGTACGTCGTAACCGAGAACGTCAAAGACCTCAACGCCCTGACTCTTGAATTTGAGTATATTTTTATTTGAATTAGTCTGCGCTCTGTGATAAACGTCGGTCTGAGCGCGGATATATTTCTTTGAATTAGAGGAAAGATTCATCTGGACGCACTTGTCATACTGATCGTTGGGAACAAGCATCCACAATGCGGTACAGTTAGCAAAGACCTTTGTAAGAAGCATATCTACCGTCATGTTAAGAGCGTTCATAAGTACGTCCTTCGGAAGAACTCTCAGGGCAATTTCAATAGCGCTCGCGGTGGTTTCGTCGAGTATGCCGTCGAAGAACTCGCTGTAAAGATAGTCGGGATTAAGGAAGGTCAACTCACGCTCATAGATATCGGAAACGATAAGCGAACCGTTGAGCGCGGGAACAACGAATATAATTCGGTGCAAATCGTTTGCAACCTCGGGGTGAAGCTCCATAAGACCGTTGAATATAGCGCCACCCATAGAGATAGGAATAATATTTACCTTTTCCTTGCCCGTCTGCTGCTTTACCATCTGAATAAAGTCATAAAGACCGTTAATCATATCAATAGCATTGCCGAACGAATTGTAGGCATAATAATACATATTATCGAAGCCTATCGATTTGCCGAGTTCCTGCATGGGAATACAGTCAAAAATATAGTTAAGCTCATCCTGTGTGCACTCGGCAAGAGAATGGGGATAGGTTTCAACCTCAACGTAGCCGCAGGGCTGACCGAAATCGTCGGTCTTATTCATATAAAACGCATTTTCAACAGCGTCGCACAACGCATCGGCAAGACCTGAATCTGACTGAGTTGCAACCGCTTTTGCAAGCGGAGCCGCAACCTCGCCGAGTATCTTCTGAACGTCAAAATTACCCGGGAAACAGTGAATCTTTTCACCGTCGCCGTTGAGAACGAAATTACCGTTATCGTCAACAAGCCATGCTCTCGACTGACCGATACCGGGCACTATAACGCACGGAATATCATTGTACGCCGAGGCGCTCGCCGCCATCGCAAATGATGAGAACGCGAGTACAAGTGCCAAAACTACAGATATAAGTTTTTTCATAAATCTTCCCCCTAAAAGATTTCATTTAACTCTTTTATTATACTATACACAGTTTTATGGTGTCAATGATAAAACGGACAGAGTCTCCCCTGTCCGTTTGATATTGTATTAAGCGTTTTTATCGCCCGATAAGCTTCTTTTATTTATCAATGCCGATACTGCGCATATTACAAATGCAGACGCGCCGAATATCAGCAGACACATAAATACGCCGTTCCACGATCCGACATCGGAAATATAGCCTAACAGTCCCGTACTCAGCATACTGCCGACATAGCAGAATGTATCGAGCACACCTGCAAGCAGTCCCGGCTGAGCTCTGTCTCGCATATAAAGCGGTATAATACTTGTAATAACGTTATTAATCGCACTCATAAGCATTGCGGAAATACCGAACAAAGCTATGAGAAGAACGGGGCTCCTGAACGTAGTGCTTTTCGCAGAAAGCATTACGAACAGCAGAACAGCCGCCTCTGCAAAATAGAGTATGCAGTTAATAAGCGACGTATTTTTAATCCGTTTGTGAAGCGAGGTGGAAAGCAACGAACCCATTATCGCAATAAGCGGAAGAATTACCGTTACAAGTATTGACAGCGATTCTTTAAGTCCGTAGTTTTCCTTGAGTATTGACGGCGTCCAAGTAGTTACGCCGTCCTTTATAAAACCGTTGGAGATTGCCGCAAACGCTAATAAAACAGCGCTGAGCACAAATATCGGAGTAAGCTTCAGGCGCTTGCCGTCATTTGCTTCGGGAGCTTCGGCTTTGATTTCAGCCTTGTCATTTTTACCCGTAAATACAAACCAGAGCACACCTGACATAACAAGCAAAAGCGAAGGAATATAGAAAACGGTTTTGTAGTTTACGCCGAGCGACGAAAGCATAGCGGAAACGCCGTAAACGAGAAATGTTCCCACCGCAGGCGGAGTGCTCATGGCAACAATAGCCCTCGGCAGCATTTCGTCAGAAAGGCGCTCGGCAAGTGTTTTTACAACCGAGCTCCAGAGTATCGCCTGAAAGAAGCCGTTGAAAAGCCACACGTATTTCATACCAGAGGCGCTGCCGCAAAATGTCATAGCAAGATTTGACGCCGCAGAGCCGATAAGCGCTATGCTTACGGAATAGCGGGTATTATATCTCTTTGAAAGAATACCGTGTACAAGCTGACCCGCGCCGTAAGAAAAGAAGAAGAATGAACTGACAAGTCCCAGCTCGGTTTTGGTAGCACCGAGCTGATCTCTGATCGGTTCAATATAAGCATTGAGATTAAGCCTGCCCAGATACGCGACCGTATAGGCAAGCCAGCACAGAATTATAATTGAATTTGCGGATTTATTGTTTTCCTTTTTCATTGTCTTTTATTTTGCCTTAAAGATATGTTTAATCTTGTCGGAATACCGAAAAATTTCAGTAAACATAATAACATAAAAATAATTTATTTACAATACAGAATTAAAACCGATAATATTCGGACCGTTTTCTTCCGCTTGCTTACGCAAGCTCCCTCCTGTTCGAATCCCACCGATTGCCTTATATTAGTATATTTGTTAACTTTAATATTTGGGATTCGCCCGAGTGCTGCCGCACTCGGCACGCCCGCGTCGGCAAAAACGGTCCACCGGACCGTTTTCTTCCGCTTGCTTACGCAAGCTCCCTCCTGTTCGAATCCCACCTAATCAAATCACACAAATTAAAACAGACAGGGCATTTGCCCTGTCTGTTTTAATGGCGGAAGCGGTGGGATTCGAACCCACGAGCCCGTGAAGGCTACCTGATTTCGAGTCAGGCCCGTTATGACCACTTCGATACGCTTCCGTATGTGCCTTGATATTCTATCAAAAGTATCAGGTTTTGTCAATAAACTTAATCAGTTTGTTTGCGGTGTTTATAGTACCATGCGCCTATAAACCCGATAACCATCATTGTTATCATTTTATACCCCATCCGATAACAATTGGGATGCATTTCTGCATCCCAACGTTATACAGAATAAATTATTTAACCATGTTAGCGATTTCAGCAGCGAAATCTTCCTGCTTCTTCTCAATGCCTTCGCCCTTTGCGAAACGTACGAACTTGGTAACCTTGATGTCGGCACCGAGCTCCTTGGCAACGGATGCAACATACTTGGCAACTGTCATATCGCCATCCTTAACGAATGCCTGCTCAAGAAGGCAGGTTTCCTTAATCTGCTTGGCAATACGGCCTTCAACGAGTCCGCCGAAAATCTTGTTAGCTACGATTTCAGCCTTGTCGGCAATCGCAAGCTTTGCAAGAACAGCGGGAGCTTCCTCTGAAAGGAAGTTGAAAAGGAAGTTGTTCATACCCTTTTCGTTGTAGATAGCGATATCCTCGTCGCTCCATTCCTTGTTAGCGCAAGCCTTTTCGATAAGGCTCTTAAGGATGGGCTTCGGAAGGCTCTCGGGCTTGTTGAGAGCGCTCTCAACGGTGATATTTCTCATCTTGGCAGCCTCGTCGGCTGTGATGTCATCCTTTGAAAGATACTCAGGGCTCATGGCAGCTATCTGCATAGCTACGTCCTTACCCATGGCGATGAACTCGGGCTTTGCAGCCGTAGCATCATCGGTGTCGAACGCAACAAGTACGCCGACTGTGCCGCCGCCGTGAATATAGGAAACAACGTGACCGTCGATTCTCTCGAAACGGCGAACCTTCATATTTTCGCGAAGTGCAAGGAATACTTCCTGAACAGCCTCTTCAACTGTGCCTTCGCCGTCTGCAATCTTGCTTGCAAGAAGAGCGTCAACATCAGCAGGATTAGCCTCAACTATAGTCTTGGCAATGCTGTTTGCAAGGTTAACGAAGGGCTCACCCTTGGCAACGAAGTCGGTCTCGCAGTTAATCTCAACGAGAGAAGCGGCCTTACCGTCGTTATAAGTAGCAACCGTACCCTCGGCAGCAACTCTTGAAGACTTCTTGGCAGCAGATGCAAGTCCCTTTTCTCTGAGGATTTCAACTGCCTTGTCCATATCGCCGTCAGCTTCGACGAGCGCTTTTTTACAATCCATCATACCAACGCCGGTCTTCTCACGCAGAGTAACGACGTCTTTAGCTGTAAATGCCATAATAAATTCCTCCAGTTTTTAATTAATGCCCGTACAAAAAGTATTGCACGGGCTAAAGTTACTAATTATTCAGCGTCCTCAGCTGCTTCTGCGGCCTCATCAGCCTCAGCTTCAGCGTCGTCATAGACAGCGGCTGCGCCCTGCTCGCCCTGTCTGCCCTCGATAACAGCGTCAGCCATAGCGCCGGCGATAAGCTTAACAGCGCGGATAGCATCGTCGTTGCCGGGGATAACGTAGTCGATCTCATCGGGATCACAGTTTGTGTCAACGATAGCGATAATCGGAATACCGAGCTTCTTGGCTTCGGCAACGGCAATTCTCTCTTTTCTCGGGTCAACGATGAACATAGCAGCGGGCTGCTTCTTCATCTCGGTGATACCGCCCATGAACTTCTCAAGCTTCTCGATTTCGAGCTCAAGCTTGGCAGCTTCCTTCTTGGGGAGCATCTCGAATGTGCCGTTCTCTCTCATCTCCTGGAGCTGAGCGAGTCTTCTGATTCTCTTCTTGATTGTGTTGAAGTTTGTAAGCATACCGCCGAGCCAACGTGCGTTAACGTAAGGCATACCGCAGCGGATAGCTTCTTCCTTAACGGAATCCTGAGCCTGCTTCTTGGTGCCGACGAAAAGAATTTCGTTGCCCTCAGCGGCGATATCACGGACTACCATGTAGGCGTCCTCGAGCTTCTTAACGGTCTTCTGAAGGTCGATGATATAGATACCGTTTCTCTCCGTGAAAATGTACTGAGCCATTTTCGGGTTCCATCTTCTGGTCTGGTGACCGAAGTGCACACCTGCTTCAAGCAGCTGTTTCATTGATACTACTGACATGTTTATGTCCTCCTTAAAATTTAATCCTCCACACGGTTCACTTTACTGCAGGACATACGCGTATCGGACGTATGCAATTATGCAATAATCGCCGTGTGTGTGAATTGCTCAAGCATTATATCATTATATATAGGATTTTTCAAGTATTTTTTTTACGATTTTTAAGACTTTCGGAAATTTGTGTGAAAACGCTGTCGAATCTCCCCTCTTCTTCGGGTGTTATACCCGTATAAATACCGTTTGTTTCAAGCTTATCCTTCATACGTCGGAGATTGCCCTTGTACGTAATTACGTGACGTTTCAGTTTACGGAAAGTGCGAATCAAAGTAAAGCACGCAAGTATCAGTCCGAGCGTTCCGACGCTCGTCAGAAATACCGCGCATATAGTACCGAGATAGCTTGTGATATCGTGGTCTTTGATAGACATTGAGAATCTCTGCCAGTCAACGAAAGTTATCGTCAGCATCGCGCATACGCTTACTGCCAGAAGAATAAGCTCAGGTATCATATACTTAAGCTCTCCGAGAGTGCTTCTGTAAAGCGTTGAGCAGACCTCGGCATAAAGCGTACTCCGGTTAATGCCCTGCCTGATATCATAGGTTTCGCCCTGAAAAAGCTCATCCCGGGAAGATAAGCTATCAACATCCTGCTTTTCCGCTTTGTCATCCGGTCTTACATACATCCCCTGCTCGTTGAGCAAAAGCACCTCACCTTCACCTACTCCGTCGGGAAGGCTGACAAGCGGAACGTTAATACTAAGACCGCCTTTAATCAGAACGGCGGTATCGCCTTCAATTCTCTTAATATAATATTCGTTCATTTATTTCCCTCCGCAAAAAAAGGACAGAATACTCCTTACGGAATACTCTGCCCCTCATTAAATTGTCGTTATTCGTCTTCAGTGAAGATAACGCCGGGCTCGGCAGTTTCATTTCCTTCGACAGTGATGGGGTTTACATTTGAAGAACCGCCTGACGCAAGTGCATTCATTTCGTACCACTGTTGCTTTGAAATAAGCACCTTACGCGGCTTTGAGCCCTCAAACGGTCCGATTATACCTCTCGTTTCAAGCTCGTCCATAATTCTCGCCGCTCTGGCGTAACCGAGCTTCAGTTTATTTTGTAAGAGCGTTGTCGAAGCCTTCTGGTTTTCAACGACTACCTCGATGGCCTTAGGCAGCATCTCGTCTGTATCACCGTCGGCACCGTCACCGTCGGAATCGGCAGCGCCGCCCTTCTTCTTATCCATAGCAGCCTGACGCTCAATTTCGGCAATAACGTTTTCATCGTAATCGGTATTACCCTGATTCTTAATGAAATCAACTACCTTCTCAACCTCTTTTTCCGAGAGGAAGCAGCCCTGAATTCTCATCGGCTTTTCAATTCCTACGGGATAGAACAGCATATCGCCGTTTCCGAGCAATTTTTCTGCACCAACCGAGTCAATAATTGTTCTCGAGTCAATCTGGGAAGAAGTTTTAAGCGAGAGTCTTGACGGAATATTCGCCTTGATAAGACCTGTGATAACGTCAACGGAAGGTCTCTGAGTAGCGATAACAAGGTGCATACCCGCGGCTCTTGCCATCTGCGCAAGTCGGCAGATGGAGTCCTCAACCTCGTGAGGCGCCGCCATCATAAGGTCGGACAGCTCGTCGATAAAAATAACGATATGCGGAAGCTTTTCCTTTCCGTTTTCTTCACAGGCGTAGTTGTAACCCTTGATGTCACGCACATTGTTGTCCGAAAACATTTTGTAACGCTGAAGCATTTCACTGACAGCCCAGGCAAGAGCGCCGGATGCCTTTCTCGGATCGGAAACAACTGGAACAAGAAGATGCGGTATGCCGTTATAAACGGTAAACTCAACCTGCTTCGGGTCAATCATAAGCAGCTTGACCTCGTCGGGTCTTGCGTTATAAAGAATTGACACAATCATAGTGTTCATACATACCGATTTACCCGAACCGGTAGTACCTGCAACGAGAAGGTGCGGCATCTTTTCAATATCCGCATAAGTTCCGTTACCGGCAATATCCTTACCCAGAGCAACGCTGAGCTTGGATTTTTCAACGTTCTTTCTGTAAGAATCGGTATCGATAAGCTCGCGCAGCGTAACGGTTGAACGGGATTTATTGGGCACCTCAACGCCTACAGCGGACTTGTTGGGAATGGGCGCAATTCTTACGCCCGAAGAGGCAAGATTAAGTGCGATATCGTCGGATAAATTCGTAATCCTGCTGATTTTGACTCCTGCCGCAGGCTGGAGTTCATAACGCGTAACCGAAGGTCCTCTGCAGATATCAACAACCCTCGTTTCAACGCCGAAGCTCTTGAGAGTATCAACCAGCTTGGTCGCATTCTGCTTAAGCTCATCCTCGTAATTTGTCGAGCCGCTGCGGTCGGGTAACGACAGACAGTCAAGCGGCGGAAGCTTATAAACAAGCTTTGTAATTTCAGGGTCGTCGCCCTTAAGGTTAACATCTTTGCCTTCAATTTCGGCAGGCTTTTCTTCCTTTTTCTCGGGTTCTGCCTTTTTCTGTGATGCAGGACCGCCGTTAATTTTACTGATTATATCGTCGAGCTGTACATTAGTATTGGGCTCAACCTTTTCCTCAAGCGGAATAACGTCGACCTTTTCTTCCTCGGGAAGAGCAAAGTCAATCTGCTTTTTAATCTTTTTCTTTTCCGGAGCGGGAGCCTCCGCTTGAGTCTCTTCCTCGTCAGCATATCTCGAATTAATCTTATTCTCCGTGTATTCGCCGACCTTCTGAACGGGTTTTGCAAGTCCCCTGAAAAGCTTGATAAGCGTTGTGCCGGTAACAAGCATAAGAGCGAGGAATAACAGAACAATAATAATTGCAATAGCAGCGCCCTTTGAGCTGCCGGTAATAAGCAGAATCAGTCCGCCAATCATAGCGCCTACTGCACCGCTGCCGACAGTTGAACCGGTATCTATGTACTCAAAATACGCGTTCTTGATATCGTCAACATAGTCAGCCTCACCGATGAATCTGAATATATGGATAGCGCTTGCTATAAGAACGATGAGAAGCGCCGCCTCCCCTACCTTGTAGCCAACCTGAAGGTCAAGCTTGTTGAGCGTCGCCATAACCGCTATGTAGATAAGCACGACGGGAATAAGATAAGCTGTCAGACCGAAAAGACCGAACATAAGGCTGCGAAGTCCGCCCCAAACCGCTTCACCGGGTATGAATAACAGACATAAGAGCAACAGCGAAACACTGAAAAGCACTATAGCCGCAAGCTGATTGTGCTGCTGTTTCGCCTTGACGGGTTCGTTTTTCGGCGCCGTCTTCTTGGCCGCCGGTTTCCTGGCAGGACTCTTTTTTGCGTTTGAGGAGCCTCTGCCCTTATTTGATGAATTTGCCATTGTTTACCTCCTGAAAGGTTTAACTGTATCTGAAATTAGTTAAAAATTGTATATTAGCCTATATATTGTATCACAAAACATTCAATATATCAACTACTAGTTGTAAAAACTTCAAAAAAGTTACAATTATTCACTATTTGTTTATTGACAAAAAATAGACAAAGTAATACAATAAAGATTGTTAAAAAAGTTAACAAGTCAAGGAGAAAACTTATGGGACTTACAGTTGCACAAAAGCTGATTAAAAGCCATCTTGTATCGGGCGAAATGACCGTAGGCAGCGAGGTCGGACTGAGAATCGACCAGACTCTTACTCAGGACGCTACGGGCACGATGGCCTATCTTGAATTCGAAGCTATGGGCGTTGAGCGCGTAAGGACGGAGCTTTCCGTCGCCTATATCGACCACAACACCCTGCAGACAGGCTTTGAAAATGCGGACGACCACCGTTTCATTCAGTCGGTCGCCAAAAAGAGAGGCATTCGCTTTTCACGCCCCGGTAACGGCATTTGCCATCAGGTACATCTCGAGCGTTTCGGCAAACCCGGAAAAACGCTTATCGGCTCCGACAGCCACACTCCCACGGGCGGCGGTATCGGTATGCTTGCGATGGGCGCCGGCGGACTTGACGTAGCCGTAGCCATGGGCGGCGGCACGTACTATATCACAATGCCCAAAATCGTCAACGTACATCTTACGGGCAAGCTTCAGCCCTACGTAGCGGCAAAAGACGTTATACTTGAAGTGCTTCGTATTATGACCGTAAAGGGCGGCGTAGGCAAGATTATAGAATATACCGGTGAAGGCGTTAAGACCTTATCCGTTCCAGAGAGAGCGACCATCACCAATATGGGCGCGGAGCTCGGTGCTACTACGTCGGTTTTCCCGTCTGACGAGATTACAAAGGCTTTTCTTAAAGCACAAGGCAGAGAGGAAGACTGGTCGGAGCTTAAGGCTGACGGCGACGCAGTTTATGATGAAACCATTGAAATCAATCTCTCCGAACTTGAGCCTATGGCAGCTATGCCCCACATGCCTGACAGAGTAAAGAAGGTTAAGGAGATTGGCGAAATCAAGGTCGATCAGGTTTGTATTGGCTCCTGCACCAATTCCTCACTTATGGATATGCTGAAGGTTGCGGCTATCCTCAGAGGCAAGACTGTTGCTCCCAACGTAAGCCTTTCAATAGCTCCCGGCTCTAAGCAGGTTCTCAATATGCTTGCATTAAACGGCGCGCTTTCCGATATGATTTCGGCGGGCGCGAGAATACTTGAGAGCGCTTGCGGACCGTGTATCGGTATGGGACAGTCTCCCAATTCCGCCGGTATTTCGCTTCGCACCTTCAACCGTAACTTCCTCGGACGTTCGGGAACAGCCGACGCGGGTATTTACCTCGTCAGCCCAGAGGTTGCGGCGGCATCTGCACTGACAGGCGTTCTTACCGACCCGAGAACTTTAGGCGAACCGCTTCATATTATGATGCCCGACTCATTCATTGTAAACGACAATATGGTTGAGATGCCAGCTTCTCCCGAAGAAGCAAAGGATGTTGAAGTTCTTTACGGACCGAACATCAAGCCCTTCCCGACAACTACAAAGATGCCTGAGGACATAGTTGCAAAAGCTATACTTAAGGTCGGCGACGATATAACAACCGACCACATTATGCCGGCAGGCGCCAAGATACTCCCCTACCGCAGCAATATTCCGCACCTTTCACAGTTCTGCTTTGCGGTATGCGACAAGGGATTCCCTGAAAGATGCAAGGCTGAAGGCAAGGGAATAATCATCGGCGGCGCTAACTACGGTCAGGGCTCGTCGAGAGAACATGCGGCTCTTGTTCCGCTTTATCTCGGAATAAAGGCAGTTATCACAAAGTCGTTCGCACGTATTCACTGCGCAAACCTTATCAACGCGGGTATCCTGCCGCTGAACTTCGCAAACGCTGACGATTATGACAAAATCGACCAGGGCGACGAATTAGCCCTTAACGGTATCAAATCCGCTATTGTAAACGGCGAAACCGCTTATCTCGAAAATCTCACCAAGGGCGAGAAATACGAGCTTAAATACGATTTATCGACACGTCAGAAGGATATAATCCTTGACGGCGGTCTTCTCAATTACACCAAGGAGGCAATAAAATGACAGAACAGCAATTACAGGCAGCATTAAAAAAGTTTG
>JAEEGL012483017.1_pt1 | contig 11909 bp, 10 predicted proteins | sample 9134231 | NCBI WGS metagenome assembly JAEEGL01 (sample SAMN16246548, study PRJNA631951) | gut metagenome | biome: gut microbiome; feature: rumen; material: fiber-attached | host: Bos | place: Iran: Karaj | collected 2018-10 | reverse complement strand
GCGCCGCAAAGAGCGAGCAGATAAATGTTCTTGCCGAGCTTTGCTCTGAGGTTTTCCTTGACGTAGCCCCAGTAGTCCGCCGAAATAAAACTTCTGTGCTCGAGCACCTGCGCGGGACACGCGATGTTTGCAACGATTCCCGTGAGTTTTCTGTTCTTATTGTACATATAAAGAAGTTCTATTCCGGAATCGTTTCCGCCTTCAAGGCAGGTGAAGTTCGCGGTATTTACGTCGCCCCACATCTGAGCCGTGCCGTCGTCGTATTCAACGCGTCTGCACATGCCGACCGGCGCTCTTCCGAATTCGTTTGCATAAAAGGCTTCTTTTCTTGATTTCCATGCGTTTACAGCCGCCGCCGTCAGCTTTTCGACGAGAATTTCCGTCGCTTCAAAAGGAGAGAGAACGTCTTTCGTGGGTTTTACGAGAGATTTGTATTTTGCACCCGCGGGAGCGAATTCCGCAAGGATCGATTTTCCGCCGCCGCGCGGTTTTCCGCTCGGCATCATGCCGTAACCGAGCGACGTGTGGGAGTGCGTTGCGCCGATAATGAGTTTTTCGGAATTAAAATCGGGAATAAGCGTCTGCAGTTTTTCTCTTACCAATTTTACGAGGAAATCTTGTACTTGAACGATGTCGAGCGAGATGATTATCGCCTGATCTCCGCCGCATTCTATCGCCATGGCGGTCGCCGTGATGTCCGTTTCAACGTACTGCGAGATTCTTTCGTAAAACTGACCGAAAAGGTTTACTTTTTTGTCGGGCACGATGCTTTGCTCGTCCCAGCCGATTAAGAATTTGCTCATTTTGTGATGTTCCTCCTAAAAATCAAGTATGGTTTTTTCACCGTATGCCGAATTCCAGTCCTTGTTGAAGCCTTCCACAGCCTTGTCGGTCATAGGGTGGGAAATTAAGGTTTTCGGGATGTCTTCGCTTATGGTAACGCTGTCGCAGCCGTACATAGCACACTTGTGAACCTGTTCGGCGTTTTGGAAGCTTGCGGCAAGCACCTTTGAGGAAATGCCGTGAAGCTTGAAGAGCTTTACTATCTGCGCTACGACCTCGGTGCCGTCGCCGAGAATGTTGTCAAGCCTGTTTACGTAGGGAGCCACAAAATCGGCGCCTGCTTTTGCGGCGATAAGCGCCTGAGCGGGAGTAAAAATTGCGGTCATGGTAACGCATACGCCGAGCTTTTTGAGCTGCATCGTCGCTTTTAAGCCCTCTTCCGAAATCGGAATTTTAACGTAAATACTGCCTTTGAGTTCCTTTTTCAGAAGAAGCGCTTCCTCGACGATTTTTTCTGCGGTTTTCTGCGTCGTCTGAACGTGAAGCATTTTGTCTTCGCCGATAATCTGTCTTATTTCCTTGAGCAGCCCCCAGAAATCCGAGTGCCTTCTTGCAATAATAGAGGGATTTGTCGTAACGCCGTCGATTGGATAGTATTCCATCGCATGCTTTATGGCGTCGACGTTTGCGGTGTCGAGAATAAGTAACATTTTTTTCTCCTTATCTTATAATCTCAATTCCGAGAATGTCGCATAAGTTTTCTATAACCTCCGTGTTGTCCCCGTATGAAATGATGTAGTGCTGGCACATTACGTTCTGCGCGAACCTTTCAACGTCGTCCATCAGAATTTCAAGTCCGGGAAGCTGAGGCGCGGGCTGAGTCCAGCCGGCTTCCTCCCATTTGCGCGGAGTAACGCCCTCTCCGGTAACCATGTGCATGTAATACAGACCGTCGTCGTACGTAAGACGGCACATGGTGAGTTTTCCGGGCTTTACCTTGCTTACGTTGAGTATTCCCTCCGAAAGCTCGCCGAACGCCGCGGGCATAACGGTAATTCCGTCGAGCGCGGCTTGCGCCGGTATGTAGTCGGGCACGCCTGCAAGCACTCTGTCGGTGAAGAACTCGTAAAATTCAAGATAAAACGCGCACTGTCCCGTAAGAGCCTTTACGATAAGCTGGGTTACGCTTCCGAGCGAGTCGTTTTCGGGAATCGTGCAGAGATTTTCCTCGTCCGCAAGAAGCATAAATATAGGTGCGGGCGGGAAGCCGAGCAGCTTTTTCATGCCGTCGACGTCTTTAAGGGAAATTGCGCCGTAGTTTCTCTCATCGCAAATTTCTTTGACCGCAAGATAGTATCCCGCCGCCTTTTTGAGACTTTCGGGATTTGCGGGCTTCAAGAAGTTCCATTTCGACATGGCATTGTCGATAACGGCCTGCTTCTGTTCGTCGGTGATTTTTTGATATCTCTGTTCAATTTCAAGCATTTCGAAGGTCTCGATTTCGGGACCTATTTCGCGCTTGAGCGAGCCGCCGTCGTAAAGCGTTCCGTAAAGGTTCATGTCGCGGTAGCCCGCCATGCCGGCTTTCGCAAATCTGAGCTTCTTTGCCGCGCTTGCCGCAACGGCGTAGTTGTAAACCGTCTTTGTCTTCGAGGGAAGACCGACGATGTCGTATACGTATTTGAAGGTGTAACCGAGGTCGGAGAACGTCTTGCGCAGAGCGGTTGTTCCCGCCTGGTCGGCGGTCGTAACGAGCCTGTCGCCCTCAACCCAGCCGCAGAGTCCCCATAAAACCATCGGTTTTTCCCTGAAATGTTCCGTAACCTTTACTACCGCGTGGGTGGGAATCCAGCCGGCAACGCAGCAGATGAGCAGGTCGAAATCCTTGCCCGAAAGAGCGTCAACGGCCTTTTTTATGTCCTTTTCCTCGTAGTCGTCGGTTACGGGATATACGCTTATGAGGTCAAGTCCCTCTTTTTTGAGGTTTTCCTCAGCCGCTTTGCATTTTCCGATAATAATGTCGATAGGGGTGTTTACTTCGCCGAATCCGACGAAAGCCGCTTTTATCATTATAACACTTCCTTTTTCGTTTTTTATTTTTTAACGTTGAGAATGTCGTCGTATTTTAAGAACGCCTTATAAACGTTTGAGTAGTCCGCGCCCGACGGGGTGTAAATTTTGTCGGTCTGTATCATTCCGGCAGCACTTTCGACCGATTCGAAATAACCGCTGCCGACGGAAGCAAGTATTGCCGAGCCGAGACACGCCGTCTCCTTGTTTTTGAGCGTGAGAAGCTTTTTGCCGGTGATGTCCGACTTCATCTGACACCACAGCGCGCTGTTTGCGCCGCCGCCCATCGACCTTATTTCGCTTGCTTCTATGCCGAGATAGTCAAGGCTGCTTTTGAGCATGCAGGAAATGGCTTCCATAATGCTTCTCGCAAAATGGGCGGGGGTGTGCTCCGCCGTAATGCCGGTAAAGCTCGCTCTCGCGTCGGGGTTGTATTTCGGCATGGTCGAGCCGCACAGATAGGGTAAGAACGTAACGCCGTTCGAGCCGATTGCGATATCCTTTGCGAGAACGTCTATGTCGGCAAAGGATAAATTCGGCAGAAAGGCGTTTTTGAACCATTTGAGCGCCATTCCTGCGGTCGGGCTCCACGAAAGAAGCACGTACGAGCCGTCATAGTTGTAGTGGCACGGCACGATGCTGTTTTCGTTGTATTCCGGCACCTTGTCGGTGGGCACGAAAACGACCATGGTCGTTCCCGTCATCTCGCTTATTATGCCTTTTTTGATAACGCCCGCACCGATAGCGCCTGCTATCTGGTCTATCGCCGAGGTAACCACTTTTGTTCCGTTATATTCCCCGACGACGGACGCGCTGTCGTAAAGAGCGGGCAGCATGTCTTCGGAAACACCGACGTAGTCGAGCATTTCCTTCCACCATACGCTTTTGTGAATGTCAAAATATATGGTCGACGACTGGAGCGTCTTTTCGGTTGCGAATCTGCCCGTGAGATTATAGAGAAGATAGTCCTCGAGTAAGAAAATCTTTTTGGTTTTCGCCCAGACTTCCGGCTCGTTTCTCTTTACCCACAAAAGCTTGCAGGCAGGCCAGGTCGCCGTAATTTCGGGCTGTCCCGTAATTTCGTAAACCTTTTTTCTGCCGAAATGAGCTTCAATTTCGCGCGCCTCTTTTTCCGCCCTGTTGTCAAGCCACACGATAGCGTTTCTGACAGGCTTTCCGTCTTCGTCCGCAAGAATAAGCGTTTCGCACTGCGTGTCTATCGCAAGACAGTCCGCGCCCTTCATCTCCGATAAAAGCTCTTTTAATATGTTCACATAGTTTTCGGCGGGAAATTCAACCGTGTCGCCCTTCGTGATAAGGGTGTAGTCCTTCGAGGACGCCGAAAGCTGATTTAGGTTTTCGTCGAAAAGGGCGGCTTTTACGGAGGTTGTGCCGTAATCAATACCCAAACATTTCATAATGAGCTCCGTTATCTTTTAAGCTGAAAATCGTAATGAATGTCGTATGCTTTTTCTTCCTCGGTGAACTTGTGCTTGGTGTCGATAACCTTGCCGTCGTTCCACTTGCGGTCGCCGACGTCCTCCGCCGTTCCCATAACCGTGATGTTTACCTGTCTGCGGCGTGCGAGAACGTGGTCCCAGTCGATAAAGTAGATGTGAGCGAATTTTCCGCCGTCAAGTACGCCGTCTTTAATGGTCATGGTCTCGCTTCTTCCGAAGAAAACCGATCTTAAATGACCGTCTGTGTTCATGCTCGAAAAGTCGCCGGGCTCGTCAACGTATCTGCCGTACTGTGCGTGTATCGGGCCGGGATGGCGGTACTGATGCTCTTCCGTGAAATCGGGAATGAACTTTCTCATAATGTCGAGAAGGTCGTGCTGTAAATATTCAAGGTCAAACGAATCTATGTCGTGCGAGCACTCCTGAACCATAACGGAGCAGGTGGTGTGGTGGGAAACGATGCTTACCGTGCCGTTTTTGATTCCCGATGCCTCAACTATTTCGTTTACTTCCTTTGAAATGTCGTGAAACGTGGGTATCCAGCCTCTTGACTGAAGTTCCAACTCTTTCTGAAAAACTTTGAATTCCATGATAAAATCCTCCTGAAAATATATATTTTTTATTGTTTTTCACGTTTGTTGAGCCGTTCTCCGACAGCGCCGCCGGGGTGAATGAGCGCGAACTGCTCGTTTTTGTAGCCGGTCTCCTCAATGAGCGCCGTCTGAAGCGCATGGAAAATCATGCACAGCGCCGTCGACGAGGTCGTGCCCTGACAGTTGTATTTGTCGGTCTCGCGGTTGACGTACTGTTTGAGTACGACGTCCGCGCCCTTTGCAAGCGGAGATTCGAGGTTTTCGGTAACCGTAATAACGTTTACCTTTTTCGATCTGCATATTTCAAGCATGGGGAGAAGCTCTTTGGTCTTTCCGCCGCGCGAAGCGAAGATAATCACGTCGTGTGCCTGCAGAAATCCGAGTCCTCCGTGGACCGCTTCGGCGGGGGAAATGAATTTTGCCGGCTGCTCTATGCAGTTCATGAGATGAACGAAATGCTGACAGATTATGCCCGAATGTCCGCAGCCCGAAGCGCCGATTCTTTCGGCGTTTTTCAAAAGCTCAACCGCCTTTGAAAAGGCGTCCTCGTCAAAATAGTCGAGCATGGTTTTTATGCATTCGCTTTCGATGAGATACGCGTTTTTAACCTGAGATAACGTTTCTTTTTTCATAAAGCACCTCAAGGATGAAGCTCGTCCCAGGCTTTTCTGAGGTTGTAAAGCATTTCCTCAACCATTTCGTACGGCCTGTCCGACTTCATTATACCGCTCGTCGTGCCGGTAGCTTCGGCGCCGAGCTTTATCGTGTCGTAAACGTCTTTTCCGTTTGAGATTCCCGCACCCTGAAGCACCATTATGTCGGGATTTATCTCCCTTACCGTCTTTATTGTTTCGATAACGTAGTTGGAGTCGCTCGTCGTGCCCGTTCCGATAAGCTCCGTGGGCTCCGCGACAATCATGTCCGGCGACATTTTCGCAATGGTCTTTACGTCCTCGACGGTGTTTGCGCAGACTATGGTCAAAAGTTCGTTTTCTTCTGCGCGGCGTATCGTTTTTTCTATCGTTTCAAGTGAAATCGGCTTCTCCGCGTGGTTGAGCATAACGCCCTTCGCACCCGCCGCCTTAACCGCTTCGGGAAGCACGCTGCCCAAGCCCCTTCCGGGATACAGGCAGTCCATGTGCTGAGCGAATACCCAGATTCTTTCGGTGTTGTCGGCAAGCAGTTTTATATCGGTGTACTGCGGGGTTACCATGACGTCCACGTCGTATTTCATTGCGGTTTTGTCGATAACCTTTGCAAGTTTGAGCATTTCTTCGCCGTAAAGATAGGCTTTTGGGCCTATTTCAAAAAAGGGCGGTTTCAATCTTACGTTTTTTAACATGTTTTTTCTCCGTTCCGGTGTGATTTTTTTCACTTTATAAAAAAACAGAGCGTCTTTTTACGAAAAAACGGCAATAATTATTATATAATACCTTTATTTTCATAAAAGACCTCCTGAAAATATTATATACCGTACGAAATTTTTGTCAATAGATTCAAAGATAACTTTAAAAATTCCGCGTCGCATTTTTTTGCGCGTACGCGGCGCGATAATTGACAAAGATTGCGTTTTATGCTAAAATATCATAGGAAACTTAAAATTGAGGATTATTGGATTTTTTAAGGAGATGCGAGATGGCAAAACAGCAGAGCAGTTATGATAACAACAGTATTTCAATGCTCAAGGGTCCGGATAAAGTAAGACTGAGACCCGCGGTAATTTTCGGCTCCGACGGACTTGAGGGCTGCGAGCACTCGTTTTTCGAAATACTTGCAAACTCCGTTGACGAAGCGAGGGAAGGCTTCGGAAATAAAATAGACGTAAAAGTAAGAAAAGATTTCTCGATAGTGGTCGAGGACTGCGGAAGAGGAATCCCTCTCGACTGGAACGAAAAGGAACAGAGATTCAACTGGGAGCTCGTTTTCTGCGAGATGTACGCCGGCGGAAAATACGATAACGAGACGGGAAACGTTTACGAATACTCGCTGGGACTTAACGGACTCGGCGCATGCGCAACGCAGTTTTCGTCGGAATATATGAACGTCGTGAGCTACACGAAGGACTGTAAATATTCCATAAGCTTCAAAAAAGGATTTCCCGTAACGGAGCTTGTTAAGGAGGACCCGGTAAAGAGGAAAACGGGAACGGTAATCGAATGGAAGCCCGATATCGAGGTTTTCACCGATATAAGCATGCCGTTCGAGTACTTTGACGAAGTTATAAAGAAGCAGGCGGTCGCAAACGCGGGACTGACGCTGACGCTTGATTACGAGTGCGCCGACGGAACGCATAAAACTTCCGAATACCTTTATAAAAACGGAATCGTCGACTACGTAAACGAGCTTATCAGCGTTGACGGAAACTATATGCTTTCAAAGGACGAGGAACCCGACGGGGAAGCGGAAACAGAAACCGAAGATACAGAGAAAGAAACGGAAGAAACCGGGGAAAACACGGAATCCGAAGAAAATTCCGAATACGAGACCGACGGCGAATCGAGGACGTATGCGCTGACAAAGCCCGCATATTTCAAGACCGAGTGCCGGGGCAGAGACCGCAACGATATGAACGACTATAAGCTGAAAATCGAGATGGTATTCTGCTTTTCGAATCTGATTAATAAAATCGAGTATTACCATAATTCAAGTTTTCTCGAATACGGCGGCTCGCCCGATAAGGCAACGAGAAGCGCGTTCGTGAAGGCGTTCGACAACTACCTGAAAAATAATAACAAGTATTCCAAAAACGAGAGCAAAATATCGTTTGCCGACGTCGAGGACTGCCTTATATTTGTCGTAAACTCCCATTCCACGAGAACGAGCTACGAAAACCAGACAAAAAAAGCGATAACCAATACGTTTATCGCGGAAGCGATGACGGAATTCTTTTACCGCTCTCTCGAGGCGTTTTTCGCCGAAAATCCCAAGCAAGCGGAAAAGGCGGCGTCTCAGGTGCTCATCAATAAGAGAAGCAGGGAAAACGCCGAAAGCGCGAGAATAAATATAAAGAAAAAGCTCGAAAAGAGCATAGATATCGTAAACCGAGTCGAAAAATTCGTAAACTGCCGCTCGAAAGACGCGTCCAAAAGGGAGCTCTATATAGTCGAGGGCGACAGCGCGCTGGGATCCGTAAAGCTTGCGAGAAACCCCGAGTATCAGGCGGTGATCCCCGTCAGAGGAAAGACGCTCAACTGCTTAAAGAGCAGCTACGATAAGATTTTCAAGAGCGATATAATCGTCGATTTGTTAAAAGTAATCGGCTGCGGCGTGGAACTCGGCACCTCAAAGGGAAAGAGCAAGAATCTCACGCAGTTTGACATGAATTCGCTCAAATGGAACAAGATAATCATCTGCACCGACGCCGACGAAGACGGATATCAGATAAGAACCCTTATTCTGACCATGTTTTACAGACTTCTCCCGACGCTCATACGAGAGGGAAAGGTGTATATCGCGGAATCGCCGCTGTATGAGATAGAATCGAAAAAATTCGGCACGCAGTTTGCTTACAACGAGCGTGAAAAAGCGGAAATTTTGAGTAAAATCGGCGGCGAAAAGTATAGGATAATGCGTTCCAAGGGACTCGGCGAAAACGAGGCCGACATGATGAGCAAAACGACCATGAATCCCGCGACGAGAAGGCTCATAAGGATACTTCCCGAGGACGAAAACGCAACGTTCATAATGTTCAACACCCTGCTCGGCGACGATATAAACGCAAGAAAAGAGTATATTGCGGCAAACGGCGCAAAATATATCGACTTTGCCGACGTGTGATAAAAGGGGGATAAAGTCTTGACACATACCTGCTGCGCTCTGTCGAGCGCGCACGGAAAAGCGGGAATTTCGGTTATAAGACTGTCGGGAGACGACGCGTTTGAAATCGCCTCAAAGGTCTTTTTCCCCGCAAACGGGAAAAAACTTTCGGAAATCCCCGCAAATAAAGCCGTTTACGGCGAAATACGGTCGACGGACAACGAAAAAATAGATACGGGAATCGCGGTTTGCTTTTACGCACCGCATTCGTATACAGGGGAAAATACCGTTGAAATAAGCTGCCACGGAAGCCCCGTCGGCGTGTCGGCAATTCTGGCGCAGCTCTTTGCGGCGGGCGCAAAACCCGCGCTTGCCGGAGAATTTACCAAAAGGGCGTTTGTAAACGGAAAGCTCGATCTTACGCAGGCGGAAGCGGTGGCGGAACTGCTCGACGCCGACAGCGTTTCGGCGCTGAGGCTTTCGGGCGCAAAGCTTGACGGCGGACTCGGAAAAAGCATAAGGGAAATATCCGACGAAATAACGGATATCCTTGCGGCGGTGTACGCATATATCGACTATCCCGACGAGGACATGAGCGATTTGTCCGACGATGAAATAAGGGAAAAACTCACAAAGATAAAGGAAAAACTGCAAAGACTCGAAAGCACGTATTCATCGGGACTTGCGGTTACAAAAGGCATAAAAACCGTAATCGCGGGACTTCCCAACACGGGAAAATCCACTTTTTTCAATATGCTTTCAGGCTTTGACAGGGCAATAGTAACAGACGTTGCGGGTACGACGAGAGACGTCGTCAGCGAAAGTTTAATGCTCGGCGACGTAAAACTTTTGGTGTCGGACACCGCGGGAATAAGAGAAACCGACGACAAGATAGAAAAAATCGGCGTAGAGCGCTCAAAGGAAGCGCTCGGGGAGTGCGAACTCGTCTTTGCGCTTTTCGACGCGTCAAAGGAACTGTCGGCGGAAGACAAGGCTTTCGCAGAGGAGCTTGCAAAACTCGGTAAAAACGTAATTGTGATACTCAATAAATCGGATATCGCCGAAAACCGGAGCGAAACCGAAAAAATGAAGGAATTTTTCAAATCGCTCGGTCTTGAAAAAATATGTATAGTGTCGTCCGAAAAGCAAGAGGGAAAAGAGGATGTCGCGCGCGCGGTGTCCGAAATTTACGGCATTTCAAAAGAAGCCTTTGACAGCGGACGCGTGCTGACGAACGCAAGACAGTACGCGGCGGTAAGCTCGGCAAAGGAAGCCGTAGACAGAGCAAAAACCGCGCTCGACACTTTAACACGGGACATGGCGGGACTCGACCTTGAAGACGCGCTTTCGGCGCTTTGCGAGGCGGACGGCAGAAAGGTCTCGGAAACGGTTGTAAACAGCATTTTTTCTCACTTCTGCGTGGGAAAATAAATAATAAATTCAGGAGTAAGATATGATTGTAGAACTTGAAGAAGCAAAACAAAAAATATCCTCGCTTTTTTCCGACGTAAAGGAATTAAAGGAAGCGCTCGGAATAGAAAAGCTCACCGAAAAGGCGAAAGAACTCGAAAACATAACCTGCGAAGCGGATTTCTGGACCAGAGACGACGCGCAGAGCGTTATGTCGCAGCTTAATTCTGCAAAGGCTACGATAGATAAATATACCGAGCTTTCGGAAAGCCTCGACGCACTCAAGGAGCTTGTGGACATGGCGATAGAGGAAGATACCGCAAGCTTTACCGACGAGGTTGTAAATGAGCTTAACAGAATTGAAAAGAGCTACGAAACGCAGAGAATAGAGGCGCTGCTTTCGGGCGAATTCGATAAAAACAACTGCATTCTTGCAATTCACCCGGGCGCGGGCGGCACGGAAGCGCAGGACTGGGCGGAAATGCTATACAGAATGTACTGCAGATACGCCGAAAAGCATAAATTCAAGGTAAAACTGCTTGACTACCTCGACGGCGACGAGGCGGGAATAAAGAGCGCGACGATACTCGTTTCGGGCGATTACGCATACGGCTACTTAAAGAGCGAGGGCGGTGTGCACAGACTCGTTCGGGTATCCCCGTTCGATGCGTCGGGAAGAAGGCATACGTCGTTCGCCTCCGTCGAAGTCATGCCCGAACTTCAGGACGACAGCGCAATAGAAATAAGGGACGAGGACATCGAGATAGAAACCCACAGAGCGAGCGGCGCGGGCGGACAGCATATAAACAAGACCGACTCGGCGGTGAGAATTATCCATAAACCGACGGGAATCGTCGTTGGCTGTCAGACCGAGAGAAGCCAGCTTCAGAACAAGGAAACCTGTATGAAGATGCTCAAAGCGAAACTCATGGAGATAAAGGAGAGGGAAAAGCTCGATAAGATAGAGGACATCAAGGGTGAAAAGCTCAATATCGAATGGGGCTCCCAGATACGTTCCTACGTATTTATGCCTTATACGCTCGTAAAGGACGCGAGAACCGGCTATGAGGACGGAAATATAAGCGCCGTGATGGACGGAGAACTTGACGAATTCATAAACGCATATCTGAAAGCAAAAGGAAATTTCTTAAAATAAAGAAAAAAGGCTGAACGTAAGTTCAGCCTTTCCTTTATTTATCTTAAACAAAGATATTCGAATTTTGTAAGTGAAAACCCTTTAAAACGGAAATCTACAGGTCGTCGGCATCCTGAACGGGCTTTTCATCCCCGTTTTTCGGAACTCCCGTGTAACTGCCGTCGACGTCGGTCTTTGAAAATCCATTCGGAAAAGAATCCGCGGGATTTGTTTTTTCGTCGTCCGGGTCAATAAGCTTTAAGCGGATTTTTTCCTTTCTCGAAGTATAGGAAAATCTCTTTGAGGTGCTTTCGTTTGCGTTTTTTCTCATGATAATACCGCCCTTTGCCGAATTTTTCCGCTTGTTCGGGTTTTGCCGCCTTACGTTATTATTATATTCTTAAAAAGATGAAAATAATCGGGAAAAATGAGGTTTTTCCGGAAAAATTTTCATCAGTTTTCGAGCGGCGCAAAGTTCTGGTATTTGTCAAAGGAATGCCCGATTTTCGCGCACGCGTCGAGAATTAAAGACGTGTCGGAAGGCTCGTTTCCTTCTCCGAACATGTAGGTAAGGTCGACGAGCATGAAGTTTTTGACTTCAAGCGTGTCGGAAACGGTGTTGTTGTCCGGCAGCATGATGCCCGCCATGGTGTCGTCGTCTACCATGGTCCTCGTGCCTGAAATCGCCGTCCACTCGTTTGC
>JAEEGL012295870.1_pt1 | contig 11909 bp, 8 predicted proteins | sample 9134231 | NCBI WGS metagenome assembly JAEEGL01 (sample SAMN16246548, study PRJNA631951) | gut metagenome | biome: gut microbiome; feature: rumen; material: fiber-attached | host: Bos | place: Iran: Karaj | collected 2018-10 | reverse complement strand
TTGTCAAAGGTCCATTTTCCCTCGCGCACGAGATCGTAGGGAATATCAAGATTGTTCTCCGTCAGGATCTGCTTGTTGAAGAAGAGGCAGAAGAGGTATTCCACGGAGGTCATCGTCAAATCGCCGGTGATGTAGAAGAGATGGTCGGCAACGTTCATCGCATAGACGATGTCGCTGTTCCACCAGGGCTTTTCGAAATTGACGCCTGCCACGTCGTTCCAGTTCGCCAAAACGCCGTCCGTCGCCACGGAGGTGATGTACGCGCCGTAGCCGGAGATCAGCTGATACGCGTCGTCGGCCGACATGACGGAGTTTTTGACCTTCTGTAAAAAGCTGTCTTTGTCGTCCCAGAGACCGGGCTCCAGAACCGGGTTGAAAGTGATGCTCAGCGCGTCTTCGACGATCTGATTCCGCTTGTAGACCGCCTCGGAGATGACGTCCCCTTCGATGTCGCCGACGAAATCGTATTCGGTGTGCCGGGGAGCGAGGACGGTAAAGGTCTTTCCGTCGTAATTGCCGGCGGGGAGGTCCTTGTAGAGGATGGCGTCCGGGTCTTCCTCCGCTTCCTCTTCTTCCGCGCCGGCAGGCGTGTCGGCGGCAGGAGCGGGATCGGCTGTGGTTTCGGGAGAAGCCGCGGGATCGGCGTTTGTTGAGGATTCCCCGCAGGCCGCAAGGAGGGGAAGAAGCAGGAATGCTGTCAGGATGAGGCTCAAGAGTCGTTTGTTCATGCTGTACTTCTTTTTGAGAATCAGGTTCTGTCCCGGACGGAGGGAAGCGGTGAGAATCCCGCGGCCGGAACGGTTTCTTACCTGTTATTACACCATGCGGGAGATGATTTGTCAAGCAAGATCGCTGCAGGGGAGGCGGGCGCACGGTTGAAGTACGGGAGAACGCACGGGAGAGGAGATTCCGCAGGCGGCTTTGCTTCCCAAAATTATTTTCTCTTCCCCTGCCATAACTCTTGATAACTTCTCGTGATCTGTGATATAATGCACTCAGGAAAACGGCGGCGGCTCCTCCTCCGGCGCAGAGGTCAGGGGAGCGGAACCGGCCGAGCCTTCGTTTGAGGGTCCGAAGACAAATACGGCGCAGAGGTCCGCCGCCGCGCGGACGGGGCGCGAGGTTCTGAGGTGAACCGATGAAATGTTTGATTCTTGCCGCGGGATACGCAACCCGCCTTTATCCCCTGACGGAAAACTTTCCCAAACCGCTGCTCAAGGTCGGAGAAAAGACGATCCTTGACTGGCTGATCGACGACATCGACTCCGCCGGAATAGTGGACGGCTACGTTGTGATTTCCAATCACAAATTCGTGCGCCATTTTGAAGAATGGGCGGACGGGCACAAGCCTCCGATCACGGTTTTGGATGACGGGACATCCACAAACGAGACCCGGCTCGGCGCGGTGCGCGATATGCAGTTCGCCATAGACGCGCTGGATCTCGACGACGATCTGCTCGTGATTGCCGGGGACAACGTGCTGGATTTCTCCCTGACGCGCTTTATCCGGTACGCGCTCGCCAAAGGCACCTCCTGCACCATGCGGTACGCGGAGTTTGACGAAAAGAAATGCCGGAAAAGCGGCATTTCCGAAATCGGAGAGGGGGATCTGCTCGTCTCCTTTGAAGAAAAGCCGGAGCATCCGAAATCAAACTGGGCGACTCCCCCGTTCTATTTCTATACCCGGGCGGACGCCGCAAAGATCGGGGACGCCGTTGCGGACGGCTGCGGGACCGACGCGCCCGGCTCGCTCGTCGCGTGGATGTGCCGCCGCAGCGTGGTCCACAGCATGGAAATGCCCGGAAGCCGGTACGACATCGGCAATCTCGAAAGCTACGAGAACGTGAAGCGGACATACAAAGGGATCGTGAGGTAAACCATGGGAAAAAAGCATGTTGATCTGAACCATAAGACCATCCTTGTGACCGGCTCTCCCGGTTTCATCGGCGCGAATCTCGTCCTCCGTCTTCTCTGCGAGATGGAGGGAGGCACGGTCATCTCCCTCGACAATATGAACGACTATTACGACCCGAAGCTGAAGGAATACCGGCTCGGGCTGATCGAAGAGGCGGCGAAGAACTCCCCCGCGCGGCATGTCTTTCTGAAAGGCTCCATTGCGGACAAAGCGCTGATCGACGGGCTTTTCGCGGAGTACAGGCCGGCCGTCGTCGTCAATCTGGCGGCGCAGGCGGGCGTGCGCTATTCCATCGATCATCCGGACGTCTACATCGAATCGAACATCATCGGCTTTTACAATATCCTCGAGGCGTGCAGGAATTACCCCGTGGAGCATCTGGTTTACGCGTCGAGCAGTTCCGTCTACGGCGGAAACCGCAAGGTTCCCTTCTCCACGGAGGACAAGGCGGACACGCCCGTGAGTCTTTACGCCGCCACGAAAAAGAGCGACGAGCTTCTCGCGCACGCCTATTCCAAGCTGTACGGCATCCCGTCGACGGGACTGCGCTTCTTCACGGTCTACGGTCCGGCGGGGCGTCCCGACATGTTCTATTTCTCGGCCGCCGACACCCTCGTGCGGGGCGGGACCATCAAAATCTTCAATTACGGCAACTGCAGACGCGATTTCACCTATGTGGACGACATCGTCGAAGGGGTTTTCCGCGTGATGCGGGGAGCGCCGGAAAAAAAGACCGGGGAAGACGGCCTGCCGGTTCCGCCTTACGCGGTGTACAACATCGGCGGAGGCACGCCCGAGAACCTTCTGGATTATGTAAGCACGCTTCAGGACGAGCTGGTGCGGGCCAAAGTGCTTCCCGAGGATTATGACTTCGAAGAGCACCGGGAGCTGGTCGGCATGCAGCCCGGGGACGTCCCCGTGACCTATGCGGACAGCGCGGCGCTTGAGGAGGACTACGGGTTTACGCCGTCCATCGGCATACGGGAAGGGCTGAGGCGGTTTGCCGAGTGGTATAAATCCTATTATACCTGACGCGCGGCTCTGAAGCTCCTGCGCCGCTCCGTCATTTCGGTTTTTCAGGTTTCCCTTATCTATACAGATAAAGCGGCAAATTCGGGCGGCGGACAGAATCGGGATCAAAACCCGCTGTCCGCCGCTTGCAATTCGTGTCGATCCGTGGTATAATTCATCATAAGTGTATGATTATCCGCGGGAGGCGCGTCCGGAGGCTCTTTTGAGCGCACGGGCGGAGAAGCGCCGGGTCATTCCCAGACACTCCCCGGGTCATACCCCGGGGTCATACCCGGACGGAGCTTCCCCCTCCCCAAATCTTGACAGCCGTATGCCGTTTTGATATAATGAAATCTGACGAAATCAGGCACTTCCGGAAACAAGGAATCGCCGAGCCGCCGTTTTCGCGTGCGGAAGACGGCGCGGCGGGATCCTCCGGTTAAAAAACTCAGGAGACAGGAGCGGATGGCAAAGACCATGACGACTGAGACAAAAACCGAACCGACGGACCGGAAAAAACGCGGATTTCCGAGAGCGCTGCGTATTATTTGGATCATTGCGCTTGCGGCGGCGATTGCCGCGGCCGCGGCGGTTCTGGTCTATGCGCGGTACACAAAGACCCATTATTCGATCAGTTTCTATCAGGAGACCTCCGGGAAGGTCAGCCGTAATATCCGGATCGCGGTCATCTCCGATCTGCACAACCGGGAATACGGAGAGAATCATGAAACGCTGTTGTCCGACCTGCGGGAGCTGAAGCCGAATCTCGTTCTGTTCCTGGGCGACATGGTGATCCGCGAAGAGGATGACTACGAGCCCATGCTGGCCTTTGTGCGCGCGGCGGCGGAGATCGCGCCGTGCTGCGGCGTTTTGGGAAATCACGAGAGCGAGCGGATCTATTCCCTGGGCGACAGGGATTTGCCCAAAAGGTTTGAAGAAGCCGGACTGACGCTGCTGCGCAACGGGATGCGCGAGATGCAGATCGGGGACGACACCGTTCAGCTTGTCGGCATAGAAGGCACGGCCTATGGCTTCGAAGAATACGGGGGACGGGAATTCATGGAGAATGCGTCCGTGGATCCCTCCGAATTCTGCATCGTCATGGCGCACATCCCGATCCTCTTCGATGCGCAGATTTCCGACTACGCGTTCGACCTCGGGATCGCGGGACATGTGCACGGCGGGATCATCCGGCTCCCTTTCATCGGAGGGCTTTATTCGAACGAGGAAGGCTTTTTCCCGAAGTACACGGCGGGCAGGTATGTCCTGAAGAACGGCCAGCCCCTGATCATCAGCGCGGGGATGGGAGACTCCAAGAATTTTCCGCCGCGGGTCAACAATATGCCCGAGCTGGTTGTTATAGATATCAGACCCTCCTGAGCGGTTTCGGAGCGGATCGGGGAAAATCGCAGCGGTTCAAGACCGAGGACCCGAGGTCCGGGGAAGAGCAAACCGGGCGGGAGACAGCATCAGCGGCAAAAAGAGGTGAAAATCAATGCAAGTGAAAAACAAACCGAAAACATCCGCGGCTTCATCCGTTTTTCTGAGCAGGGGGTACAGCAGCCTGCGGAAAACTCTCGCGGCGTTCTGGAAGCGAAAGTTCCTCGTTCTCGCTGCCTTTGTGCTCGTTTTTGCGGCAATCTGCGGCTGTCACTATCTCATAAACCGTCACACTGCCTCCACGATCCTGTCCCTCGAATACGAGGAGGCCTCGAGGGGGCTGACGCCCAGCCAGACGAGGTTCAATATCTTTGAGATCCAAAGCGACGAGGTCATGGAGCTCCTCACGGAATACGCCGGTCTGGAAGGGAAGATCACTCCGGACGAGCTGAGAGAATGCGTCAGCGTAAAAGCGACGCACGACCGGAACGTCAGCGGCGGCACGAATTATATCAGCACCTCGTTCGTCGTCAAATTTACGACGAGGGGCGCCGCGCGTCAAAAACCGGCGGAAGAAATGCTGGACTGCCTCTGCCGGGCATACCGCGAATACTTCGTGAAGCATTACGGATTCAACCACTCCATTCTGTCCTTTGACGTCGACGATCTGAAATTCAGCGACGAGTATCTCCTGACGGCCGATCTCCTCGAAATCAAGTGCGGCCAGCTTCAAAAATACGTTCAGCTCCGCAGCCGGGAAAGCAAAAACTATCAGGATCCGGATACCGGGAGCACCTTTTCCGCTCTGGAGCAAAAGATCGACAATTTCTATCGTTACGATCTTGCGAGGCTGCGCTCGTATATCATCGAAAACGGGATCGCCGACGACCGGGCGGGGCTTGACAGCATGCTGAACTACAAAATCCGCATGGACCGCCTGGTACAGAACAAAATGATGGCGGCCTACGACGAGGACAACAAGGGGATCCGGATGTACGACGCGGCGATGAGCGCCGTCGTCATGATCCCCACGCAGGATCAGACCATGAAATACTATATGTCCAGAACCAAAACCGGTATGGACAATATGGCGATCCACGCAGAAGAACAGCTTGCGGGCGCGTCGGAGCGCGTGGAACAGATCGAGTACAACACCTATCTCACGGAAAAACTGAAAACGAACCTGTCCGACCGCGCCAAAACGGACAAGGTCAGGTCCATGATCGATGAGATGAAAGCATCCCTTGAGCAGCTTGCTGCGGAGATACAGGCGGTGGACAGCTCGTACACCAGCGCGAAAGCCCGCGACTATATCGGCTTCAGCGAGGACACAACAGGTTTTGCGGATCGCGTCGGTTTGTCCGGCTCGCTTCTCTGCGCGGCGCTGATCCTTCTGCTGGCGTTCGTCTGCGTGTTCATGCGGATATTTCTTTCAGATAAGGAGAAAGAAATATGAGGAAATTCAGTATTCTGCGATATCTGAAGCAGTACAGCCTTCTGATCTTTCTTTTAGCTGTGATCGGGGCTCTCTCGATCTTCATCTACGGCAAGTCCCAGCAGCGATACGTCGCTTCCGCCGTTCTCCGGTACACAAACGACGGGGCAAAGGACGGCTACACGCCGGACGGGAGTCCCCTGAACGTTGAGGAGATCTATTCCTCGACGGTCATCGACGCCGCTCTGACCGACCTCGGAGAGCGGGCCAACATCGATGCCGTCCGTTCGAGCTGCTATGTCGAAGAAGTCGTTTCCGAATCGCAGCAGAAGCTGAACGAAGCGCTGCTCGAAAAGGGCGAGGAACCCTCCTTTATTGCCGATACATACCGGGTGTATTACGTCGGCGACAGCGATCAGGACGAAGAATACGCCTGGAACGTACTGGACGCGATCCTCAAGAACTACTACGAGTTTTACGCCGAAAAATATGTGGAAGAACCCCTGCAGAACAACGGGGTTTCCGTGCTTTCGGAAGCGGAGTACGATTATCTGGAAAGTGCGCAGATCCTCGAGGATTCCGTCTCGGACATGATCGATTACCTCCTGAGCAAGCGGGCCTCCCAGCCGTATTTCCGCTCGGTGGAGACGGGATACTCCTATGACGATCTGATCCGGATTTATGAATTCGTCTATAATTACGAGATCCCGAGCCTGTATGCCGCGATCCTTTCCGACGCGGAGACCGTCGACATCGATCTGCTGATCAGCCGGCTGACGCAGGACAGCGAGGACATGCAGCTGTATATCGAGAACCAGCAGGCGCGCGCCGACCACCTGAAACAGCTGATCGACAACTACAGCGAGCGCAACAAAGAGATGATGGATTACCATTATCACAGCTCGAACACCCAGGGGCAGGAGATCGGGACGGAGTATATTTTAAAGGACGTTGAATACGACCGCGATCACAACAGCAAGGAAACGACCTATGACGGCCTGATTCAGGAATATGTGGACCTGAACATCGGGATCCGTCAGAAAACCATCGAGAAGGAGCACAGCGAATACCTGCTGTCCGTGTACGATGCCGCGCGCGGCGCGAACGGACAGAAATCGTTCAGCCCGGAAGAGATCCGAGACAAAATCGATCACTGCGTGAAGCTCACGAACGAGTATTATCAGTATGTCGAGAATACGGGCCACGAGCTGAATCGCCGTCTCAGCGCGAATTACCTGACGATGATCAGCAGCATCAACGTTCAGCCGACGGTGAATCTGAAGCTGTACCTTGCCATTGCGGTCATTCTGTTCGCGATGGTGGGCTGCGTCGGGGCGGTGCTCGTCGGGAGAGCGATCGACTTTATCGACTATTTCCGATACGTCGACAAAACGGTGCAGCTGCCGAACCGCGCCAAATGCGATTCGTACATCGGCGAGTTGTCCGATCGGCTTCTGGATGAGAATTTCTCATGCATGACGCTCAAGATGGATTCCCTGAGCAGCCTGACGCGCGAACACGGGCGCGCTGCCGGCGACGAGGCTCTCAAAAACTTTGCCATGATCTTAAAGAGCTTCGGCGACCTGTACGGCTTTGTGGGGTATAACGGCAGCGGCGTATTCGTCGCCTTCTTCCGCGATTGCTCGCTCGAAAAGCTGGACGTGATCCGGGAAGCGATCGGACGGCAGGTCGGGAAATACAACGATATGAATCCGAAATACAAGATCCATTACGTCGCGGGCAAAGCGGTCTCGAGCGCGGACGCGGTCTTCGAGATCCGGGAACTGCTCCGCCTTGCGCTGCAGAGGATGCACGGCGAGGAGAGCTCTCCCGCCCGGGAGACTGTTTCCGAAGAGAACGGCGCGGCGGGGGCGCAGGAGAACGCGTGAGCAAAAAGAAGGCGGAGTAAGTTGTGACAAACCATCATGACATGCGGCTCGGCGCGGACCTCGGGACGCTGCCGGAATCCGGGAAACACTGCCCCGCGTTCGTCGCCTTTCTTGCCGTTGCCTGTACGGTGCTCGCCGGGCTTGGAGACTGGAAGGTTCTGAACAACGCGTACGGCGGACTGCCCAAGGTGATCGCGCTGGGGACGATCGCGTGCGCTTTTCTGAATTTTCTCGTGGCCGCGGATTTTTCGAGACTCAAAAAAGCGGCGGGCTATTTTCCGATCTTTCTGCTCCTGATCGCCGTATATGCCATGGTCAGCATGTACATCTGGATCACGGATCTCTCCGAGGCGGCGTCCATCGGCAGGGCGGGGCAGAAGATCCTTTACCAGACGATCACGATCATCTACTCCGTCTTCATGTGCTATCTGTTTGAAGACAGAGCGGTCAATTATCTGTTTTTCGGCATGTGCGCGACGAACACCGCCATCATCCTTCTCGAGATGCCGAAATACGGAATTGCGGAGAGCGTCACCTCCGTTGTGACCTGCCTTGTCACCTTCGGAGAGGCGGAGGGATTTGTCCGCGCGCTCGAGATCCACGACATCACCTTTCTGTTCGGGCAGTTCTTCATTTATTATTTGATGTTCGCGCCGAAAACAACGCGGACCGAGAAACGCCTGAAACGCTGGGGCGTGATCCTTTCCCTCTTTTTCCTGATGATCGGGCTCAAGCGCAGCACCTTGCCGGCGATCCTTTTGGTCTGCCTGTTCGTGTGGGTGCTCCGCTCGTCCAAACACACCAAAAAACTGATTTTGGCGGCGGGGATCGCTCTGTTTTTGTTTTTCTATCTGTATCTCTATCTGACCCGATCCGGTCTTTTGATCTCGTTTCTCGAGTCGCTCGGGATCGATACGATGGGGCGCGACGTGCTGTGGAGCCTGCCGAACGACTATTACGAGCTGTCCCCTTTCTGGAAAGGGCTTGGCTTTGAGGGCGTCACGGATCTCGTGAACATGTGGCACGAAGAGGGGCTCATCAACCGCGCGTATCCCCTGCACAACGATATCTTAAAGGTGTTCATCGAGCTGGGCGCGCTCGGCTTCACGCTCTGGACGGGCATCAACTATATCCTGTACCCGGCGTACTGGATGACGAAGCACAATACGGAAACCGGCCTGCTTTACATGGCGATCCTTGCCTATATGACGGCGACCTATCTGACGGACAATACCGCCTTCTATTTCTGGAGCTGCATCGGGCTGAGACTGATTCCCATGAGCTACAGCTATCGGATCCCGGCGTCGGAGGAGCAGAAGCAATGGAAGCCGCCCTCACCCGAAGAAGCGGCGGACGAAATCTGGATGATCGAGGCGGGAGGAAAAGAGGGAAATGCTGAATAAACTGAAGCGGCTGCCGGTCTATCTGAAAAACGGATTCCTTCTGGTCGTTCTCCGACCCGCCGCCGCGATCTTACGGAAAACAAACAAGAAGTACCGCCACCTCTGGCTTGTGATGGAACGGGGGTTTGACGCAAGAGACAACGCGTACTGGTTTTTCCGTTACCTGCGGCAGCGGCAGCCGCAGATCAACGCGTGCTATGTGATCGACAAGGAAAGTCCGGACCGCCCGAAGGTCGAAGAGCTCGGCAGCACGGTCAAATGGAGATCGCTGCGGCATTATCTGATGTATCTGGCCGCCGATTTTCTGATCAGCACCCACGTGCAGCCTGGAGCGCCGGATCTGATGGCGTATTATCATCTGCGGCAGATCGGGATAAAGCCGCGGGGCAGGGAGATCTTTCTGCAGCACGGGATCATCAAGGACGAAATGATGTGGATGCGATATCCCCGTCTGAAGGTCGATTTTTTCGCCAGCGGCGGAAAGATGGAATACGATTACCTTGTCTCGGAGTTCGGGTTTCCCGAGGGGGTCGTCCAATATACGGGGCTGTGCCGCTTTGACAACCTCATTCGCGGGAACGCGCCGTCGGGAGAGATCCTCGTCATGCCGACCTGGCGCGGCTCGGACTACCCGCAGGGGGAGCGGTTCTATGAAACCGCTTTCTACAGACAGTTTCAGTCCATGCTTGGGAATCCCCGTCTGCTCCGTCTCCTGGAAGAGCGGGATCTCAAGCTGATCTTTTATCCCCACATCGAACTGCAGAAGGAACTTGACAAGTTCAAGTCTCCCTCTGAGCGGATCATCCTCGCGGGCTGGCGGGATTACGACGTGCAGCAGCTGCTGATGCGCTGCAACGTGCTCGTGACGGATTATTCCAGCGTGTTTTTCGACGCCGGTTACATGGAAAAGCCGGTGATCTACTATCAGTTCGATCAAGAGGAGTTCCGGAAGTACCATTATCAGGAGGGATATTTCTCCTACGAGAAGCACGGCTTCGGCCCCGTCGTTCTGACGGAGGACGCGCTTGTGGACGCTCTGTATGAATGCGCCGAACATGATTTTCGGATGCAGAAGGAATACCGCGACCGTCTGGACGCTTTTTACCCGGTTCGGGACGAGCTGAACTGCGAGCGGACGTATCGGATCCTTCAGCGGATGGCGGAGGGAAAACCGCGGGGAGCGGAAAAACCGGAACCGGAGGAACAGTGAGATGCTGGGTGTGCTTCATTCCGTCAGCAATATGGCGCGCGCGGGAATCGAAACCATGCTGATGAACTACTACCGGGAAATGGATCGGAGTCTGATCCGGTTCGACTTTCTGGCGAACAAGCCCGCGCCCGGCGAATACGACGATGAGATACGCGGCATGGGGGGGAGGATCTTCGTCAGCCCGGGGCTGAATCCGCTCCGTTATCCGCAGTATAAGCGATTTGTTTCGGAGATTCTCACGGAAAATCCCGACATCCAAATCGTCCACGCGCACAACGAGGCGATGGGTTACTATGCCCTGAAGAGCGCGAAAAGCGCCGGGGTCCGCGTCCGGATCGCGCACGCGCACAACACGCGGATCATCCGGGATTACAAGTATCCGCTGAAGATGGTCTGCAAGAGTCTCCTGCCCGGCGCGGCGACGGATTACTGGAGCTGCGGCAGGGACGCGGGGATCTACTATTTCGGCAAAAAGCGCTGGGACGCGTCCGGCTTCGTTCTGCACAACGCGATCAATGTGTCAAGATTCGCATTCGAGGCGGAGACCCGTCAGCGGCTGAGAAAGCTTCACGGGCTTGAAGAATGCTTTGTGCTCGGTCATGTGGGCAGGTTCAACGTGCAGAAGAACCACAGCCGCCTCCTCGATATTTTCGCACAGCTCGCGGCGGCGGCTCCGGACGCACGGCTTGTCCTGATCGGCGTGGGAGAGCTGGAGCAGAGCGCGAAGGAAAAGGCCCGCACACTCGCGCTCGAAGATAAGGTGCTCTTCCTCGGGCAGATGGCCAACGTCAACGAATGGTATCAGGCGATGGACTGTTTCCTCTTGCCCTCGCTGTTCGAAGGACTTCCCGTGGTCGGCATCGAAGCGCAGGCGGCGGGGCTGCCGTGCTTCTTCTCCGACCGGGTCACCGACGAGGTTCTGCTCTCTCCGAACGCGCGCAGGATCTCCCTGGACGCCTCCGACGGGGAGTGGGCAAAAGAAATCCTGACCGCAAGGCGGGCGGAAACGCATCGGAGCCGCGGGGCGGATCTCGTCGCCCGGGCGGGTTACGACATCCACACGGAAGCCGTGAAGCTGCAAAACCTTTATCTCACAATGGCGGAGCGCGCGTATGCCGGGGAAGAGCCGAAGACTTGACGACCGACCCGAGGGTCGACCATACGCAATACGGAGAGGAACGGAATGAAAAGCGCAGAGAAAACCGCAAAACGGATCGCGATGATCGGACATAAGTTCATCCCGTCCAGGGACGGCGGGGTGGAGGTCGTCGTCAGCAGCCTCGCGCCGCATCTCGCCGAGACGGGGTACGACGTGACCTGTTACAACCGGACGAACAAGCAATTCAAAAAGATGCGGAAAACCGCTCCGCTTCCCCGGGAATACCGGGGCGTTCACCTGGTCTGGACGCCGACGGTGGACCGGCGCGGACTGGCGGCCATGACGTCCTCGATTTTCGCGACCATTATGGCGTCCTTCAGACGCTTTGATCTGATCCACTACCACACGGAAGGCCCCTGCGTCCTCTGCGGGCTGCCGAGGCTGTTCGGCAAGAAGATCGTGGTCACGGTTCACGGGCTCGATCATATGCGCCAAAAATGGGGCAGATTCGCTTCTGCGTACATCATTCAGGGCGAGAAAGCGGCCGTCCGCCATGCCCACAGCATC